>Ga0209640_10000350_pt1 | contig 35307 bp, 8 predicted proteins | sample RifCSP10_1_FD_184018 | JGI IMG/M metagenome (GOLD analysis project Ga0209640, IMG submission 184018) | Soil microbial communities from Rifle, Colorado - Rifle CSP2_sed 10_1 (SPAdes) (version 2) | ecosystem: Environmental > Terrestrial > Deep subsurface > Rock core/Sediment | place: Rifle... | reverse complement strand
CCCGCCACATCCGCATTTCTTCCCTGTTTGGTAGTCTTAGGATAAACGATCGATCTTTCTGCGGGCTGCGTGCGGCTTCCGGTCTTTACGAACACGTCCAACCGTCGGGCTTCGCCGGCCCACTGGGTGGGACCTAAATCGAGTTGACTGAAGCTTTGGCCGATCTGTGTGGGTGCGCTCAGGGAATTCTCAAGGACTACCAATCCGCCCTCATTTAAATTGGCCAAAAGGGCCTGTTTCACATCCGGGCGCATCGCCTTGCGCCACAAAACCGGCAACCCGCGCGAATAAAGCATGTCATAACCGCCGTTAAGCTCTTTCGGATATGCTTGAGAAGCATCAAAATCGAAAGTGACCTGGACCTGGCGTTTTTTGCCTTCGAATTCAAATTCGGCCAAATATGTCTTTTCATCTTTTTGGCCGAAGGCTATGGCTTCCGGCCTGATACCGATCTCGGCCAATTCTGACTGAACATGGTGGGCAAAAATAGCGGGAGAGCTGGATGAATAATCTGTCGCGATCAATCTTTCGAAATTGCTGGCCACCAACGGAGAGATAATGTCGATCTTTTCTCTCCCGCCGCCGATGGCATAATAATAAACGGTCGGCGCTGAAGTTGTTTTGGCAATTTCCGTTTCCACATGGCCCAAGAATTGACGGTATTCGGGTAGCGTGACCCAGCCGCTTTGCCCGTTGAAACGCCGGTCAAACTGAGACATCGTGGCTAACATGGCTTGGTCGGCGGCTGGGCGGGTCTCGAAGCGGCGCGATAGGTCCTGATACTCAGCTTCGGAGATCCATTTGCTCTCATAGGCCACCTTAAGCGTTTCGATATCGTTGGATGTCAATGTCCCCTGCTGCGCGCGGGTTTGAATGTCTTTGATAAGCTTGTCTTGCGTATAAATTTGGGTGAATCGGGGACGTTCGTCCCTTCTTGCTTGAGCCATCTCTTGGACCAGATCCCCGCTGGCCTGGGGAGCAAAAATCTTGACGACGTTATTAGCCGGTGTCCTCCGGTAATCCGTGCTTGTATCTTCTTGGCTACGCGTCACATAATCCAACGCGGTGAACATATCGCTCACGAAATTCGGATTGCCGCCGTTGAAATCGGAAGAATGCAAAACATTGGTGTTGATGCTTACCTGAACGCGGGATGCTTCGCTCTTAGGGTCCTTTAATTCCGGAATGCCCTCAAACGACCGGTTAAAAGCGGCGGACAAATGGTCGGTGAGCCTTTGGAATTGCTCGGGGGAATACTTATCTTTTGTAGCGGCGGGAACAACCAAGAACCAGTTATCCGGCCCCGCGCGCGCAACAACAACGTCTTTTAACATCTCTAACGTAGGATCATTTTCCTCAATATCGACCAATTCCCGTATTCTTGCCGGGTCAAGGGCCTGGTTCTCGGCAAGAATGACTTTATTGCCTAATTCATGCCCGCGTTTGTCTTTGAATGGATCGTAGTCCTGGACCAGCTTAAATCCCCAATCTTTTATTTGGCCGCCGACTTCCCGGCCGCGATAGCTATAGGCCGTGACATCCCCGCTGGCGACATCCTGATCCAAGGCTTCCTGATAACGGGACCCTTGCGCAGGCCGGTATCGGACCTCTAACTGGACCACATAGAACGGCTCTTTCATGGCGCTGGCAACACGGCCCAGAGACTCACGCACAACAGCCGGGTAATGGGTCTCAATATCGCGGCTTGCCCTTAAGGCCCTCTTCAACTCCGGCCGACGCTCCACGAATGTCTTGGCAACGGCTTTTTGATCGACGGAAGGAATGGTTACCATACTAACGGGACGGCTGTCGGAATGCATGGTATCACCCGTGCCTTGAAACCCTCTTTCCTTGGCGATATTCAAATTCCTTTCCGCTTCCATAATGGCAGTTTTATAAGCGTCCTTGAGGGGCTCTCCCTGTCCCCTATTAATTTCGGCCAAGCCGAAGAATATGCGCGGGCTTGGGATGCCTGCCGGATGGGAATCAGGGACGATCGCAATATCAATGCCATTGGCATTAAGCTCGGCGATTTGTGTGGTGAGGACATCGTTGATGGCGACCGTTGGGTCACGGCGCTCAAATACCATATAGCTTCCACCGACATCACTGTAAATACCCGTTAAAATATCATCTCCCAAAATTTCATTAGCCCGCGCTATATCACCTTGTTTGGATTTAATTTCCACCATCCAATACCGGTCGGTGATGGAAGAGGCGATTTGTTCCTGAAGGCTTCGGCGAAGCTGATCTGCCTGGGCACGGGAAACGCCTTCGGCAAAGACGATCTCGCTTTCATCGCCGCGCGTGCCCTGGCGATAAAGCCGGCCGGCATTCCGTTCCTTTAAGAAATCATCCCCAAGCTTAATGGCCAGCCCCAGGAGCTTATCCTCAACCTCATGGGCGAAAATCTTGTTTCGATGGCTGATGCCCTGGCTGTCCCCGAAAGCGACAACGCGCCTGTTCGGATCTCCCGGGACAACGCTTTCTAACGGCATCAAATCTCGAACCTGATAGTCAAAAATTTCATGCGGCCGGCTAGACTGTCTTGCCCTTGGCGCCGCGTCGATCAAGATTTTTTGCGCCTGCGCCAGCATCGCCCCATCGGATGCCGGACGGGCGCTGGCGATTTGCGGTGTTTGTGTTATTGCATGAATTGACCGTGTAGATACCGCAAGAACTTCCTCTCCACCTAAATAAAGCGTAGTCTTTGGAGGATTTTGAGGATTTTCATACCCTAATGATGCGAGAGAACCAAAATGTTCCCTCCATAAATCGGCATGTTCTGAAGTATTGTATCCTCCAAAAACAATCTCCTCTATGACAGGAGAGGCAGAATCCCCGCCTCGAAGCTGTTGAAGGGCTTGGACCAATTCAACTGTTTGTTTATTGGTGACCGAATAGAGGCCGCCGTGGTCCCCGCCGATATTAGAAACCATTAAGACCCGCCCGTTCTCCGGCAAGACATTACGGAGCGCCGTGGCCACTTTATGGGGATCCGTTAGATCGGCTGATTCCGCCGGCAAGATAACAAAATCTACGCCTTCCCTGAAGGGGGTGAAGTTACCGTCTTTATCATATCTTCCGTTTATCTCAAAATTCTTTCTGGCATCTTCGATCAAATCAACATCATATTCAATAAGAACGGCCTGTTTAGCCCCGTTTTTAAGCGCGGCCAAAGCCTGTATGCCAGTGCCGGCCCCCACGTCAATCACCACCTTACCTCTGACATCCGCGTTTAACATCCTTGCCATCGTCGTTGCCGCAAAAGGAACGTAATTCCTTTCATCCAATCGTCCCTTCGACATGTCGTTGATCCGAATAACGCGATCCTGGTTGACAAATTGTTCTTGTACCCCACCGACCATGAGTTCATTATTATCGACAAAATGAATTCCGCCGATTTCAACGTTAACGATTCGTGTTTTCTCAAATATACTCCCATTGATCGGGGAATAAAAATAAATGCCATATTCAGCTCCCGTAGCCTGATCTCTCATAGGCATAATTCTGGGATCTGCCTTTAAGTCGTGTAATGCCCCTGTGGGATAAATTTCCCTACTATTTACCAGCATATTTGGCGCTTGAGTTCTCTGTCTTATATCTGGGCTAGCTGAAGCCGTCGCCGTCATCGCCCGGTCAGCCCCGCTGGATATCATCGGGCGGGCGAAATCGAATGGCGACGCCTTGCCTATAAACGCCTTCATTGAAGCCATTGTTTTATATGTATCCTGATCCGGAATATGTAGAATTCCATCGGAAGATCCATCGGGAGATCTAACATAATACATCTCGTCAGGTGCGATTGTTTGCATCGCTTGAACCCAATTTGCATTAAACACGCCAAAAGGCCGGGAGGATCTGTCTACGCTCATAATTTCGAAACTTGCGGCACTGACGCCCCGGTCACTTAATAATTGTTTCATGCCCGAAAGATGGCCTGTTCCCACCAAAACAACCATGCGCATTGAAGGGTCTTTCTTAAGAGTACCTAAAATTGTCCCGGCCATATATCGGTTTCTTCGATTGACAGCAATTTCATCGGAAAACCTATCTTCACCCATTGCATTCTGAATGCGCCTATCCATATCTAATGCGGCGACCCGGATCCCTTCACCATTTACCGCCCATTGCTCTCTGGCGCCTTCGATGATCTGCCCATAACCTTCCCAGCTCCATTCTTTTAACGCCGCCTGAATACTGACCTGCGCTTGCGCATCCCCTGTCGTAATATATTTATCAATTTCAGGCTGTAAACTGCGCGGCAGCATTTCAAGGCCGATGTGGGTAATGCCCTCCTGGTTCCATTGGGCTAACTGTTGCGTGATTGCTTCTTTATGTGCATTATAAATATGCCCTTCCCCAAGCAAGGTTACCTGCCTGTTGCCAATGAGCCTGGAATAATCAATAGGTTGTCGTGCTTGAAGATTATCTGCCATGGCTTGATATTCATCTGTTGCTGTCATCATTGCCCGATCGGCCCTCTGTCCTCTCTCATCTGACGACTGACGACTGACGACTGACGACTGACGACCCGCTCCTGAATTGACACCGCCATCAGCTTGTGATATAGTCCTATCAATGCTTCCCGCATTTCCCCTTCCCATATCGCTCGATCCCCGAACAACAGAAGGAGTATTTATTATGGATGTGAAAGGTTTTCTATCTCCTCCAAGGAGAGCGCTATTGGGCAAAGAGCTGCTTGGGTTATTCAAATTGCTTTGTGTTGTAGCATTTGCTGGAGAATTTGCCGTAAAATATTCACTTACAGCCAAACTGCTAGGAACCGTTTCGTTGGTATCATTGCTTCTATTAGCTGTCGCTATATTTCCTAAGAAAGGAGATCTATAAGATGACTGTAATGATAATGATCCTGGTAATTTGTGCGTTCCTGGCTGTTCTTCTGTGGTATTCCAATAGCCAAGACCACTCAAAACCCCACCAGAAATAGCGCCTGTTCCGGTGTCTGTCCCCAACACCTGTATTTGACTTAAACTGACCAGGCTTGTGCCCTCGCCTCGTTGGCGGGCGATGTTATCTTCCGGAGTTATCGTTGAATCATTGAGAACCGCCCATTCGTTGCGTAACGCCGCTAAATAAGAAGGCTGTCCGTCCTGCAGATCCGCCCTGTTGATGGACAACGGTGTGATCACCATGACCTGCTCACGCCCCTGGCTTATCGCCGTTGATGACGGCTGGTATCCGGCCGTCAATTGCGTATAGATCTCTTTTTCCGCCCCCGACAGATCGCTGATGCTTTCCAGAGCCGCGCGGTTGAACTCGATCTCAACGGCTTCATTGGATTCTTGCGTGCGCTCAAACGGGTTCAGGAACATAACGCGGCCTTCTTCGAGCATCGTTTCAAAGCGGGCGCTGTCGGCTCCGGAGAGTTCCATTCTGAATTGCTCGATATCTTTCACTAATTGATGTTCATAACCCAGCGCCTGGGCCGGCACGATCATATCCTGCCCATCGGCCATCGTGACCTTGGCTTGCTGGATTCGGCGGGTAATGCCGTCTCTCCAGGCCGCGTCGTAACCGTTTCGCTCAAGCGCGCTTTCTTCGATAACGATCGTGTCTTGCTGCTGGTTGCCAATGCCTCGGGCAAACAGGTCTTGGGCAATAGGATTGGTTCGCTCGAACGCTAAAGCTCTCTCGGCGATGCGGACCTCGCCGGGAGCAAACGTGACCGTTTCACCGGCGCGGATGATACGGTCGGTGTCGGGTAATTGAATATCAAATGTATTGAAGTTGGTAACGCTGGTCTGGTTGGTGACTGCATTTCTGTCGATCCGGACAAGTTCAGTGCCGGATGTCGGCGAAGAAGGCGTGGCGTACAACGCCGGGTCAAGCGAAGGAATGGAAAACGCCGGTGCGGGAAGGGTCGGGAGCGTCGGCATGGGCGGGCTAAGCGTGCGCACATCCAATGGTTCTCGCTGCCCGATTCCACGCGCTTGCGGTATAGAAACTTCTCCGATCTGTTGAGGTGCCTGGACTTGAATTGCAGTGGGAGCCGCTCCGCCAACTTGAGTTGATGATTCAGCATATGGAGTTGGCGAGACCTCGCCAAGAATCAAAGATTCTTGGCGGGCACCCATCATCGCATTGTCTTTCGGGATCGATGTATCCACAAAATCCGGCATGTCTTCGGTGACGAGACTCTTCATCATGTCGAGATAATGTTTAACATCTTCAAATTCTCTCGTTTCATCTGCCTTAACGGCTCTGGCTGTTATTTCTTTTTCAATCTTTGGATCATCTGTAACGGCTCTTGTATCAAGAAATGATGTCCCAAGTAATCCCCGTTTTGCTGAATCTTCTTCGGGAGTTAAAGCAACTATTCCTCTTAATACGGCTTCTGAATTCAGGCCTAATTGTGCCATTCTTTTGCGACTATTAACAAAAGTCACAAAGTCATACGCGCTTGGATATCTATAATAATCGTTCCCTATCGCGTTCATCACATCTAACTGAGCTTGTGTTGCCGTCTTTTTTGAGGCCGACTCATGGGTATGTATATCGCCATAACTTAATCCCCTGTCAAATTTATTAACTTCGGGAGATAGAATCTCTTGGACCGTCGCGCTTCTTATATAATAGGAATGCCTTGTTCCAAATTGCGCTATTTCCAAAGGCGTTGGTAAATAAACATACGGCTCGTTCTTTATTGTCGTCACCCTGCCCGCCTGTTGGACTAGATTGGCCAGCTGAGAATTATTTATTCCAGCCATATCGGTCCCCGCAAAAAACTCTCTTCTTAATTGTTCGGGCAAATAAGCGACCAATCCGCGGCCTCCCGGCGTAATAAGGACCCCTTCATGGAAAAATTCACTGGTTTCCTGCTCTCTTCCCAATAATCCATAACTCATTTTTATACCAAATTCTTCTTGGGGGTGGGTCAGACGAACTGCCAGCATCACATCAGTCGGGCCGCTGGCGCCAATAAGATTATCCAATAGATCTCTTTGCTCGCTGGCGACTCCCAATACTCTCGGAACAGAAAATCTGTTTAAAAATTCGTCATTGTCCCCTGTAGCATATCCCATAATTTCTATTCTGGCCGGAAATTCCCTTGATTTCTGGACCATAAAATCAACGGCCCTGCCCATAGGAACAGTTTCAACATAACCAATCATTGCTTTGTCTTTATCGTCATCGTCTATACCCATTGAGGCTACGGCTGTCGGAATATTAATACCCAGCGCACTTGCAGAGGGTTTAGCTATTTTTCCTTGCGGACCGTGCCCTTGGTCTTCTGCTCCTTTACCTATACTACTATCCCTATCCGCTCCTTTCTTTCCCTGGAATCTAGAAGGACCTCTGTCTGATGGTTGTGTTGCCTTTTCTCTTCCTCCAGCAACATCTTGATCTCTCGCGCTTTCTCTAGAGCCACTACCTTCTGTTCCCCCTTTTCTCTGAAATCTTGAGGATTTTTTACCAGAACCGCTTCCCCCGCTTTCCCCTGACGCCCCAAATGTCGACTGCTCTCCATCCCTCGCCGATGGCGGCGGGGCGGAACAACTTCCCCCACCAACACAACCGCATCCCGGTGCCCCAGGGGCACAATCCGGCGGCGCGCCGGCGGCCACAACAGGTGAAAATCTGGCCAATTCGAATGGCTGCTCGAAAACATTTTGAGTTAAAGAAGGCAGCGTCGATAACGCAGGAAGCCCTGGCGTCAAAATCGGCACCGATAAAATAGGCGCCTGTATAGGAGCTGGGATTGTTGTGATCAAGCCTTGGTCGCCCTGCGGCGCCCTGAGAGCATCGCCCGATTGCTGGGATAACCCTTGATGCCAATCACGCAGCATTGTTACCCGCTCTACGTCATCTTGACCTGGCTCAGCCAATCTTGCCGCTTCATACAACGCGGCCCAAGCCAATTTTTCATCATTGCCCGCATCCGCTAATTGCTTGCCGCCGACCGCACTTAAATACGGATTGATACCGGAAACGGCGCCATTCGCCGCCAAATACATTTGCGGGCCTGAATCCGATCGTACGGCCCTGACGACCATAACCGTCGTGTCCATGGCCTCTTTAAATGCGTCCGCATCAATATCCACATCGCTTTGGGCAACAAAGGAATCCACAAAACGGGCCAATTTCACGTCGGGAATTTCGTAAACATGGCCTTCCTGTTGAGCGGCTTCCATAAAGCTTATCGCCTTATCGAGAACTTCTTTATTTGTCGCGTTGGGATTACTTCTCATTTGTTGAGCAAGGCCTAAAGCTATTTCCATCGAACGTTTTGCCTGGCTGCCCTCTTGCGCTCTCACGGCTTGCTGACCATTAACTCCTTGCTGCATCTGTCGTACGGCAAAATCCTCAAAATCCGACATAACCATTTCGACCGTTATTTGTGGCGCTTCTACCCTTTTAGCTGTGTCCAATCTGATTTGCGCCATAGGCGCTTCTGCCGGCGTTTCAATTCTTGCCGTGTCACGATATTTTTCTCCCGTTCGATAATCCAATGTTTCGCCTTGGGCAACAACAAACTTCCCATTCGAGCCTCGTTCCAAATGTTTGAGCCGCACGCTATCCTTTTCAGCGACTAAATAAAGGGGTTCAGCGCCGACAATTTCGCCATTTTCTTCGATGGCGCTGTAAATTTCATAACCGGCGTTATTGGCCAACGGCATGGCGACCAACTTTTGTCCGGATTCGTTCATTGACTTAACGGCTTCACGCGCCTTTAACATAACTCGGCGAACTTCAACGTTTTCTTCGTGGCTAAAGCCTCTGTTGGCCAAACCGATCTGCTCGTGCAAAACAGTTTCGGCTAAACGATCGATCTGGCCGGCCCGTTCAAAATCTGTCCGTTCGATATCTTCAAAATAACCTGGGATTTGGGCGGCCGTAACATTGGCATAAACGTTTTGTTGGCTCCGTCCGCGCACGATTTTGCCTTGCTCGTCAATAATAACGCCACCCGAACCTTGGTGGCCACCGAGAGCTTTACCGGCCATTTGATGCTGGAACCGCGCGATAAACGCCGGGACCGATACGCCGCCTTTGGGCAACGCGCTTAATGTTTTTTCAATATGCCTTTTAACTTCAGAATCCAACCCTTCCATCGGCTCTTTGTTGGCTGCGCGCGTTAATTGCTCCAACGCCCGATCGATGCTTTGGGATAATCGATTGCTGCTGGAAGGATTATAAAAGAAATTGGCCGCTTCATTGTCACTGCTTCCCATGGCGGCCTGTTGTTGCTGGATCTTGCTTAGATCTATCTCGGACAAACCTATATTTCCTCTATTTAAAGCGATACGGATTTTAGGCTGTTGTTCCACTTCCTGCTGGGCCCTGACCATGGCCTGTTGTGGTTCATAGAACGGGGAGTCTTTGTCCACACTCCTATCGGTGGTTATGGCCTTCGTTTCGCCCGAACGGATAGCTTCTCCCAAAGGAACGTCTTGGGCAAAACCCAAGATGGCATTAAAGGCAACATCCCCTCTATCGATCTTCTTGAAAGCCGCGTCAAGGTCTTCTTTGGCGACCTCAACGAACCCTCCGGCGTCAGCTTGGGTCGGAAGGCCGATCTCCCGCAAAACAGCTCTTGCGGCCTCATCGGAAGCATTGATCTTATAAGCAACGGCTTTGGCTTCTTGCGTTTGCTCATCGATCTCAAGGACCGTTTGATAGTCCAGGACCGAAGCCGGCCCGGCCAAGGACGGAACGGCGAACCTGTTATTAATGACCGGATAAACCGTATCATTGATTAAGGAAGCCTTGATGCCTTCCGCGCCGGAGATCAAGCCATTTTGGACATTGATCTGATCGCCGACGGCCAATGCAACGCTGCCGGCTTGCGCGGGTTCGGTTATTTCCAGCCGAGCGAGATCTCTTGTATGATTACCCTCTTCACGATCAATGTTAAAGACAGCGGCCGTTGTGATCTGCGTTTTCGTTCCTTCTTGACCCGCAACGCTAAACTCAAGAGGCTGAGTTCTGGGCACCCTGATCTGGCCGCCTTTAACCTCAAAAGCCTTCGGCTTAAATTCACCGGTCTCATCATCGCGATAATTAAGGATAGCGGCGACGGGTTGATAATTGCCGCTTTGGAGCATTTCAGGAGTCGGCTCACGGTCAAATTCGTAAATAAGCTGGTTATTTAATGCTAATGTTTGGCCAGGAAGAATTTGTGATCCATTGGTCAGTTGAATGGGCTCCGTGGTAGCAGTTACAGCGTTAACCTTTGAACTAATAATCTCGCCATCAGTACCGACAACTGGTACAACCATCGCAAACCCATTACCATTAACTAACGGACGTCTCAATTGAGCCGCGCCAGAATCCCTAAAATACGTCAGCTCTCGTTCCGTGGCCATCGATTCCCATTGATTGCCCAAAAGTCGAAAGGCCTCATCTTCCGTAATCTGCTTGGATTGAACCATTTGCATCATATGTTCTGCGCTTGTTTCGGTTTCAATCTTTTCAGCGATTTTCATCTGCTCCATTCTTAACTCTGCATCTAATGCCTTAATTTCCCGACTCAATCGCTGTCTCGTCTCAGGAGAACTCTCACTTTGAAGCTCTGCTTCTTTGGCTTCTATCCTACTAACCAAATCGGATAATTGCCGGACTTCCTGAGAAGTCAATCGGGCATCGAGAAGAGATATTCGCACTTGAGCTTCGCCCCGCATACGTCTTTCAGCCAATGTTTCTGTTGTACCAATACGCTGCAATGCTTGGATAATATTTGTTTTTGCTGTTAAGTTATTCAAAACAAGACTTGCTCTCACATTTGGATTGCTCACAGCATCCACAGAAATACCGGAATAAGCTTGTAATAAAATAACGGTCTTCTTACCTTCTTGGGCTCTTGCTCGGGCTTCGCTAATTACGTCTTTAATGTTGGAACCATCTTCTCTCACTTCAAGAATCTTTCCGTCTCTTTGCCACGCTTCACGAACGGCTGGATCTGATACGATTTTCTGTAAATATGCCTCTCCAATGCGGCCCTCTGCCTGAGCTTCGGCTGAAAGCCCCTCTTGCATGAATGTACGCACATCTCCCCTTTCTATGGCAATGTGCTTATCACCAATGACAACATCAGCGCCTTTTTGCATTTCTATACCAATGTCCTTAGCCAAAGTTTCCGGACGACCATCGCGGGACGGCCGAGCAAAAATGTTAGAAAAGTCTTTTTCAGTCAATTCTGGACGGATTTCGTACAATTCGGCTTTTAAAGCAGTAAAGTGATTCTTAAATCCTGAAGCGGTTGCCGTAAGACCAACGAAACCTTTTAATTGTCTTAGGGCATCCGTATAGAAAGTGGGCTTTGGTCGACCTGAGGTGCTGGCGTCGACAAAAGCTTCCATCGTTGCATCTTTGGCCGATACAACATAAATTTCACCCATAATATTACGCCCCTCAACCGCACCGCCCCTGAAGACAGTGTCTCTTAACACGGCCTTTGTATCGGGGTCTAATGTTGAATACCTGCCGCCTTTCTGATATTCAACTTTAGGAGTAAATTCATGTGCTAACCTATGGGCGGAGGCTTGAATAAAGTCGTTTTGGAGCGCTTCGTTACTCCAAGCCTCAGAACGTTGCCCTTCCGGCGTTCTGGCAAATTCATCCAGAACGGCTTGACGGAATGTCATTGTCTTCCCATCGACAATAATTTCCCTTTCACCCAGCGTATAACGTTCACGAATTCCCTCGGCCGAATTTCCGCTCTTTTGAATATTTGGCGCATATTCGTGGATATTAAACCTATCGATGCCTGCTTTCTTGGCAACTGACTCCACCACCCTCCAGAATGCCGTTGATTCATTCATTTTTTGTTCATATTCTCTAAACTGGATCCTAAACGCCCCGTCCTTACCTTTTACAACTACATCACCAAGACCCGTGGTTGCGCGGATTAATCCAGGTTTAACAAATCCGGCATGCACCTCGTCAATAACACCCATCGTATCTTTTAGCTTCCCGGCCTCAGCCAATCGAAGCATGTCCGCCACGCTAATCACTGTAATCTGTCCATTGCCCGGCTCAAGGACCTCTCTGTTTGCTCCTTCCTGCAAAGTCGTTAATATTTTCTTACCATCCGCTGTCCTGGCTTCCCCAAATCTACTTAGGAGACTTTGGATTTGAATATCTCCCTCCGTTACAAAGACAAGTTTTGCATTTGGATTACGCCTCATAAATTCTATTACAGTCGGCATACTAAAGGTTGTCTTACCTGCGCCAGCAGGATCATTAACGACTACACGCACGTTATCCATGGTGGATAACCTAAATAACGTATCTAAAACGATCCCGCCGCTGCTCGCAACTTGTCGCGCATCGAATTCATAAGGCCGGCCTTCGCTCTCCACTTGTTGCCGTGCCGCTTTATTAGCTTCTAATAAAATATCGATTATTTGTAGTCTTTGCGGGTCGGCGATCTTGGCCGCTTCGAGGATTTCTGCTCTACGGCTGGGGTCTCTTTCAATTCTTTCAACTGCGCGAGCAATTCTTAAAAATTGCGATTGTTTTAAACGAATTGCTGTTTGGTTTTGGGGGGTGAAAACAGAATAGGACGGTCTTACAAAATCTTTAACTGCCTCGACGCCTCTGGAGAAAATATCTCTTGCCCGAGATGTTGCGCGGGCTGTTCCAGGGCCAGCAAGTTGCGCCTGATTTGAACGGGGCGACGAGCTAGCTTGTTCCGCTCTCGGCGGACCGCGTTCGGTCGCGCTTGTTCGACCTACTGATTGCGGGGTGGCGTCTGCCTCTGTTTTGGCCAGTCTTTGCCCTTCCTGCCCTTCTATTCTTGGACTAAGCGGGGACGGCGTTCCTACAGGCTTAGCGATAATCTTAAACATGCCGTCGGCCGAATCAAGCGCAAGCACCTGCGGCCCTTCTTGCCCTTCTACGCGCAATCGGACACGGCCGTTACTATCAACACCTTCAACAACTCCTTCTTGGCCGCGCAATCTGTATTGAAGGTATAAATCTGAACCGTTCTCGCTAAATCTGACTCTCGTTCCCGGCGTATACCTTGCCTGAAGGTCGGCCATTTGCAATGAGCTTACGCTTCTTCCCGAATCCGGGGTGACATTCCCCGATAAAACATCTCGAACAAATTCATGGACAATCGGCATCTTAGAAATCCAAGGGCTGGCCGAAAAATACTTCGGGTTGGCCGCGTCCCTTGCTCCGGCAAAACCTTGCGGGATTTGTCTGAGATATTCTTTTGCCGGCATGATTAATCCTTGAGGCGCATCGACCTCAACGGCTTTCACGCCGTAACGCGTCAGCGCCGAAGCAGTGGCTTGCGGGGACCCAAACCAGATATCGCCTTCTTTGGATACATTAATGATATATTGTACTTCTTTATTTTCCGAGAGTACGCGATAGCTCCTGAAGCGGCCGTACATTTCGCTGACACCGCCGTCGAGAACCTCGATCATGCCGTTCTTGAAATCCGGCTTTAACCCTTCGTTAAAAACGAATGAAGATGGGTCGTTGTCTCTTTCAAAACGTCCAATCTCGATTCTTTCGCTTTTGCCCTGCTCGGCCCTTGCTTGACGCGCCATCATTTTTGTGGCAACAAATGATTCCCCGGGCAGGACGCCCCGTTGCTCAAGGACATTAGTAAAGGCCCCGTCGCTCACTTTCGGGTTTGAGTTGGCCCGGCTGATCGCCATAACCTCGCCTAATAACTCGTGCGGGACAGAGGTCCCTTCCTCACCCATTCCTTTCCCAAACCAACCCTCTCCTCCCCGATGGGAAGCTACGCGCCATTCGGCCGCTGAATTGCTTTGATACATATAACGAATGTTTAATCCTGATTTGCCTGCTTGTTGGACATACGCTATGACAAACCGTCTATCACCTGCGCCCATGTGAACATCGGAAAGATAATAGGTTTCGCCATTAAGTTCTATTTTATGTCTGGGCGCGAATTCACTGATGATATTCGCCGTATCACCCTCGCCGGAAAGCCTGACTTCAACGCCGCGCTCGATAAGTCCCTGGAATTCCGCTCTCACCGCATCAGGCGCATCGGCTGATCTTCTGGCAATGAGCTGACGTCCCTCAAGCGTTGTTACGCGAGGCGCTGCGGGACGGGCAACCGATTGAGCAGGAGTCAATTCCGCTCTTGGCGCGATATCAGGCAAAGCCTCCAAGCCCTGACGAAGCGTTTCGCCGATAGATCCACGCGCCAATGTCGGCGCTTCAATTGTACCAACTTGAGCTTGGTCGGAACCGGTTCTTCCTTCAACGCCGACGCTGACCAGATCTCTTGCGCTTTCAGCCGGGCTTCTCGCAATATCCCCTGTTGGTTCAGTCGTCGGAGTTCTCGGCCGGGCTGCTTCCGCCGCATCCCCACTTGTGCCTCTGGCTGTAGCTTCTCTTAAAGATGGCGCCGCCATTCCCGGCGTCGGCTTTAACAACAAACTATAAAAAGCGACTTTCGACGCCACTTCTTTCACGGCTAATTCAGCCTCTTGTTCTGCTTGCTGTTCCGTCTTTCCTTCAGCTAAAGCCGCCTGTCTGACGTTTTCATAAACTCTATTTCTTACATTTCCACCCCATTCAGTATAATTAAATAACGCTTCTGTTCCTGTCTCCACTGCAACCAATTGACTTATTGTGCCCGGCATAGAATGGAATAATTTCCCAGCCCTTCCTTCGCCTTGAGCTAATCTGGTGACCCCTCTGGCAAAAACTCCCGTCTCTCCTTCTGTCACCATGGCACTAAGCGGCATTTGGAATAAGGCAAGTCCCGGCCCTAAATAAGTACCTATTTGAGCCCCGCCAGCCATACCTAAAATTCCAGATTTAACTAAGCCCATATCGTTGCCTTGTGAATCTTTTTGCATAAATGAATGGTGAAATGCTCGATCTCTCCAGCCTTCCGTGCTGTATCCAGCCCCGCCAAAAGCCTTCCCCAAACCAACATCAAATGCTGCATAAACGGGAACATCGATCATTCCCCAAATTGGCATAATAGCCGCAAAGTTTGCCGCACCAAATCCTGATAAATAAGGCAGGATCATCGGATTTTCGGCAATGGCTGCTAAACTAATTTGACCGGCTTTTGTTTGCGCGGCCAATTGCGCTGCCCTTCCCTGTAAGCCTCTCACCATGGAGCCTGTGCCAAATTTAGCTAATCCAACCGCGCTCGCACCATAAAGTGCATATTTTCCTCTTTCAAGACTAAAGAATCCTTCGTCATCCAGCGCAGGATTAAAAAATGATATTCCATAACCAAAACCGGCGCCTCCTGCGTATTCGGCGGCATGGCGAGATAATGATTTCTTAACAGCTTCTTGCCCTCCCTTGCCAGCGATATTCTGCCCGGTCAATGCTCTTCGCGCAACAAATGGTGCGGCGGCAATACCAGCGCCGACCATGCCTCCAAGAATTGTGCTTCCGATTACTTCTTTAACATTCTCCCCTTCCAAAACCGAAGCAGCGCCGCCAACCAATCCATAGGAAGCTGCGCTTGATAAAAATCTTGCGGACTGACTATGTGTAGTTATACCAACGATCCTTCGGGTTGCTATATCTTGCACCACACTTTGTCCCGTCATTCTAGACCCTATAACGGATCTTGCCATAAAAACCCTTGCCAATCCTGCCCCCATTCCTAAACCAAAACCAACAGCGCCATCTTTAATTCCTTCTCCTAATGTATAACTCTCTTCGGCTCCTAAAGATTGAGCATAATTTATACCCACATTAACGGCTGCCCCGCCAACGCCTGTACCAAGCACGATTTTCATTTCTGGACTTAAAGCAAATCTCGATGCGGCGCCTCCATTTAAAGCGGCTAGTCCTCTTGTCGCAGAAGCTCTCATAGCTAGGACTCCAACGCCTGCGCCCAACAAAGTCACAATAGATCCGGTAGCAAATCCCTTACCGCTTTGAGTTAAAAATTCAGTCATACTAAATTCTGATCCTGGATCCGCCATTGTCTGTAGTGTGTAGACACCGCCGCTAACGCCGCCCCAAATAGCGCCATTGGTCAAAGAGGCCCTCGCCAACGTTGCGGCATATGATCTTGTTGTTTGATTGGCAGTTGCACCAGCAGCCCCAGCCGCTGCAGGCAGAAAAACCGCCAAAGCAACGCCCATACCAATACCATGAATTGTTTCACCAACAGAAAACTCCCCTTCTCCCATAATAGTATCGAGATTGACGGCAAGCCCACCAACAGCTCCGGAAATAGCTGCTTGTTTTAAAAGTAATGCTCTGGCTGATTGTCTTGCCGCTTGATTTGCTACCACTTGCGTTGCCACTCTTGCACCAACAATCTTTACCCCAAGACTACCGAGGCCTGTAACTATCAAAGCATCGCCCGCTAACCCTATGGCTGCCTCTGTATCGGTTGGACTGAAAACACCATCATTGTATGCTTGAGCCAATCTAAGGTCTTCACCCTCAACCCTTCCTAATCGATTCATAAGGACGGGGTAAATATTATCTTTATCGGCAAAAGCCACGCGCATGTTGCCGTCTTCTCCAAGAATAAGGACAGGCAAATCTCCTCTTTCTCTGTTTAAAAATCTGTCCCCGGCCTCATTCATTAAACCGGCAACAAGCTCATTTCTTACAGCGCTAGAATCCTGCAAAAAAGTTAAGAAACGCGGATTAACAACCCATTGATCGTTAGGATCTCTCCTGCCGGCATTCACTTCCCTTAATATGCGAACAAGCGCCACATCCATAACTGAAGAATCAGCTGGCGCTGCGGCTGCTTCGGGCGATTGCTCGGTCAAGGCTGCTAGCGATGATGCGTCTTGAGGATTTTGACCTTCGCCCAAAATATTTAAATTCTGCCCTTGAATATTTATACCTTCTCCTCTAAGAACTAATATTTGCCCTTTAGGCAAAAGGTTGCCACGCCGATCACGTAAATAGGCATAGTCGCCATCGACTTGAACAGTAAAAATATTACCGCCATTCGCAAGCACTGTGGGTAAGTTGCCTAAAAGGGCCGTTTCCGCAGGCGCGTTTGGATTTATTCTACTGACAGCCCCACCCGCCAAGGCAGCCAACGCCTGATCATCTGTTGTTAATTGGCCATTTTGAAAATCAACAAACGCAACACCACGATCGACAGGCTGATCACCTTCTTTTCCGGCCAAATTCAACATAACGACCGGCCTGCCATTAAGCTGAGCGAATTGGGCGGTAACTGCTTGAGTATTTGAACTGTCCGCCTGAATTATTGATCTAATATTAGCTACTTCCGTCCCCGCACGATACAGTGAAGTGAACGCCAAAGCGGACGATCCTTTTTGACCATTAGAAAATGCTTCTGTTACTTCTCGAACCAATCCGGTAAACGTTAATCGATCCGCTATTTGATTATCAGCCTTGGTAACTTGGGTAATACTTCGATTAGCGTCCGTGGTTAACTGCTGTGCTGCTCGCCGGTTGAACCCTTCACTTCCATACGCTTCTCCCTGAATATCCGCCCCTTCAACCGTTGTGAAAGTAGCCACAATTTCCCCTGATTCCCCTAATTCTGCGTCTACAGCCTGTCTTTGAACAACTTTCACCGAATCGCCTGCCGCTATAATTCGATGCACTTCAGCGGCTTCATTTCTAGTCCACGCACGAAGGTTTATTGTGGCGGCATCGTCTCTGAAAAGTCGAACTTCGTTTCCTTCGCGAGTGACGCCTTTGAGCGTTATGCCATCCCTAAAATCTCCATAATCTCTTCGCAAATTCTCCTCACCAGGAAGCGCAATAAACTTAACCATTGTATAAACGTTATTGGTTCTCGTATCCGGCGACTCTTCTTCATTAACTCCAATGACCACGGATTGACCATTTAGATGCTCATTGTAAAGTTCTCTTACGACATCGCCCGCCTGCGCAATAATCAAATTCGGCGTCGTGTTGATGCTTTGATCTTCTTGGCTGAAATAATTATTTCGCGAATAATGGTTCGTTAAAATAACATCTCTCCAAGTGCCGTCTTCAAACTGGGCTTTAGTCGTTCGGGTTATCCCGTCGCTTTCGATAACCGTTCTGATCCTGACTGGATTTCTTCTGCTTTCCAGATTCTCCAAAACAATCCGCTCAAATGGGGAATAAGGATCATTTTCTGTTGGCCGTCTTAATCTGTCGAGGTTGTTTTGCACACCCATTGTTCTGGCTGAAAGTAGTCGCGTCCGATCAGTATGAACATAATTTTCCGTAGTATAAAGGGCGGTCAAATCCGAACCAACTTGTAAGTTATATGTTTCCCCGCGTCCCAATAAAACTTCGCTTTCACCGTTACGATTAATAAACCTGAAAATTTGTCGATCGGTTAAAGTGGGCGCGTTGCCCGATCCGCCCGATCCCCCCGGCTCCACAACACCCGGCGTTAGGACGGAGGCCGCTTTTCCATCCACCACGCGATCGCCCAATTGGATCGCCCACGGGGTTCCTGTCGGGGAATTGCTTACAATATTGACCCCAAGAATATCCGCGACGTGCTCGAGATTATCTCCGCTTAAATATCGTCCGCCGGCGCGAACTCTACTAGCATCGCTCCATTGCCAATCGGTTTGACCTGTCAACTTCCTATCCGCCCCGACTAAACTGTTAATATACTGCATCCCTCTAAAATAAGCGCCTTCAAAGCGGCCAAATTCCATTTGCCCTGGGGAATTAAGCAGGCGCGTATCTGTTGTGGCCCTTAAATTCAAATAGCTTTGCCATTGACCGATAAACGAAGGCACGCCGCCTTCACCAAAGGCTAATACGTCGCCTTCACCAAAGGCTAATACGCCGCCTTTATCGGTTGAGGAAACGCCGATATTGTCTCTTCTTTCGCTAATCGAGCCCACCGTTGGGGCCTGTTCCCCCTCGCCTTTCACAACTCTTGTATTTATTTGAGTAGAAAATGTCGGGCTATTCTCACCTCTCGGACGAAAATATAATCTTGATCCGGGCGTTGTGATAAGCGCAACGGCGCCTTGTAGGGTCGGCGCAAACTGAAGCTCCAATACTCCCGGCTCCCTTTCACCCACGTCTCTGGCAGCGCCCCGCGCGGCAGCCAGATCTGCCTCTGCCGTGCTTAAAATAACATATTGGGGATCAAAGGCGGCGTTAACCATAACAAGCGACCTTCCGAATGTGTTTTCCGCCTCAGTGGCTGCGGCTGTTACAACGGGCGTTCCATTAGTTGGCGCATTAGTAATATTGGAAACTCGCTCTAGATTGGGCAGCACATCGCTCTTCTTCACTAAATATTGCCCTCCAGTTAATGATGAAACCAAGACAATCTTGCCGTCTAGTGTTCTTACACTATCAATTGGCGCCCTTGTCGTTTGAGTAACCTCGGTGAAAACTAGTCCATCAGCCGACATAGACGAAGTTGTATGAGAATTTACTATGACATTTTCCCCGGGAATATTTAATTTGTCTCTCGCTTCTCTGCTAAGCCTATAGCCGCCGAAATCAACTGTGCCGTCCGCGCCTTCTGCCAAGCTCATTAACACAACATTTCCGTATCTATCAACTAGTGTGCCCGACCCATAATTTCCTTCTCTTCCGACTGCCGCTCCTAGAATTCTGCCGACCAGCAAATTAAATCCTTCTCCATCCGTTGATAAATTGCCTCTTAGGGCAAATCCCGTGCCTGTTTGCCTATCGAAATAGCTCGCTGCAGAAAGATTATTTGCCACAAAAGTGATGGGTCTTTCGTTCTCCGGCTTCTCTCCCGTAGCCCGTGTTATGTGTAATTCGCCCGTAAACACAGTTGAGGCGTTGCCCTGCCGGAAGAACGTTCCGCCTGGTTGTTCGGATTTCAATTCAGCGCCCGGCAATAAAGCAGTCGAGGTGAAATCTCGTCCCAAAAGCGCAAACTGTAAGGCTTCATCGGCGTGGCCCGCTCTGGCTTGCAAACGTAAAAATTCCGTTGACCCTGTCCGAAGCGCCTCGGCAAGAGTTCTTGAAGTAACGTCGGCTTGCGACATGAATAGTTCCGGCGCGTTCGGGTCAGGCTCCCTCGTTGCTCTTGCCTGCGTTGCGATAATGCCGCCTACCCCTTGAAAAGCGATAATACCGGAATCTGTAATTGTCGGTGTCGCGCTTTCAAATACCTCTGTCGTCGTTGAATTATCCGCAAAAGTGAGTGTCGTTTCATTTCTTAATTCACCGAACGCTAATCCGGAAATGCGCTCGGTTCTTTGCTGGTCGCCTTCGCCAACAACGCGACCGGCAATAATTTGCCCGTTAGCACCAACCGTTAACACTTCATCGCCTTTTGTTATCAATGTAAAGCCTTGATTTTGTATAAGACTGGTCCTGTCTCTGGGGTCATTTGCCGCTGCATCTAGATACGACAGGCCCATAATAGACGAGCCTGGCGAACCCGGAACAGACAATAATGTCAAACCAGTTGCTAAGTTAGTTGCTACTTCTCCTATTACATTAACAATAGGGGTTGTGTTTTCTTGTGAATAGACCCGAAGTTGGGTGCCTGGTTGGTATCCTTGGCCCGCTCTATAAACACCGTTCAAAGCAACGTCGCCGGGAAGAACAAAGCCATCGATAGTCGCGCTGTTTCTGGCGGCTACATACGGGTTACGAGCTTCATTTTCACTAAATCGAATTACTGCCGGAAGCGCTGGTAGCCCGTCTTTGATCTGAATAAAATCTCCGGGTTGATTAAGGGCCAGCTTAGCCAGCTCAGGGAAATACATAGCCATCCCTCTATCAATATAAACAGCTTGCGCGGAACCTTGCGCCTGGACATCTGAAGGCGAACCTTCATTTCGTGCGGTACGAACTAAAATGTTACTTTCAGGACCATAAATTAAATTAAAATTATCCCCAAAACTGAAAAGCGATCCCGTTTGCTCCAAATTTTGCAACGTTAATGTGCTTCCCTCTCCCACCAACGCTCTGGCCTGGAGGGCCCTGCCATCAATTTTGACAACTCGACCGCCAACGGTAAAAAATGAATCAAAAGAGCCGCCGGATACATCAATGGCTTCCTCTGGGTCTACATTTTCCCTGGCTATCTGATAAACCAGCCGACCTCTTCCCTCGCCCATTTCGACATTATGCCAAGGAATCGCAGTATACATCGCAGCTTGCAGCTGCATCATCACATCGCCCATTAACCCCGAACCTGAATAGTAACTAGATAACACCTGATCGAATTCGGACGGAGCCTCCCTTCCCCGCTGGTTCATTTCATCTATGATCGCTTGGACGGCTTGTCGCTGGTTGACGCTTGCTAGCTGCTCCAGTTGCACAATAAGGCTTGTTCTGCCGTTGGCCTGCGGCAAAATACTTAAACGGTTTTCGGCAACGCCTATAGAATTTCCTTCCCCATCCACTCTTGGCGCCCTAGCCAACTCAAGATATGTTATGTTTCCTCTTTTTCCTTTTTCAGTTAAATTTTTTATACGGATATCCAACGAAACCAATACGCCGGCATCATTCAATTGTTGTATGCGTTGATAAATTTGTGCGGCTTCGGAACCCTGAACAACCCCAGACGCGGCATTAGCGGCTTCCACCGGATCCGTTACCGCGCCTCCAACGGCATCATTTTTTATGCGACCAAGCGTCGCTGTGATTGGGTTCAAAATGTGATGCGTACCAGAAGCGAGGCTCATGCCTAATTCATTGGACCCAACAATTTTACCGTCTTCTGCAGCGCGCGTGGCCCTCTCATCCTCGATGTTGCCATTTTGTAAGACCCTGCTTGACCAAGCCTCAGAGAATCTGATTCCGACTTTATATTCCACACCCACATCGCCGAAATCAATGATCGCGCCACGCTCTGCCACATTGCGGGCGATAACCCTTCGATCAAAACCAAGCGCATCCAAATCAATAATTCTTCCTTCACTATCAACAACATCCCTGCTATATAAAATAGCAAACCCAGTTTTAGCACCGACCCTATGGCCCATTTCTTCCTTAGTTTCTCGAGATAACCGGTGGAGATCCCGTACGGTAGGGCCGCTGCCATCATCCCTGTATTCACCTAACACCGGCCTGCCGTACATATCAAAATGTTTTACGTTTCTCTCTCTTCCCCCAACTAATTTAAGAGCCTCCCCTTCTCTCCCAAGAATATCTTCTCTCACAGCAAGAATAAAGTTTCCGCCATTGAGCGGGTCGCTGGCGAAATAGCGGACACCTAAAAGTGTTTTTAAAATATTCCTGGCGCCGGCATCTCCGCTTGTTGCTGCACCCGCAATATACTGTAAAGTTCCTATAAATGGGCTCCGGGCGGGATCAAGCAAGGCCGCAGCTAACTTGCCGTTAACACGGTCCAAAGCCGCATCTATCACGTTTTGCGCCGTATTAAACTGGCTCGAAACCGCAGAAAGATAATCATTTTGGATCTTTTTCGCCAATTCTTCATCGGAAAGGGGCGTGGCAGAACGTTCATTGGCTGCCGTCACGCGTTTGGCAATATCTTCTCTTGTCTGTTCCCTTTGAAGAAAATAATTAACGCTTGCTTTGTTTTGCTCGAAGAACTCGTCAAGCGTTCGTGTTGTGGTAGGAAGTATGCTACGAGCGATGTCCACCAATTGGTCAACATCAATAAAGAGGGTTAATTTATTGGTGGAATAATTCTCATCGCCTGCTTCCGCCTCTACGTTGAGCGGCTCAATGTCGAATAAAGTATAGACGGCAAAACCAACAACGCCCTGGGCAAGCCCTCCCACCAAAAATGTTGTTAAGCGAGTAAGCAACAGGTTAAACCGGCTGTCCTGATTAACGCCGGCCCTTGCCCCTGAAACATATCTTTCTTCGATAGGATCAAGAATGAAATGAGAAATAAGAATGCCGGCCGCACCCGTTCCCAAAGCATATAAGATCTGGGCACCCATCGAAGGAATTTTCTTATTAGCTACTCGCTCATTAATAAGCGTTCTTCTTCTTTGGTCGCGATTAGCTATGGGGCCGTTTGCCTCCTCTCGTCTTAACTGTTCATCTACCTCTTGTTCCGCCTTCTCCCGAACCCTATCGGCCAATTCATCTGTAACAGCATCATACAATCCGCTCACCAGCAACCCAATTGCCTGAGATGTTAGCGAATCCCCTTCCACTCCAAGCACATCCCACTCCGCCGCCACAATACGTACCGTTAACATCAACGCCTGCCTGGCGGGATCCATGTGGCCGACCACAAATTTTAACCCGCCAAGTAAGCCCTTGCCCGAGAACTCATCGCCATAGACGATCCGGCTATATTCACCCCTAAAAGAGGTGCCCTCTTTAGTAACGGGCTTGCCTTTCTCATCAAGGACAGGGTTCCCATCCTTATCCAGAACCTCTTTATCACCCACATCAAAGATCTCATCTATTCCCCCAAGCCCCGCCATCATCAACTCATCGGTAAGAAATTGCGAAGTGAACTGTAACACGGACTGCCTTAATATACCGTCGTCTATCCCAACTTTATCCAACATTTTATCGATCAGTTTTGCCACTTCATATTGGATCTTGCCGCGAACAAGCCCTATGGCAGCCCCCTTGGCAAATTCTTTCAGAACATCTCCCGCACTTACACTTTCACTTCCGAGAAGCCTGGAAGCAGCTTTAAGGCCGGCGCCAATCCCCTGGATGAGCCCCATGGCCCAACCGCTTTGGGAACACTCCTCATCCTGGGCACAAAGGAATTGCGCCGAGCTCACTATGTCACCGATAAGGAAATCAAACGCCGCGTATATATCGTGCTTTACGAATAAGTTAAAGGCGAGCATCCCAATATCCATGAAGAGCTGCCCCCAACTGACCGCACCCAGCGACGCCATGATCGCATCGGAATTATCGATCCACTTGTTGCCCCAAACAAAGGCCTGCATCTCATCCGGGACGATTTCATAAGCCAATCCCTGGGCCTGCAGGTTGGCGGCCAGGACAAACCCGCTTAAGCGGCTGGTGAATTCGTCTTTGGCCAAGGTGGCCGGCCGGCCGATGTCGTGGTAGAAAACTTTGTCGCCTTCGATCCTTAAAACAGTGACAAAATGTTCCTCATCAAAATTGGCGATAAAAGGCGGTTGCAATAAAACGATATCTGGCGGGGCTAACTTGGCGGCCTGGTAATTGAGGCCATAGGCTTTGGTGACTTTGTTGATGGCAAAGAGGGATGTCTTTAAGGATCCCTCTCCCGGCTTGATGATGTCGTACAAAATGTCCACCATCAAGGAGCTCACGGAAAGCTCTTCCGGTGAGATCTTTAGCTCGTGCTGCTCAAGGATGTCTTTGAGGGCATAAACGCCGCAGTTTAAAGGATGCACATCCGGGCCCTGCAGCCAGGATACAAAGCCTGAAATAGTTTCACGATTGATAAGTTTATTACTATTTAATTGAAGGCTATATTTGGACTTTTCAGAATTGACATTAACGCCATCAGGAAGTTTAAGGTCAAAAATGGTGTTGGTCTTGTAGGCAGCCTGGTCAAGCAAATGCCCCACGCTTTGGGCGATCTGGGAGGCGGCGATCTCTTCCTGGGTGGCTTCAGGTTGGACAATTGACTGTAGGGGCGCATCGCGATGCGCCCCTGCTTTATTACCCCAAATGACGAGAGGATTGTAATTAAACGCCCAGCTGGCTTGCTCGGGCAGAAAGGTCAGAATAACAATAAGCGCCACCGTTCGCATCCATGATTTGAATCGGCTGCGAAACGCCGGCGCCTGATCGGAAGGCAAGGCATAGATATCCTGCGCGCTTTGAAAGGTCTTGTCCTCTTCGTAGGGAACGGTCTCAGACCGTTCCCTACTCAAATTGTCCGATTGTTCATGCATCAATTAACCCCCTCTGGGGGATTAGTATTAATAAAATTAGCATTACTTTTACGAACAAGATTATTAATATTCAACTGCCAATAAATGGTCAATATTAAAACCTCTTTAAGTTAAACGCAATTTGATGCTTGAAACCGTAACGGCAGGAACCCCTTTAAAGATGGTGCGTTTGTCATTAACCATGACGGGCAAGATGATCAGTCGGGACGCACAAAAAAGGACTACCTTTTGAAGTAGTCCGGCGCTTATTTGATTGAAACTGTTTGTCGGGTGCGTTGCGAAATCTCTGAGTTGTGTCTGCATTAAGCTTTGTCTATGAATTTGGATTCGTGGGGCTCTCATCCGTTTCATGGTGAGAGTATAACATATTATATATATGAGACAAATTTTTGGCAAGTTCTTTTACGCGCTAAACCAGCGTAATTTCAACGGGTTACGCCTGTGCTTAAAACAATTTTAACTTTCTCGTCGTAAATCCTCCCTTTTCTCGACGAGAAATTAATGCAAAATAAAATGCGAAGCTTTTGAAAGCGCTTTCCGCTCAAAGAGAATAAATGTGAGGATGGGTTTCAAACGAATTGTTTTAAGCTACGCCTGCTTAGAATTTATGGTTCTTCGAATATTCTAATAGCTGATACAGATTGGACATTAATCTAACTGGACATTATTGAATATTTTATTGCAGATTGGACATTATATAAACGCTGATATTTCGCGGCTGCGAAGCATTTTATTTATGATAGCTTTAAACATAAACGCTTCTTCATTTGATAAGCCTTCCAGAAACCTGGAGTCACATTTTTGTGCAGCTATGATCAATTGGGGCACCACTTTCTGGCCTTTTTCGGTCAGATCAATATGGCTAAGGCGGCTATCCTTCTCATCTTTCCTGCGGGTAATGAACCCCTTCTTCTCAAGCCTGTCCAGGGTCCTTTTAACTGCCGCTTTATCGATCCCAATAAACTTGGCCAGCTTCTGGGGGGTGTCCGTCTTCCCATGGTAGAGAGGAACTAGGACTGTCCATTGTGAGGGGGTTATATCAAAGCGCCTCATCTCCTTTTCCACGCTGCTTGTAATTACACCGTTCAGCTTATTCACCCAATAGGCGGTTGTATCGTATAAATTGTAATGTTTGGCGTTAGGCATAACCTAAGTTTAGCATATGGTTACAGAGTTGACTAGTCAACCACCCCCCTTTTTTATATAGGAAATCCCTGTACTCAAAACACGCGCGCCAAGCCACTAGCCTTAATTCCTATACGCCAATCAGGCCGGCTTCCCAGTTTAAGCATGATTCATATATTTCAAGCACTTACATGGTTGACTAATCAACCATGCCGGTTTTTATACATTACTGGGTTCAAAACTCTAAAAAATACGCTTGAGAGCGCTCTAGACCGTTCATGAAACCCAACAAGCTTGTTATGTTGATAGGGGGGGTAATAAACTTTATTTCAGAGTGGACATAATGACAAAATTAAAACAAGACCTAGGATATCGGGTTATTTACCTACCCCGCCGCCCATTTGGGCAAAGGGGTTATTTTCAACGAAGTCCAGAAGGATGGGGCCAGCCACCAAAATGCCGACCACGGGAAAGATAAATAAAAGAAGGGGAACAAGCATTTTTAAAGGCGCCTTGAGCGCCATTTGTTCGCCGCGCCTGAAGCGGGCCAAGCGCATCTCTTCGGAAAGGATGTTTAACGCCTCCGTAACAGAAGTGCCCATTTTATCCGCCTGGATAAGGGTACGGGCAAAGGTGGACAGATCCGGCAGGTCATAGCGGGCCGCCAAGTCTTTAATGGCCTCGCGCCGCGTCTTACCCACATTGATCTCCTGGAGCACCGTATTTAATTCCTCGACCATGACCGATTTGGGGGACTTTTCCACCACCCATTTCAAAGAAAGCATAAAATCGAGCCCCGCATTGACACAAAGCCCCAATAAGTCAATGGCATCCGGGAGCTCCTTGACAATGGTCGCTTTGACGGTTTTGATCTTTCCTTTCAACCAAAATTCCGGCATCATATACCCGCCGGCAAACCCCCAGCCAAGCCACACGAAAAGGAAATCCGGCTTCACCTTTGGAAGAAATATCATCAAAAGGCCTATGACCAAAACTTCCTTGATCAAGATAAATTCTTCCGGGCTTATATCCACATGGGCCATGCCCAAGTCCCTGCTGATACGTTTACGTAACTCTCCCTTACACAAGGGTTTATTGACATTGGCCAAAAGGCGGATGAAAGACTGGCGCCTTTTCTTTTGCAGCGCCCGCAACGGCGATAGGCCCATTTTTTCTAAAGTGGGCCTGGCCTCGCCTTCAATGGGCATAAGCCCTAACACAAAACTAAAAGCGCATAAATAGACGCATGTGAAGATTAAGACCAGCATGGTTATAAAATACTCCTTTGGGTTGCCAGTTACCAGTTGCCTGTTTCCCGTTACCAACAACTACTGGTAACAGGCAACCGGAAACGGGTAACCACTTTCCTTTCCTAGAAGTCCTTAAACGTTGATATCTTCCACACCAAAAACGCCCCGATGGTCTCCGAGATCAAGGCATAGATCAGCATGAACCGCCCCAGATCAGATGTGAGCATATGATTGAAAATGCGCGGATTCGCTGAGGCCACGATAAAACCAAACCCTATGGGCAGCAAGCTCATCACCACCCCCTGTATCTTCCCCTGGACCGTCAAGGTGGCCAAATTCTGCTGGATCTTTCTATTCTCCCTGATGGAGGTGGAGATCCGCGAAAAAATGGCCGGCAAGTTCCCTCCCGTTTCACGGGCCAATAAAATAGCGGTGATCATCTGCTGCAGCGCGGATGAGGGCATCCGGTTATACAGATGGAATAGGGCCTCTTCCAGCGACACGCCCATTTTGTTCTCCCCCAAAACCGTCCCAAACTCTTTGTTGATGGGGTCCGGCATTTCCTCGACGACGGCTTCGATGGCCTGGATCAAGCTAAGCCCGCCGCGAAAGGAGCTGGACATGATCATCAAAGCATCGACCAACTGGCTGTTGAATTTATCCCGCGACTTTCGTTTTAGCGCCGATATATAGACCCCGGGAAAGACAAGGCCCATGGTCATCCCAAAGATAACGCCAAACACCTGCAGCCCCTCAGGAAAAAGCATATAACAGGCGACCCCCATCACAAGCGGGGCGAAAATGAAAAGCCGGCTCATTTTCTTCGCCTCTTGCCGGCTCATGAGCTGCTCCATGGTAATGGACAATTTTTGCTGGCGCTTGTCGCTGACGATCGCCGCTTGGCTGTACATGGAAGGAATAATGGAATAGCCGATCAAGGCCACCGTGGAGAAAATCAATAAAAGAATGATGACTAGCATAGATAAAAGCCCATTTTATTATTTTACAGTATTTAGTATATCTCGTTTTAAATTCGGCAACTAGAAATTTTTGGATAAATTATGTTTTTTGGGAAAAAATGAGGTGGGTAAACGGCGGCTTAAAACCACTCGCACAAGCCGACGCCGCAATCAGCATCACTCCAACAACAAAAAGGAGCAGGAGTGGAAGTACATGTGCCCTGGCCCGAGGGACAACATATCGCGTTATAGGGCGGAATAGCACCCATGCATGTTAATCCCGAACAACAGCTCCCGGCCCCGCACATTGCGTCCTGGGGAAGGCAAGGTGGTGGGGGCGGCGGAGGTGGAGGTGGGACCGGCTGGTAACAATTGTCTTGAATATTGACCCAGTTCCCGGAGGCGTCGCAATCAGCAACAAAAGTTCCCGTGCAGTCTGTGCCTGAACAAGTCCCAACAATATTGCTTAGGGGCGCTGTCACCGGGCCCAAAATGACATTGTTACAGTTTGAAGATGGAAGCGGTGTCTGCGGGCACTGGACCGGTGGGGGTGGGGGTGGCGGTGGTGGCGCGCAGGTATCAGCGATCAGCCAGCCGGTCGTCGTGCATGAGCCTGTTATTGAGCCTACACAGCTGCCTGGACATGACGCTGAGTACGGATCCCCCAGGTTTCCTGCCGCCACATTAACGGAACCGCAGCTTCCGGCCGCATAGGTTGTTGCGCCGCAGCCCGATGAAGGCGGGGGCTGCGGAGGAGGAGGCGAACCCGTCGAAGAAGCAACGCAGCGCGGCTCGGGACAGCTCAAAATGCAGGCCTGGCATGCGGCGGGCGTACCATAAACAGTTTTACATGCGCGGGTGCAATTGTTTGCCTCATAACAGGCAACGCCATACCATTGGTTGGTGTACTGAAAATCATAGGCACACTCAACGGTTGCATTGGGATCGTATTGCCTGCCGAAACCGAAGGATTCCCCGGTAGACTGCCACCGCCCGACAAAGCCGCGGGTGATGTATTTCTGAAAGGTCAGAAACCCGAACAATATAAGGGTGACCAAAAAGATATATTCCAACAGCGACTGGGCTATTTTTTTTCTTAACTTTTGCAGCATATCTTCCCTTAATTAAATGGCCCGCAGGGAACAAACTGAAAATCGAAGCCTGCCCAGTTCCCTTCCTGCAAATAATACCTGGCGCAGGTTTCGCTGGTTACGCCAAAATTGATTAATAAATCATCGGCCCTTGTCCAACAAGCGTTATTATCCGAAGGAAGGTTGCTAATCCAGTTTGGCCCATTGACAAGAAACGCCCCTGTATAAGGCCCGTTCGGCCCCACAAAAGGAGGGCAATCCGTCACGTCGATATTAATTGCCGTATTAAGAGGCGACCGGCTGGGATGAGAACGGAAGTCCCAAATAGGTGCGCCGTTGGGAAAAAACAAAGGATTAGTTGGCCGGTTTTCATCATAGCGCGTTACCCGTAATTTGACGACACCGTCAGTATCTGCCAAGAAAATACATCGCTGCATTCCCCAGCTTTTCGTCCTGGTTCTTGTCGTCGGCCAGATTATAGACCGGGTTTGTGAGGCGTCGCAGGAGTTACAGCGCCCGGGAATGCGGGCTTCCACTTTCACGATATGCCATAGCCCGGGCCCGCTGGGATTGCCCGGCGGGGGATCATCCTGCCAGCCATAAATGACCTCAGGAGGAAGTTCGCCCGTAACGTTGAGCCTTTGCTTGATCAGTTCGGCGGCCGGGCCCCTCAAGAAAGCATCCAGCTCGGCTCTGGCCCGGTCCATGATGGCGGTGATCGCGTTAATTTCATTGACCCTGGCCCGCAAGAACTCCCGTCGCTGCCTGAATTTATCAACTTGATTTTCGGCTTCGGGAATGCTCTGGTTAACCAAATCGAAAAATAGTCCGCTGTTGAGGGCGAACTCGGAAGGCACGCAAGAGCCTTTATATCCGAGCGGCTCCACGATATTATTTAAAGTTATATATAAGTTGGGATCAGGGCATGTGCCGGAATAGGTGCCGCTGACAGCATCAAGGGTACAACACTGAAACGTCCCGCTGGGCGTATTGCATAGGCAGCCGTTAAGGCATTGATCATACGTCGGCTCACAGCCTACGGGCGATGGGTCATTCATGCATTGATTATACGCTGTGGTACAACTCGGGGCTGAACCGCATGCGGCTAAAGCGCTGTTACATAAATTCGTGCAAGCATTATAATTGTTGGAACACGTACTAATGCATCCATTACAATTGCCCGGGCAATCCGTGTAAGGCGTTAAGCTGACCATATCGGCGGGCACGAAGTCGGCCGAGGGGTCAAAGCCCGCAACCAATGATCTGGGCAGAAACGTCCTGACATTATCGCCGCAGGCGGTATTGGTATCAATAAAGTCTTGCGTGCTTCCCAGAGGGAACGCGGGGTTGGTTGGGTCAATAACGGCCTCCTCGCACTCATCATAACAATCCTGGAACCGTCCGGCGTTTCCCGTTCCTCCCATGGGGCCGGGCGCTTGAATATTATGACTTAAACAGTTAATAACATCCGGTATCGTCGAGGCCAGCATGATTGAGCGCTCATCCGGCTTGATCAAAGAACATGATAAACTTGCCTCCGGCGAACACCAGACCGTGTCGCACGCCGCTCCGGCATAGCTTTCCGTCAACCAACTCTGCAGGCGGTTACGCATTTGGGTCAAATTAAACATCCATTGCCACAGCCAGCCGTCTTCTTGTTCACACATAACACATGGTAACGGGCTACTGGCGCTTTGTACCGCGCCGCTTCTTGTTCCCGGCTCAATCCATTCCGCAATGGTAGGATACCATCGCTCAAGGTCTCGAGCCAGTTGCGCCGCCCGCAGCTGGAACGCGGCGAGGTTGCTGCCTCGCTGAGGCAAATACATAAGCGCCACTTCAAAAAATTGCGGCAACCCATAAATAATTTCATCTAAAGTATCATCGGGCCACATATCAGCGCCTCCGGCGCCCGCCTCCCCGCATATACAATCTCTCGAGGTGCCACCAGGCTCTTGACACGGCCCCGACGTGGGGCTTGTCCAAGTTCCGTGCTTGGGGCACTGCTGCTCATACGGCCAGTTGACGGAACAATACTGGTCGCCGCCGGATTTCCAAAAACCCTCCCCTGCCTTGGGAACGGGGTAAAGGGTTTGTTGAGCGCAATAGTTAGGATCAACGTCTTCGGAAACAATATAATCCGGCACTGTGATCCGATCGACAGGGAAAGGATCCCCCAGCCCATCGACGCGATTTGCCGTGTTGTAAACAAGGCTGGCGGGCGGATTGGTTAAACTAAGCTGTCTGGCGAATAATTCCGGCGGGTAACCGGATGAACTAATAATGGGGTTGCACGTCGGGTCGATGGCTTCATACCAATAACAGTGGGCCGGCAGCGTTGCCGAGGGGGCGAGGCTGGCCAAATCAATGCCCCAATCGCGTATTTTATAAAAGAAAGAGTGTATTCCCCGACGGCGGTCAGGACAAAGCCCTGCGCAGGAGGTGCCAAACCCTCTTCCCCCGAAAAGAGGGCCAGGGTTCAAATCGAAATTCAAATAGCCTGTTGTGTCTTCAATAATAAAACCTCTTCCTGAATCGGATATCTGCTCAATAGGATCCAGGCCTATATTGTTAATGTCCCTTACAAAATCTCTATGCTCATCATCGCGGCCAAGCTGCTCCCGGAAAGAAACAAAACCGTTCGTAGGATTTTCATAATGCGGGTCGTACACCCACGGATAGCCGGTGCCGAAAGGGCTTATCGGCGACTGCCCGCAGGTTGTCGAGATGCCAAAAGAAAGAAGAGGATCATCACACCTTACATCGCGTAAAGGCACCGAAGTAACCCCTGAAGGTGAATATATAGACGTTGTCGCGGGGTAACAGCATTCGTTACATTCGGAAGGAACAGCCGGGTTATTGACAGGATCATAACAGCAGCTGAAATTGCAGCCAACCGGATCATATAAGCCCCAAGCGTCTGTCCCCTCATAAAGCAGCTGGTCAAGGGCCAACAGAAAATTAAGCACCACCGCTGGATCGGGCCCTGTGATGGATTTCATCCGCTGATTATAATAAACACTAAACCGGCTTATGGTATCTCTTGGCCCATTGGGACCATTTCCAAAAAGCCTGTCCGCATCCAAATCATACGCATCGCTGGCCCGTTCACTGTCCGATACGGCCGCCTGTAAGGCCGCTTTAATGCCCTGCTCTAAAAACTGTCCCGTTTGGCTCATTAAACCAATATCTTTATTAAACATTCTGTCAATGCCCGGCTCTACCGCAAGCGCTCTGAGCCCAATCGCGCCAAGCGCCAAGGCCGCCACCACGATAATGAGGACCAACCCCGCTCCCATCGTTGCTATAGCAATGACAATAACAATTATACCCACAATAAGCCTTGCAAGCCCCGACAGTTCGCACCTTTCCCTTTCCCCTCCCAGCTCCCCCATGAACTTAGACTGCCCGTAACTGGCCATTTGGGAGGCTAAAATGCTCCCCCCCATATTAGCCGCTATGGTCAGCTGTGTTTTTGTTTGCGTTATCTTCCCTAAGTTAAGGACAATGGCGAACATGATAAGAGCGATGGCGATCACAAAAATCAAAATAATGGCCACCTGCCCCGAAACATTTAATTTTATAAGTTTGTTTAATCGCCTTAACATTTGGTCTTTCTATCCTTACAATCCCCACGCCGCGTTCATTTTAGCCGGCTTATGAAAATACGGGTCTATCTGTTCAATTGGCCCCTGGTCGAGGGCCCTGTAATCCTCCACCACGCTATTCAACATGCGCTGGTCATGCTCTACCCGGCGCCAGCCGAATTCATAACCGACCCATCGAAAAATCATAAAAAGGCCGAACATCATCACAAAAACAATGATCATACTGAACAAAAATTCCAGGATAATCTGCGCCTTCTTGGGCTGTGTCCGAACTTTTGTATGCTTCAATGCCATGCGCGTTTTTTCCTTAAGGGCTGGGCACAACGAAATTAATATAATCATCGCTGGTTGTGTCCGTTACCCATTGATGGCCGAAGGTGTCCTGCACGCGGCTTCGCACAAAAATGATTAGATCATCGATATCAAAACACGTGCGTGATATATTGGCCGGCGAAAAACATTCCGACGCGCAGACCTCAACGGGATTAGAGGCGTCCCACCAAATGTTTGGATCGGTGACTCTCGATGTCCCGTTACAAAAGCGCCCTGTGTCGTTGCTTAGCTTTATCATCCGTTGAACAACGTCGACATGGTCCTTTCGTTGCACACTGCGCACAAACTGCTGACCTGTGGTATAAAGCCCTCTCTCCCGAATCTCTAAATAGGTTCCCGTTGACACCCGCGTGAACATGGCGACGTCCTTCATCAGCCCCGGGGGAGGCGGATTATTTTGGGGGTTGGCTAAATACACCTGGTAATCGTTGGTATCATACCCGCCCATGTCAAGGTCCCCTTCATTCGAATCTATCACCATGACCGAACGGATAACTCCCGTATCGGGATCAATGATATAGACGTCGGGGATCGCGCCCGTAGGGTCGTTTCGCACAATCGACTCCTCGTAAAAATCCTTATCAACATCCACGGATAGATTTTGAGGGTCGACATCTTCGCTTCCGGTAAGCAGGATCCCTTCTCCGATAAGAAGCGTTAACCCGCCGTTACTGGCGGTCTGCGTATCGATATCAAATGCCGAAACCAAAATCCATTGCCAGGCAAAATCATCTTGAATGCCGCCGGGGACGTCCGTTGACCCATCGCGATCCAGGTCAAAACGCTCCGATAAAGACCAGCTGTTCGGGCAACTGCCCCCGTTTCTGGGGCTGCACCAACGCGCCTCCTTGGAGTTGTTAGAAATAAACGTATATAGCCGGGCACATCCCTCAATGGGCGGAGAGCCATCATCGACACAATTGGCTTCCCAAAAATTCGGGTCGAGATCGCCTAACCATACATCGTAAGGGGTGGGACAATCGCTCTTGGCTCCCGTCAAACAGACAGTTTTAAAGCCCGCTGTCGTGAAAGGAAAATGCTTGCCATTAATAAAAAAATCTGTCCTGGGTAAATTCCATGTCTCATTGGCATTGGTGGGCAGAAAATAATTCCTTGAATGCGTTCCTGCCGCGTTACCGATGGCTTGCGCCCTTGATAAAGCGCCGTATTTACCCGCATCGGCGGACAGCCTGTCCTCCAATAACAATACGCTTGCAAAATTACGTGAGGCGTTGCCCGCTGGGCCGCCGCCGGCCGCCCCCCCGACAAACCCCGATGAGTGCCTATAAGATAATGTCATGGCCAGGCGCAGGGTTCTTAAATTCTGGTTCTGTAAATGATGAAACGACATGGCCTGTTGAACGATTATTCCGATGACGAATATTAAGATGGTCCCAAAGACGGCCAATTCCGTCGCCGTTTGCGCTTTGGTGAGGGTGCGTTTTATTTTAGGCATCATTTTTATTTTTAGTACGCCCCGATTGTAGAATAGCCGGTTTTTGTTTCTACGGAGTTGCTCACGTCGGTCCTTGTGGTCCAATAACCGCCGGTTGCATTTGTCGTAATGACTGCCGTATCCGTGTTCGAAGAAATCCTATGCCAGATATCGGTATCAGCATAACGGGGGTCATATTGGTCTCCCATTTGATCGACGGCCTGTTTCCATCGGCCCTGAAGGCCTCTTTTGGCATAATTCTGGACAGCCAAAAAAGCCCCTAATACAATGATAATTAATGTGGCATATTCTATGGTCGATTGCCCTCTTTTTTTATAAAACACTCTTAACATAATTTTCTCCGTTTTTTATGGGGGAACCTCTGGCGAAAACCCCAAGTTGCTTTGCTGCGCGCTATCCGTGCGCGTTGAATCACCATAGATACGGTTTGTTAGCCCCAGAAACTCCACTGTTTGCGTATCGATAACAGCGCGGGTTGACACCAACGCCTGTTCCATATGCCCTTTTGTCCATGTATTATAAAATGCCCGCTGGTCCGCTTCTTGCTGATTGCCGATCTGATCGGCCGTCACCTTGATCATGCCTTGGGCGGCCCGTTTAATCATGGGCTGCATGGCAATGATCACTGTCAGGATAATGCCCATCAAAAGCGTATATTCAATAAGCGTTTGTCCATTTTGGTCCTGCATAGGTCCTTTATGCTCCCTTAATCCGCCAATTGCGGCGGGGCTGTATCGCTGACGGCTTGCACGCTTGTCGCCTC
>Ga0209640_10000349_pt1 | contig 35411 bp, 36 predicted proteins | sample RifCSP10_1_FD_184018 | JGI IMG/M metagenome (GOLD analysis project Ga0209640, IMG submission 184018) | Soil microbial communities from Rifle, Colorado - Rifle CSP2_sed 10_1 (SPAdes) (version 2) | ecosystem: Environmental > Terrestrial > Deep subsurface > Rock core/Sediment | place: Rifle... | reverse complement strand
GAGCGGCGGGGTCCCCGACGCGCGGACTCTGCGCGGTGGGGTGCCCTCACGGAGCTCGCGTCATCCGGTCGTCGACGCCATCGCAGCGCGGTCCGCCCACCGGAACCGGGATTCGCGATCATCGACACAACCGAGCTCCGGTGTAATCCCTGAGCCGTGAGCCCTGAGCCCTCCTAGGTCTTCCGCGACTTCATCAACCCGTCCACGCTCCAGATTCCCGCCCCGCGCGAGGCAATGTACAGGAACGCGAAGCAGAACATCGTCGATCGCTCGCCCATGTTCACGAGCGGCATCACGCTGATGCCCACGTGGATGTAGAAGTAGGCGACCGCCATTTCGCCGCTGGCCAGAAACGCGGCCGTCTTGGTGGACAGGCCCAGCATGATGAGCAGTCCGCAGATGGTTTCGATGTAGCCGGCAAGGCCCTGCAGGCTGATGCCCCCTTCCGGACTCATCAGCGGCGCCACTGACCCGCCGAACAGGCCGAACACCTTCTGCAGCCCAAAACACAGGAATAGAAAGCCGAACACGATTCGGAACAGCGCGTAGGTCACCGGGGCGTAGCGTTCTGAAATCATGATTCTCCTCGTTGTGGCCGGATTCTACTCGGCTTTCAGTACAGGCTGGTAGCGGGTTCTCAGGTGCGCGGGTGCACAGGTGCTTGGGTGCACAGAACCTGAGCACCTGAGAACCCGAGAACCGTTGCCTTCTACGCCGGTGGCGTCGCCCTTTTGCGCGCCGGATCGAAGAAGGGCATCCGCACGACCGTGGCACCCACGAACTGGCGCCTCCCCTCGATCGACACCTCGAAACGCAGGCGTGTGCCTTCGGCCGCATGGGGCGCGTCGACGCAGGCGATGGCGATGAGCTGCTTCAAGGTCGGCGACCAGGCAGTGGTCGTGGCACGTCCGACCTGGTGCCCGCCGGACAAAACCGGCACGGCGGTTCGCGACGCGGTTGCCGGCGCAACAGGCGGAAGGCCCACGCGCTCGAACGCCGTCTCGACATCCGACCAGTTCACCTCGAGCCCAACGATGCGACGACGGGGACCGCGGGCGGCTTCGTCTCGAAGCGCAGAGCGGCCCACGAAGGATCCCTTGTCGAGGTGCACGAGTCGGCCCAGGCCCAGTTCATACGGCGTGTACTTCTGGTCAGGAATCGCCGCCTTCTTGCTCCCGCAGAAATCTACGTCGATGAGCAGCAGTCCCGCTTCGACGCGCGCCACGTCCAGGGCCAGCATGCCGACCGGCGTGATGTCGAACGGTCGTCCCACCCGCATCAGCGCGTCCCACACGGTGAGGGCCCTGGCTGATGGAATCCAGATCTCGTAGCCGAGATCGCCCGTGTAACCGGTGCGCGACACGTCCACGGGGACCGACGCGATGCGTCCGCTCGCCACCTGGAAGTACCGCAGGCGTTCGACGTCGATCTCAGCGCAGGCGCGAAGCACGCGGGCCGCGAGCGGTCCCTGCAGCGCCAGCGCCGCCGTGCTCTCCGACTCGTCCTCGATCTCCACTCGCATTCCGCGCGCGTTGTCGGTCAGCCACCTGAGGTTCGGATCGGCAGCGGTCCATCGAAACAGTTGATGGTCGAGCCGCGCCACCGTGCCATCGTCGATGACGTGGCCGTTCGCGTCGCACCAGGGTGTATAGACGACCTGGCCGATGGCGATCTTCTCCACGTCGCGTGTGATGATGCGGTTCACGAGGCGCGAGGCGTCCGGGCCGCTGACGACGTACTTGAAGAGCGGTGAGATGTCGATGAGCCCGGCGGCGTTCCGGAGGGCGTTGTACTCGTGCTCGTGGTGCGTCTCGTAGCTGCTGGCGGCGTAGTAGCCAGACCAGTCGCGGTAGTTGAGCGACTCGCACAGCGCGAACGTACGTTCGTGGAAGGGAGTCCCAACCGGCACAGGGCGGATTATACGGGTGGGCTACGAACTCCGCGTTAGTAGGGCACGTCGATGAGACGATCGCCGGTGCGCATGTCCTCTTCCAGCAGCTCGAGGAGCGCCTTGGCCGCAGGGCCGGGCTTTCCGTCGCCAATCGGCTGATGGTCCCACGCCACGATCGGCGCGACCTTCACGGAGCTGCCGATGAGGAGCATCTCCCGGGCACGGCGGGCATCGGCCACTGGGATGTCGCACACCTCGACCCCGGTGAGGACGCCCTTCCCGACGAGCGCAGGCGCAAGGTCCAGCAGGCGCAGCGACGTGCAGCCAGCCAGGACGTGATCGAACTTCGGGTGCCGCAACACGGCGTCCCTCGTGACGAAGGCCACGTTCATGTTGGAGCTCTCGCCAACGTGGCCCGCCTCGTCGATGAAGACGCCGTTGTCGAGCCCGGCCTCCTTCGCCTCCATCTGCATGAGGACGTTGGGCAGGTAATTGGTCGCCTTCGTGGTGGCGTAGAGCGGCGGCTTGATCGGGTAGGTCGTCGTCATGACGCGCAGCCCTTCCGTGTACCACCGCCCCGGGTACGCGAGGCCCCCGAAGACCATCACGAAGAAGCCAGGCTGCGCACCGGCCGCGGGGCTCAGCTCGAGGCTGCCAGGCCCGGACGACAGCCAGTAGCGGATGGCGCCGTCCCTCCGACCGCTCGTCGCCGTGGTCTTCACGATGATGTCGCGCATCTCCTCCCTCGAGCCAGGAAGGGTGAGCTTCGAGCGCTGGGCGGAACGCAGAAATCGGTCGAGGTGCGCCTCCAGGTCGTAGATTCGGCCGTCCACGAGACCCGCTGTGTCAAAGATGCCGTGACCGCGATGCACCATGTGGTCGTCGAAGGGAATCACCATCAGTGCCGGATCTGTGACGATGCCACCGAGCTGGCTCGAGTAGAACGCGTCGTACTTCACCGGCTGTCGCGCGCGCAGCGCGCGCAGCACGTCGAGGACATCAGCTGCGGTGAGCACCCGGAGAGTGAGGTTCGAGACGCTCATGGGCACCACTGTACACCCGGCTCATCACATCCTCGTCGCGCCAGGCGACACGCGACGCCGGAGACTGGGTGCCCGTCGGGCACGCGCGTCTGACCGCTAGAGCGGTTTCCGTCCGCCGACGAGCACGTCCCACCACTTGAAGTGCATGGCGATCAGGTGGTCGAGTTCCTCTGTGTCCACGGAGGAGTCGAACTGCCCGGCGGTCGGTAGGCAGTAGGCCGCGTACTCGGATGCCCGCAGCATCTGCAGGACGCCCGCCGAGAAGCCGGTGCCGGCATACGCGATGCAGCCGCGCATAGGCAACGCCCGGAGATCGTCGAGCGCGTACGGAATCTTCTCGTCCACCGTCCCCGCCACCTCCTGATACTTGCACTCGATGGCGAAGGCGTCGTTCTGCGGTTCGGACACGCAGAGGACGTCGAGCCGGCGATTCTTGCCGATGATCGACTTCCCCGCGCTGACCTCTCGGTAGACCTTGACGCCGCGAGACGCAAACCGCGCCGAGACGTACGATCCAACCAGGTTGGCGTACTCGGCGCCGGTCACGCCTGGGAACCCATCAAGCCCAGCAGCGACGTCCGCGACTCGGTCGAGGCGTCGCCGGACGGCTCAGGCGTGCCCCATTTGGCGAGTCGATCGGCCGCCACGCTGACCGCCGCCCTGCTGATGTCGGTGCCGCGGAATCGTCGTCCCAGTTTCAGCGCAGCCTCGCCCACGCTGCCCGACCCCATGAACGGATCGATCACCAGGTCGCCGGGCTGCGTGCTCTGGTTGACGAGCACCTGCGATACCTCTGCCGGCTTCTCCGACGGATAACCCCGATGGATGCGCGGAACGGCAATGATGTCCGCCGTCCCGAGATTGTTCAGTCGTCTCTTGCCCTTCTCGAAGAACAGGATGAACTCGTAGCGGGCCCGGTAGTGGTAGCCCATCCCAATCGTTCGCTTGTCCCACACGAGCGGCTTCCAGAACTTGAAGCCCACACGTTCGGCTTCGGGTTTGGCCACAAACATCGTTTCCGCGTCGCAGAACAGGTAGAAGTGGCTGTTGCGGCGCAGGACGCGGTAGACCTCGGTGAACAGCTCCGGGAAGCGCGCGTTGGGAAAGATGGAAAACCAGTCGTTGCTCGACGCCTTGCTGTGCTTCAGACGAGTCGTGGTCCCGATGGCTCGATGCTTCTCCAGCGACTCATACGCGGGATCGGTGATCACCAGATCGACCGACTCGTCGGGCTGCGATCGCAGCCAGCTCACGGCGTCGGCGGACGAGATCTGAAAGGTCGGGGTGCTCATGAACTGGTGGCGTTTCTGGTTGACCCGGCGATGTGAAGAGCTAGCAGCTTGAGGCACGGCGATCGTTCGTGTCAACACTATGTCGAGGTCGTGACAGCCCAGGTCACTGACGCAACGAAGGGGTCAGATCTTGATTCTTGCAGCGGGACCCGAGTCTTGTGCCCCGCTGCAAGAATCAAGATCTGACCCCTTCGTTGCGTCAGTCGCCGAGCGCGCAGTCGCCGATGTACATCTCGGGCCGGGACGTGAAGCCGGGCAGGCTGACCGCGGTGTACTCGTGCCGCGTGTGGATGGCCATCACACGCCCGTCTTTGGTTTCTTTCGCCAGCACGGTGGTCGTGTAGAGGGGTCCGGATAGGTGCATCTGAATCAGGTGCAGGTAGTCGTTCGAGTAGCGGACAACGATGTGAGAGCCGCCGAGGGCGCTGGTGGCATCGGCCGTGCCTTCATCGACGTTGATGTCGCTGAACTTCACGGTGACCTTGGCGGGCGCCACCTCGGCGCCCGGCACCGCATCCTTCCACGTGCCGGTGGCCTTGGCCGAGAAGGTGCAGCTCAGGCTGGTCGTGCCGGCGAGGCGCTGTTGCAGCGTCGTGCCCTGGCCGAGCGCGGTGGTGCCGGCCAGCCCAAGCACCACGAACTGGAGCGACAGCAGTGTCCTCACCAGTCTGAACATCGTCGGCCGGGAACTCGGGCTGAGGTGGGCCACGCCCATGGCATCACCGTGCCACAGTGGTCGCCTGCCCCTTGAACACCGCGTCGAGCGCCGCCTGCGCGCACTTCTCGCCGTCGGCGCCGGACACACCCATCGCGCCAAGCACCTGGCCATTCAGTACGACCGGCAGGGCACCCGGTTGCGGAAAGTCGTTCATGAACGTCGGGGCCAGGTTCTCGCCGCTCCGGACGATCCTGTTGGTCTCCGAGGTCGGGCGCCGCCAGCGCAGGGCCGACTTGGCCTTCAGCAGCGCCGTGTCGATGGCGTTCGCCGGCGCGCCTTCCATGGCGTGGGACTCGATGAGATTGCCGCCCCAATCGAGAATCGCCATCGCCACGACTTGCTTGTTCTGCTCGGCCCACGCGGTGCAGGCATCCGCCATGGCACGCGCACCGGCGCTCGAGATGACCTTGATGTCCCTGGTGGCTTTCACCACTTGCGCCTCCGAAACATCGGCGACGAGAGAGACCGCGACGAAGACAGACAGCGAAAGGACACAAGACCGCATGCGCATATGACGCCTCCCTCGAACGCGTTTCCGGGGTGACCGGATTCTAGTCGAATTCAGGGACCCCGTGCGGGCAACCCCGGCGCTTCTGATATTGTCGGCGCGGGCGGTGGCCTGACGGCGGCCGCCACCAAGGAGATCGAGATGAAACGAGCAGCGATCGTTGCCGGCGTGTGGTGTCTGCTGCACTCAGGCACCCCTTTCGCTCAAGCCCTCCCTGCCAGCGGAACCACGCCCCCGGCGCAGCCACACACGCCCACGTCGACGCGGCTCTACGTGCTCGACTGCGGCATGCTCGATGTCACCCCCGAGGGGGTCGAGCGTTATCACGTGACGCCGGTGGAGGCGGGCGAGACCCGCATGCCGGTTCCGTGTTACCTGGTGGCGCACCCACGAGGGACGCTCTTGTGGGAGCTCGGCGTGATACCCGACGACACGGTCGAGGCCGCGCCTGCAGGTGCGCGCGCGCGCGTCAACGCCACCGTGGAGGCCGTCGTGACACGAACGCTCAGGAGCCAGCTGGCACAGATCGGCTACCGCCCCACCGACCTCACCTATGTCGCGTTCTCGCACGCCCACATCGACCACACCGCCAACGCCAACCAGTTCGCAGCGTCGGTGTGGCTCGCCAGGTCAGCCGAGCGTGACTTCATGTGGGCCGAGAACAACCCTCGTGTGAACCCAGTCTTCTATACGGCGTGGAAGGCCCGCCCGCCGGCCGGCGTCATCGACACGGAGGAGCACGACGTCTTCGGCGACGGCCAGGTCGTCATCAAGTCGGCCCCCGGTCACACGCCCGGGCATCAGGTCCTGGTCCTGCAACTCGCATCCACCGGGCGCGTGATGCTCGGTGGGGATCTGTATCACTACCCACCGGAGCGGTCGCTGCACCGGGCGCCACCCGACAACGAGTTCAACGTCCCGCAGTCGGCAGCCTCGCGCGCGACTATCGAGGAGTACCTGCAAAGAACCAAGACGGCGTTGTGGATCGAGCACGACTTCGTCGCCAACGCCGCGCTCAAGAAGTCTCCGGCGTACTACGACTGACCAGGAGCCACGGGATAGAGATCGCGCCAGTGACCTACGACGTCGTCATCATCGGCGGCGGCCACAATGGCCTGACGGCCGCCGCGTACCTGGCCCGCGCGGGACGTAGGGTACTGGTCCTCGAGCGGCGACAGGTGCTGGGTGGCGCCGCCGTGACCGAGGAAGTCTTCAAGGGCTTTCACTTCTCGGTCTGCTCCTACGTCGTCTCGCTGCTCCGCCCGGAGATCATCCGCGAACTGGATCTTGCCAGCCACGGCCTCGAGATCCTGCCGCTCGATGGCACGTTCACCCCAATGGCGAACGGCGACTATCTCTGGCGGGTGAACGACCACGCGAAGACGCGGCGCGAGATCGCGCGCCACTCGCGCCTCGACGCGGAAGCCTACGACGAGTACGGCCGCGCCATGGTCGAGATGGGCCGGTTCGTAAAACCGATCCTCAGCATGCTGCCGCCCGATCCCACTTCACTCGATCCGCGCGGATTGAAGCAGCTCTTCGACCTGCTCCAACGCTTCAGGCGCCTTCCCCGCCACGACCAGTACAACCAGATCCAGTTGATGACGATGAGCGCGATCGACTTCCTGGACGAGTGGTTCGAAACCGACGTGCTGAAGGCGACGATGTCCGCGTCGGGCATCATCGGCACCTTCCTCGGCGTCAGGTCGCCAGGGACGGCCTACGTCCTCCTGCACCACTACATGGGCGAGATCGACGGCGCGTTTCGCTCGTGGGGTCTGGCGAAGGGAGGCACAGGCGCCATCTCCAACGCGATCGCACGCGCGGCGCGGGCGGCCGGCGTCGAGATTCGCTCGCACGCGGCGGCCAGCCGGATTCTCGTCAAGGGCAACAGGGCGTGCGGGGTCGTGCTCGGCAACGGCGATGAAGTTCACGCGCGCGTCGTCGCCTCGAGCGTGGACCCACGGCTCACCTTCCTGGGACTGCTGGAGCCCGGTTCCCTGCCAGACGAGTTCGTGGAGGATATCGGTCGCTACAAGTTCCGCGGGTCGTCCGCCAAAGTAAATCTGGCGCTCGACGCACTGCCGGATTTCACGTGCCTGAGAGGGCCGGGCCCACATCTTCGTGGCGCCGTCTCCATCTCTCCAAGCGTCGACTACATGGAGCGCGCGTACGACGATGCGAAGTACGGTCGCTTTTCTCGGAGACCCTACATCGACATCGTCATCCCGTCGCTGACCGACCCGAGCGTGGCGCCGCCCGGACAGCACGTGATGTCGTGCTTCGTGCAGTACGCGCCGTATCACCTGAAAGACGGCACCTGGGACGAGCAGCGGGAGACGCTCGGCGACGCTGTGATCGAGACGCTGGCCGAATATGCGCCGAACATTCGGAACATCGTTCTGCATCGGCAGGTGTTGACGCCGCTCGATCTCGAGCGTGAATGGGGTCTGTCGGAAGGCAACATCTTTCAAGGCGAACTGACGCTCGAACAGTTGTTCTTCCTGCGCCCGGTGCCGGGCTGGGCGCAGTACAGGACGCCCGTCCGTGGTCTCTACATGTGTGGTTCGGCGACCCATCCTGGCGGCGGCATCATGGGCGCGCCCGGGCGGAACGCGGCGATGAAGATCCTGGCGGAGACAGGGCGGTGACCGACACCGTCATCATCGGCGCCGGACACAACGCGCTCGTGGCCGCGTTCTATCTCGCGAAAGCCGGTCGTCGCCCCCTCGTGCTCGAGCGCCGCAGCGTCGTCGGCGGCGGCGCGATTACGACCGAGATCCATCCGGGCTTCCGGTGCCCAACCCTGTCGCATGAAGTCCTACTCGACGAGCAGATCGTGCGGGACATGGATCTCACGAAGCGCGGCGTCGAGTTCATTCCGACTTCGGCACTCGTGTGTGCCCCTGCAACCGATGGCCGTGCGCTCGTCCTGTACGAGGACGTCAAGCGCAGCGCCGAGGCGCTGCGCGCCCTCGGCGCGCGGGACGCGGACGCCTATCCGCAGTACCGCGCGGCGGTCGATCGCGTCGCCTCCGTTGTAGGCTCGACATTCGATTCGCCTCCGCCCGACATCGACAACCCCAGTCCGCTCGACATCTGGAACCTGCTGAAAACGGGGCGCCGCTTCAGGGCGCTGGGGAAGCGAGACGAGTACCGGCTGCTGCGCTGGCTGACCATGCCGGTCGCTGATCTCATGGAGGAGTGGTTCGAGAGTGAGCTACTCCGAGCGACGCTCGCGGGGCCCTCGGTCTCTGGGACGATGCTCGGCCCACGGTCTGCGGGCGGAGCGCTCGTGATGCTGCTGCGCGAGGCCAGTCGCCAACGAGCCGGTGGCCGCAGCCTGCGAGTGCGCGGCGGACCTGGTGCGCTGACCCGCGCCATGGCCGACCGAGCGGTGAACGCTGGCGCGGAGATTCGGACCGGCGTGACCGTCGAACGAATCCTGGTAGACGACGAGCGCGTCGTGGGCGTGCTGGCCGATGGACAGGAGGTCGCCGCGACCACCGTGCTGTCAGGCGTGGATCCCAAGACGACGTTCCTGTCGCTTGTCGCACCGGCCGATCTGACTCCGGATTTCTCCGCGTGGATGCGCAACTACCGCGCCTCGGGTACCGTGGCGAAGGTCAACCTGGCGCTGGCCTCGCTTCCCTCGTTCGCGGGCCTTCCCGATCCGAGCGCGCTCGCTGGCCGGATTCACCTGGGGTCCAGTCTCGACTACCTGGACCAGGCCTTCGACCACGTGAAATACGGCGAGATGTCCGCGGCGCCATGGCTCGACATCACCATTCCCTCGATCCTCGATGCCGATCTGGCCCCACGGGGAGCCCACGTGGCGTCGATCTACGTGCACTACGCACCGTATCTGCTGCGAGGCTCGGACTGGCAGACGGCAAAAGACGTGCTGCTGGGGCGCACGCTCGGGGTGCTCGACGCCTATGCTCCCGGGATCAAGGCGTCAATCGTGGCGGCTGAGGTCGTTACACCCGCAGAGCTCGAGGCAAAATACGGACTGAGCGGCGGGCACATGTTTCACGGCGAGCTCGCGGCCGACCAGTTGTTCACGATGCGTCCGGTGCTGGGTTACAGCCGTTACAGCAGCCCGATTGCCGGGCTGTATCTGTGCGGCGCAGGTACGCATCCTGGAGGCTTCATGACGGGGACGAGTGGCCGCCGCGCGGCCGGCGTAGCCGGCCGACAACCGTAGGGCGCATGCTTCAGCGTGCGCGGCAGCCGGTCCACGCGGGGGCTGAGAGCCCCCGCTCTACGGGGAACGTGCGCGGACCAGCCGCAGGTCCGTAGAGCGCATGCTTTAGCGTGCGCGGTGTCTATACTTACGATCGATGAGGCACACCGCCACCGTCGCGTTGGCGCTCGCGTTCGTTGCCGTTTCAGCGCCAGGCCGGCACGCCCTTCTGGCCCAGGAGCGGGTGAGCGGCACTTCGTCTGTCGTGGGGCGCGTCCTCAATGCCAGCACGGGTGTGCCGGTGCGGCAGGCTGCGGTCGTGGCGGTAAGAAACGTCGAGGATGATCCCACCGGTGGCGGCGCCTTTACGGCGATCACGGATGATGAAGGCCGGTATCAGCTCGATCGCCTGGCGGCGGGCAATTGGCAGGTCACGGCATCGAAAGGCGGCTACGTGACCTGGCAGTTCGGGCAGCGTCGGCCATTCGAGGTCCCGCCACCGCTCACGCTGACTCGTGGGCAACGCCTGACGGCCGACATTCCACTGACGCGCAGCAGCGCAATAGCCGGACGCGTCCACGACGAGTTTGGCGAGCCTCTGGCGGGGCTGCAGGTGCGCGCGTACCGCGCGCGTATGGAGCAGGGTTACCGTCGCCTCGAAGCCGTCGGTGCGGCGGACCGAACTGACGACACCGGCGCGTTCCGCGTGTACGGGTTGCCACCGGGCGCCTACTACGTCGCCGCAAGCCTGCGCGTCGCACCGGCGGACTCGCCCGTCGAGACTACCTACGCCCCAACCTACTTCCCGGGCACGGGGGACCTGGCGGAGGCGCAGCGGATTACCTTGGAGCTCGGCGACGAAGGCGGTGCAACCTTTCCGCTCTTGCCGGTTCGACGGGTACGCGTATCAGGCGTGGTACTGAACTCGTCTGGCGCGCCGGCAGATGCGTTCCTCAGTCTCGACTCCGAGGCGGCCGAGCTTGGAGTCCCGTTCGGCGTCGCCGGAGTGACTCGGTCCGATGGAACCTTCACGCTCCCTGACGTGCCGCCAGGGCGTTACCGGCTGAGCGCGTCGCTTCGCGGCGACGGACGGGATGAGTCGGCCTTCGTACCAGTGACGATCGACGCCGACGATGTGACCGGGACGACGCTCTTGACCGGCAGACCTGCCACACTGCGCGGTTCGTTTGTGGCTGACGCAGGCATCTCGCGGCGGCTGCCCGGTAGACTCAAAGTGACTGCTGTGGCGGCGCGCGCCAGAGGAACCGTGCTCAGCGGCGATTCAGGCGCCACCTTCGAGCTCGACTCGTTGAACGAGCCCTTCTTTCTGTCGGTCGACGGATTGCCAGACGACTGGGCGGTGAAGGAGATCCTGGTGAACGGCGTCAGCGCCCTCGACGATCCGGTCGATCTCGAGCGCGGCCAGTGGGCGGAGGCGCGCATCGTGCTCACCGATCGCCCGACCGAGGTCAGCGGGGTGGTCGAGGCCTCCCCTTCCGCCGGCACCGTCGTGGTTTTCCCCGAGGACCAGACAAAGCTCGGGCCGCGCGGGCGCTATGTGCGTCGCGCCGAAGCCGATGCCGACGGCCGCTTTCGAATCCGAGGCCTGCCTCCCGGCGAGCGATATCTTGCGTTCGCCGCCAGTTACCTCGAGGACGAGGAGCACACCGACCCTGAGTTCCTTGAGCGCATGCGGGACCTCGCCGTGCCGTTCTCCGTTGGCGAAGGCGAAAGGAGCACAATCACCCTGAGAGTCGTTGAGCGATGAATACTATCACCCGCACTGCGGCCTTTGCCGTTCTCTTCGGCGCGCTGCTCGCTTCGTCCAGCCTGTCTGCGCAAGGAGCCAGCCCTCGGGCGCAGCGTGTCGATCCCCTGACGGCCAGCATTGGCGGTACCGTCACCACAGCGGACACCGGCGCACCGGTTCGCGGAGCCGAGGTGCGTCTGTCGACCAACGGAAGCTACAACCGGCTCGTGACGACAGATGGGGACGGCCGCTTCGAGTTGCCCAATCTGCCTGCGGGTGAGTACCGGCTCGCGGTGTCTCGAGCCGGATTCACGTCGCTTCAGTTCGGGCAGCGTCGTCCCTTTGAAGCCCCCGCGCTGATCGATCTGTCGGAGGGAGAGCGCGCCACGGCGAATGTGGCGCTGATACGCGGCGGCGCAATCTACGGTCGCGTCTACGACCAGTTCGGCGAGCCGGTGGCGGGCACACGCGTCCAGGCGTTGCGCTCGCGCATGGTGCAGGGGCAGCGGCGTCTACAGAGCGTTGGTGCCGGCGACCAGACCGACGATACCGGCGCCTTCCGGGTGTACGGCCTGGCGCCCGGCGACTACTACGTCACGGCAAGCGCGGGACTGGCGGACTCGGTCAAACGAGAGCCGCCGCTCTATTACCCCGGCACGCCAAGTTTTGCGGAGGCGCAGACCGTCGCGATCGGGCCTGGCGCGGACGCCGCCGCAGACTTCCAATTGGTACCCCTGCGCAGCGCGACCGTGTCGGGTGTCGTGCTCGGTTCCGCGGGCGCGCCGGTCGAGGCCATGGTGAACCTCACCTCGGAAGCGGTCGGCCTGGGACCCGTGACAGATCTCGCGGGTACGTCGGCATTTGCGATCCATGGCGACTCGGGTCCGAGCGGCGCCTTCACGCTGGAGGATGTTCCGCCGGGTCCGTACACACTGACGGCGATGCTATTCACACCGGGCGGACCTGGAAGACCGGCGGGCCCCGGGGCAGACACTTCTGTTTCGCCGGAAGACGCAATGAGGCGAATGCCGGAAGCCGTCTCCATGCCTCTGGTCGTCACCGGTGACGATGTGTCGGGCCTCACGCTCGTGACACGCGCTGCGGGTGTGCTGACCGGAACGTTCGTTGCCGATTCGGGCGTCGTCGGGCCCTTGCCAACCGGGCTGCGCGTAACCACGCGCGGCTCGAACGCGGGCGGTATCAGCATATGGACAACTGGCCGCACGGCACGTGAGTTTCGCGTGGCTAGCCCGAGCGGGCCATTCCACCTCGACATCCAGGGTCTTCCCGAGGGTTGGGCGGTCAGCGCGATTGTGGTTGATGGCGCCGACGTGACGGACCAGCCGATCGACCTGAAGGGCCAGGACGCTACCGCACGGGTCGCCTTGACCGACCGGGTCACCGCGGTCAGCGGTGTCGTGCAGTCCCGTCGTGACACGGCCGACAGCAGCATTGTCGTGTTTCCAGACGACAGAGCGAAGTGGACTTACCCGTCGCGGTACGTGCGGATCACGCGAGCAAGCGATGGCGGACGGTTTCGGATCACGGGGCTGCCAGCCAATGAACGCTACTTCGCCGTGGCCCTGGACTACCTCGAGGACGGCGAGGAGCAGGACGCCGAGTGGCTCGACCGGTTGCGCGGCAGTGCGACCAGCTTCCTGCTCCGCGAGAGTGAGCAGCGGTCGATCGACCTGGACCTCATCGCACGGTAAGACCACACCGGTTCTCGGGTGCTCTGGTGCACGGGTGCTGGGTTCACAGCGAGCCCGCTGTGTAGACGCCAGTCCCTCCGTGAGCACCGGTGCACCAGAGCAACCTGAGAACCGCTGCCGTGCCAGCTTAGAAGGTGTCGCTGTGCCAGTAGAAGACGTCTTCGGCCGTCTCCGGCACTGCCACGTCGGCAAGCGGTCGGACCATGAAGACTTCGCTTGGCGCAGAGCGACCAGTGAGCTCGAGCTGTGGAGGCACCGGGAACGCTGGAGGCCACCAGGCGCGGATGCGCGGTGCCGGCATGGTCGGCTCACGCGCCACGAGCCCCTGCAACATCGCGCCGAGTCTGGCGCCTGCGGGGTCACGATCGCCTGCCTCCTCGAGGGTCCAGCCATGCGCGTTCTGCAGCAGCAAGACATACGCGACAGCCGAGGCGCCCTCTTCCGCCACGAGGAACTCGATCTGCCGCAGGCCGCGGGGGCCGAGTCCAGCGAGCAGCCGCTTCTTCGACAGCGCGTAGTGGATGAGCGATGGGTCGCGGCTGAGCGCGAAGCGGGCGCCCGCCGAACGCGTGTCGTGCATCGCCGATATGGCGGGCAGGTCCCGCTCGTCGCCGGCGCGCACGAGCATCGCCGGCGCGCCGTCCCTCCGTTTCACCTGCACGGTCCTTTCGTCGAGTGGCACGGCCCTGAAGCCGCGGCGGCCGTAGTACTCGGCCCCAATCTCGGAGAACAGCCCGGCGACGAGCGCCCCGTCGCGGCGCTCCTGGGCGAGGATCCGCTCGATAACCTCCGAGGCGTAGCCTTTACCGCGCTCCTCGGGCGGCGTGAAGACCGCGCCAAGGCCGGCCATCCAGCCGTCGCGGCCGTCGAGACGCACGGGGTAACGGTACCGCTTCGCTGTCGCGAGCAGTCCCCCAGCGTCATTGACCAATGCGAATCGGTGCAGGTGCGCCCGGCCCCACGGCGTCCGCATCTGCGCCGCGTTCCAGCGAGCGTACCCGGTCCGAGACAGGCCTTCATGCCAGATCTCGAACGTGGCGTCGAGGATACGGTCGAGCAGCGCGCCGTGCGCGAGAACCAGGTGCATGTGGACTCGAGATGAATTGTACTGGCGACGTGGATGCCGGCCCTTTCGGTGTACAACGGGCCATGAGCGAAACCACCGAGGACCTGCGTTATCCGATCGGCCGTTTCCGGCCCGCGCCGAGCGTGACGGAAAAGCTGCGGGCGACGGCCATCGAGACCATCGCCGATCTGCCTGGGCACATGCGCGCCGCGGTCATGGGCTTGACCGATGGGCAGCTCGACACGCCCTACCGGTCGGGCGGCTGGACCGTGCGGCAGGTCGTCCATCACGTGGCCGACAGCCACATGAACGGGTTCATCAGGGTCAAGCTGGCGTTGACAGAGAACACCCCGACCATCAAGCCCTACGACGAAAATGCCTGGGCGATGCTCGCAGACAGTCAACTGCCCGTGGTCGTGTCACTCGGCCTGCTCGACGGGATTCACGAGCGATGGGCGGCAGTCTACCGCGCCATGAGCGCGGACCAGTTCCTGCGATCATTCGTCCACCCGGAATTAGGGCGACCGCTGACGCTTGATTCGCATCTCCAGAATTATGCGTGGCACTCTCGCCACCACGTAGCACACATCACGGCCTTGCGACAGCGCGAGCAGTGGTAACATGGCGGCGCGCCGCGAGCCGGAACCCAAGCACCTGCGCAACCTGAGAACCCGAGCACCTGTGCACTCGAGCAACCTGAGAACCCAAGCCATGGCGCAAACCAAAGCGGATGTCGGTGACGCACTCGGCATGATCGAGACGCGCGGGCTCATTGGGATGATCGAGGCCGCCGATGCGATGCTCAAGACCGCCAACGTCGTGCTCGTGAGCTGGCAGAAAGTCGATGCCGGCCTGGTGACCGCGCTCATCAGAGGGGATGTCGGCTCGGTGAAGGCGGCGACCGATGCCGGCGCGGCCGCGGCGCGGCGTGTGGGTGAACTCGTCGGCGTCCACGTGATCGCCCGGCCGGCCGACGACCTGGAGAACGTGTTCCCGATTCGCTAACGGGGTCAGATCTTGATTGTTGCATCGGGATGCAACAATCAAGATCTGACCCCCTTTCGCTTGCGCGCCCGCGCCGTCACGGGCCGAAGCGGCTGGCCCTCTCCCACCATCAATAACGGCTCGCTCGGCCGCTCCATGTCGAACAGTTGCCCGTCCTCCATGCGCGCGTAGATCCGGTCGCCCCCGAGAAAGAGCGCCATCGGCCCACCCTCACCGATCGCTTCGTAGAGGCGAATCCCGAACTGGTCGCGCAAGGCTGCGAGTAACCGGCGGATCTGGGCAACCGAAAAGCCGCGGCGGCGCAAGTCCGCCAGCACCTGGAGCTCGAGCACGTCCATCGCCGTGTACCGCCGCTCGGTGAACCCTCCGGCCGCCGTTGGGTGGGACCGAATCGCCGGCACGAACAAACGACGCGCATCCCACCATTGCAGCTGGCGAGCGCTCAGCCCGGTCATGGCGGCCACCTCGCGCGACGAGTAGTGCTTCTTCAGCCGCACTAGAGCCGTGTGACCTCAGTCATCGTGTGTGATCCTCTCCGGCGTCAGGAGCGCCAGCTCTGCCTGCTCACGCCCGTCAAGCACGAGATCGGCGACGAGCGCGGCCGTGAGCGGCGCCAGCAACACGCCGTTGCGGTAGTGACCCACCGCGTAGAATACGCTGGGCATCGTCGCCGAACGCCCAATAATTGGGAGCTCGTCGATGCCTTTTGGCCGGAGCCCCACGCGCACCTCCCGGAAGCGCGCGCCCCCAAGCGCCGGCAGCAGGTCAACCGCCGCGTTCAGCAACCCCCGAACGCCCTCCGCGGTCGGACGTTCATCAAAGCCAACATCCTCGACGGTTGCACCCACGAGGACCGAACCGTCGCGCCACGGCACGAGATAACAGTCTGTGCCCCAGATCACGCGCGACACGACGGGCCGGTCAAGCTGCAGGTGCAGCAACTGTCCGCGAATCGGCCTGACGATGGGAGGCGGCGACGGCCGGGACTCGACGGCCCAGCTCCCGGACGCCACAATCACCGCATCGGCCTGGATCACGTCCTCCGCGGTCGTCACGAGCGCAGCATGGTCTCCGCCCTCGATGCCAAGCACCATCGTCTCCGACAGGCGCGCGCCACGGGCCTGCGCGGCGGCGGCAAGCGCGAGGGTGAGCTCAGCGGCGCCGACATAGCCGTGCTCGGGTACAACCAGTGCGCCCACGACGCTCTCCGACAGGGCTGGTTCGAGACGCCTCGCCCCGGCCGTGTCGACAAGCGTGTGTTCGACACCGATGTCGCGAAGGGCCTGCGCCTCGTCGACCAATTCGTGGACTCTGGTCTCGTCGAGCACGACTTGCGCCGTGCCGCTTCGACGGTATTCCACGCGCCCGCCCGAGTCGCGCTCCACGCGGCGGACAAAGTCGTCGTACATCGACAGGCTCCGCGCGGCGAGCTTGCGAAGCTGAGGGGTATGGCCTTCGATCTGAGGCGCAAGAATCCCGGCCGACGCACGCGTCGCACCCTGACCGACGCCGCGAGAGTCAATGAGGCGGACGTCTGCACCTCGCGACGCAAGCTCGTGGGCAATCGCGCTGCCGACAATGCCAGCGCCGACGACCGTGATCTTCACGGGGACGATTGTACGGGTTGGTGGTTGGCGGCCAACCACGAACCAGGGTCAAGCGGGACAACAGAGATTGTTAAGATTGTAAAAGCTTCCATCTCAATGATTTACAGTAATCCCATGCGTGTTACACTTCGGCCCGTGAGGATCGGAAAGCCATCTGGCACGACGCTCGTCAGCCTGGCGCTGCTCGTCCTGTTGCCGACCCTGGCGGTCCTCCAGTACCAATGGGTCGGCCAACTCAGCACGGCGGCCAGGGAGCGCCTGCAGCGCAACGTCTTCGTCGCAGCCGTGCAGTTCCGCGACGCCTTCGATGGCGAACTCGTCCGCGCGATGGTCAGCCTGCAGGTTGGCCCGGCAACAGCGCGCGAAGGCACATCCGAGCGCTACACCGATCGCTACAACGAGTGGCTCGACACATCTGCCCATCCTCAGATTGTTTCGAGCGTGCTCGTAGTCGACGCCGAGAGCGCCAGTCTCCGCCTGCGCCGCTGGGATCCGGAATCCGGCGCCCTCGAAGCCGTGCCCTGGCCGGAATCCCTCGCGCCGTGGCAGGCCCAGTTTGGTCAGGGACTTCAGGATTTCACCGCGGGACGTCCGCTCAACCGCCGACCGATCCTTCCCGGTGCCGAGTCGCTTATCGTCGTCCCACTGAGAAACCTCGTGACGCCAGTCACACGCGCGCGTGGGCCCCAAACTGTCACACCGGTGTTCGGCTTCACGATCATCGAGCTGAACATGCCGTACATCCGCGAGCAGATGCTGCCTGAGCTCGCCTCGCGCCATTTCACCCACGTGGAAGGCGATGTCTACCGCGTGGCGGTGACAGCCGAGGACGATCCGGCCAACGTGTTGTACCGGTCGGACCCTCAGGCACCGGTCGACCCGCAGCGTGCTGACGCATCAGCGGCGCTCTTTGGAGCGAGAAACCAGACGCCCTTCTTCGGCGGCCGGCCCGGACCGCCAGGTGTTGGTGGCGCACCGCGTGGCCCGGGGCCGCGTATCCGCATCGGCAACGCGGGACCCGATCTGCCGCCGGAAGAGCTCGGACGATGGCGTCTGCTCGTACAGCATGAGAGTGGCTCTTTGGAAGCGGCTGTCTCGAGCGCGCGGCGGCGCAATCTCGGCATCAGTTTCGGCGTGCTGCTCCTGCTGACGCTCAGCATCGCCCTGCTCGCCGCGGCCTCACGGCGCGCGAATCGCTTGGCGCAACAGCAGATGGAATTCGTGGCCGGCGTCTCGCACGAACTGCGCACGCCGGTCGCGGTCATCCGATCGGCCGCAGAAAATCTCGCGCAGGGTGTCGTCGACGGTGGCGACCGGGTCAAGCGCTACGGGCAGCTCCTCGAGACCGAAGCCCGTCGCTTGGGCGAGATGGTCGAGCGCGTGCTGCAGTATGCCGGAATCAAATCCGGACTCGCCACGGGCGCCCGCGTGCCACTGGCCGCGACCGACGTCGTCGAGGGCGCGATCGAAAGCTCGCTCTCGCTGCTCCGCCCGGACGAGGTGACGATCGAGCGTCAGTTCGCGCCGAACCTGCCCCTCGTCCTCGGGGACGCCGCAGCGCTGCGATCGGCAATCCAGAATCTCATCGCCAACGCGGCCAAGTACGGTGGGCGCGACCGCTGGATCGGGATCAAGGCGGAACAGGGCCTGTACCGTCGCCGACCGGAGGTCTGGATCACGGTCAGCGATCACGGCTCGGGCATCCCGGCCGCGGAACTGCCCCACATCTTCGAGCCGTTCTACCGCGGGTCGGACGCTGTGACTCGCCAGGTGCACGGCAACGGGCTCGGGCTGGCGCTCGTCAGACAGATCGTCGCGGCGCACGGTGGCCGAGTGACCGTTGCGACGCGGGCAGACCAGGGAAGCTCGTTCACGATTGCGTTGCCGTCGGCCGAGCCCGACCAGCGCCCGAGCGCCGTGGCCGGCCAGCTGCAGACCACGCATTCCTGAGAAGGCTCGACACTGGCGGGAGCTGCTCCACTCGTGCCGCGTCGCATACTCCTCGTCGAGGACGAACCCGGTCTCGTCCTCACGCTCACCGATCGCCTGGTCGCCGAAGGCTACAACGTCGAGAGCGAGGGCGACGCGGTCAAGGGACTCGCCCGCGGCAGCACGGGCAATTTCGACGCCATTCTGCTCGACGTGATGCTGCCAGGGGGCAACGGCTTTGACGTGTGCCGGACGCTCCGGCAGCGCGGTGTCCGCACGCCGATCCTGATGCTCACCGCTCGTGGACAAGTGGTCGACCGGGTCGTCGGGTTGAAGCTCGGCGCTGACGACTATCTCGCCAAGCCGTTCGAGATGGCGGAGCTGCTGGCTCGCATCGAAGCGCTGTTGCGGCGGGGCGCCCCCCCGCCCTCGGCACCACCGGCCGACTCGTACCGCTTCGGCGAGATCTCGATCGACTTCCGGAAGGCCGAGGTCACCAAAGCCGACCAGCCGCTGGAGTTGTCGGCCCGCGAGTTCAAGCTGCTCCGGTATTTTGTCGAGCATCGGGGCGCCGCCTTGTCGCGCGACGAGTTGCTCAACGAAGTCTGGGGATACAACGCCATGCCCTCGACGAGAACCGTTGACGTCCACGTCGCGTGGCTCCGGCAGAAGATCGAAGACAACCCGCGCCATCCCCAGTACATCCAGACCGTGCACGGGCTCGGGTACAAGTTCCTCGGATAGGCCTTAAATTAAGCCTTGAGCCTTGAGCCTTGAGCCACAGTAATCACCCCCGCCGCATTTGCGTATTCTGCGGGTCGAGCACCGGCAGTCGCCCTGAGCATCGCGCGGCGGCCGAGCAGCTCGCCTTTCAGTTGGCGAGCCGGAAGATTGGCGTCGTGTTCGGCGGTGGCTGCGTCGGCTTGATGGGCGTGGTTGCCGACGGGGTGCTCGCGCACGGAGGGCATGTCACCGGCGTCATTCCCAGCGCGATGGTCGCCCGCGAGCTCGCCCACCGAGGGCTGCCCGATTTGCGAATCGTCAGCTCCATGCACGAGCGCAAGGCGCTCATGGCCGAACTCTCGGACGCCTTCATCGCCCTCCCGGGCGGCTTTGGCACGTTCGAGGAATTCTGCGAGGCCGTCACGTGGACGCAGCTCGGCCTTCACCAAAAGCCCTGTGGGCTGCTGAACGTGGGTGGTTTCTACGATCCGCTGCTTGCTCTCTTCGACCGGGCCGTGGCCGACGGATTCATCAGGCCACAGAACCGCTCCATCGTCGTGGCCGACGCCGACCCCGCGGCGCTCGTCGAGCGCCTGGCCGAGTTCCAATCTGGGACCGAGCCAGCCCTGATGCGGCCCGAAGACATCTGACAGGCTCTTGGCGTCCAAAGCCCGAAGCACGAGAGTGGAGGTAATGGAGGACGGGTCCGAAATATAGGCCAGCACCTGGCAGCCGGCCCCTGAGGATCGCGCCTGTTTTGGGCATCCGCTGAGGCACAGCCCTTGCTGTCAGAGGCACCCAAGAGGTTGGTATGGATATCAGCAGAACGGCGACCGGACTTCTGGCTGCGGTTTGTGTGGCGGCAGGGGCCGGCGGGGCGTTTCTGGCCCTCCGGAACGATGCGGCCCCCCTCCGCGCCCCTGAACAAATCGAGGCGGCTCCCGAAGCGACACCGAGCAGCGGCGTGAAGGGGTCGCAACCCCTCGTCGCGCAAGAGCCGGCCGTGAACGCCTCGCCCGAAAAGGCGAAGGCAGCCCCGGCAGCGTCGAAACCACGCCAGAAGCAGCAGGTTGCGGCGGCGCAGCGCAACGAAACGCCGGCACCCCGCGTGGAGCAGTCAGTGTCGCCGCGTGAACCGGTGGCAATTCAGGCTGCGGCCCCGATTTCCGCGACCGAGCCGCCCGCCGTCGCCAACGATCAGGCGCCGCAACCGGTTGATCCTGGGCCGGTGTACGAGGAACTCGTCATCGCGGCGGACTCGGTGATCGGGCTGCAACTCGAGTCCGCGGCCACGAGTGAACGGGCGCAGGTTGAAGACAGTATCGTGGCTCGCGTGACGCGAGACGTCCGGGTGGCCGATCGCGTGGCAATTCCTTCCGGAGCCAGGGCGTTCGGAGAAGTCACTCTCGTGGAGCAAGGCGGTAAGCTTCGCGATCGAGCCAGGCTCGGCATCCGGTTCACCTCGATCGCCCTGGCGGACGGGACACGGCTGCCGATTCACTCCGAGGTCATCTACCGCGAGGGCGAGGCGCCCGGCAGGGCGAGCGCCACGAAGATCGGTGGCGGCGCCATCGGCGGGGCCATCATCGGGGGCATCCTCGGCGGCGCCAAAGGGGCGGCGATTGGCACCTCCATCGGTGCGGGGGCTGGCACGGCGGCGGTTGGCGCATCCGACCGAAACCACGCCACGCTCTCGGCCGGATCGATCCTCACGGTGCGGCTCGAGGAGCCGGTCGTGGTCACGGTGGAGAGATAGCAACGCCCAAGTTGGGAGTTGGAGGTTGGGAGTTGGCTAGCGTAAAATTCCCCCACTATGCACATGCGAATGCTGTTGACCATGGCCCTGGTCGCGCTGCTGGCTGGCCCGTCGTGGGCGCAGGTCACCAAGGCAGAGCGAGCAGGCATCCGGAACTACTCGCGCGTTGACGCGACGGTCGGCTGCGGAGGTGCCACCGACCCGAGCGCGATGGCGGGGCTGCGGAAGGAAGGCTACGTGTCGGTCGTCAACCTACGGTTGGCGGACGAACCGGGCGCCGACGTGGAGGCCGGTCGGACCGCCGCGAAGGCTGCGGGGCTGAAATACTTCCACCTGCCATTCAACGGCGCGTCGCCGGACCCGAAGGTGGTGTCCGACTTCCTCAGCACCGTGGCCGACAAGGGCAACCAGCCGGTCTTCATCCATTGCGGATCGGCCAACCGCGTTGGCGCGGTCTGGATGATCAAGCGCGTCCTGCAGGACGGCTGGGCGATCGACCGGGCCCAGACCGAAGCCCAGGCCATCGGCCTGACGAGCCCGCAGCTTACGGCCTTTGCGACGACCTACATCAAGGAACGCTCGCAAAAACAGTAGAGAACACGCGGGCTCGGAGCCGCTCAGAGCGCCTTCAGCAGCGCGCCGACCCTGTTGGTCGCCTCCCACGTGAGGTCCTTGTCGCTCTTCCCGAAGTGTCCGTAGTTGGTCGTCTTCGAGAAGATGGGACGCCGGAGGTTTAGCTGGTCGATGATCTCCGCCGGCTGGAAGCTGAACACACGGTTGATCGCACGAATGATCTTCGAGTCGGGCACGGTTGCCGTGCCGAACGTATCGACGTGCACGCTCACCGGGTCTGGGTGCCCGATGGCATACGCGAACTGCACCTCGCATCGCGCGGCCAGCTTCGCGGCCACGACGTTTTTGGCCACCCACCGGCCCATGTACGCGGCGCTACGGTCCACCTTCGTCGGATCCTTGCCCGAAAACGCCCCGCCACCATGACGGCCGGTACCGCCATAGGTATCGACGATGATCTTGCGGCCGGTGAGGCCTGTGTCGCCCTGAGGCCCGCCGACGACGAAGCGCCCGGTGGGGTTGATCAGGAACTCGGTCTTGCTGGTGAGCAGCCGCGCCGGCAGCACCTTCCTGATGACGTGCTCGATGCAGAACTTCTCAATCTCCCGGTGCGAGACATCCGCAGCGTGCTGCGTCGAGATGACGACATTGGCGATGCTGACCGGCTTGTCGTTCTCGTACACGACAGACACCTGCGACTTGGCGTCGGGCCGCAACCACGGCACGCCACCCTTCTTGCGAATTCGGGTGAGCTCCCGGCCAAGGCGATGGGCGAACATGATCGGCGCGGGCATGAGCTCCGGCGTCTCGTTGGCCGCATAGCCGAACATCAACCCCTGGTCGCCGGCACCCTGCTTGGCGGTTTTCTTTCCAGCGGCCTTGCGCGCATCGACGCCCTGGGCAATGTCGGGCGACTGCTGCGTCACGAGCACGTTCACGAACACGCGGTCGGCGTGAAACACGTCATCGTCGTTGACGTAGCCGATCTCGCGGATGCTGTCGCGCGCGATCTTGACGAAGTCGAGCTTGGCCTTGGTCGTGATCTCGCCGCCGACGATCACGACGTTCGACTTCACGTAGGTTTCGCAGGCGACGCGGCTGAATTTGTCCTGGGCAAGGCACGCATCGAGGACGGCGTCGGAGATCGTGTCAGCGACTTTGTCGGGGTGACCCTCACCGACCGATTCCGAGGAGAAGATGTATCGGTTGCTCATAACACTCCAAAAAAAAGCCCGCGAGGTCGCGGGCTGTTCGCGACTTAGACAGAGCTGCCGGTGCTTCCGGCGAGTGCGGCCCATCAAGTCGTGAAAATCGCCGCACGAACGACCGTCAAGTATCCTTCGCGGCCTCAGGCAGTGTCAATTGGGGTCAGATCTTGTTTCTTGCAGGGGAAGCACGCCCTGCAAGAAACAAGATCTGACCCCAACTACCGCGACAACACACGAATGCTGGCGGCTTTGACAATCGCCAGCACCGAATCACCCGGCACGAGCGCCAGGCGCTGCCACGCGTCCCGCGTCACGAGCGCGCTCAGGGGGAAGCCGCAGTTCAGCACGACGCGCACGAACGGCCCCTCGATGGTTTCGTAGTCCACGACGCCCCGCCAGCGGTTCATCGCACTCATGTCCCCCTCAGCCGTTCGCGCCAGCATGACGTCCTCGGCGCGGATGCAGAGCGCCACTTCCGTGCCCACACCGCCCGGCGCCTCGGCCCTGAGTTCCTGACCGCCGACCCGAACGGTCGCCAGTCCCTCAGAGACGGAGGCAATCTGCCCAATCAACACTGTGTCCACACCGACGAGTCTCGCGGCCACGTGTGTGCTCGGGCTGCCGAATACCTCGCGCGTTGTCCCGCTCTGAATGAGGCGACCTTCCTCCATCAGGATGGTACGGTCACCGAGCGCCAGGGCATCGAGGCGATCGTGCGTGACGAGGTAGGTGGGAATGGCGAGGGCGCGCAGAATCCGCCGAAGCTCGTTGCGGAGTTCCTCGCGCGTCGCGGCGTCGAGGGCCGAGAGGGGTTCGTCGAGCAGAAGGACCTCGGGCCGGCGAAACACCGTGCGCGCCAGCGCGACGCGCTGCTGCTGACCACCCGACAGCTGGCGAGGCCGCCGCTTCTCGAGGCCTTCGAGTTTGAAGACACTGAGCAGTTCGTCACGACGCCGGCTGACGGCCGCGCGATCGAGACCGCCGGCGCCGAATGAGATGTTCTCGTTGATGGTCATGTGGGGAAAGAGCGCATAGTCCTGAAAGAGCAGGCCCACGTTCCGCCGCTCCGGGGTCAGCGAGACGCCACGCGCGGCGTCGAACCAGACCCGCTCGCCGACGTGAATGTGCCCTCGCTGAGGCCGCTCGAGCCCGGCGAGGCACCGCAGGATGGTCGTCTTCCCCGATCCGGAGCGCCCGAGCAGCACGGTGACCGAGGGCTCGTCGAGCGCGTCGGTCCACGCGCACTCGATGACAGGTCCGCCTCGGTATCGCAGTGTGATGTCAACGTCGAGCTGCGAGCCCCGAGTCCCGAACCTCGAGTCCCGAGTCCCGAGTCCCGAATCCCGGGTCCCGAGTCCGGAGCCCCGAGTCCCGAGTCCCGAGTCCCGAGCCCCGTTCACAGCGGCACCACCCGCCGCTGTAAACCGTAGGTCAGCGTGAGCACGGCCACGGCGAACACCAGCAGCAGGAGCGACGCTTCATTCGCCCCCGCATAGTCGAGCGCCTGCACATCGTCGTAGATGGACAGCGCGATAGTGCGGGTCACGCCGGGGATGTTGCCCCCGACCATTAACACCACGCCAAACTCCCCCACCGTGTGTGCGAACGCCAGCACGAGACCCGTCAGCACACTTGGCCAGGAGAGCGGCAGCATCACGCGCATGAAGGCGCGCGCCGGCGAAGCTCCCAAGCACCGGGCCGCCTCGACGAGGCGTGGGTCCACGGCGCCAAACCCGGCCGCGAACGGACGGACCGCAAACGGCAGGTTGTAGAGCACCGACGCCGCGAGCACGCCAGCAAACGAAAACGGGATGGTTCCGCCGGCCAGCCGTTCGTAGAGCCGGCCGACGAGGGTTTCGGGACCAGTTGACATCAGGAAGTAGAAGCCCAGCACCGTGGGCGGCAGCAGCAGCGGAACCGCCACAGCCGCATCGACCAGCGGCCGCCACGCGCGACGTGTCGTCGCCAGCCAGTACGCCAGCGGCAGACCGAACACGCCGAGCACGACCGTTGTGCACGCGGCGAGTTTGAGCGTCAAGGCGACCGCAGTCCAGTCCATCAGGGTTGATCCGTCAATTGACTTTGGGCTCTCGGCTCCAGGCTCTCGGCGAAGACTCGCCAGGCGAGGCCGAAAGCCTGGAGCTGTCGTCAGGGAGCCCGAAACCGAAGGCTTGAAGCAGCTTCCGTCCCTCGACGCTCAGCAGATAGTCGCGAACGCGCAGCGCCGCCTCGCGTGAAGACGCCCACGGCAGCACGAGCCCGCCCTGCACGAGCGGCGCATGTTCGTGCGCAGGAATCTCCCAGTACCGCCCGGCCCCCGCCATCGCGGGCGCCACGACCAGCGACTTGGCCACCAGGCCCACGTCGGCTGCCCCGCTCTGAACAAACTGTGCAGTCTGCGCGATGTTCTCGCCGAGCACGAGCCGCGGCTGAATCTGATTCCAGATGCCTTCACGCCGTAGCGCCGCCTCGGCGGCCCGGCCGTAGGGCGCGTGGCGAGGATTGGCGATCGCGACGCGACGTGCGCCGACCAGCGTGCGCAGGTGATCGCGCTCGATCGGCAGGGTCGATCGGTGCGGAACCCAGACGACGAGGCGGCCCACAGCGTAGGTGAACAGATCGCGCTCGAGACCGATGCCGCTCCTCACCAGGTCGCGTGGGTACACCGCATCCGCAGAGAGATACAGGTCGAACGGCGCGTGCTGCCGCAGTTGCGCGTGGAAATTGCCGGACGACCCATACGCTGCCTCAACCTCGATCGATGCGTCGAGCCGCTTCAGCCGTGAGATGGCTTCATCCAGTGCAAACTTCAGGTCGGAGGCGGCGGCCACGCGGACGGTTCGGGCGGGTGCGGCGACCGGCTGGCCCAGGCGGGGCTCACTGGCTGGCGTTCTGACGGCGCCGGCCGCAGCGATCAAAATGAATAACGTCGGTACAAGCCGATTCACATGCATAATTTAGTATGATTTCGTGCGTATGGCCACACTCCTGACCGTCCGGCGGGCCGCCGACCGCATGGGCGTCGGGTACTCCACCTTCAAGCAGTGGATCTACAAAGGCACCATTCGAACCGTCCGGACTGGCGGTGGGCACCACCGCGTCCCCGAATCCGAGGTCGAGCGGATGCTGGCGTCCCAGGGCAAGCTGCCCCGCGCCGCCAGACGATCGACCGCCACGCCGGGCGTCCTCGTCGCCCTCAGCGGACGCAACCAGCTGCGCGGCATCGTGGAGGAAGTGCGCGTGGACGGCCTGCTGGCGCAGGTCCGCCTGCGCATCGGCGACCAGCAGCTGACGGCCGTGATCACCCGCGACGGGGTCGAGGCGCTGAAGCTGAAGCGCGGTCACCCGGCCGTGGCCGTGATCAAGGCCACCGAGGTCATGATTGCCAGGGAACCGGAGTAGACTGCACGCCCCTTCACCGCGACTTGCGGGCGCCCGCGTCTTTCGGGTACCCTGTCTGAACCATGTCGTTGGCCTTCCGCCACGCGCACCATCACCACGGCCACGCCGGCCGGCCGGTGGGAGTGCGCGCGAACACGGACTAACGACCCCGAGACCTCATTCGCACGCGCTGCAGCCCCGCCGGAACTCTTGGCGGGGTTTTGTTTTGTACGGGAATTGACAATGGACTTTTCAAAACTTGATGGCTTGATCCCAGCCGTTGTGCAGGACCACATCAGCGGCGAGGTGCTGATGGTCGGCTTCATGAACCAGGATGCCTGGAACCTGACGCGCTCGTCTGGCTACGTCACCTTCTTCAGCCGAACCCGGAACACGCTGTGGACCAAAGGGGAAACGTCTGGCAACCGGCTCGCGGTGCGCGACGTCCTGATTGACTGCGACGAGGACACGGTGCTCGTCAAGGCCGAACGGCTCGGCGACGGCAACGTCTGCCACACCGGCGAGCGCACCTGCTTTTTTCAGCGCGTGGAGGGCGTCACCATCCCATGAAGCTCAAACTCGGCATTCCCAAGGGCTCGCTGCAGGATGCCACGGTGCAGCTCTTCGCGCGCGCGGGCTTCAACATCTACGTCAACGCGCGGTCCTACTTCCCTTCGATCGATGACCCCGAGATCGAGTGCATGCTGATCCGCGCGCAGGAGATGGCGCGCTACGTCTGCGACGGCGTGCTCGACGCCGGGCTCACCGGCCAGGACTGGATCGCCGAGCATCGGCTCGGCGGGACCGGGAAGCACGCGCTCACGCCCGTCGCCGATCTCGTCTACTCGAAGCAGAGCTTCGGCAAGGTGCGCTGGGTGCTGGCCGCGCCGGAAGACTCGCGCTTCAAGTCGCCAGCCGATTTCGCGAACGCCACGATCGCCACCGAACTCGTGCGTGTCACGAAGGCGTACTTCGACGGGTTGAACGTGCCCGTCAACGTCGAGTTCTCCTGGGGCGCCACCGAGGTCAAGCCGCCCGTGCTCGCCGATGCCATCGTCGAAGCCACCGAGACCGGATCGACACTGCGCGCAAATCGTCTCCGCATCCTGGACACGGTGATGGAGTCCAACACGCAGCTCATCGCCAACGATGTTGCGCTCGCCGACGCGTGGAAGCGCACGAAGATCGACAACATCGCACTGCTGCTGCGCGCGGCCATCGAGGCGCAGGGCCGCGTCGGCCTGATGCTGAACGTGCGGCGCGTGGATCTCGACCGGGTGCTGGCCATGCTGCCTGCGCTGCAGCGGCCCACGATCTCGTCGCTCAGCGATGGCGAGTGGGTGGCCGTGAACACCATCATCGAGGAGCGCACCGTACGGGACTTGATCCCCAAGCTGAAGGCGTCTGGAGGCCAGGGGATTGTTGAGTATCCCTTGAACAAGATCGTGGTCTAGCTGGCTGGTAGCCGGTAGCAAATCCATTCGTAGCGCGGAGGCTTCAGCCTCCGCCGGGGACGGGCAACGGTGACGTGTGAGGATCGTTAACTCGAGTAGTCGGCGCGCAGTCGAGGCACTGCTGTCGCCCGGGCGCACGCGACACGCGGCGACCGATCGGCGTGTTGCCGCCATCGTGTCCGATGTGCGCCGTCACGGCGACCGGGCCGTGCTTCGGTACGCGCGCACGCTCGACAAGCTGGATGGGCGACCGGAGATCTCGCGTGCCGAGATGCGCGCGGCGGCGGCCACAGTGCCCCCCTCGGTGCGCGCCGCCATCCGCGCGGCCGCACGCAACATCCGCCTGGTCGCCACACGCCAGGTTCCTCGACCCTGGCGACTTCGCGTTGCCGCCGGCGTCAGCGTCGAGCAGGCCGTGGTGCCGCTCGACCGCGTCGGCTGCTACGTGCCCGGCGGACGTTATCCCCTCCCCTCGTCGCTCCTCATGACCGCCATCCCGGCTGTCGCCGCCGGCGTGCGCGACGTTGTGGCCGTCTGCCCGCGCCCGGAGCCTGTCGTGATGGCGGCGGCACTCGAGGCGGGCGTCTCGCGGCTGTTCAGGCTCGGCGGCGCGCACGCGATCGCCGCGCTCGCGTACGGCACTGAATCGGTCCCGCGCGTCGACAAGATCGTGGGTCCGGGCAACCGCTGGGTCGCCGCCGCCAAGGCGCTCGTCGCCTCCGACTGTGGCATCGACTTCTACGCCGGCCCGACCGAGATCGTGATCGTCGCCTCTCGCGGACCAGCCGACTGGATCGCCGCGGACCTCATCGCACAGGCCGAACACGATCCGGATGCGCGAGCCGTGCTCATCACGCCGAACCGAAGGCTGGCGCTGCAGGTGGCTGCCGCCGTTGAGGCCCGGATGCCGGAGGAAGGCCCGGCCCGCCAGGCCCTCCGCCGCCATGGCGGCATCATCGTCACACGCTCGAAGGCCGAGGCCATGGCGCTTTCCAATGCGGCCGCTCCCGAGCACCTGGTTGTGGACGAAGAGAGGCTGGTGGCGGAGGTGAAGTGTGCCGGATCCGTGTTCGTTGGCGGATGGTCCGCCCAGGTGGCTGGCGACTACGCTATCGGATCGAACCACGTACTGCCGACAGCCGGCGCGGCGCGAGTGCGTGGAGGCTTGTCCGCGGCTGATTTCGTGCGACAGATCACCGTGCAGCGCCTGACGCGGTCAGGGCTGACGAGCATTGGCCCGAGCGTCATCGATCTGGCCACCGCCGAGGGGTTGAAGGCGCACGCCCAGTCAATTGCCGTTCGCCTCGACAGCGCCCCGAATCTCAGGAGCCAGGCGCGGCCCGCACGCGCGAAGGGCAAGGTCAGCCGAACATGATGCGCATTCAAGGCTATCCCGACCCGGGCGACGGCCTGCGGCTGCACCTGAACGAGAACACCGGCGGCTGCTCGTCGCGCGTCGTCGACGCCATTCGACGGATGCAGGCGACTGACGTGTCGACGTATCCGTCGTACCCGCGGCTGCTGCGGGCGTGCGCGGCACATTTCAGTGTCGACCCGGAGTGGATCTTGCTCACCAACGGGCTCGACGAAGGCATCCTGATGGCGGCCGTCGGGCACATCGCACGAGCGCGCGCCTACGACGCGGAAACGATCATCCCGCTGCCAGCCTTCGATCCGTACCCCAACTCGACGGCTGCGGTGGGCGCGACGGCCATTTCGGTTCCGCCGGGACCGGACTTCGTGTTCCCAACCAGTGCGGTCATCGCCGCCGTCACGCCGCGCACCCGGATGATCTTCCTCAACACGCCGAGTAATCCGACCGGCCGCCTCATCCCGATTGACGACCTGCGACGGATCGCCGAAGCCGCGCCGCATGCCATCTTGCTCATCGACGAGGCCTACATCGAGTTTGGCGGCACGAGCTTCCTGCCCGAACTGGCGCGGCACCCGAACGTCCTCGTCGGACGGACGTTTTCAAAGGCGTATGGACTCGCTGGCATGCGGGTGGGCCTGCTCATCGGCCAGCCGCAGGCGCTCGACCCGGTGCGGGCGGTCACGCTGCCGTTCAACGTCAACATCGTGGCCATGACGGCCACGCTGGCGGCGCTCGAGGATACCGAGTTTCTGCCCCGCTATGCCGCGCAGGTCGCCGAATCGCGCACGCGGATCTACGCTGCCTGCCGCCGCCTGGGCCTCGAGCACTGGGAGAGCGCGGCGAACTTCGTCATGGTCCGCGTGGGCACGCGCGTGACCGAGGTGGTCGAGGCTCTCGCGGCGCAAGGCGTACATGTCCGCGATCGGTCCAAGGACCCCACCACGCCGGGCTGCATGCGGGTGACCGCCGGACTTCTCGAACACACCGATGCCGCCATCAAGGCGCTGGAACTCGTCTTGCCCGGGAGGGACGCTCGATGAGCAAAGCTCGCTCCGCCAGTTTTGACCGCCGGACGACTGAGACCCAAATCCGAGGCAAGCTCGCCCTTGATGGCCGCGGGCGCTACCAAGTTCGCACCGGCATCCGGTTCTTCGACCACATGCTGGAGCTCGTCACGAGGCACGGCGGCTTCGACCTGACGCTCGACGCGGTTGGCGATCTCGACGTCGATCAGCACCACACCGTCGAGGACGTGGGCATCGTGCTCGGCGACGCGGTGCTCCGGGCCCTCGGTGACCGCAAGGGCATCAATCGCGCGGGGTACTTCGTGATGCCGATGGACGAAACGCTGGCGGTCGCCGCGATCGACCTGAGCGGCCGCCCGCACGCCGTGGTCGACCTCAAGGTCCGCGTCAGGATGGTCGGCGACCTGCAGACCGAACTCGTGCACGACTTCTTCGACGGCTTCGCCGCGGGCGCGCGCGCCAACGTCCACGTCAAGGTGCTCTACGGCCGATCCAGCCATCACCACATCGAGGCCGTCTTCAAGGCGTTCGCGCGTGCCCTGCGGGTGGCGTGCGCGCGGGACGCGCGGCTCGCGAAGATGCTGCCGAGCACCAAGGGCCTGCTGTGATCGCACTCGTCGATTACGGCGCGGGCAACCTGACGTCGGTCCGCAAGGCGCTCACCGCGCTCGGCGCGGACTTCATTGTCCCGTCGGCGCCCGACGAGCTCCGCGGCGCGCGAGGCCTGATCGTGCCGGGGGTTGGCCACTTCGGAACGACGGCGGCGCTCGATGCGCCGTGGCGAGACGCCATCGGCGGGGCGGTCAGGTCCGGTCTACCGCTGTTCGGAATCTGCGTCGGCATGCAGTGGCTGTTCGATGGCAGCGACGAGGCTCCCGGCGTGGCCGGCCTCGGCGTGATTGCCGGACGCATCACCCGCCTGGCCGGTGATGCCGAGCGGCGCCTGAAGGTGCCGCACGTTGGATGGAACTCGCTCGACTTTAGAGGCACCTCGCGACTCCTGCAGGGGCTCGCGACCGGAGCGCAGGTTTACTTCACCCACTCCTACGCCGCGCCCATCACGCCGGAGTGCGTGGCCTCCACCACCCACGCCAACAGCTTCTCCTCTGTCGTCGAGCGCGACAACCTCTTCGGGGTGCAGTTCCACCCAGAGAAATCGGGCGAGGCGGGGCTCACGATTCTTCGCAACTTCCTCGAGACCTGCCGCTGATGCTCACCAAGCGCATCATCGCGTGCATGGACGTGCGTGACGGCCAAGTGGTCAAGGGCGTGCAGTTTCAACAGCTCCGCCACGCTGGGGATCCGGCCGAGCTCGCGCGGCGCTATAACGTCGAGGGCATTGACGAGGTCGTCATCCTCGACATCACGGCCACGCTCCAGAACCGGCAGGCGCTCGCGCAGACGATCCGCGCGGTCGCGCACGAGATCTTTCTGCCCCTGACAGTCGGCGGCGGCATTCGGTCCGAGGAAGACGCCGCGGCCGCCGTCGACGCGGGCGCCGACAAGGTGAGCCTGAACACGGCTGCGCTTCGCCAACCCGAGCTCATCACCACGCTTGCGAAGCGGTACGGCAGCCAGGCCGTCATCGTAGCCATCGACGCCAAGCGGCGTGATGGCGGGTTTGCCGTCTACGTCCGCAGCGGCACCACCGACGCCGCGCGGGACGGGGTGGCGTGGGCGCGCGAGGCAGAATCACGAGGCGCCGGGGAGATTCTGCTGACCTCGATGGACCGCGATGGCACCAAGTCGGGCTTCGACTGCGAGCTGACCGCGGCGGTCTCAGACGCGGTCGACATCCCCGTGATCGCATCTGGGGGCGCCGGGGCCTTCGAGCATTTCACGGACGTCTTCACGCGGGGCCACGCCGATGCGGCGCTGGCCGCATCGATCTTTCACTACGCCGAGTCGAGCGTCAGCGACCTCAAGCGATACTTGCAGGCGAAGGGGGTGCCCATGCGACTGTGAAGTAGCGCTCACTTGTGTTGAGGATGGCGAATCCCTGTGCAGGTGACCGACCTACGTCGCCTGACCGCGCGAGAAGGCTCGGGGGATCCCGCGAGCTCACGGAGCTCGCGTCACACGGTCGACGACGCCATCGCAACGCGGTCCGGTCACCGGAACCGGGATTCGCCATCCTCGACGCGAGTGAGCGTTTGGCGGCGTTCGGTCTCGGAGCACATGTCGTTCACGCCACTATGTTGATACCGTCAATTGACCTCCAGGATGGGCACGTCGTCCAGCTCGTCCAGGGCGAGCGTCTGGCCATCGAGGCGCCGGATCCTGAACCGTGGATCGTGCGGTTCTCGAGCTTCCCGCGGGTGCAGCTCATCGATCTCGACGCCGCGCGCGGTCGGGGCGACAATGCCGCCATGGTGCGCTCGATCTGCGCCCGGCTCCCCTGCCGCGTCGGCGGCGGGATCCGCAGCGTCGAGCGCGCACGCGAGGTGCTCGCGCTCGGAGCGCACGCCGTCATCGCGAGCTCCGCCCTCTTTCGGGACGGCTCAGTCGACGCCGCCTTTGCGCGCTCCCTCGCTGAAGCGGTTGGCGTCGACCGCGTCATCGCCGCGGTGGACAGCCGGGGTGGACGCGTCGTCATCCATGGGTGGAAGACCGCCCTGCCCCTGACAGCGGTCGATGCCGTGCGCGCTCTCGAGCCGTTCTGCTCCGAGTTCCTGTATACCCACGTGGACACCGAGGGCCTGATGGCGGGCACCGACATGCAGGCCATCATGGCGGTGCGCCAGGCGACGACGCGCCGGCTGACGGCTGCCGGCGGCATCACGACGTGGGACGAGATCGATCAGCTGGACAAGGCCGGCATCGACGCCGTGGTGGGCATGGCGATCTACACCGGGCAGCTGCCGTTGGAACGGTAGCTGGGTCGTGTTACGCTACTCGACGTAACCATTACGTCGCCTGACGTAGCCATGCAGAACCCTTTCGTCTACGGCGAGGTCGTGCCGGGCGCGGCGTTTGTGGACCGCGAGGTGGAGCTCGACCGCCTCGTGGGCGATCTCGCCGCCGCCCAGAAGATCTTCCTGATCTCCCCCCGCCGATACGGCAAATCCTCTCTGGTTCATCAGGCGCTGGCCGCGTTGGCCCGGCGCGGCGCCCTGACTGTCGACGTCACGGTCAGTAGCTACAGCTCATACCTCTCGTTTCTCGAAGGCTACGCGCGGGCGCTGGCAGCGCTCGAGCCGCAGTGGGACCGGGCCCGCGCCTGGCTCACGAGTGCCATTCAGTCAACGCGCCCGGAAGTCCGCCACGACGCCGCCGGGGCCGGACGCATGTCGGTGGCCTTCCCTCTCGTGCATACCGAGCGTGACGTCAGCCGACTGGCCAACGATGTGTTCACGCTCCCTGGTCGTCTGGCGGCCCAGCGCAAGCGCGCCGTCGTCGTCGCTCTGGACGAGTTCCAGGCGATCGAGGGCTTCGGCGGCAGCAGTGTCGAGCACGCGATCAGGGCGGCGGCGCAGCAGCAGCGGCAGGTCGGCTATGTCTTTGCCGGCTCCGAGCCGAGTCTGATGGAAAAGATGATCGGACCGCGGCGGCCCTTCTACAAGGCGGGCCCGGTCATGCGCCTGCAGAAGATCCCCGCCGACGTGTTCGCCGGCTTCGTCGAGTCGAGGTTCGCAAAGAGCGGCATTCGCGTCGAAGCAGGCCTCGGCGCAGCGATTGTGGACCTGGCCGGCAACCTGCCCTACGACGTGCAGCGGCTCGCGCACGAAACGTGGGACGACGTTCGCGCGGGTGGCGGGCGGAAGGCAACACTCGAGACGCTGCACGCCACGCTTGCGCGGCTCCTCTCTGAGCAAGAAACGATGTTCGAGGCCGTGTGGCAGCGGCTGACGCTGGCCCAGCGAGCCGTGTTTCGTGCGGTGGTCCTGCAACACGGGCAAGGCCTGCTGTCCGCCGACACGCGCGCGCGATATCGCCTCGGTGGACCGTCGAGCATCCAAACCTCGCTTGCCGCGCTCGTCAAACAGGATCTGGTGCTGAAGGAAGGGAGTCAGTACGTCGTGGTCGATTCGCTGCTGCGCGAATGGATCGCGCGGAGAACGTTCTGACGCGCGCGCCCCTGCTCTCGCGCCTGGGGCTCGACCGTCCTGACCTACGCGCCTGGGCTCTCTACGACTGCGCCAACTCGGCGTTCTGGACCACCGTGATCCTGGCGGTGTTTCCGCCCTTCTTTGGCGACTACGCGGCCAGCGGCATGCCGGCGGCGGACGCCACGGCGCGATTTGCCTGGTCCACGACGCTCGCCGTCACCATCGTTGCGCTAATCGCGCCGGTGCTCGGTGCGATGGCCGACTACCGTGCGCTCAAGAAGAAGATGCTGGGCGTCTCGGTGGCGGTCGGGGTTCTCGCGACGCTGCTCATGGCGACCATCGGGCGCGGGGAATGGGTCTACGCGGCGTCGCTCTTCATTGTCGCCAACATCGCCGTGGCCACGAGCCTGGTCTTCTACGATTCCCTCCTGCCCCATCTGGCGGCACCAGACGAACTGGACCGGGTATCGACTGCCGGATTCGCCGTCGGCTTTCTTGGCGGGGGCGTGTTGCTCGTGGTCAACCTCCTCTGGATCGTCAGCCCGACCACGTTTGGACTACCGGACACACTTACCGCCATCAGACTGTCCTTCATCAGCGTCGGCGTGTGGTGGCTCGCTTTTTCGATTCCGCTGTTTCGGCGCGTGAGGGAGCCCGCGGTCGTCCTCGAAGCCGACGAGACGGGCCGGGAGGCGGCGATTCGCGTCGCCTTCGTCCGGGTCTGGGAGGCCTTTCACCGGCTGCGTGGGTACCGCAACGCCTTCCTCATGCTCGTGGCTTTCCTGCTGTACAACGACGGCATTCAAACCATCATCCGCATGGCCTCGATCTACGGCGCGGAGATTGGCATCGACCGGAACGCCCAGATTGCCGCCTTCGTCCTGGTGCAGTTCATCGGCGTGCCCTGCGCGTTCCTCTTCGGCGCGGCCGCGGGCTGGGTCGGCGCGAAGCCGGCGCTCATGTTCGCGCTCGCCGTGTACATCGGTATCGCCGTGCTCGGCTATTTCATGACGACGACCTGGCAGTTCTTCGCGCTGGCCGCGGCGGTCGGCACGGTTCAAGGCGGCAGCCAGGCGCTCAGCCGGTCGCTCTTCGCGCGCATGATCCCGAAGCACAAGTCGTCGGAGTACTTCGGCTTCTTCGCCGTCTTCGAGAAGTTC
>Ga0209640_10000347_pt1 | contig 35481 bp, 32 predicted proteins | sample RifCSP10_1_FD_184018 | JGI IMG/M metagenome (GOLD analysis project Ga0209640, IMG submission 184018) | Soil microbial communities from Rifle, Colorado - Rifle CSP2_sed 10_1 (SPAdes) (version 2) | ecosystem: Environmental > Terrestrial > Deep subsurface > Rock core/Sediment | place: Rifle... | reverse complement strand
TGGTGTTCGCGCCCGCGAAGATGGGCGAGCTCGGCATCGCGCCGCGGCACGCGCCGCTGTTGACGCATCTGAAGCCCGGCGCCGTGCGCGTGCAGACCGGCGGCGAGGAGAAATTCTTCTACGTCACGGGAGGCGTGCTCGAGATCCAACCGCATCTCGTGACGGTGCTGGCCGATAGCGCGTTGCATGCCGACGAGCTCGACGAGGCTGCGGCGCTCGAGGCGCGCGAGCGTGCTCGGGAGGCCCTCGAGGGACGGCGCGGCGAGGTCGACCTCGCGCAAGCGCAGGCGGAGCTCGCCGAGGCCGAGGCCCGTTACCAAGCCGCCCAGAAGCTCAAAGCCAAGCACACGAGCCTGTAGGACCGGCGTCTCTGGTAGGAGCAACGTCCCGCCGCGATTCCTCATATCCATCGCGGTATGATCGCCACCGGCCTTTGTCGAGACCCGTTAGACGTGTCGTTATCCGTGATCGTCTTGGCCGCCGGCCGTGGTAAGCGCATGCGGTCCGAGACCCCCAAGGTGCTGCATCCGCTCGCTGGGCGGCCGTTGCTCGCCCACGTGCTCGATCGCGCCCGCGAGCTCGAGGCTGCTGCGATCTACGTCGTCCACGGTCATGGCACCGACCGTGTCCGCGCGGCGTTTCCTGCGCGCGACCTCACTTGGTGTCTGCAAGCGGAGCAACTCGGCACGGGACATGCCGTTGCGCAGGCGCTGCCCGGCATCCCGGACGACCACGACGTGCTCGTCCTTTACGGCGACGTGCCGCTCGTGCGCGGCGCCACGCTCCGCGAGCTTCTCGGCGCGGGACGGCGTTGCGCCGTCCTGACTGCGGTCGTGCCCGATCCGGCCGGCTACGGGCGCGTCGTGCGGCGCTCCGGAAGGATCGTCAAGATCGTCGAGCAGAAGGACGCGACGCCCGAGGAAGCCGGCATAGCCGAGATCAACACTGGCATCATGAGCGTACCGGCCAAGGATCTGCGTCGCTGGCTTGCGCGCGTGCGCAACGATAATACGCAGGGCGAGTACTATTTGACCGATGTCATCTCGACGGCATTTGCCGAAGGAGTCGAAGTGCTGGGTGTGCAAATCGACGATCCCGAAGAGGTTGCCGGGATAAACGACAAAGTGCAGCTCGCCCATGCGGAGCGCGCGTTTCAACGCGCGGCGGCGCGCGAGCTCATGCTCCAGGGCGTCACGATTGCCGACCCCGGAAGGATCGACATACGCGGGCGCGTCACAGCCGGTGCCGACGTCTTTCTCGACGTGGGCGTCATCCTCTCGGGCGATGTGCATCTCGGCGACCGCGTGCGTATCGGCCCGAACAGCTTAGTCACGGATTCGACGCTCGGCGCCGATACGATCGTGCACGCGAACTCGATTATCGACGGCGCGACTACGGAAGGTGCGTGCGAGATCGGACCGTTCGCGCGTCTGCGGCCGGGCACAGAGCTCGCGGCACGGGCGAAGATCGGTAACTTCGTCGAGGTCAAGATGAGCCGCATCGACACGGGCAGCAAGGTGAATCATCTGAGCTACATCGGAGACGCCGCAGTCGGAGCGCATGTCAACGTCGGCGCGGGCACGATCACGTGCAATTACGACGGCGCGGTGAAGCACCGCACGACGATCGGTGACGATGCGTTCATCGGCTCCGGCGTCATGCTTGTGGCCCCGGTCGAGATCGGCGCCGGCGCGACCATCGGCGCGGGCTCGACGATCACCAGGGATGCGCCGGCCGGCACGTTGACCGTGGCGCGAGCGCGGCAGACGACCGTCGAAGCTTGGCGTCGTCCCGTCAAGAAGAACCCCGAGCACGGTTAGAGAGTAAGAAGCACATGTGTGGAATCGTCGGGGCCGTCGCAGAACGGAATATCGTCCCTGTTCTCGTCGAAGGATTGCGGCGGCTCGAGTACCGAGGGTACGACTCGGCCGGCATCGCCGTCGTGCAGGCGAACGGCAAGCTCGCACTGCAGCGCACCGTAGGCAAGGTCGCGGAGCTCGAGGCGAAGCTCGAGCAAGTACCGCTCACGGGCCGTCTCGGTGTCGCGCATACGCGTTGGGCGACGCACGGCGGCGTCACCGAAGCGAATGCGCATCCGCACGTGTCGGGAGGACGCGTCGCCGTCATTCACAACGGCATCATCGAAAACTACGAGCCGATCAAGGAGGAGCTGCTGGCCAAAGGCTACGTGTTCGCGTCCGAGACCGACACGGAGGTTGCCGCGCATCTCGTGCACGACTATCTCAAGCAAGGGCATGGCCTATTCGCGGCGGTGCGGCTGGCGGTGCGCCGCTTCGTCGGAGCGTACGCATTATTGGTCATCGACGCTCAAGATCCGGGGCGGCTCGTCGTGAGCCGCGTCGCGAGCCCGCTCGTGATCGGCCTCGGGCTCGGCGAGAACTTCGTCGCGAGCGGCGTGCCCGCACTTCTGCCGGTCACGCAGCGGTTCATTTTTCTCGAGCAAGGCGATCTGGCCGAGATTACGCGCGACGGGGTCAACATCATCGACAGCGAGGGCGACGTCGTGGAGCGGCCCGTGCACGAGACGCAATGGAGCGCGGAGTCGGCGGAGAAGGGTCCCTACCGGCATTTCATGCTCAAGGAGATATTCGATCAACCGAGCGCGCTCGCGGACACGCTCTACGGCCGTGTCGCCAACAAGCGCGTGCTGCCGGAGTCGCTCGGGCCCCGTGCGGTGGAGGTGCTGTCGCGCGTCAAGAATCTGCACATCGTCGCCTGTGGCACGAGCTACCACGCGGGTGCTGTGGGTAGATACTGGATCGAGTCGCTGGCCCAAGTCCCATGCGACGTCGAGATCGCGAGTGAATACCGCTATCGGCGGGTCGTCGTGCGCCCGGACACGCTGTTCGTCACTTTGTCCCAGTCCGGCGAGACGGCCGACACGCTCGAGGCATTGCGCAAGGCCAAGACGGCCGGCTACATGGGGACGCTCACCATCTGCAACAGCGCGCACAGCTCCATGGTGCGCGATTCCGATCTCGTCATGTTGACGCAGGCCGGGCCGGAGATCGGCGTCGCGAGCACGAAGGCGTTCACAACGCAGTTGCTGTCGATGTTGCTCGTGACGCTAATGCTGGCGCGTCACCGCGGCCTGACGGACGAGCGCGAAAGGGAGTTCGTCGCGCACCTCTATCACGCAGCGGTGGCTGTCGAGCAAGCGCTCGAAATGAGCGACATGTTGCGACTGCTCGCCGAAGATTTTGCCGAAAAGCAGCATGCCCTGTTCCTTGGCCGCGGGCCGATGTGGCCGATTGCCATGGAGGGCGCGCTCAAGCTCAAGGAAATCTCGTACATTCACGCCGAAGCGTATGCGGCCGGCGAGCTCAAGCACGGGCCGCTCGCCCTCATCGACGAGGAGATGCCCGTCGTCGTCGTCGCGCCGAACAACGAGCTGCTCGACAAGCTCAAATCGAACATGCAAGTCGTGCGCGCACGCGGCGGTCGGCTGTATGTGTTCGCGGACCGCGACGCGGGCATCGAGCCCGAACCCGGCATGACGGTAATTGCCATGCCGCACGCGGACCGGTTGATAGCGCCGATCGTGTATACGGTGCCGTTGCAGCTACTCGCGTATCACGTCGCCGTGCTCAAGGGCACGGACGTCGACCAGCCGCGCAATCTCGCGAAATCGGTAACCGTGGAATGAAGGAGTCGCGGCGGGACGCCGCTCCCACAAGAGGCGCCGCTCCCCGAAGAGATGCCGCTCCTACACGGGCGTATACCCGGGATCCAACGCGCGCAGACGAGCGCTGTTCTCCCTTTCGGTATCCGAGAATCCGCGCAGCTTGCGCATCGCGAGCGCGATGAGCCGCGCCTCGCCATCCGGGTCGGGCAGCGTGCATGGCGGCCGGCGGCGAAGCTTGTCCCAGTCTTGCTTTTCCTTGATGGTCATCAAGAAGGACAGATTCCTGCGGATGAAAGCGATGTACGGGTTCTCGCCGCCCGCGAACACGGCTTCCGCATAGCGGTAGGCTCGATTGAAGCTCTGCTCGAGACGTTGCTGCGCCGACTTCTGATAGAAGCTCACGGTCTTCAGCAACAAGTCCATGCCCGACCAGTAATTCGCCTGCGTGGCGGAGCTCGCGGCGACATTGCCGAGCACGAACTCGGGATACAGACGGTCGCGACACTTCTCGAGGTAACAGCGGTCGGCGAGCTGCGCGATCAAGTCGCCCGTGCCGAGCAGGTGGCCTACAACACTGTCCTTGGGATCGTCGAGCTCGATGTCGTCGAGGCTCATCTCGTAGCCCGTGAAGTGCAACACGCGCGACGCCACGGGGGCAAAGCCTGCGAGGCCGATTTGCGGCAAATAGCGCTCGAGGAACAGGCCGCTGCGAGTGACGTGCGAGAGCGTGAACTCGGCGCCGTTCGCGGCGTCGCGGTCGCGCTCGCGGTGGCGCAGATAGCCGAAATCATGGAACAGTGCGCTGACCAAGGCGAATCGGGCACGGTCGGCGCCGAGCCGATCGGTGGCTTCTACGCTCTGCTCGTACCCGACGAGCAACCGCACGACGGCAAGCGTCATGTCGAGCGTATGCTGGATGTCGTGATACGACGTATCGACTCCGTGATAATCGGGGTCGAGGCCCTCGAAATACCGCTCGAAGTCATGGAACGCGAGCCATACGGGGTCGAACGACGTGCGCGGATAAGCCGCCTCGAACAGGTCCCGCACGGCGCCGCGCACCTCGCGCGGCGAGCTCACCTGAACCGTGTTCGTCACGTCGTGGTCGCTGCGACGCTCCTGCTGCGCGTCGGTTTCGATGGGCTCGGCGTCTTGCGAGTTCACTCGGCTAGCCTAAGGGATGGTGAATTCGGCGACAACCGGCGCGTGGTCCGAGGGGCGCGCCGCGCCGCGGGGGCCCATATCTATGCGGCAAGCGGTGCACGTAAGGGCAAGCGCGGGCGTCGCGAGGATCAGATCGATGCGCAGCCCGCGATTGCGCCGGAAAGCGCCCGCGCGGTAGTCCCACCAGCTGTAACAGCGTTCGGATCGCGTGAACAGACGAAAGCTGTCGGCGAGGCCGAGATCCATGATAGCGCGCAGCGCCCGCCGCTCGGGCTCACTGCATAGAACGTGGCCGGCCCACGCGGCCGGATCGTGGACATCGCGGTCTTCGGGCGCGATGTTGAAATCCCCGAGCACGATGCAGTGCTCGTGGGCTTCGATTTCCCGCGCAAGGTGCGCGCGCAACCCGGCCAACCATTCGAGCTTGTAGCGATATTTGTAGGAATCGATGCTCTCGCCGTTCGGCACGTAGAGATTGATCACGCGGACCGCGCCGAAGCTCGCCGCGATCACGCGCCGCTCCGTGTCCGCGAAGTCCGCGATCTCGCTCGTCACGTCTCGAGGGTCGCGCCGCGCCACGAGAGCGACGCCGTTGTAGGCTCGCTGACCGTTGGCGACGGCTCGATACCCGCGCTCGGCAAAGTCGTCGACGGGAAAGGAATCGTTCGCCACCTTCGTTTCCTGAAGAGCGAGCACATCGGGCCCCTCGGCGTCGAGCCAGGCGAGCACCTGTTCCAACCGCACGCGCAGGCTGTTGACGTTCCAGGTCGCGATCTTCAACGCGGGCTCACGCGCTCAAGCGAGCCCCGCCTGACGCAGCAGCGGCTCGATGGCCGGTGGGCGGCCGCGAAAATCGATGAACGCTTGCAGTGCCGCGCGGCTGCTTCCGACTGCGAGAATGGATTTGCGGAAGCGCTCCGCGGTGGCGACATCGAAAGCACCGGCCTCCGTGAATGCTGCGAACGCGTCGGCCGCGAGAACTTCGGCCCACTTGTAGCTGTAGTAGCCGGCTGCATAGCCGCCGCCGAATACGTGCGAGAAGGAGCATGGAAAGCGGTTGTACTCGGGAGGCTTCAAGACCGCGACCGCGTCGCGAACCTCGTCGAGAATCGCGAGCACGTCGGCGCCGCCCTGCGCACGGGGCTGGCTGTGCAGGCGGAAGTCGAAAAGCGCAAACTCGAGCTGCCGCACCATGGCGAGACCCGCGAGAAACGTGCGCGAGCGATTCAGCGTCTCGATCTTATCGGGCGGGAGCGGTGCGCCCGTGCGATAGTGCGACGCGATTCCGGTCAACACTTCGGGCAGCCACGCATAGTTCTCGAAAAACTGACTCGGCAGCTCGACGGCGTCCCAAGCGACCCCGTTGATGCCGGCGAGCGAAGGATAGTCGACTTCGGTCAACAGATGATGCAATGCGTGGCCAAATTCGTGAAAAAGCGTGACGACGTCCGTGTGTGTAAGCAGCGACGGATCGCGGCCGACGGGCGGCGTGAAGTTGCAGACCAGGTGCGCGATGGGGTTCTGTGTGCGCGACTTCAGGCGCGCGCGGCTCGTGCAGCCCTCCATCCAGGCTCCGCCGCGCTTGTTGGGACGTGCGAAGAGATCTGTGAAGAGCCCGCCGACCTCCGCGCCGTCGCGACGCTCGATGCGGTAGCGGCGCACGCTCGCGTGCCAAAGCGTGCCGGTCGGTTGCTCGATGATCGAGATTCCGAACAGGCGTTCGGCAAGGGCGAAAAGCCCCGCGAGAACGCGCGGCAGCGGAAAGTAGGGCCTGAGCTCCTCCGCGGCAATCGCAAATTTGCTCTGCTTCAGACGCTCGGCGTAATAGGCGACGTCCGCGGCCTGAAGCTCGTATCCTGCGCACTCGGTCAGCATCGCGAGCTCACGCTTCGCGACTTCCTTGACTCGCGCGGCGAGATCCTCGAGGAAGTCGAGCACCTCGCGCGTCGACCCGGCCATCTTTGTGGCGAGCGACAACTGCGCGTAGTTCTCGAATCCAAGGAGCTCCGAGGCCTCGTGACGCAGGGCGAGAATCTCGTCGACGAGCGGGGCGTTATCCCAGCGCTTAGGCGAAGGTCCCAGGGCTGACGCCCGCGTCACCCAGGCGCGGTAAAAATGCGCCCGGAGCGCCGGCGAGTCGGCGTGCGTGATGACGGCCTGATAAGTCGGCGGGTCGAGCGCGAGCAGCCAGCCTTCGATGCCTTTGCTTTGAGCCGCCTCGCGCGCGCGCGCAAGCACGATCTCCGGAAGGCCCGCAAGCGCCGCGGCGTCGGCCTCGTGATGCGCGAAAGCGTCCGTGGCATCCAGGAGGTTCTGCTCGAAACGTGCCTGGCGTTCCGCGAGATTCAGCATGAGCTCGCGGAAGCGGCGCCGCGCGCCACGCTCCAATGCGACGCCGGCAAGGCGAAAGTCGCGTAAGTTCTGCGCGATGAGCTGCGTGACTTGGCTCAATTCGGGCGCCGGGGTCTTCTCGAGCGCCAGGAATTGCCGATACAAGACCTCGTTCTGGCCGAGCTCGGTATCGAACTCGGTGATAAGGGGCAGGCAACGATTGAACGCTTCGCGCAGCGTCGGCGTCGAGACGACGGCGTTGAGATGCGCGACCGGACTCCACACGCGGTGGATATTGTCGCGAATCCGTTCGAGATCCATGAGCCACTCGATCGTCGGGGTCTGCACGCTTTCGACGCGCGCGAGCGCGTGCCGCTCTTCGGCGAGCGCGTGACGCACCGCGGGCTCAATGTGCTCCGGCGCGATCGCCGCGAAATCGGGTAGCTGGCCTTCGTGAAGCAGTGGATTGCCGGTCAAATCAGATTCGGTCTCTGTCATGATGTGGCGCCGACGATCTCAAAAACGCTCGCGAGAATCTAGCAGAGAATCAGGAGTGGCAGTGCAGGAATTCGATCTCATCGTTTTGGGCGGCGGCAGCGGCGGCCTGGCGGCAGCGCAGCGCGCCGCCGAGCATGGGGCGCGCGCCGTCCTATTCGAGCCGGCCCGGCTCGGCGGCACTTGCGTCAACGTCGGGTGCGTGCCGAAGAAGGTGATGTGGAACGCGGCGGAGCTCAAAGACGCCATCGAGCATGCGCCCCATTACGGCTTCGACGTGCACATGAGCGGCCACGATTGGCAGCGACTCAAGCGTGGGCGCGACGCGTACGTGCGGCGTTTGAACGATATCTATGCGCTGAACCTCGAGCGCAAGGAGATCCCCGTGGTGCGATCCAAGGGTACCTTCACGAAACCGCACGAGATTACCGACGCGCGCGGCGAAGCGTATCGCGCCCCGCATGTCATCATCGCGACCGGGGGGCACCCGCGGCTCCCGACGATCCCGGGGGCCGAGCTCGGCATGACGTCGGACGGCTTTTTCGATCTCGACGCGCGGCCGCGTCGCGTCGCCGTCGTCGGCAGCGGTTACGTCGCGGTCGAGCTCGGCAGTGTTTTCAATGCGCTCGGTAGCCGCGTGTCGATATTCATGCGCCACGAGCGCTTGCTCAGGAGCTTCGATGCGCTGCTCGGCGACCGCCTCATGCAGTGCATGGCGACGGCGGGTATCGAGCTCGAGCGCAACGTCTCCGTCGGGGCCGTGCGCGGCGGTGCAGGACTCATGCTCGAAACGCGCGCGGGTGCCCGGTTCGGGGAGTTCGATGCGCTGCTTTGGGCGATCGGCAGGGATCCGAATACCGCAGGGCTCGAGCTCGAGCGCGCGGGCGTCGCGATTACCGCGGCAGGAGCCGTCGAGGTCGACGAGTTTCAAAACACGAGCGCGGCCGGCATCTATGCGATCGGCGACGTCACGGCCCGAGCCGAGCTGACGCCGGTCGCGATCGCCGCCGGACGGCGCTTGGCGGATCGCGTATTCGGCGGCGCGGCAGATCGCAGGTTGAGCTATGAAGTCGTTCCGACGGTGATCTTCTCGCATCCACCGATCGGGACGATCGGCCTCTCCGAAGACGCCGCGAAGGAACGGTACTCCACCGCCGGAGTGCGCGCGTACACGGCTGATTTCGTGCCGATGTTCCACGCGCTCACGGACGCGAAGCCCAAGACGGCCATGAAGCTCGTGACGGTCGGGCCGGAGGAGCGCATCGTCGGTTGTCACGTCATCGGCCCGGGCGCGGACGAGATGACTCAAGGCTTCGCCGTCGCGATGACGATGGGTGCACGCAAGCGCGATTTCGACGAGACGCTCGCGATCCATCCGACGAGCGCCGAGGAGCTCGTTACGATGCGTTGAACGCGCGGTTCAGCGCACGAGCTGCTGGCGGATCGCCGAGGTATCCGGCCGGATGCCGCGCCAAATCGCGAATGACTCGGCGGCCTGCTCGACGAGCATGCCCCAGCCTTGGACCGCGCGGCCCGCCCCGTGCGCTTGCGCCCACGCGACGAACGGCGTCTCCTTGAGGCTGTACGCGAGGTCGTAGCAAAAGGTCGTGCGTGATAGGAAGCTTGCCGCAAACGGCGGCTGTTCGCCGTGCAAGCCCGCCGAAGTCGCGTTGATGACGATGTCGAACGCGCCGAGACTCTTAAGCTCGTCGAACTTGCAAACTTCGATTGCGCTATGGGCGGCGAACTCGCGGCTCAGGGTCTCGGCGCGCTCGAGCGTGCGGTTGGCAAGCACCAAGGTCTTGGGGTGAGCCTCGAGCAACGGGCCGAGGATGCCCCGCGCGGCGCCGCCGGCGCCCAAGATCAACACCGTTGCGCTGGCGACGCGCTGCGACTGATTCTCGGTCAAGTCGCGCATGAAGCCGACGCCGTCCGTATTGTCGCCGCGGATGTCACGATCGATGAAAGTCAGGGTATTGACGGCCTTCGCGACGGCCGCGGCAACGCCGACTTGCGTCGCGATCGCAAACGCGGCCTCCTTGTGCGGGACAGTCACGTTCATGCCTTTGCCGCCGGCGGCCTTGAAGCCCAAGACCGCCGTCTCGAATTGCTCCGGCGCCGCGTCAATGAGCTCGTAGCTTACGGGCTCGCCGGTTTGGCGTGCGAACAGCTGGTGAATGAGCGGCGACCGACTGTGCGCGACGGGGTGGCCGACGAGGGCGTAGCGATCGAGAGCGGATTTTCGTTGCGACAAGGCGGACTCCTGCTGCGCGATTCTGTACGCTTTACATCTCTTTGCCAACGTTTTGGCCGCGGGGTGCCGCGTATGAAAACCACCGAGCTCGGACGCTGCCCATGGGGCGACTCCGGCGACGACGCCTACCGCCTCTATCACGACACCGAATGGGGTGTGCCGGTGCACGATGACGCTCGGCAGTTCGAGTTTCTCGTGCTCGAGAGCGCACAGGCCGGATTGAGCTGGTCGACGATCCTACGCAAGCGCGACGGATATCGGCGCGCGTTCGCGGGTTTCGATGCGGCGAAAGTCGCGCGCTTCAATCGACGCTCCGTGCAACGCCTGCTGACCGATCCGGGCATCGTACGCAATCGCCTCAAAATCGAAGCGGCGATCGGCAACGCACGCGCGTTTCTCGCGATACAAGAACAGTTCGGCAGCTTCGACGCGTACATTTGGCGGTTCGTTGATGGCCGGCCCATCGTGAATGGCTGGAAGCGCCAAGATCAGATCCCGGCGACGAGCCGCGAATCCGATGCGCTGTCCGCGGAGCTCAAATGGCGCGGGTTCAAGTTCATGGGCTCGACGATCGTGTACGCGCACATGCAAGCCACGGGGCTCGTCAACGACCACCTCGTGACCTGCTTTCGGCACCGTATGTGCGGAACCTTGGATCGCGGCTAAGAAACCGCAGCTTGCGATGAGGCGGGATGAGATCTTTGTAGGAGCGAGCTCCGCTCGCGATTCTTCTCTTCAATTGTAGGAGATGGTATGGACCTCTCCCTCCTTAAGATCCCATAGGGATCACGGCCCTTGATGGCCATGATAGAGACGTTGCTTCTATCAAGTTGAAGGTAAGGAGAGGTCCATGAGCAAGATTATGCTGTTGGGCATCGATACGGCAAAGAGTGTGTTTCATTGGGTGGGTGTGGACGGGCACGGGAAGTATGTGCTGCGACGGTGCGTAAGGCGTCCTTAAGGCGAATGGCACTTACTTAGGCTGCGGCGATGTGAGTAAGCGGGCCAAGTAGTTGAAGTGTAAAGAAGGAGGCTGACCTGGATGGGTAGGATGGGTGTAACGCAAACACACCGTCCAACCGCTCCGGAGGCCAGCCTTGAGAGATCGTAATGCGGCGTTTCGATCCCATCAACATCGAAAGCAGATTGGTCGGCGCATTCGCCGGACCGAGGCGGTGGATTTCTTCAATGTGCTCACCGGCCGCGAGCTGTTCGAGCGCACCGAGGCGCATCTGCCGGAGCACCGCGAACGGCTGTACCCGCCGACGGTGACCTTGTCGATGTTCATGAAGCAGGCGTTGGAAGAAGACGGCTCTTGTCAGAGAGCGGTCGACGGCTGGGCGGCGCAGCGTGTGGCGGAGGGCTTGCGGCCGACGAGCGTGAGCACGGGAGCGTACTGCAAGGCGCGTCAGCGGCTGCCGGTGGAGATGGTGAAAGCGCTGACACGCGAGACGGGGCAGCGGTTGGTCGGGCAGGCGGCGGGGCCGTGGCGCTGGCGCGGCCGGGGGGTGAAGCTGGTGGACGGCACCGGGATTTCGATGCCGGATACGCCCGACAATCAAGCCGGCTTCCCCCAGCCCAGTAACCAGGCCGAAGGGGTGGGCTTTCCGCTCGCCCGCCTCGTGGGGGTGATTTGTTTGTCCACTGGAGCGGTGCTGGATGCGGCGATCGGGCCATTTCAGGGCCAGGGCACCGGTGAGCTGGACCTGTTTCGCCGTCTGCTTGGGGCCTTCTCCTCCGGGGAGGTCATGTTGGCGGATGCGCTGTTCTGCAACTACTTTCTGATCGCCACGATGCAGGCGGCCGGCGTGGACGTGCTGTTCGAACAACACGGTACACGGATCACCGATTTTCGCCGCGGCCAGAAGCTGGGTGAACGCGACCATGTGGTGAGCTGGCCGACTCCATGGTCATCTGTAGCGGCTTAAGTAAGTGCCATTCGCCTTAAGGCCGCGATTCTTTGCGAAGATCGCGACGGGACGTCGCTCCTACAATGTGTCGACGGTGATGATCGAAAGGTAGAACCGGTCGAACGGCGTGTCGTGCGAGACTGCGCCTAGATACTTGGTTCCCGCATCGAGCGGCCCCCAATCGTAGTCGAAATCGAGGCGGTCGCCGTTGCCGACCGAGGCCGGTGTCGTAATGCGCAGGTTGCCGGCATCGTCGTCGGGACCGAAAGACCAAGCGAAAAGCTCGTACTGCGCGCCCGGCCCGCCGGCGACGTCATCGGTCTCGAAGCCGTGCACGAGCACCGTATAGAATCCGGCCTCCGGCAAGATGAGATCGACCTGTTCCTCCGACGTGAAGCCGCCGCTCTGCCCCATTTGCACGCAAGCGTCCAGCGTCGGGCAGTAATACAAATACAGATCCAAGTCGTCGGCGCCGTCGGTCAGCGCGTCGAACAGCGATACGCGCAAGAAGATCTCGCCCGGCTCGAGATTGAAGTAATGCGCGTTCACGCCGTCGTCGAAGCGAAAGCTGAAACTGTTGGTTGCGTCGTTGTCGACGAGTGCGGTCTGGCGAAGCCCCGGAGCATGCAGCCCGTGAACGCGGGCCACGTACTCGCCGTCATAGCCGAAATCGGCGGGCATGACGCCGTTACCGGAGACGCCGGACAATGTGATTTCTACGGGCGCGCGCACCGTCACGGGGCGAACCGCGATCGGGCTGCCGACGATGCGCGCGCCGTCGGACCACGTAAGACGCCCGAATTGCCAGAAGTCGAGCGGTGCGCCGCCGTCTTGGAACGTAATGCTGAATTCGGCGGACTCGCCGGACGCGAGCGCGAGCGCGGAGGGAGTCACGACGGCCGACACGCCGGGTGGCTGATCCACGGATACGGTATACGTGGCGGCGGGGCCGACGTTGGTCACACGGCGCGTTACGGCGTCGCCCGTAATGAGCTCCGTGACGCCGATCGACGGCAAATTCAAGTCGCGGCCCGCGAACGGGAAACCCTCCTCCGCGAGCAGATCGCAGTCGGAAACAGACAACGGCCCGCCTTCGAGGCCGCATAAGTACGCCGCGTGGTCGAGGTAGCCCGCGTCATAGACGAGACCCGGATCGAGCGCAAAATTCGGATCGATGCGCCCCGCCCCCATGTCGAATGGGTCCGCGAGCGACTCGCCGTCCTCGCGCACGACGTCCTGGTAGGCAGTCGTCATGAGCGCGGACTTGATGGCGCTCGGCGACCAGTCGGGATGGGCTTCCTTGAGAAGCGCGGCGATACCGGCCACCTCGGGTGCCGCCATCGACGTGCCCGTTTGATACTGAAAGTATTCGCCCGCAAAACCGTTGGCGACGTCAGGGGTGTGTCCGCCCAAGATGTCGACACCGGGGGCCGTCACGTCGGGCTTCAAGAAATCCGAGTCGCTCAACGACGGTCCCCGCGACGAGAACGCGCCCATCTGGTTGCCGTTCTGGCGGCGCTCGATGAATAGGCCTTTCGCAATGAGCACCTCGACGACGTCGCCGGCGGCAAGCGCATCGACCAACAGCTGCCCGTCGGCCGTACCGATCATGACGGCCGGAATGCCGATGCTGCCGGCCGTTCCCTCCATGACGATTGGGAGCCCCGTATCGTTATAGACGATGGCGGCGATCGCGCCGGCGTCCTCGACACGCTCGAGCTTCGTCTCGAAGAGGCAGCCGCCGCGCTCGATCAACGCAACGCGGTCCACGAGCTCATCGGCGTTCTGCAAAGTCTCGCAGGCATCCCGCGTGCTGCCCAACCCATTGTCGCCGAGCACGCTCTGCCCGTCGTTGACGAGCACGAGCTCGCCTGCGATATCCGCGCTGTCGATGAGCGGTTGCGTGAAGGCCGCTTCGCGCATCTCCATGGGGCCCGCGAGATCCTCGGGCGCCGTGATGTCGATGGCCTCGTCGTAGAGCGTGCCCGCCTGCGTCGAGGCGCCGACCGTGAGCACCCACGGCGCGCTGCTCGGGGAGCCGATCGTCGCGAGGTCCGGTCCGTCGTTGCCGGCCGCGACGACGCTCAGCACGCCCGCATCGAGCGCGTTCAACAGCGCAATGTCGTCGGGAGCCGTGAGCTCGGTTTCGAGACTTCCGACCGAATAGTTGATGATGTCGACGCCGTCGGCTACCGCGTCGTCGATCGCGCGCGCCAAATCGGACGTCGCGCAGCTGGCGCGCGATTCGCCCGGCTTGAGCCAGCACGCCTTGTAGACGGCGACGCGTGCGCGCGGGGCGATGCCGCTCAAGGTGCCGATGCGCGTGCCGAACAATTCGGCCGTGACCGAGTTGCCGGCAACGACCGTCGCAATGTGAGTGCCGTGACCATCGGCATCCTTGGGCGAGATGAACTCGCCGGGGTCGAGGTCGTGGCGGAACAAGAAGCCGTCGATATAGAAGCGCGCGCCGACGAGCTTGTTGTTGCAGTGGTCGGGCGTAAAGCCCTCACCGGTCTGGCAAATGCCGTTGAACCCCACGGGCGGCTCGTAGACCTCGCGCGTCGGAGGGTTGCGAAGCACGGAGTGGCAGAGGATCCAGCCGAGCCACGAGGCGGTCGCCCACCGGCTTCTGCAGCCGCGCGGGACGAGCTCCTGGTAGTCGAGCAAGGATGGATGATCGGGCGCAACGCCGCTATCGACGATGCCGACGATGATGTTCTCGCCGCGCAGGCCGACGTCCGCGCGCAAGCCTCCGTCTTGGTCGAGCAACCCGAGAAATATGGCGCTGTTGCTCGCATGCACGTGTTGCTCGGTGTCGAGCCAAATGCGCGCAACGTCGCCGTGTCGCGCGAGGCGCGACGCTTGACTCGCGGTCAAGCGCGCGGCGAAACCGTTCAATGCGTAACGAAAGCTGTAGATTTTTGCGTCGGCGGCGCCGATCTCGGCGAGCAAGCGATCGTGCGACTGCTCGAGATACTTGACGTAGCTTTCGACCTGACCTGAGCTCCGATCGAGCTTGCGGCCGAGCTCAGGTTTCGTCGCCGCGTAGCCCGGCGTTCCCCCCTTGTAAGTGGCGGCGCCGGCGGCGGCGAGCTGCACGATGTATACGGCTGCCGCTTCTTTGGCTGGCTCGACGGGGGCGGCGAGCCCGAGGGAGCCCGGCGGCGTTGCCGGCACGAGGGCCTGAGCGTGCCCGAGTAGCGGCGCCGCGACGCCGAGCCCGAACACCATCCAAGCTCGTTTTCCCCGCAAAGTAACCCCAGAACGCATTTGTGATTTCTATTCGCTCACTTAGCACGTTTACTTAACACGTTACCACAGCTAAGCGCGCGGAAGCATGCGCCGCTATCGAGCCGGAGCTCGATCAGCCTGGGCGAAGCAACCGGCCCGTGACTCCGTCGCGAATCGCGGTCGGTCGCGCGGCGTCGCCGAGCTCGCCGGCCAGCACGTAATCGACTTGCCTTCCGAAGTCGCGGCGCAATTGCAGAAGCCGCGTATGCGGCCTGCGGCGCGTCACATTGGCGCTCGTCGAGATCAGCGCGCTGTCCGTGCGCAGGCAGAGCGCGCGGGCGACGGGGTGGCTCGTGATGCGCACGGCGAGCGTGGCGCGGCCGCCCGTGAGCCAGGCCGGCACGCGCGCGCGCGCCGGTAACACCCAAGTCACGGGGCCGGGCCAAGTCGCGAGTATCTCGCGACGCATCGGCTCTTCGGGCAACTCGATCAACTGCTCCAAGTACTGAAGCTCCGCGGCGATGAGCACGAAGCCTTTACGCGCGCTGCGTCGCTTGATCTCGAGCAAGCGCGAGATCGCGTCGCGCTGCTCGGGCAGGCAGCCGAGCCCGAAAACGGCCTCGGTCGGGTAGCCTACGATGCCTCCCGCCCGTAAGACGCGCGCGGCCCGGTCGATGTGGATTCTCGCGGTCAACGCATCAGGGGGCCTTGTCCGTCTCCGTGGCCTCGGCAGGCAACTGGTCGGCCTTCTTCTTGGTCTTCGCTCTCCTTTTTTTCTTCGCCTGCGGCTTCGGCTCGTCGGCTGCACTCCCCGCTTCGCTCGCCGCGGCCTTCTTCTTTGCGCCGCGTCGGGCGCGTTCGGGGGCCGCTGCGATCAGCGCTTCGCATTCCTCGAGCGTGAGCAGCTTCGGGTCGCGATCCTTCGGAATTTTCGCGTTCTTTTTCCCGTTCGTGACGTAAGGACCGTACCTGCCGTTCAACACCTGAATCCCCTGCTCCGGAAAATCCCGGACCAAGCGACTCGCGTCGGCGCGCTTTTTCTCCTCGATGAGCTCGATGGCGCGCTCGAGCGTGATCGTGTACGGGTCGTCCTCGCGAATCGAGACGAACTTGCCGCCGTAGCGCACATAGGGACCGAATCGCCCAATGCTGGCCGTAACGGTCTCGCCGTCCGGCAAGGCGCCGAGCTTGCGCGGCAGCTTGAACAGGTCGAGCGCCTCTTCGAACGTGATGTCGTCCATCTTTTGCCCGGGGCGCAGTCCCGCGAACAGGGGTTTGTCCTCGTCGTCTTTCGTGCCGATTTGCACGAAAGCTCCGTACCGTCCCATGCGCACGCTGACGGGACGCCCGGTTTTCGGATCGGTGCCGAGCACGCGCGCCTGCGACGCTTGCTCGCGCGTGACTGAGCTTTCGGTGCGCTCGACGAGCTCGATGAACGGCCGCCAGAAGCGCTCGAGCAGAGGTATCCAGTCGGCCTCGCCACGCGAGATCGCGTCGAGCGAATCTTCCATTTTGGCGGTAAATTCGTAGTCGACGTATTGCGAGAAAAATTCCGTCAAGAAACGGTTGACCACGCGTCCCACGTCCGTGGGCACGAAGCGCCGGCTCTCCACCTCGACGTACTCGCGGTTGCGTAACGTCGAGATGATGGAAGCGTAAGTAGACGGGCGGCCGATTCCGTACTCTTCGAGCGCTTTGACGAGTGTCGCTTCCGAGTAGCGCGGCGGAGGCTCCGTGAAATGCTGCTCGCTGACGACGGACTGCAAGGTCAGGCGATCGCCTTCGGCGACTGCGGGCAGAATGCGGTCCTGCTCGTCTTGCTCACTGTCGTCGAGGCCTTCCTGATAGACGGCGATGTAGCCGGGATGGACGAGCACGGAGCCCGTCGCGCGGAAGACGATATCGGCCGTCGCGGCCGTACCGGCAGCGAGATCGAGTCCCACCGTGTCGTAGACGGCTGCCACCATTTGACTCGCGACCGTGCGCTTCCAGACGAGCTCGTAAAGCTGAAACTGATTGTGGTCGAGATAACTTCTGATGCTGTCGGGCGTGCGGGCCGCCGCCGTCGGTCTGATGGCCTCGTGCGCTTCCTGAGCATTGCGCGCCTTGGTCTTGTAGATGCGCGGCTCGTCGGGAAGATTCTCCTTGCCGTAGCGTTCCGCAATCACGGCGCGAATCTCGGTGAGCGCTTCGTCGGCCAAAGTGACTGAATCCGTGCGCATGTAAGTGATGAGTCCGACCGAGCCTTCGCCGGTGGCGATACCTTCGTAGAGCCGCTGCGCAATCGTCATCGTCTTCTGTGCGCTGAATCCGAGCTTGCGCGACGCTTCCTGTTGCAGAGTCGACGTGATGAACGGTGCAGCGGGATTGCGTCGCCGCTGCTTCCTTTCCACGCTTGCAACCGTGAGGACGCCTCCGGCACCGCGGTTGATTGCATCCTCGGCCGCGCGGACGGCTTCGGCATTCGTGAACGTGAACTGCTCGACGCGCTCGCCGCCGAACACGGACAGCCGCGCGCGGAAGCCCTGGGCTTGATGCTCGACGGCGGCCTCGATCGTCCAATACTCGCGCGGCTCGAATGCCGAGATCTCGTCATCGCGCTCGACGATAAGACGCAACGCCGGGCTCTGAACGCGGCCGGCCGAAAGTCCGCGCCGGACCTTCTTCCACAGCAACGGTGAAAGGTTGAAGCCGACGAGATAGTCGAGCGCGCGCCGCGCCTGCTGTGCGTTGACGAGCTGCTCCGACAAGCCGCGTGGGTGCTCTATCGCTTCCTGAATCGCGCGCTGCGTCACTTCGTAAAAGACGACGCGGTGAACGGGTTTGGCATCGAGCAGTCCGCGTTCTTTGAGCACTTCGTAGACGTGCCAAGAGATCGCTTCGCCTTCCCGGTCCGGGTCCGTCGCGAGATAGATCGCCGATGCCTTGCGCACGGCCTTGGCGATCCTCTCCATATGCTTCTCGTTCTTGTCGATGAGCTGGTACTTCATCGCAAAATCGTTCTCAGGATCGACTGCGCCTTCTTTAGGCACCAAGTCGCGCACATGACCGTAAGAAGCGAGCACCTCGAAGTCCTCGCCTAGGTACTTCTCGATGGTTCGCGCTTTGGCAGGAGATTCGACAATGACGAGATTCTTGCTCATACACTTAGCAATGCATGCTCGCCACGGTGACGACGGTCGAAATCGATAGCCGCTGACGCGGGGTTGCTAGTGAACCCAGCCCGGCTCTTCCGCGAACACGAGATCTTCCATTTGCGCGTACGCTTGCTCATGGCCCGGCTGACTGAACAGGACCATCATCACGACCCATTTGATCTGCTCGATGTCGATCTCGTCCGAGTCGAGAGCGAGCAGACGGTCTATGACGAGCTCGCGTTGCGCGGGCGGCAGGATGCCGATCTGTTCGAGATGCAGAAGATACCCCCGCGACGGGGAATCGAGGCGCTCTTGCTCACGGCGGTCGTAGACTCTGATCGCGGCCGAGCGCGGCGCGTCATCGGCTACTCCTTCGCCGGTGTTGAGGCCGTCCAGCCACTCCAATGCCCGGTCTATCTCTCGGTCGCCAAATCCGGCTCGTACAAGTTCTTCTCGGAGCTCGTTGCGATTGGGCTCAGGCTCGTCGTCGCTATCGATGAAAGTTTCGAATAGATACATGAGCACGTCGAGAACCGTTTCCTTCATTAGCTCCTCTTCACGAGACGGCAGTAGCGCCCGCCGGGCAATGCTTCCACGTGGCCTTCCAATTCCAGGAGCAGGAGCATGGAGGAAAGCTCCGCTGCCGTCAATCCAGAGCCGGCCAAGAGGTCCTCGACTCTGACGGGCGCAAATCCCAACGATTTCACGAGCTTCGCGTACGCCGGATCGTCGCATCGTGAGGTGCTCGCAACGCTCGTTGAAACCGGGCGCGAGATCGATTCACGCTCGAGCAACGGTACGAGCTCGAGCAGCACCTCATTGCTTTCCTCGACGAGCGTTGCGCCGTTGCGCAGCAGCCAGTGACAACCGCGCGAAAGCGGACTGTGAATCGAACCGGGAACAGCGAAGACTTCTCGTCCGTACTCGTTCGCGCGACGTGCGGTGATCAACGAGCCGCTGCGTCGCGCGGCCTCGACGACGAGTGTGCCGAGCGAGAGGCCGGCAATGATGCGATTGCGCTCCGGAAAGCGGCGCGCGCGCACCGGTATCCCCGGCGGATACTCCGCGACGACTATGCCGCTCGCGATGATCTCGGCGGCGAGCGTGTCATTGCAGCGTGGATAGATCGTATCGATGCCGCAACCGAGCACGGCGACGGTGCCGCCGCATGCGCGCAGTGCGCCGCGGTGTGCGGCTGCATCGATTCCGAGGGCGAGACCGCTCGTCACGGTTACGCCGCTCGCGGAAAAAAACTCCGCAAACGTTTCCGCCGTCACGCGCCCGTTGGTCGTGGGATTGCGGCTGCCGACGACGGCGACTTGCGGCGCCGAGAGGAGCTCGAGATTTGCACCGTGCGCCCACAACGCGAGCGGCGGGTCGGGCGTCTCGGCGAGACGCTGCGGATACGCGGCGGAGCCGAGCGTGATCAATTCACGCCCACGCTCTTCGAGCCAACGCCGCCAGTGCGCAATAACTTCGCGCGCGGGGGAATGCAAGCGCTGAATCGCGGCCTCGTCGAGGCCGAATGCCGCGAGCTCGCGAGCGGGCTTCGCGACGAGGGCATCCGCGGTTCCAGCCTTTGCAAGCGCCGCGCGCCAGAGCGGCCGGTCCTTATCCGACGCGTAGAGCAGCGCAAGCCACGAGTCGCTCGGCGTCACGACGCCGGACTCGGGCGCAACGCCGCAACGCGGCGACTATTCGGGATTACGTACGGTATCGAGCACGCGGATCTCGCTCGTGGCTTCCATGACCAACGCATAACTTATGCGATCGAAAATACGGAAGACCATCGTCGTACCCGCAAACTCGTCCGGCAAGCGCACTTTCTCGGCGGATTGTCCACGTCGCTGCACCGGATCGCGAATGACTTCGCCGGTCTGGTAGACGCTCAGCACGTGCCCCGGCTGCAATCCGTGCCGCGCACCGCGATTGATCACGACCACCTGGTACTGGCCGATCAGCGACACGCCGTCGAGCACGGAGATGATGCGCCCGTCGACGGCGTCTTGCGGTGCCCGCGGCAGAAAATTGACCGGGACGACGCTCTCCTCCGTGAGCAGAAGGTCGCCGATCAACGCTTCGCGCGCGGTCTCGGTCAGATACACGGTGGCGGGGTCCCCGGGCCTGCGAACCCTGCCTTGGCCGACGTATAGACCTTCGTAACCGATGACCGAGCCGTCGTCCGGATCGACGAGCGCCTCGCCGACGTGCACGACGTTGAACACCGCGCCCGCGTCGGCATCGGTGCTGCGGACGTAGACATTGCGGCCGGCGCTACCCATGAGGCCGTCGGGATGCGCGACGATATAAGGCAAGGTCTCGAGCTGAGACTCGTCGAGCACGGCCGGGCGCGACAGGAAGGCGCGCAGCGTCTCGAACGGGATGGTCGGTATGGCTTCCTCGAGCGGTTCCGTGCGAATCCGCGGCGAGAGTCGGTCGACGAGGCCCGAGCCGCGCTCGAGCTGAATCACGGGGCGGCCATCGTCGAGATAGGCGAGCGAAAGGATGTCGCCAGGGTAAATCAAATGCGGGTTTGCGACTTGCGGGTTAATTTGCCAAATCTCGGGCCAATACCACGGATCACGCAGAAATATCGAAGCGATGTCCCAAAGGGTGTCGCCTGTTTGGACGACGTAAGTTTCCGGATGTCGCGGGTTCAGCACGGGCGAAGGCTGAGCTTGGCCTACGGCTGCGGCAGTTGCAGTTCCCGCGGCTCTGAGCGCGCTCGATCGCTCCGTCGTTTGTGCATGGCTCGCCGACAAGACGGCCAGAGAGCAAACGCCGGCGACGACGAGATTGGCTGACCGAATGACCGGTGTGTGCGCGTGAACCATGGCTCAAGCTCCCTCTGCCAAACCTATGCTAAACTTAAGCTTCAAACTTAATTCCTGTAAAGTCAGACAGTTAAGTAAACTTCGCAGCGTTATACACGAAACGCAGGCCCGACCACAATGGCACGACTCCCAATTCTCGAGTATCCCGACCCCAGGCTCCGGATACGCGCCGAACCGGTCACAAAAGTCGATGCCGAAATCAGCCGTTTGGCCGCTGATTTACTCGAAACCATGTATGCGGCGCCCGGGATCGGCCTCGCCGCCACCCAGGTCGACGTTCATAAGCGCCTGATCGTCCTCGACGTCTCCGAAGAGCGCAATCAGCCGTATTGCCTCATCAACCCCGAAATAATCTCCGCCGAGGGTCGGATCAACGCCGAGGAAGGCTGCTTGTCGCTGCCGGGAACCTTCGATTTCGTCGACCGCGCAGAGAAGATCAAGGTGCGTGCCCTCGACGCGACGGGCAAGCCTTTCGAGCTCGAGGCCGAGGGCTTGCTTGCCGTCTGCATTCAGCACGAAACGGATCATCTCGACGGCAAGTTGTTCGTCGACTACCTCTCCGAAATGAAGCGCCAACGCTTGAAGAAGAAGATGCTCAAGAAGGCCAAGCACGACCGTGAGGAGGGCCGCGAACCTTCACGGACGCGCACGGCGCCGGTGATTTGAGCGCTCGTGAGCGTCGCGCCGATTTGCCCGCGGCGATCCGCATCGCGTTCGCAGGCACGCCGGCGTTCGCGGTCCCGACGCTCACGCGGCTGCACGCGAGCGGCGCAAGCCTCGGGCTCGTGCTCACGCAGCCGGATCGTCCTCGCGGACGCGGTCGGAAGCTCGCTCCCTCCGCCGTCAAGCGCACGGCGCTCACGCTCGGGTGCCGCTGCGAGCAACCGGAGGCGTTGAGCGATCCGACCTTGTTGGCGCGATGGCAATTCGATGCGGATCTCCTCGTGGTCGTCGCCTACGGTTTGCTATTGCCGCAATGGATGCTCGATTGGCCCCGCATCGCGTGCGTGAATCTGCACGCATCGCTGCTGCCGCGTTGGCGCGGCGCGGCGCCGATTCAGCACGCGATACTCGCCGGCGACGACAGCACCGGCATCAGTGTCATGCGCATGGAAGCCGGCCTCGACCGCGGGCCCGTGTACGCCTCCTCCGCGATCTCGATCGGGGCACACGAGACTTCGGGTGAGCTCGAGGATCGGCTCGCGGTCTTCGGTGCCGACCTGCTCGCAACGTCTCTACCTGCGATCTGCGACGGCCGCCTGATACCTAAGCCCCAGGACGAGAGCCGTGCCACCTATGCTCCGAAGATCGAGAAAGCCGCTGCACGGCTCGACTGGCGCCTCCCGGCCGAGCACCTCGAACGGCAGGTGCGCGCATTTAATCCGTGGCCGATCGCGGAAACCTGCACGGACGAAGGAGGCCGGTTGCGTATCTGGCGCGCCCATGCCGTCAGCGGCCCGGAAGGATCGGAGCCGGGGACGGTCCTGTCGGCGAGCGCCGCAGGCATCGATGTCGCCACCGGCCGGGGAATCTTGCGGCTCACGATCGTGCAGGCGCCGTCTTCCAGGGCGATGGATGCGGGTGCATATCTCGCGGCGCACCGTCTCGATGGCGTCAAGCTCACAAGCTAGCCTCGGACGCGCCGGAGCGCTCGTGCGTGCCGAGGCTGCGCGCATAAACGCTGGCGTCGTACGCGATCGGTTGCCTGCGGAAAGTGCGCTCGCGGCGAGCGCGGCGGTGGCCGAACGCGACCGCTCCCTGCTTCGAGCGCTACTGTACGGATCGTTGCGCTGGCATCACCGCTTGCAGTGGCAAATCGGCGAGCTCTTGACTCGCCCGTTGGCGCGGAAAGATGCGGAGCTCGCGGCACTCCTGCGCGTGGGCCTCCTGCAACTGCAGGCCATGCGCATCCCCGAGCACGCGGCAGTCTCAGCCACCGTGGAAGCGAGCCGGCTGCTTGGCGTGGGCCACGCTCGCGGGCTCGTGAATGCCGTGTTGCGACGTTTCTTGCGCGAGCGCGACGAGTTGCTCGGCCGCGGCGATCTCGTCGAAGAAGCGCATTTCAGTCATCCGGCATGGCTCATCGCCGTGATTCGCGGCGACTGGGTCGAAAGCTGGCGCCGCCTCCTTGCTGCCAACAATGCGCCGCCGCCGATGTGGTTGCGCGTCAACACTCGCGTGATGGAGCGCGCGCGGTATCTCGAGCGACTTCGGGAGTGCGGCATCGATGCCAACGCAAGCTCGTCCGTCGCTTCCGGCATCTTGGTGACCGAGCCGTGTGCCGCGAAATCGCTGCCGGGATACGTGAGCGGCGAGGTGTCGGTTCAGGACGGCGCGGCGCAACTCGCGGCGGGATTCATGAATCTCGGCACCGGTCTGCGCGTGCTCGACGCGTGCGCGGCGCCCGGCGGCAAAACGGCGCATTTGCTCGAGTCTTGCCCGGGGCTCGGTGCAGTCATTGCGCTCGACCGCGATGCCGAGCGCCTCGACAGCGTGCGCGAGAATCTCGCGCGGCTCGGGCTCGAGGCGACGCTCGTGCACGCCGATGCGCTTGCGCCGCGCGACTGGTGGGACGGGCGGCCGTTCGATCGTATCCTGCTCGATGCGCCTTGCTCAGCGCTCGGCGTCATCCGGCGTCATCCCGACATCAAGATCCTGCGCACGCCGGACGACCTCGATCGCGCCGTCGATCTGCAGGCGCGCTTGCTCGACGCCCTGTGGCCGCTCCTCGCGCCGGGCGGCCGGCTTCTCTATGCGACTTGCACCGTGCTGCGACGTGAGAACGCCGAGCAAATCGAGCGCTTTCTCGGCAGGACGGCGGATGCGGTGCTGACCGGGCCCGGTCAGCCGGGGCATCTGCAGATCCTGCCCGGAGAGGCGGACATGGATGGCTTCTATTATGCTTGCCTCGACAAAAAACCTTGAGCAGTGACCGTCGCGTGCCCGATTCCGCAGATCTCGAGCATCCACTATCCGCCCGTGCACGATTGGTGTGCCGGGCGGTCTTCGTGGCGCTCGGCTTGGCGGCGGCCGGCGCTTTCGCCCAGGACGATGATCCCGGACATTTCGAGGTACGCTCGGGCAGCGTGGAGCTCGCCGCCAACGTCTATTTCTTGAGCGCGCGGCTCGAGTACAGATTGTCGACCGACGCGCGCGGCGCGCTCGAATCGGGCCTGCCGCTCACGATTCGACTCGAGATCGAGCTGTTGAACCGGCGGCCGATGTGGATGGACACGGAAGTCGCGAGCCTGACTCAGCTCTATCAGCTCGAGTATCACGCCTTGACCGAGCGCTATATCGTACGGAACGTAAACAGCGGCGACCAGGATTCGTTCGCGACTCTGTTCGCGGCGCTCAATTTCTTAGGCCGCGTCGACCGGCTGCCCATCATCGATGCGGCGCTGCTCGATCCCGAGCGCACCTATGACATCCGTATCCGCGCCCTGCTCGATACGGAGCAATTGCCGGGCCCGCTGCGCCTGCTCGCATTTTGGCGGCGCGACTGGTCTTTGGGCAGCGAGTGGTACCGATGGCGATTGGCAGACGACTGAGATCGGCGTTCTACACGCTGCTGATCCTGGCCGGCATCCTGCTGTGGCTCACTGCGCTCCTGCTGTTCAGTCAGGTGGCCGAGAATTCCGACGACTTCGCTCGCTATTCGAATCTCATTCTCTTGATCAACTCGATCGGCGTCGCGGTTCTCGTGACGCTCATCGTCATGAACCTCGTGCGCTTGATCCGCGACTATCGGCGCCATGTGCCCGGCACGCGGCTCAAGGCGCGCATGGTGAGCTTGTTGATCGTGCTCGCGATCACGCCGCTCGTCATCGTCTACATCTTCTCGGTCGAGTTCATCAATCGCGGCATCGACGAGTGGTTCAGCGTCGACGTGGAGCAGGGCCTCGGTAACGCGCTGTCTTTGAGCCGCGCGGCGCTCGAGCTCCAGCGCCGCGAGCATCTCGAGTCGCTGACCGAGATCGCCGCTCGGCTCGATATCAGCGATCCGGCGCGCACGGTGCGCGACTTGAGCGTGCTGCGGCGTGCGAGCGAGGCGTTCGAGCTCACGGTCTTCTCGAGCAACAACCAGATTATCGCGACGAGCTCGGAGGATCCCGCGGCGTCCGTGCCCGCCTATCCGAATGACGAGGTGATCTTCCAGCTCAGGCAGGGGCGATCGTACCTAGGCCCGGACCTCGGTCGCAGCGGCGAATACCGCGTCGTCGCCGCCGTGCTGTTGCCGACGGAACGCCCGACGGGAGAATTCACCGTCCTGCGGGGGATCTTTCCGGTGGAGCAACGCATCAGCGCGCTCGCCAACGAGGTCCAGGCGAGCTACAACCAGTTCCGTGAGCTCGAGTACCTGCGGACCGGGCTCAAATACAGCTTCACGCTGGTCTTGAGCTTGGTTCTGTTGATCTCGATTCTCGCGGCCGTTTACGGCGCGTTCTTCTCGGCGCGCCGCCTCGCGGTTCCGATCCAGCAGCTCATGCAAGCGACGCGTGCGGTCGCGAGGGGCGACTTCGATACCAAACTGCCGATACCGACCTCGGACGAGATCGGTTTTCTCATCAATTCGTTCAACGAAATGACGCAGCGGCTCGCCACGGCGCGACAGGAGGCGCGGTTATCGCAGCAACAAGTCGAAAACGAGCGCCACAAGCTCGAAGTGATTCTCGCGCGTTTGTCGACGGGCGTGCTATCGCTCGAGGCCGACTTGAAAATCCGCACCGCCAATCAGGCCGCGGGTGCGATTTTGGGCGTCGACCTCGAGTCGTACGTCGGCAAGCCCCTCGCCGATGCGGCTCGGGGCCGGCCGTTGCTCGGGCAACTGGCGGCCGTGTGCACGGAATACCTCGATCGGGGCGTCAGCGAGTGGCGCGAGCAGATCACCCTCCGCGGCGAGATCGGGCGCCGCGTCCTCATGTGCGCCTGCACGGAATTGCCGTCCGAGGGGGATGATCCCCGCGGCTACGTGATCGTGTTCGAGGACATCACGATGCTCTTGCAGGCGCAGCGCGACGCCGCGTGGGGCGAAGTGGCGCGGCGGCTCGCGCACGAGATCAAGAACCCGTTGACGCCCATACAGCTCTCGGCGGAACGACTGCGGCGGCGGTATTTGCCGAGCGACCTGGACGACCTCGAGTTCTTGAATCGCGCCACGCACACGATCATTCAGCAGGTCGAGGCCATGAAGGAGATGGTCAATGCCTTCAGCCAATACGCTCGCGCCCCCGAGGTCGAGCTGTCGCGATTCGACCTCAATGAACTAATCGCGGAGGTCACGGAACTATACAGACACCAGGAACACCAGGTTGCCATAAAGCTCGTGCTCGATCGGAACTTGCCGCCCGTCGAAGCCGACATCGGACGCATGCGTCAGGTCATGCATAACCTCATGCGCAACGCTCTCGAAGCCATGGAGAATCAAGCCGACGCGCGCGTCGAGATCGCCACGCGGCTCGTGACCGAGCGCGGGACCAACACCGTCGAGATCAAGGTGTCCGACAACGGGCCGGGCTTCGCAGACAGCATCATCGACCAGGCGTTCGATCCCTACGTGACGAGCAAGGCCAAAGGCACGGGCTTGGGGCTCGCGATTGTAAAGAAACTCGTCGAGGAGCACGGCGGGCAGATACGGCTCGCCAACGGGGGGCGGGGCGGCGCGGAGATCAGTATACTGTTGCCGATATCACAGGGGGGCGGTGAGCTGTCGAACGATACCCACCACGATCACAAAAGAGAACGCGCATGAACAGTGCGCGCATCTTGGTCGTTGACGATGAGCCGAACATTCGCGAGCTGCTCGAAGAGATACTCAGCGAGGAAGGCTACGAGGTCACGACCGCCGCGGACGCAGAGCACGCGCGCGCCGCACGCCGCGAGCAAAACTACGATTTGACGCTGCTCGACATCTGGATGCCCGACACCGACGGCATCTCCTTGCTCAAGGAATGGTCGGAAAGCGGAGCGCTCGATCCCGTAGTCATGATGTCGGGTCACGGCACAGTCGACTCGGCGGTCGAGGCGACGCGTCTCGGCGCTCTCGATTTCATCGAGAAGCCCGTGTCCTTGACGAAGCTCTTGCGTACCGTGCAGAAGGCGCTTGCGAGTCGCCGCACGCGCGAATCCCACCGGACGTTGATCCCCGCGGCGCCCGTGCCGATCGGCAAGAGCCAACAACTACGCGATCTGCGCAATCAAGTCACGCGCATCGCGCAGCACGATACGCACACGCTTTTCACGGGTGAGGTGGGCAGCGGCCGCGGGCTCTTCGCGCGCTTTTTGCACGCCAGCGGCGCGCGCTCTCAAGGGCCGTTCGAAACGGTGCAAGGCGGCGACCTCACCGAGACGGATTGCGAGGCCCGCTTGCTGGGCTCGGCTCATGAACCCGGCGCGCAGCAGCGTGCGAGCGGGGGCGTTCTGTTCATCGAGTCGCTCGACGAGCTCTCCTCGCGGGCTCAGCAGATTCTGCTCAACGTGCTCGAGCGCGGAAAGTTCACGCCGCAGGGCGGCACCGAGCAACGCCTCGACGTGCGCATTCTGGCGAGCGCGCCGCCCGGATTCGAGCGCGATGACGATTTCCGCGCCGAGCTTTTGTCGCGCTTGAGCGCCGTCGTGATTCGCGTTCCACCGCTGCGCGAGTATCCGGAAGACGTGCCGGAGCTGCTGCGCTACTACGCCGATGTTTTCGTCGACGTGGAACGATTGCCGTTTCGGCGTTTCAGCATTGCCGCGCAAAACCGGCTGCGCAACTACCCGTGGCCCGGTAACGTGCGCGAGCTCAAGAGCATCGTTAAACGCCTGTTGATCCTCGGCGGCGACGAGGAAATCAGCTTGCGGGAAGTCGAGGCACAACTCGCGGCCGACAGCGCGGCGGGCGAGCCTCTCATCAAGCAAGATCTTCTGGCCATGCCGCTGCGCGAAGCCAGGGAGCACTTCGAGCGCGCTTATCTGCAGCAGCAGCTGATACTTTGCGGCGGCAAAGTCGGGCAGCTCGCGAAGCGGGTCGGCATGGAGCGCACGCATCTCTACCGGAAGCTGCGCTCGCTCGGCGTCGATTTTCGGCAGGCGGGCCCCGACGAATAGCCGCGCGCGACAGGGGCTAGTCCGGAACCTTCATGAGCAGTGAATCCAAACGCGCTCCGCGCAGCCGGGCGCGTATGCGGTTGAGCTCCGCGAGCTCGTCGATCGGACCGATCCGCACGCGATGAAACACTTGCTCATCGATCGTAACGCGCTGGATACGCGATTCGATTCCGAGTAGAGCGAGATTGGCCCGCATGCGGTCCGCATCGGCGATCTCGGTGAAAGAGCCGACCTGAAGGACATAGCGGCCCGGCTCCTCGACGGCGCGCACGGCGGCGTTGGAGCGCGGCTCGAACTCGACTTCGGGGATCACGACCTCGTACTGCGGCAGAACCTCGTAGAAGTCGAAGCGTTCAGCGGGCGCCGGTTCTCGCGCACCCCCGCGCAGTGCTTGCGCCGGCGCAGGTTGCGTTACCGTGGCGATGGCCGGCCGCGCGCCGGAATCCCCTCCACCGCCGTTCGTGACGTAGACGACGAGCGCCACCAGCAGCCCGAGCGCCAGGCCGAACGACATCCATACCCAGCCTGGGGCTTGCTCCCGTCGCTCCGTTCGTCTAGCTCGGCGCGCCACTCTCGCTTCGCCTACATGCTCGTTGGCGCAGATACGTCCAAGAGGTCGAGCGCATCGGCGATGACCTGCTGCGTCACCATTGCCAGCGTCGCGCGTAAGTAGTGGACGACGTGCTGCGGCGCGCGGTTGTCTGCAGCGAGCTCTATAATTTCCGCATAACGGCTCGAGGCGCGCATGAGAGATTCTTCCTCGGGAAGCGCAAGCTTCGCGAGGTCGACCGTGGTCGGATTAAGCGGCTCGAATCCTTGCTCGCGCATGCGCGTGAGCATACTCGCAATGCGCGCGTGCGCGCGATCGAGATCGCCAACGTCGCTCGCGCCGTCGGCTTCGAGGTTGCGTAAGGCGTCGCGGAGAAGCTTGTCGAGTTTGGCGCGCACGCGTCGGGGCGGTCGGAATCGAAGCGGCGCATTCTACCCGATGCACCGCGCCGGCGTAGCCGCGAAGCGCCGTGCTTCAGATCTCTGCGGGATCGACGTCGATCGACCACCGCACGCGCCGCGATTCGCGCCAGTCGCGAAGCGCCGCGAGGCTCCCGCCCACGAGCGCATGCAGCGCACCCCGCGCGGGGCTCTGCAACAGTAGCTGGGCACGAAAACGCCCGCCTCTGCGCTCCATGGCGGCCGGAGCCGGCCCGAGGATTTGCACGCCGCGGCTTTGCGCTTCTGCGTGGTCGCGGAGCTTCATGAGGAAGTCGAACACGGGGCGTCGATCGACCGCTTCGGCCCGGAACACGGCCAGATGCGAGAACGGCGGCCAGCCCGCAAGGCGGCGTTCCTCGAGCGCGAGCGTCGCGAACGCCGCATAACCGTCGGCCAAGAGCGACTTGAGCAACGGGTGCTCCGGGAAGCGTGTTTGGATCAAGACTTCGCCGCGACGGTCGCGCCTTCCCGCGCGACCCGCGACTTGCACGATGGTCTGTGCGAGCCGCTCGTTGCTGCGCAAATCCGTGCCGAAGAGCCCCTGATCGGCGCTCAAAATGCCGACCAGCGTGACGCGCGCAAAATCGTGCCCCTTCGTGAGCATCTGCGTGCCCACGAGTATGTCGGTTGCGCCGCGCTCCACGTCGCCGAGCACGGCCGCGAGCGCGCCGCGCCGCGCCGTCACGTCGCGATCGAGCCGCGCGATCCGGCGGTCGGGGTAGAGCGATTGCAGGGCATCGCTGACGCGCTCCGTGCCGGCGCCGACGCCGACGCGCTCCGTCCCGCACCGTTCGCACGACCAGCGCAAGGGGCGTTCGCGGCCGCAATGATGACAGCGCAGCACGCCTTGGCGCGCGTGCACGGTCAGCCGTGCGTCACAGCGATCGCACTCCTCGGCTTCCCGGCATTGCGGGCAGTAGAGAACCGGTGCGAAGCCGCGCCGGTTGAGAAACAACAACACCTGGTTGCCCTGCTCGAGGTGGGTCGTCATCGTGGCGACCAACGGCGTCGACAGCCCATGTCGTGTCGCGTGCAAGTTGAGATCTATCACTCGAAGCGTAGGCACCCCCGCGCCGCCGATGCGCTTCGGCATCTCGAGCAGGTGATAGCGGTCGGCGCGCGCATTGCGCAGGCTTTCGAGCGATGGGGTCGCGGACGCGAGCAGTACGCGGATGCCGAGTGATCGCGCGCGCACGACGGCGAGATCGCGCGCCGAATACTTGAATCCTTCTTGCTGCTTGTACGAGACGTCGTGCTCCTCGTCGACGATGACGAGCCCGGGCCGGGACAACGGCGCGAACACCGCAGAACGGGTGCCGACGACGACTTTTGCCGCGGAGCTTTGCACCTTGTGCCAAGCGACGACGCGCTCTGTCTCGGTCAGTGCCGAATGGATGACGGCGAGCTCTTCGCCGAAACGTGCGCGGAGCCGGCCGACGAGCTGGGGCGTGAGACCGATTTCCGGGACGAGCATGAGCGTTTGCCGGCCGCGATCGATTTCCGCGCGGATGAGGCGCAAGTAGACTTCGGTTTTCCCGCTGCCCGTGACCCCGTGAAGCAAGAAGGCGTGGAATCCCGGCGCCGCGCTTTCGAGCCGTTCGAGCGCCGCGGCCTGCTCGGGCGTGAGCCGGGGCAGCGCCACTAGGGGCGCCTGCGGCTCTGCGGCCTGCGCGGCGGCGATGAGGACGCAAGGCTCGATCCAGCCCTTACGTGTGAGCCGGCGCAACGCGTCGGACCGCACGCCACGCGCTTTGAGCACGGCGGCGGCAACGCACGCTCCGCTCGAAAGGGCGTCGAGCACTTCCGCCTGCCGCGCCGCGCGGCGCGGCGCGGCCAACGCGGCACGTCCACCCGCCGTAAGCTGCCACCCGCGAACGCGCGGTTCCCCGGGAGCTCGGCCTTTGCGCAATAGGCCGGGTAACGCGTGCTTGACGACTTCGCCGATCGGGTGGTGGTAGTACTCGGCTGCCCAGCGCAGTGTCCTCAGAAGCTCCGGAGCGATAACCGGCCTAGGGTCGAGCGCCGCGCGAACGGGCTTGAGCTTCGTCGGCGACACGGGGCTCTCGGCGCGGTGCTCGAGCACGATGCCGATACGTTCGCCGCGGCCGAAAGGCACGCGGACCCGGCTCCCAGGGGGCGGTGCCGCGCCCTCGCCGTTCCAGAGGTAGTCGAACCCGTCGCCGAGCGGCACGGGAACGGCGACACGAACGAGTTTTGCGGCGGCAGGCATTTTGAGCGCAGATTATGTAATGGAATTCGGCCGGGCGCCCGCCGTGTTAGTCGTCGCCTTTGTCAACCGCCACCCATGAACGTGCGTTGAGGAGCACATGAGCAATGGTAATGTGTCGCGGCCGATGGCGGCTCGCGAGCATCGGTCGGGGATTCGGCGGCGATGGAGCTAGCGCTGAAGACGGCGTGTGCGATGCGCCTCGGAAGGGAGGGGACGCTGGATTACGGTAGTGAGCTCGACGCCTTCCTGCGCGACGTCGAGAAACGCGCGTTCCGCATAGCCGTCATGACGATGCGCGACGCGGACGAAGCGCTCGACGTCGTCCAGGAAGCGATGATCCGGCTCGTGACGCGCTACGGGCGCCGCCCGAGCGAGGAATGGCGGCCGTTGTTCTACCGGATCCTCAAGAACCGGATTCACGACTGGCATCGGCGGCGCATCGTGCGCGCGCGCGTGTTGTCCTTTTTCGGCGGCCATGACGAGGACGAGAAGGATCCCCTGGCGGCCGTGCCGGGTCCGAGCGAGGATAATCCGCTCGAGGACCTCGAGGCGAACGAGGCATTGGCGGCGCTCGGCTCGGCGCTCGGAGCGCTGCCGGCGCGGCAGCGCGAGGCGTTCATGCTGCGCACTTTCGAGGGTCTCGATGTCAGCGAGACCGCGATCGCGATGGGTTGCTCGCAAGGCAGCGTCAAGACGCACCATGCGCGCGCCGTCAGCCGGTTGCGCGAGCTGCTGGGAGAGGAGTGGTCATGAATTCCGAACACGACAACGGCGAGTCGGAGTTGACGCGGCGCGCCAAGGAGCTCTTCGACGCGAGTGTCGCGAACATCGATGTCGCGACACGCAGCAGGCTCGTACGAGCCAGAGCCCGGGCGCTCGAGCGCGGCGGGCAGTCCCGCCTCGTCGCGAGTTTTCTCGGTGCGCGTCCCTGGATGGTGGGCGGTGGCGCGCTTGCGGCCGCAGCCCTCGTTGCCGTGCTCGTAGGGCAGGGTCCGGAGTTGCCGGACGCGCGCGTCGAAGTAGCGGCGCTCGGTGACTTGGAGCTCCTACTCGCCGAGGATGAGTTCGAAATGCTCGAGGAGCTCGAATTCTATGCGTGGCTCGAAGAACAGCCCGAGCTGGAAGTGCGGGAGCCTGCCGACGATGGGGTCGGTTGATGCGCCGTCTCCGGGCAATGCTCGGCATCGCGGCAGCGAGCCTGGCGACCGTGATCGTGCACGCCGAGGAAGCTGTCGAGCCCGAGGTCGACTTTCTCGAGTATCTCGGCAGTTGGCAAGCCGAGGACGACGAATGGGAGATCGCAGCCGAATGGGAGAAGGAACCTCGGAGCGAAGTGGAAGGGAAGCCCGAGCCGGAAACCAAGGAGGACGCGGAATGAGCAGCGCAAGAAGAATAGCCGCGCTCGCGTGGCTCACGATGCTCTTGGCCTGCGCAATCGCGCAAGCCGACGGCGTCGCGTGGGAAGATTTGAGCGAGGCACAACGCGAATTGCTCGCGGGGCAAGCCGAGGGCTGGAGCGACCTCGAGCCCGCGCGCCAGGAGCAAATAGCGCGCGGCGCTCTGCGTTGGCTCGATATGAGCCCGCGCGAGCGAGGCCTAGCACAGGAACGCTTCGCGCGTTGGCGGGGCTTGACCGACGAGCAGCGCGCCATGGTCCGCGAGCGCTACCAGGAATATCGCAATCTGCCGGCCGCGGACCGCGAGCGCATCCGCGAAACGTATCGGAATTTTCGCCGCCTCACTCCCGATCAGCGCCAGGAGCTCCGCCGCCGTTTCCGCGATCTGTCGCCCGATCAGCTGCGCCGCCTGCGCGAGCGCCGGTTGCGACCCGCCGACAGACGCTAGATCGGGGCCTGCCGCTCGGCGGACGGGCTGTTGCATGAGGCCCACGCCATTGAATCTTGTCGCTTTCTCGGTGAAACTCTGGGCGCCCCGTAGCCTGTTGACGGTTCAGGATGGAACCCGGAGCTCATATGCTTTCCCAGGAAGTGTTGCGGACCGACGTGGCCGGCATGCCCCTGGAATGGATCGATTACAAGGCCGCCGCTGCGCTCTACCATAGCGGACAGGTTGCCTATTGCTGTGGCTCGCCGTTATACCGCGTGCGGGGCGGCTATAACGCGCGTACCGGCTTGCGCAGCGTCATCGAGGTGAGCTCGATCGTCGCGACCACCGGCGACACGCGGACCGTCGAGCGCAATCGCGACCAATACACGCCGCCGCTCAATAACCGCACCTTGTTTCGCCGCGATGCCAACATCTGCATGTACTGTGCCTCGCGCTTCCCTTCGTCCGAGCTCACGCGCGACCACGTGACGCCAATAAGCCGCGGCGGCACCGACTCGTGGAACAACGTCGTCGCCGCGTGCCGCCGCTGCAACAATCACAAGGGCGGGCGCACGTCCGAGGAAGCGTCCTTGGAGCTCGTAGCCGTGCCGTTCACGCCGACTTACGCCGAGTACATCTATTTGAAAGGGCGCCGCGTTCTCGCCGATCAGATGCAGTACTTGCTCACGCATTTCCCGCGCACGAGCCCGCTGCACGCGCGCCTCAAGTGGGAGTCTGTTCCTCGACCAAGTAGAACGGCGTCCGTTCGGGTGCAATCAAGGTAGCGGCATTCGTACCCGGAGGCGCCACGGGGGCGCCGGGTATCACGCGCACGTTCTTTGCCTGCAAGTACTCCATGCGAGCGTGGAGATCGGGGGCCCGGAATGAGAGGCCGGCCGCGAGTCGCAACGATTCGTGAAAGCCGACGACGAGGCCGCGGCCCGCCATGCGCAGCCAGGCGTGGGGCGAGGCGCCTGCAGCGATGCGCGTGAGCCCGAGCCCGGCCCAGAAGGATTCGGACTCGGCGAGCGAGTGCGTCGCCACGGTCCATTCGAGAAACTCGCCGCACGCAAATACCTCTGTGCGTGCACGCGGCGCAGGCGAGGAGGTGCGCGCTTCGACGAGCATCACGGGCCGCCCGTTCGGGTCGCGGAACCCGGCGCGGTTGAACTCGTCGTCGGCAAGCTCCGTGAAGTCGAATCGCACGCCGAGCCGGCGTAAGCCCCGCAAGTGCGGCTTGAGATCCGGACGCACGAATATCGGCACGGGGCCTTCGATCTCCTCGGCCGTGAGGCCGAGCGTGAGCGCTCCGTCCGAAACCGCGGCGTACGGTCCGCCGCGAACGTCGCTGATCGAAAGGCTATGAAACCCAAGCTGCTCGTAAAATCCGAGCGCCGCGGCTGAAGGCTGCGTGTGAATCGCGAATTCGAGCAACTGACCGAGCATCTACGGGTTATTCTTGCAGAGTGGCAAGCGAAAGGCGCGGATAAGCCGACTTGACTGGCGGCGGCTCGGATTCCCGTTCGAGCGCGAGTTCGTGACGCGCGTCATCATGAACGTATCCGGGCCGTGCCTCATCGTCGACAGTCTCTCGCAACTGACGCTGCCGATGCGCGACTTTGTCGCGATGCTCGGCGGCTCGCTCGCCATGCTCGTGCTCACCGTCGTCGGCGCGCTCGGGCTGCTCAAGGCGGCCAACCTCCCGATCCGCTCTTACCTGCCGGCGCTCGCGATCGGCAACAACGGCAACTTGGGGTTGCCGCTGTGTTTATTCGCCTTCGGCCAAGAGGGCTTAGGTCTAGGCGTCGCCGTTTATGTGACCTACTCGGTCGGCCAATTCACGCTGACGCCGATGCTGCAATCGCGGCTCTCGCCGTGGCGGACGCTCGCGACGACGCCGGTCATCTACGCAGCGCTCATCGGCGCAGTGCTTCTCGCAGGGGGCGTGCGACCTCCCCAGTGGATCGGCACGACGATAGGCCTGCTCGGAGACCTCATGATTCCGCTCATGCTGCTCGCGCTAGGGAATACGCTTGGCGAGTTGCGCGCGACGCGTTTGCCGTTCGCGCTCGGCTGGGGCACGGTCCGGCTTCTCCTCGGCTTCCTGGTGGCGCTCGGCGTTGCGGAGCTCTTCGAGCTCGAAGGGACGCCCAAGGGCGTGCTGATTCTTCAGGGCGCCATGCCGACGGCCATTTTCAGTTACTTGTTCGCGGCGCGTTACGACCGTCATGCAGACGACATTGCCGGCATTGTGCTCGTCTCGACGATAGTGGGGGCGTTGCTGTCTCCGCTGCTCATCGTGTATGTGCTCGGCGTCGCAGCGTAAGCGCGGCGCGATTTCGACTC
>Ga0209640_10000343_pt1 | contig 35634 bp, 30 predicted proteins | sample RifCSP10_1_FD_184018 | JGI IMG/M metagenome (GOLD analysis project Ga0209640, IMG submission 184018) | Soil microbial communities from Rifle, Colorado - Rifle CSP2_sed 10_1 (SPAdes) (version 2) | ecosystem: Environmental > Terrestrial > Deep subsurface > Rock core/Sediment | place: Rifle... | reverse complement strand
ACTATCGCCGCCGGTCCGTCATTGTTGGTCCTTGCAGATAATTCTGGCGTTGCGATTGTCAACAAGGCCGGCGTGGGTCTCGACTCGAAACCGATGTCGTCGACGGCCGAAATCGCTACACGGACTACTTCGGCATCAGCTTGGACCCCGCCGACGACAGTATTTGGATGCTCGGTATGTACGCTAACTAAAACCTCGGGGACCACTGGGTCTTGGACCGGCAACCTGAAATTAGTCGAGCCGACCGTGAGCCTCACATTGTCACCGCCGAAGACGATCATGAGAGCGCCCGTGGCAGTCGCCAGTGAGCATCTGAGCGCGTCGCAGTACGGGACTGTCATCACGACATCCGACGGAATCCGGCTAGGCGTCGACCTGATAGCCGATGGCCTGCGCGAGCCGACCGACCTCGCGTTCACGCCAGACGGCCGCTTCTTCGTCGCCGAACGCTCAGGACGCGTGCGTGTCATTGAGCAGGGGGGTATACAGCCGGAGCCGGCGTTAACGCTGACCGACGTCACCATCACCGGCGGCGGGGGATTGCTCAGCCTTGCGCTCGATCCACGGTTCGAACGCACCCATTTTCTCTACGCTCTCTATACGACATCATCGCGATCGGGCCACTCGGTATTCCGCATCGCGCGTTTTCGTGAAACGATGAACACGCTGGCCGACCGGGCCATCGTGCTCGACGAGATCGCGCCGTCGTCCAGCAGGGCCTCCGCTTCACTGCGGTTTGGTCCAGACGGGATGCTCTACGCCGCGATCGATGACGGTGGAGACCCACAACGTGGCGACGACATAGCGTCCTTCAATGGGAAGATTCTCCGCCTGAATGCGGACGGGAGCACGCCCGACGACCAGGCCGGATTGACTCCCGTGTATTCGTGTACGCCTATCAGTCACCCCGGGGACTCGATTGGCAGCCTGGCACAGGAATCCTCTGGATCGCCGATAGCGATCAGCAAGGTTCGACTTGGCTCAAAGGCCTCGGCAGAGATGGCGGCCGTCCTCGACACACCATGGTTCGAGCCTCGCACGCGTTGCCACGTCTAGCAGGCGCGTCAGCGCTTACGTTCTATCGTGGTCGTCTCATTCCGGCATTCCATGACAACCTACTGCTATCCGCGGATGAAGGACGCCAAATTTTTCGGATTCGCTTCGACGATCTGGATCCGACACGCATCGTGACGACCGAGCCCATCCTTGCTGATCAGGTTGCGGGCGTACGGGTTATAGCGGTATCGCCAGAGGGAACGATCTATTTCTGCACTGCCCACGCGGTCATCAGACTACGTCCGGTGCCAGACTTGTGAGCGCGATTGATTCTCAACGGTCGAGTTTCTCAGATTTCGCATGGATGTGGGACTGAGCTTGTCGTTCGCTGCCGTGGTTCTTGTCTTTGTATCTCAGAGAGAACGCTGCCGGAAGCACGAAGTCAATGATGATGCGAGCGCCTGCAATCCTCGCCCTCATCGGTGTGACACTCGGTTGCGGTTCATCGACAGCGCCAATTCAACCATCGCCGTTGCCGTCGCCCTCTCCCTCACCGTCACCGGCTCCGTCACCGTTCCCGATCGGCACCACTCTCACGATCATTTCCGGCGAGACAGGCGCCCCCGTCGCAGGCGCCACTGTTACGGTCGACGCTCGCAGCTACACCACAGATGGCGTCGGCGAGATCACTTTGGATGAGAGTGCGAACATCGAAAGCTTGCTGGACATCGCCGCGGCCGGTTACTTGAACCGACAGACACTTCTGCGTTCCCCTTCAGAAAGACAGTTTTCCCTGTGGCCTCGGACGAGCGTCACCGGTTTGACGGAACAGCTCACCCAGGAGTTGGTTTACACGATGCCTGGTAACGGTCCGGGCGGCGTTGGCTCCCCGCTTGGCGGCGCGCCGTTGCAACGAGTCGATCCCAGCGTGACGCACATCGTCGTTTCAGCGCCATCAATTGCGCTTGCACCAAGCGGAATCGAGGCAATATCGACAGCGATCAGAAATCTCAACGACGCCACTGCAGGGCAGATCGTGTTTACTCCATCCGAAGTCTCCGGCGCCGGGCAAATTCAGATCATCATTGGTACGTCGTCGGGACACGTTCCGACATTGAATTCATCCGGGTACATCACCGGTGGAAGGATCCTTCTTCGCGATGGTACATGCCTCGTGACGAACTGCAATCTCGCCGTTCCGCTGTCGGTCGGGGTGACGTTTGTACGGACGCTTGTCCACGCGATGGGCGGCTTACTGGGACTCAAGGCAACGTCTACGGACAGCGTAATGAACGGAGGATGCAGCAGCGCGTCGTTGTCGTCGTGCACTCCAGTCAATCCTCGGGGGGAAACGTTCAAGCCGTCAGAGAAATTGATTATCCGGTTGATGTTCCAGCGCCGTGTCGGCAACAGGTTTCCAGACAACGACCGCAGCTCGCCTTGAACAGGCGCCTGGTAGTCACCAACGTGTCCTGAACAGTCTCCTGGTTTTTCGCCCGCAAACTGAGTTCGCGACCGTTGTGAACGCCCGCAACGGTCGCTGCGGCAACGCGGGATGAGCTGGGCATTGCCGGCATCCTCGACTGCCCTTTCGTCGCTGACGCGACGCGTATCCTCACGGCGTCCTGACTACGGCTGTGGGTACCAGAGTTCAACGCGCCCATGCGCGGCGGGATTCGTTGTCAGATCCGTCTGGGAAGGTCGATACACCTTGCCGATAACCGGCGGCGGATGGTCGTTCAAGAACGCGAGAATACGATCCAGCGTCGCCACGAACGAGTGCGCCAGCTCGGGGTATGGCGCCTTTCCAACGATTACCAGCAGTGCGACGCGGTGAGCGATGATCGCTGCGAGTTCGTTCGGCTTGTACCGAATGCGGCTGTCGTGCGTGAGCGCGACCCAGCCCCGCGCCGCCACCGAGCTCAACCACACGTCGTCTGGACAGTCGTCGGGGAAGTGGTCGGCGTGCCGCTCTACTGTCAGTGCCGCGCTGCGAAGAATGTCAGGGAATTGTAGGCCGAGATCGCGGTCGGTGAAGAAAACGACACTCAAGCCGCTCGCTCGTACAAGACCGCCTGCTTGACCTCTTCTTGGCTGAGCGCGTAGTCGGCGGCGACCGCGGCGACCGATTCACCCGCATCGATGCGGCCGACGATCGCCGCAGTTGAAACGCCCCGGCTCACGACAGTCGGCCGGCCGAATGCGATCCGGGGATCGATCGCAATCGGCATCTCGGCGATGGCTTCGCCCATGACAAAGGGGTGCAGACGGATCGGAGACTGGTCCTCCCACGTCACACGCTTCAGGTGCGTGTTCAGGACCTGACGCATGGCCAGTTGGCCGGACGCCGATAGGTTGATCAGCTCGCCGTACCGATCCAGGAAAATGCGGCCGGCCTCGGCGCGGAGTTCCGGACTCAAGAGCAGCCGATCGACGTTCAGCTTTCGCTCCGCAAACCGGACGGCATCGCGGACCGCCTTCACGGAAACGCCGTGCTCTGTGCGAAGCGCGCGGAGCACGTGAGCCTCGATGAGATTGGAAAATGACAGGAGCGGGGGACGGTTCGAGGCAGGCCGGATGAGCGGACGGAACTGCCCTTCTCCTTGTGCCGTGGGATACTGCCGGCCGAACGTCCAGGCTCGAAGAGTTGCCGTTGGCAGCTTCAGGTAACGGGCGGCTTCAGCCAGCGCATAGGCAGGCTGATCGTGAGGTTCATTCGTCGCAGCGGGCCTCCTTCCGGTCGACATGAAGGGATTGTACCCATTTTCTCCGTCCGCAATCGTCGCCGGCAGGGTCGTCACTTCACGCCGCGTTACCGGGTCAGGACTCGACTAGAATGTGCGCGACGCATTGAAAGCGGGAGGAGCCGACATGAGAGCGACGAGGTTGTTCTACGGAAGCATCGTCGGTGTATGTCTTGCCGTGTTCGCGGTAGCGGGATGGCCCGGCGTGAGCGCAGGCCAGCGCCCGGCTGAGACCGTTGCCATCGATGCCGACGATCTCGGCGGCGTGGTGAGCGGCCCGCGTGGACCCGAAGCAGGCGTCTGGGTCATCGCGGAGACGACCGACCTGCCCACCAAGTTCGTGCGGATGGTCGTGACCGACGACCGCGGGCGCTTCGTCGTTCCCGACCTCCCGAAGGGCAACTACAACGTCTGGGTGCGCGGGTACGGGCTCGTGGACTCGCCCATGGTGCAGAGCGCTCCGGGCAAGATCGTCAACCTGACCGCGACGACCGCACCGAACGCCCGGGCCGCGGCAGAGTACTACCCCGCCAACTACTGGTACTCGTTGCTGCAGGTTCCGGCGAAGAGCGAGTTCCCGGGAACAGGACCCCGCGGCAACGGGATCTCGCCCGAGATGAGCAGCCAGGGCGAATGGATCGACATGTTGAAGACCGACGGCTGCCAGGGCTGTCACCAGGTTGGCGACAAGGCATCGCGCGAGATTCCGAAGAGCCTCGGCGTGTTCGATTCAACGATGGCCGCCTGGGAGCGCCGGCTGCAGTCGGGACAAGACGGCGGTACGATGATCGGTCGCATCGCGACGATGGGCAAAGAGCGCTCGCTCGCGGGCTTCGCCAACTGGACCGATCGCATCGCGGCCGGCGAGTTGCCGCCGGCTCCGCCTCGCCCCCAGGGCATCGAGCGCAACCTGGTGGTGAGCATGTGGGACTGGGCGACGCCGCAGACGTACTTCCACGACGAGATCTCCTCCGACAAGCGGAATCCGACCGTCAACGCGAACGGGCCGATTTACGGCGTTCACGAGAACGGGTCGGATTTCATGAGCGTCGTCGATCCAGTTCGTCATACGGCGACGCAGGTGCCGATCCCGGTCCGCGATCCCCGGACGCCGTATTCCTCGCCGCGCCAGGTGACGGCCCCGTCGCCGTATTGGGGAGAGGAAGTCATCTGGAACAGCAAGGCGAACGCCCACAGCGGCATGATGGACAAGAAGGGACGCCTGTGGCTGGCGTCGGTCGTCCGTCCGCCCGAGACACCCGAGTACTGCAGGACGGGGTCGGATCACCCGTCCGCGAAGCTGTTCCCGATCGAACGGAGCAACCGGCAGGTCTCGTACTACGACCCGAAGACCGGAAGGTTCACGTTCGTTGACACCTGCTTCGGCACGCATCACCTGATGTTCGCCGAAGACGCGAATGACACGCTCTGGTTCTGCGGCGGTGGACAGGTAGTCGGATGGCTGAACACGAAGATGTTTGACGAGACTGGCGACGCGGCGAAGTCGCAGGGCTGGACGGCGCTCGTGCGCGATGCCAACGGAAACGGCAAGCGCGACGCCTACGTCGAGCCGAACCAGCCGCTCGATCCGACCAAGGACAAGCGGTTGCCGCAGGCTTTCTACTCGGCGATCCCGAGCCCGGCCGACAACTCCATCTGGGGCACCGTCACCGGCTTCCCAGGTGCCCTCGTCCGGCTCGATCCAGGCACAAACCCGCCGGCGACCGCGTTGGCGGAAATCTACGAGGTGCCCTGGAACAATCCGAAAGCGACAATCGAGGGATTCTCTCCACGTGGCGGCGACATCGATCGCAACGGGGTCGTGTGGGCGTCGCTGGCGAGCGGGCATCTCGCCAGCTTCGATCGTCGCAAGTGCAAGGGTCCGCTCAACGGGCCGACGGCGACGGGCCAGCATTGTCCCGAGGGCTGGACGCTTCACCAGCAGCCGGGCCCTCATTTCAAGGGCGCCGAGGTCGCGGGCAGCGCGGACTCGAGCTACTACACGTGGGTGGACCAGTTCGGCACGCTCGGCGCCGGCAACAACGTGCCCATTGCGACCGGCAACGGCTCGGGCTCGCTCCTTGCTCTGGTTGACGGAACGTTCGCGGTGATGCGCGTCCCGTATCCGCTCGGGTTCCACGCCAAGGGGCTCGACGGCCGCATCGATGACCCGCGAGCCGGGTGGAAGGGCAGGGCGGTGTGGTCCACGTACGCCACGCGCGCGCTGACGCACATCGAAGGCGGAAAGGGGACGCACAGCAAGGCGGTGAAGTTCCAGCTTCGTCCCAACCCGCTCGCGAAGTAGAGGGGGACCCCCATCAGTACGTGACCCGCACACGGTAGTTCAGCACCGCGGTGCCGTTGGCCGCCACCGGCACCGCGAACTGCGTCGCCCACGCGGCCGTCTTCGTCCACTCGTGGCTCGCGCGCAGCATGCGCCACGTGCCGCCAACCGGCTCGTTCACCTCCACGCTGATCGGCGTCGTCTTGTAGTTCACCTACTGGACGATTTTCGACCCTGGCTCATCCGTGCAGCTTAGACCCGACCGAGGCGCGCCCAAAGCCAAGGCCACCTAAACACATGGTTCTTAGGTGTTTACGCACTGCAGCGGATAAAGATCGGGAGACCTCGCGTTCATGCACGACCCCGCTGACTGCCCTTGTGGTCGCCCCTAAAAGATGAACGGCTCGTAGTCGGCAATCCGAGGCCGTTCGCTGGGAGGTGAACTCGCGGCGCCGGAGGCCAACCTGCCTATTAGCATGCCTTGTCGTTGCTGATGTCCGCACTGAAGTCATAGTCGCCGGACTTGACCTTGGCTTGAGCCTTCGCCTTGTAGACGGCCGTGGCGATGCCCGCCAGCAACGTGCAGGCGCCGATCAGCCATCCGAGCCCAGGCCTCAGATCAGCAGGGAGACCTGTGGCAACCCCAGCCAGTACGATCGGCGTGACGACAAAGAAGATCTTCCAGCGGCGCAGGACTTTGACCCATTCGAACAGCGCCGTCGACGTGTAGAGACAGGATTCCTCCTGCCGCCGGCATTCGTCGATTAGGTGCGCGGACGGATCGTCCATCAGATTGTCTCCGGGATCTGTGGGCCGAAGATCTTCTGCCATTCCTCCCCGGCAGCAGCGACGATGTTGAGTTTTTCGTACTCGCAAGCCTTGACGGCGCGGCTGTACGCTGATGCGGTCCGGCTCTGCCACTGATCGCCGAGGAAGATCTGGGCGACGGTGCCCGGCACAGTCACGTAGCTATTCGCCCGGTGGTAGAGATAGGCGAAAAAATCGCGAGTGATCCAGTCGAACCAGAAGAAATCGTAATGCCTCCAGGGTGACTGTTGGAGGAAGTCAGCGGCGACGAGTTCGACCTGAAAGGACTTGATCGGCACGGAACAACTGTCCTGCCAGGCCTTGAGCATGCGAATCAACGGCCGCAGATTGCCGTTGGTCGCCTTGTCGACGGCATCGATGTGGGCGGCTTCGGCCCACGGTTCGGTCAGTTTGTACGAGCCGCCGTTGTTTGTGTCGCAGATCCAATACCCGCCGGACTGCAGTTGGAACGCCGGTACGACTTCCACGCTGGAACCGCCAAAGCGGACCAGTACGATCTGCCCGTCGCCGCTCATGTCGGTGTCGGGATAGGTCTTCGTCAGGACGCCCTTAACTTCCTGCAGGAGCGCCGACTGGCCATTCCAGACATGGGCCTGGTAGCGGTGATAGACGGCCGCGGGCAGCAGGAAGTAGATGTCCACGTCACGCGGGGGGCGGATCGCCGTGTCCTTGCCCCAGGAGCCGATCAGGAAGCTGTTGTCCGTTTCGGAGACGGAGTCGTGATAGTGGCGGTTCAGGCAATTCACAACGCCATTGCGTTTCGTCACGCGTCCAGGAATTGGAGCGGCGTGAGCGTGAGATTGGCATGGAAGTGCGCGAAGCGCTGACGAACTGCAATCCACGTGGAAATCGCCGGAACGGAGAACGGTGAGACCGTGGCCGGTGACGCGGGGGACAGGGCCTGCGTCCCACAGGGGCCAAGCAGTGATGAAAGGCTAGACAACCTTACCTCCACGAAAATCTGTTGCCGACGATCACTTGTGCAGTTTACAATTCATATTAGTATTGGTCAATTGTAAACCGACCAAGGAGCAAGAATGATTGCGGATCGAGTGAGACTGGCCCGCCGGAAAGCCGGCCTCTCGCTGCGCGACCTTTCCGCGGCGATGGGCGAAATGGTCACCGCTCAGGCCATCGGAAAGTACGAGCGGGGGGAAAGCGTGCCGAGTTCGGGCGTCCTGCTCGCCCTGTCCAAGGCGCTGGGTGTCTCGCTGAGCTATCTGATGGATACCCAGGACATCGCGCTGTCGGGCGTGGAGTTCCGGACCAAGGCCAACACGAGCGCACGGGACCGCGCCAAGGTCGAGACCGAAGTGCTCGAATGGATCGAGCGTTACCTGCAGATCGAGACGGTGCTGGAACTTGACAGCGCAGAATGGCAGTGCCCCGTCGCCAGACCACGCAAGTTGCGGCAAGCAGGCGACGCCGAGAAGCTCGCGGCCGATGTGCGTGAGCAATGGAGTCTGGGACTGGACCCTATCCCGAACATGACCGAGCTGCTTGAGGAGAAGGGACTGAAGGTCCTAACCGTGCCGCTGCCCGATCGAGTGTCCGGGTTCACCTGCCTTGTGAAGCAGCAGGATGAACAAGCGGATCTCCCGGTGATCGTCGTGAACAATCAGTTCTCGCTTGAGCGCCGACGGCTGACGCTGGGTCATGAATTGGCGCACCGACTGATCGAAACGGACACCCTGTCAGACAAGGAAGAAGAGAAGGCAGCTAACGTGTTCGCCGGAGCGTTCCTGATGCCGGCGGAGCATCTGCGGCGCGAGGTGGGGAAGCACCGGAACGCGCTTGGCTACAAGGAGCTGATCGATCTAAAGCGCCTGTATCGCGTCAGCGGTGCGGCGCTGCTCGTGCGGCTGCGGCAGTTGGACGTCATCAGCGAATCAACGCTTGTGTACGCGTTCCAAACGATTGCGCGCGGCTGGCGAACTCAGGAGCCAGAGGAACTTGAGGCACCAGGCGAGCGGGGACAGCGTGAGCGCGCGCTGCGCTTCGAGCGCCTGTGCTACCGCGCCCTCGCGGAAGGGTTGATTTCGTTGGGCAAAGCTGCGGAACTTCTACGGGCTCCCATGCCGGAAGTGGAGGCAGGCCTGAAGGGGCCGCAGATCGGCGATGCGGATCATCGTCAGTGACAGCAGCTGCCTTATTGACCTGCGGAAGGCGTCGCTGCTCGACTTCTTCCTGCGGCTGCCGTATGAGGTCCTGATCCCGAACACGCTGTTTGAAGAGGAGCTGGTCAGGTTCACACAGGAACAAAAAGAATCACTGGTCCGGGGCGGACTTCAGGTCATCGACTTGCCGGGGGAGCGCGTGCTGCGCGCCCAGGCCGTGGCGCGTGCGCTGCCCCATCTCTCGATCCATGACGGCTTCGCATTCGCGCTCGCGGAGAGCCGCCAGGGCAGCATCCTCCTGACGGGCGATGGCGGGCTCAGGGCGCTCGCCGTGGAGCACGGCATGGAAGTGCACGGTGTGCTTTGGGTGATAGACGAGATCCACGCGAACGAGCTGGCGCCTGCCGAGGCCTTGCTCGAAGTGCTGCGGGGGTTCGCGGCGGATGAGACCGTGCGATTGCCGCGCCGCGACCTCGCGGCGCAAATAAGGCGTTATGCCAAGGCGGAATGAAAACCGACAGGATGAACAGCCATGCCCGACGATGAAGTGAGAGCGGCGATCAACAGAATCCGCTTGCGCCATGTAGCTGACGACCTGAGCGCGGCGTCGCGCATTGCGCTGCCACTGTTCGAAACGATGCGAGCGTTCGAGAATTCAGGCTTGCTGAGCGCAGCGAAGGCCTTCGAGGAGCAGCAGGCGGCGGTGCGGTCGGCGCTCCAGCCGCTCGGCGAGCGGCAGCTTGCGAGTCGCCTTATCGCCGACTCGCCGCTGCTGCGCGACCTGGAACGATCGCGGGAAGCCATCGCCACCCTGCAGTCGCGCTTTGTGCTGCCTGATCAGGGCGAAATGACGCGTCTCGTGGACGCGCTCCAGAGCAGCCCGGTGTCCGCCGGTCTGGTGGGATTCGCCGAACAGACGACGGGTGCTGCGGCAGGCGATCGAGCGGATGACCGCACCGTGGCTCGATAGCCAGAACGCTTTGCGGTCGATTGCCGGCCTCGCGACGCGAAACCGACCGTTCTCGGACATGGCGAAGATGCGGCGCGCGGGTCCAGTGCTGAGCCTCCAATACAGGTTCGCGGTCGCCGCCTGCAAGCCAAACACGAATCGGCCGCTGTAAGCACGGTCGACTTCTTGAAACCGCTCAACGATTCTACTAATGGGTCGTTCATTCTCCGGCGATTTCTTGTGTACGCACGCGAGGAACTCGTTGACCGATGTCAGTTTCGGTCGTGAATCGGTCTTAAAGTCGTCGGCTGGAAGGCGCTCAACCGAGACGCGGGCGCGGGGAGCCTCGCCCTCCACCTGCACTCTGACAACTTGGCGGGTTTCGGCGAGTACCATGCCTCGAAGCTCTGGCACCAGGAGTATTTGGTCGGCCGCCGCCGTGGATCGGTACACGTTCAGATCCACCATCGCGAGATCCCACTCGCTTGTCAGGTGACCGGCGAGCAACGCCTCGGAAAGGCGAACTGCGCGCGGATCCAACACGTCGCCAGCGACGACGAGCAGAAATCTTCCTGCTGTCAGGCAGTCGTGCAGGTCGGCAGCTTCCGGGGCTGCGTGCGACGCCGGAAGCGGCGGCAAGTCGTCGTATGGTGTCTCTTGTAATGACAGAGCGTAGTCCAGGAGCTGTGCCACCGCCTCGCGGCGCTTGGTTGTGTTGTACGACAACTTGGTTTCGACGACTGCGAGACGGCCACGAGATGACACGAGTAGCACGTCCACCGGGCCAGCACCGAAATTGAACTCAGTCGCCCAAGGAAGCCAGGTTTCATCGGAGGGCACACGGCCCGCTTCCCGGCAGGGCCCGATGACGAGCTCCGGATCCGCAAAGACAGCATCTCGGAACCACGACTCGGGGAGGCGAAGGTCCGAAGCGGAGACCCGCTGATAAGCGATGCGGAGCTTGGGGTCTGTGTCGGTAGAAATACCTGCGTATAGCGATTTGCCTACAGACTTCATATCAGCCCTTCTGCGTGATCCGACCGATTTGACCGACGAAGGGCTGTGATCGTAGCGCAGAATTCCTGCTGGAGCGCGGGCGCGTTGCGGCGCCGTTGTGAGCCACCGAATACTCGGTAACGATCAGACAGGGTCGCGGCTCGATTGTCGGAAACCTATTTCACCGGCTCTGGCGCCGTTTGGGAGGTACCAGGCTCGGGCATCTTTCAGCGCAAAACGAGCACCCGCGCCGGTCGGAACGGCACCCGCCGGATGCGGACGCTCGTCGCGTCGTAGATCGCGTTTGCCATCGTCGCGATCAGTACGTCACCCGCACGCGGTAATTCAAAACGGCGGTGCCGTTGGCCGCCACGGGCACCGTGAACTGCGTCGCCCACGCGGCCGTCTTCGTCCACTCGTGGCTCGAGCGCAGCATGCGCCACGTGCCGCCGACCGGCTCGTTCACCTCCACGCCGATCGGCGTCGTCTTGTGGTTCCGCAGCGTGATCTCGAACTCCACTTCGTACGTGCTGCCGGCGATCTTCTCGAAATCGATCTGATTGCGCTCCGCGACGACATCGAACGCGTTGCCGATCTTGAGGTTCAGCGTCTCGTCCTTCGGCGTGTGGCTGATCCGATCCTCGCCGACGAACTGCACGCCCCCCTTGGTGTCGGCCTGATACACCCGCACGGTTCCAGCCGGCATCGGCATCCCAAGCCCTGAGCGCTCCTCGTTCTTGAACTGGTAGTACACCTGGACGACGTCCTTGATGGGCGCGCCGGGATGAAACGTGTTGCGGTAGTAAAAGCTCTGGCCCTCGACGACGTAGCGCTTGTTGACGGGGACGCCGGTGCCGCCGAGCAGGCTCACCTGCTTGGTCTGGTTGTTGTTGATGGTCGTCCGGCGGCCGAGAGTGTACAGGTGGTACTCGGAGAACGTCTCCTGCTCCATCGGGGCCGCTGCCGGCGCGTCGGCGCGCAACTCCTGCATCGCCATTCTCCCGAGCACCTGACGGACGCGGTTGAGATCGCCGGCCACGAGCTGGAGCCGCGCGTTGCGGAACGCGGTGCCGCTGCCGTTGTTCAGCGTGACCCAGCCGTCGAGATCCGCAGCTTTGTCGTCGCGGCCGACATTCAACACGTAGTCGGCAGCCCAGGACAGCTTCCCGGCCAGATACGCGGCCTCGACGCGGTGGCGCTCGGCCCCACCGTTCTGGAGCATCCAGATGAGCGTCGGCCGCTCGAACAGGTTCTCGGGCAGCTGGGGAAACCGGATGTGATCGGCGTGCATGCCCGTGATGATCTCGCTGCCAATCTGCCAGACCGGCGCGGTGTTGTAGCTGAGCAGGCGCGCCGTCACTTCCTCGGGCGTCGTGGTCCCGTCCTGCTGGCGCATGCGGACGAGCGTGACGTCGCGCCCGACGTACTTGCGAAGCAGCTTGTCGGGCTCGAGCAGGTCGTACTCATAGTTCTGTTCGAGGACGTCGAGCTGGGACGGTTGGCTGATGGAGCGGAAGTGGACGGTTGCCGGATTGACCGTCGCGGCGATGTCCATGAACCGGAGCTGGCCGACGCCGCGCGCAAGACGCAGGTCGCGGACGTCGCGCACGAGCGCGATGTCGGAGTTGTACACGGTCACGGCCAGATCGACTTGATCGTCGAGCGTCGTCTGATCCTGAGCCTGAGCCTGGGCGGGCGCTGGGTTTTGGGCCGTTGCTGTCGCGGGAGCGTCGGCAGGCGGCTCCGCCATCGGTAGTGCAACAGCGCCGAGGCCGAAGACAAACGGGGTAAGCCAGAAGCGAACGGACATTGAACGGCTCCTTTCGAAGTGGCGCATCTATCCCTAGAACGGAGCCGGTTGGATTTCTTGCAGGACCCCTGCGCAGGCTAAAGCCTGCGCGCTACACACCGCGGCACACGGCCGACGGCCGACGACCGCCGGTGTACCTCTGCACCTGTAGAGCTCCCGCGCACGCTTTAGCGTGCGCGGAGCGTTAACGCACAGGCGCCCACGTCCGGCCGCCGTCGGTGGTGCGGAGGCGCCGGCCGTCGGCGAGATCGACGGTCGCATCGAGCCCGGTTGAGGCAGTGACGGCAATCACATCGACCGTTTCGGGAAACGTCGCCCGCTGCCACTGACGTCCGCCGTTGGTGGTGCGCAGCACGAGGCCCCCGCGCCCCACGAGCCAGCAGACGTCTGGAGCGGGCGCGCTGCCGGCGCTCAAATCTGCCGAGGCGCCCGTTGGTTGGGCGGCCCATGACGCGCCGCCATCCGCGGAGTACTGCACGACCGGACCGGGACCGATGCGCCAGCGGATTTGCGGGTTCGGCGAGACGACGTCGAAAACGGCCGCCGTGCGAAACTGGGCGATCGGCGCGGCGGGCGCCGATGCTTCGCGCTTTGCCGATTCGTTGACTCGTTCCTGCTGATCCGCGCTTTGACGAGTTGCCGTCTCGCCGCGCGCCCCTGGTCCGGAGGCCTGACGGCCTCCGGCTACCGACTGTCCCTGCTGACGGCCTCCGGCTACCGACTGTTCCTGCTGACGGCCTCCGGCTACTGACTGTTCCTGCTCGGGCGCTGCATTCTCGCGGCGGGCCTCTTGGCTCGCAGCGGCTCTGCCGAGAGGCTGCTCTGCTGCGATGTCAGCCTTCAGAGACTCTTCAACCGGCGCCGCGGCGGGCGCTGCGGCAGGTGCTGTGCGTTCGAATCCGACACTGGCATCGCGGGCGGGCGCTTGGGCATCCGCACGCGCATCGACCGGCGCCGACGCTGACTCGCGCCTTAGCGTTTCGGGAGGAGCCTGCAGTGTCTGGCTGCTCGGCGCTTCGGGCGGAACGGCAGGAGCACTGACCGCGATCTGACGCTCCGGTGTGGGCCCCCCGGGCAGCGGCGCGCGTTGACCTGGAACGATCACCCACAGGGCAATCGCAGTGGCCGCGGCGGCTGCGGGAACGAGCCAGTTGAGGGCGCGCCTTCTCCACGAGGGGGCGTCGGCAGCTGCCTCGGCCGCAGATCTGTCCATAGACGCTTCAGATCGCACCATCGCAGCCATCAGCATCTGGCATCGATGACAGTCGGCTACGTGCGCCTCGACCTCGTGACGAGCAACGGCGATGAGCGTGTCATCGGCCAGACCGGCCAGCGTCTCCGCGTCGGGGCAATCGACATCCAACGCCTTGTGTTCCGACGGAAGCCTGCTGCGAAGCAGCCGTTCAATCGACCGGTCGCGGTCGGTCGTCATCGCTTCATTCTCTTTCCTTCCAGCACCGATCCTGCCACCGGAACGTTCGCCTCACGATGACCTTCTCGAGATGGCGTCGCCGAAACGTAGGGACGTCTCTTACTTTGAACGTCCGGCGCAGAATTCTTTGCACCGCTCAGCAATTTGTCGAGGTCGAGCGAGCCCGCGTCCTCGGACACGTACTCGAAGCATCGGGCGATTTCATCAGGATCGAGCGCTGCCTCGCGCAATCGCCGTTCGACGTCGCGGCGGATGGCCTTCCTGGCGGCGGACAGGTGACGCGAGACGCTTGCTTCGTGCTCGCGAAGAAGGCGTCCCGTTTCCGCCAGCGTCAACCCGTGCACATAGTAATAGCGCAGGCGGAGGCCTTCCCGCGGGTCGAGCTGGGCGACAGCGTCGCGAAACGCCGCATGGATGAGCGCCAGATAGCGGCTGCGCTCGAGGTCGGGTGTGTGCTGTGCGGGCGCCGCCGGTTCCTCGTCGGGCAACGGCGCGCTTTTCGCCTCGGCGCGCGCGCGATCAACCTGACGCTGGGCGAGCACTGCCCGCAGCCACGTGGCCAGGCTGCTTCTGCCGTGGAAGTAGCGGAACAACGATCGTCGTTTGCCCTCGGTCCGGCTCCCGCCTCCGCCGTCGCGGCTTCGGCGGGCAGGAAAGCCGGACACTACGGCCGTCGAGCCTTTGCTCGTCGAAGGTGGATCAACCTGCAAGCCAAACAGGTCGGCATAGAGCGAGTCAGCCAGGTCCCTGGCGCCGCCGCTTGGATCGAGCGCGTCAGCGGCGCGATAGAGCACGGGACGGTATTCCAGAATGAAATGCTCCCACGCGGCCTCGTGCCCTGCCGCACAGGCGCACGCAAGGGCGAGATCGTCGAGGCGCAGCGAGCCCAGATAGCGCTCGAGGTCGCGGGTGGCCGGCGGGCGGCCGGCAAATGCCTTTGCGGCGCTTGTTTCGAGCGCCCGAGCAAAATCGTCGATCGGCAGCTGCCACCGATCGGCGTGTGCCCGCCGATACAGTTGGTCGACCAGCTTTCGGTCTGCCTGCGGCGCCATCCTTGTTGTAGCGCGCCGGCTTCAGCCTGCGCGTCTTTACAGTGTATCGGTTGACGCGGCCGGAGATGGCAAGCGCGCAGGGCTGCACGCGCGCAGGCTAAAGCCTGCGCGCTGCTTGGGGCTACGAGATCTCTCCGACCAACCGAGCACAGGACGCCCGCGGTTATTGGCTGCGCGTGCTCACGTAGAGGTCGCTCGCCCCGGGACCGCCAGGGCGATCGGAACTGAAGAACAGACTCCTGCGGTCCGCAGCGATTGATGGGAAGTTGTCGGTGGACGCCGAGTTGATCGTCGTGCCCAGGTTCACTGGCGTGGACCACGGATCGAGGATCGTTTCCCGAATCGCAGCCCACAGGTCCTGCCCCCCAGCACCTCCAGGCCGACTCGAGGCGATGATGATCTCGAGGCCGTCATGTCGGATGCCTGGGGTCAGGTCAAGTTGCGCGGTGTTGAGATCGTTGGCCAGCGAGGGGGGTTGAAACGAGCCGTCCACGAGTTCGCTGACATAGATATCGAGCAGGCCGAACCCGCCGGGCCGGTTGCTCGCGATGTAGAGATACGGAGTGCCGACGTCGGCGTTTTCGAAGAAGCCTGGGCCGGCGTCGGTTGAGGCTGAGTTGAATGCCGCTCCGAGGTTCACCGGTGATTCCCATCCGAATGCATCGTGCGTGTTGGGACGCCAGGACACCCAGATATCGAGCCCGCCGGAACCTCCGGGTCGGTTGCTGGCAAAGAAGAGATAATGCCCGTCGCGCGACAGGGCCGGAGAGCGCTCGTTCGAGGCGGTGTTGATCACCTGGCCCAGGTTCATCGGGAGCCCCCATGGTGCGTCGGTGCTGGCCCGCTGTGAGACCCAGAGGTCTTCCTCGCCGAACGATCCGTAGGATGCCGGGCGGGTCGAAGCGAAATAGAGACTCAATCCGTCTTTGGAGCTATGCGGCGCAAACTCCGAAAACTCAGTATTGACGAGCGCACCCAAATTGTCTGGGGCCGACCACTCCCCGAACTCAGGAGCCGCGACTCCATCACGGTGTTCGAACGGAAACGCAGCCAGTAATCCGAGGGAGAGCAGCGAGGCTACTCCAGCGCGCATAGAGTGACGGTTCATGGGTTCCTCCAATTGACAGAAGTCAGGGGCCGTTGCATGCCGTCACGACCATGAAGCGGCCAGCCGAGCGCAGCAAGCGGCAACATGCGGCAGTCGGCGGTGCCTGGACAGGTGTCGCACCATGCCGTCGATTGCCGCCGTGTGCCAAACCTCCGATAATCTGCGAATCCGCTGGAGGAGGACGTCCATGGCCCACGAAGTAGAACGAGAAGCGGGCCCTGATTGGCCCCGTCACCGGCTGGAGTCGTGGAAAGAGATTGCCGCTTACCTGGGACGCGACGTGCGGACGGCCCAGCGCTGGGAGCGCCTGGGCGGACTGCCTGTGCATCGTCTGCGTACCAGGCGCTTGGTCAGACGGGAACGGGAGCGCGTCCTGTCGCCGACGTACACCCGAAAGCAGTTGCGATTGCGAGGAAAGCGCTGGACCTCGACCCGCGATTGGCCGCGGCGCACTCGGGTCTTGCCTCGGCGTACCAGCAGGAGTGGCGGTGGGCAGAAGCCGAGACGGCGTATCGACGCGCGCTGAACATCGATCCCGACGACGCCACGACGCACGAACGTCTCGCAGGATTGCTCGTATGGCGGGGACGCACATATGAGGGGCTGCTGCACGCTCGCCGTGCACGCGATCTCGACCCTCTGACGGTAGATAGAATTGTCAGGCTAGGTTGGCTTCTCTACCATGCCCGCCGGTACGACGAAGGATTCGTGAGCTGCAGACCGTGCTGGACGCCGAACCCGATCGAAAATCCGCGCTGTGGTTTCTTGGGTTTGCGCTCCTCGACTCATCGCGCCTCCACGAGGCAGTCCGAACGCTCGAGCATCTCGTGATCCTGTGGGATCGCAATCCCGCGGCGCTCGGACTGCTGGCGAGGGCCTATGGCCGTAGCGGCCGTCGCGCGGATGCGCTTGCAATCGTAGAAGAATTGAAGCGGCGTGAGCGCGCCAGCTATGTGCCTCCCGCCCCCTTCGTCCACGCGTATGTCGGGCTCGGCGATCGCGAGAAGGCATTCGCGTCACTCGAGCGCGCGTACCAAGAGCGGTCCAATATCGTGCAGTTTCTCAAGACCCACCCGCTCTACGATTCGCTGCGGGACGACAGTCGGTTTGCGGAGCTGCTGCACCGCGTCGGCCTCGAATAGTCCGGGCGAAGGCTGTTCCCTCTGCGCGCGCAGGCTGAAGCCTGCGCGCTACGCCCTCGCAGCCTCGATGGCCGCGAGCGTTACACCCGTGCAGCCTTCAGCGCAGCAAGGACGCGCTCGGGCCTGAACGGCACGCGCCGGAGACGCACGCCGGTCGCGTCGTAGATCGCGTTGGCCACCGCTGCGATCATCGGCTTGAGGGCCGCCTCGCCGGCGCCGTAGTGAGGCAGATCTGGTCGGTTGGGATTCGGATCTCCGTTCACGAACACGACATCGAGCGTGGCAGGCGCATCGAGGTGCGTGAGCGTGGGCGATGTACGCCAATCGACGGTTGTCACCTTCTCGGTGTCGAACGTCACTTCTTCGTAGAGCGCACGACTCAGCCCGTGCAGCGATGCGCCTTCAATGGTGCGGCGCAGCGCCTCGGGGTTGATCACCAACCCGCAGTCGTGTGCGCAGACGAGTCGCTTCACCCACACGCGCCCGGTCCTGCGGTTCACCTCCACCTCGGCGACGTTTGCGACGACCGTCTGGTTGCGGTACGCGTAGGCGAAGCCGCGGCCCGTGAGAATCTCGCCCGAGCTACGCGGTGCCGGCGAGGGACGCGCGTCCCACTTGAACGCTTCCGCCGCCGCCTTGACGACGGCCAACGAGCGCGCGCGCTTGAAGCCGCTATCGTCCGGCGGGTCCGAATTTGCCGGGTCCGCGGGAGCTGACGCAGACGCGGGACCCGGCCTACGTACCGCCCCACGGACGGAATTGGTGAGCAGCCGCAGGCGGAATTCAACAGGATCAGCTTTGGCCGCCGCCGCCAATTCGTCGATGAACGACTCGCCGGCGAATGTCACCTGCGGTCCGTTTGGATCTCGCAGATTGCCTGTCCTGAGCGGCGTCTCCCACACCAGCGGCAGCGAGACGACGTGCATCGCCGAACGACGATTCGCCACGGCGTACATGTCGCTTGGCGCCGAAGCGCCACCGTTGGCCGGCGTGGCGCGCCGCCGGCCGGTGAGCTGCGCAATCAGCACGGTGTCGTGCTCGTTGTAGCCGAGGTGACAGTAGTCGGCCGCGCGTGCCTCGTAATCGAGCGCGACGAGATTGCCCTGCGCATCGAGGCCGCCGCGCATCCGCATCACATACGCGGGACCCTTCGTGTCCCACGCGGTCTCTTCCTCCCTCGACCACTGCACGCGTACCGGCCGTCCTAGCTGCTGCGCCAGATACGCCGCCTCGAACCCCGCATCGTCGGCCGCCGTCCGACCGTACGCCTGCGGGCCCTGCATCCAGACGACGCGAACCCGATCGCGCGGGATGCCGAGAAACTCGGCCACGCCGTTGCGCAGGCCGTACGACTTCATGTCGTTGGAGTAGATCGTCATCTGGCCGTTCGACGGATCGGCCAGCGCGTGAGCAGGACCAATCGACGTGTGCCCCTGAAATGGCACCTCGTATTCGGCTTCGATGCGTATCGCCGCGCTCGACAGCCCCGCTTCGATATTGCCCGTGACGTTGGGGTTGGGGCTCGATGTCGGCACGGTGCGGCGCATGTACGCGAACAGATCGCCAGATGCGGGGAAGGGCGCAGTCGCCGGCTTTCTCCAGTTCACCTTCAACCGCCTGGCTGCCGCAATCGCCTGCTCCTCACGCTCGCACACGACCGCCACGTAGTTGCGTTCTCTCACCACCTTCACGAATCCAGGCATGCCGCTCACGGACGATTCATCGACGCTCACCACCTCGGCGCCCGCCACCGGCGGCTTGACGTTTCTCGCGTGCACCATGCCGGGCAGCTTGACGCCAACGGCCCAGATGGGGGAAGCGTCCACCTTGGCGGGGACGTCGTCTCGACGTGGCGAGAGGCCGACGTTCTTCATCTCCTGCACCGGCTTGATCTTCGCGATGCCGGTGGTGGCATTGATGTCGTTGCCGGTGAGCGTGACGTTGAAGCGGTTGCCGCCGATGAGCTCGCCGTAGGTGACGCGCCTGCTCGGATCGGCCTTGAGCGAAACGACACCGTCGCTGACCGCGAGCTGGTCGAGGGGGACGCCAAAGCGCTGCGACGCCATGTCGAGCAGCACACGCCGCGCCTCGGCCGCCACGCGGCGCATCGGATAGCCGTCGGTCTGCAGCGCATCTGACCCGCCCGATCCGCCCTGGTCCACCGTAATGTCGGTGTTGCCCATGACGCAGGTGGTGCGGGCGAACGCCATGTCGAGCTCGTCGGACATGATCTGGCGGAACGCCGTGCCGGTGCCCTGGCCCAGGTCGGTCTTGCCGACGTAGAAAGTAGCCGTGTTGTCCTGATGAATGACGATCCACGAGTCGAGCTGATGGAAGTCGGGATCGGGATAGGGTCCCGGACCCAGCGCCGCGCCAGTCTGCGCTGCGAGCGAGACGAACGGACCAGCGTGCGCCGCTGCTGTAAAGCCGACCACGAGGCGGCCGGAGGTTCGTAGAAAGTCGCGGCGCGACGGCGTGGCGAATCTTTCGAGAAGAGTGTCGATGGTGTTCATGCGACCTCCCCTGCGGGTCCACGGCTCGATTCATTGAGGCTCGCCGTGGGACCCGCCCCACGTACGACCGATTCATTGAGGCTCGCCGTGGGACCCGCCCCACGTACGACCGATTCATTGAGGCTCGCCGTGGGACCCACCCCACCTACGAGTCGTTTAATCGCAGCCTGGATCCGGTAGTAGGTGAAGCAGCGGCAGAGCACCGGCGCCATCGCTTCGCGAATCTGCGCGTCGGTCGGACGAGGGTTCCGCTGGAGCAGCGCCACCGCCGTCAGCATCTGGCCGTTCTGGCAGTAACCGCAGGCGGGCACCTGCTCGTCGATCCATGCCTGTTGAATCGGATGGAGCCCGCCTTCTCTCGCAAGCCCCTCGAGTGTGGTGATCTGTCCTTTGACGGACGAGACCGGCGTTACGCACGAGCGCGTGGCGGTGCCGTTGATCAGCACCGTGCAGGCGCCACACTGACCAAGGCCGCAGCCGAAGCGGGGGCCCTGCAGGTCGAGGTCGTTGCGCAGGACGTAGAGCAGGGGGGTGGACGGCTCGACATCTACTGTCTGCATCCGGCCGTTGACGTTCAAGGTCACGTTAGCCATGCGGCGATTATGTACCTGCTCCATACAGAGTCAAGCGGGGCGGCGCGGGACCGCATGTCCTCCGCAAAACCGGCTTGGTTGCGACATCCTCAGCCTCCGCCGTCGACCGGCCGGGGTATGCCAGCTTCGCGATGACTACGGTTTTGCTCCGGACATGCGGTCCCGCGCCGCCTTTGGTCGGTCGGTGGCGGGTCGTCGGGCCGGCCGGCCGTTCGAAGCACGGCGAGCGCTAGGCGTAGCCGGAAATCGGCCGGCGCGATTCACCGACGCGAGTTCGTTCCGCGTGATCTCGCGAATGCCTGTTGTCCGAGCTAGCTCGGGGGTGCATGCCACGATGGCAGGCATTCGGGTTGGGCACTACTCGCGGCGGAAGCGGCAGGGTACGAGCGCCGGTCGATTTCCCGCCGTGCGGAGCCGGACGCCGGCCCGACGATACGCCACCGGCCGCACGCGTGCGCGTCGCCGCGATGAGGATGCAGAAGACATGGTCGTGGGTATACCATTGCCCCCATGACGAAACAGAACACTCGTCGCGAAATTCTCAAAGGCGGCCTGGCGGTTGCGGGCCTCGGGTTCCTCGGCTTTCCGGAGTGGGCGCTGCCCGCGCTCGCCCAGGGCGAGACGCTGGTGCCCTTCACGGACCTGCCTGCGAACATCAACCTGACGCCGGCGGCCGACCGACGGATCATCGACATCAGCAAGATCGCCGGCCAGTTCACGCCGCGCGATCAGTTCTTCACCACGCAGCACTACGGCCATCCCGATGTCGACCCGGCCACGTACCGCATGAAGGTCTCGGGACTGGTAGACCGACCGCTGTCGCTCTCGCTCGACGAGCTGAAGAAGATGGGGAGCAACGAGCTCGTGTTTGGCTTCGAGTGCTCGGGCAATCGGCGTCCCCTTCAGGGACTCTCGAGCAACGGACGCTGGACCGGCGTGCCGCTGCGCACGGTGCTCGACCGCGCGGGCGTCAAGGCTGATGCGCGCGAGTTCGTCTTCTTCGGCGCCGACCGCGGGCCAGAGGACGTCGACTTCCGCGGCACCATCCATAAGGTGGAACAGCAATTCGGTCGCAGCCTCTCGCGCGAGAAGGCGCTGTCGGCCGAGCCGATGCTCGCCTATGCGCTCAACGGCGAGCCGCTGACGAAACATCAGGGTTTCCCGCTGCGGCTGCTCGTGCCGGGATGGTACGGTGTGGCCAACGTGAAGTTCCTGGCCGAGATCCACGTGCAGACGGATCCGTATCTGGGCAAGTACCAGGCGCGCTGGTACCGGACGCTCCGCGGCGAGACGATCAACGGCGAGATCAAGTGGACGGAGACCGCCGTCACCCACATGCAGCTGAAGTCGTTCATCGCGCGTGTCACGAAGAACGGAAGCCGGCACACCGTGTTTGGTGTCATCCTCAACGACGGGACGCCGATCAAGTCGGTCGACGTGAGCATCGACGGCGGGCCCTGGCAGGCGGCGACGCTCGATTCAGCCACGAAAGAGAAGTTTTCGTGGAAGTTCTTCAGCTACACCTGGAACGGCGCGACGGCCGGCGAACACACGCTGGTGTCGCGCGTCACCGATGCCAACGGCCTGGTGCAGCCAACGGAGCAGGATCTCGCGAACAAGAAGACGTTCCTCGAGGACAACTCGCAGTATCCGCGCAAGGTGATGATCGCGTAACGACCTCCGCCCCGCCGGGTCCGCGTCGGCGAATTGCGGGCGGGGGCGTGCGTCGGCCGGTCGAGTATTCACCTGAGATGCCCGCATGAATACACGCCTTCTTGCCGCCATGCTTCTGGCGTGCACTGCGACGGCAGCGTACGCACAGCAGCCGCAAGGCCCACCGACGCGCAGCATCACGCGCATCACCGGCGACCTCTATCGCGTGCAGAACAACGATCACTACACGGTCTTTCTCGTCACCCCCGCCGGCATCATCCTGGCCGATCCGATCAACGTCGACCTGGCCAACTGGCTCGAGCGACAGCTCGCCGAGCGCTTCCCGAACACGCCGGTGCGGTACGTCCTCTACAGCCACCACCATCAGGATCACGCCTCGGGCGCCGCGGTTTTCAATGACACGGCGGAGCTCGTGGCGCATGAGAACTTCGCCGCCGGGCTGAAGGCGTCCGCAGGTCAGAACGAAGCCGCCGCCAAACGCTACGCGGCGGTTGTTCCACCCGAGTCGACGTACACCGGGCGCCGGACCATCACGCTCGGCGGGAAGACCGTGCAGATGATTCATCCGGGACGCACGGCCCACGCAGCCGACTTCACGGTTCTGTACTTCCCAGCCGAGCGCGTCGTCTTCGGTGTGGACTTCATGTCGGCGAAGATGGTGCCCGGGTCGAACACGCTGGCCAACGGCGCGTCGATCGCCGAATATGTCGAGGCGATCAAAGCCGTGGAGGCGCTCGACTTCGCGATCGCGGCGCCGGGGCACGGCGTCACCGGCACCAAGGCCGACATCGTCGCGCACCGGCAGTATTTCGAGAGTCTGGCGGCCCGGGTCGCCGCGGGAATCAAGGCCGGAAAGACGGTGGAACAGCTCCAGGCCGCAAGAATCATGGACGAATACAAAGACTGGGTTGAGTACGACGAGGACAACGACGTCAACATCGCCAACGCCTACAAGACCCTGAGCGCCGGGCGTCGCTGAGCAACGGAAGAGGAGGTTCAGATGCGCGCGATTCGGATCGGAATCTATGGGCTCGTGATGTTCGTGCTCGGTGGCATGGTTGCGGTCGGGCAGCAGGCGGGGCGCGGCGCACCCGCGCCGTCGCTCACCGGTCTGCCGCTCCGCCTGCCGGCGCCCACCGACAAGACGGTCGACTACGCGGCGGGCACGGTCAACGCCGGCTTCAAGGAGATGCAGCAAAAGAAGCTGGAGACGTACCGCATCCTCGAGGGCGGCGTCTTCAACTTCAACATGCGCCGCGAGACGGCCGCGGAGGAGGGCGCCGGGACCCACGGCAAGAAGGCAGACCTCTATCTCATCAAGTCGGGAGAGGCGACGCTCACGACCGACGGCCAGCTGGTCGAACCCAAGCCGGCCGGCGGAGCCGAAGGCGACGTGGACGGCACTGGCATTCGCAACGGGAAATCGCGCACGGTGAGAACCGGCGACGTGATCTTCATTCCGCCGGGCGTACCGCACCAGATCACGGCGGTCAACGGCGAGGTGCAGTTTCTGCTGTTCCGCTGGGATACCAAGTAGACGCGAGGGCGAGGCTAGGGGCGTAGCTGTGCGACGTGATCGCGGAGCGCGGCGTCGAACGCGCTCCACTCCTCGCCGAATGCCTGCCTGAAATTGGCGAAGCGATCGTTGGAGTTGGCGAAGAGACGAAAGTAGCCGATCACGGCGTCGCGACCGTGGCGTCGAATGAGAAAATCGGTGGCGACGTACGCGTAGGGGGACAGGGCGTCGCTCGCGGCGCTGTTCGAAACGGCGACCCACTCTGGAAAGTCTGCCAGCTCCGCCAGCGCGGGACTGTATGTCGCTCCGCAAAACCGGCTAACTTGGGACTTACTCAGCGTCCGCCGCCGGCGGTTCCGGGTATGCCAGCTTCGCGATGACTACGGTTTTGCTCCGGACATACAGTCCCGCGCCGCTCTTCAAACAACTCGCGACGTGCGTGAGGCGGCTGCGTGGGTTCGCGAGAAAAGCGTTCGGAGCAGCGTTTTTCCGGCTTGCGGAGCCGCTTCTCGGAGCGAATGCACGCAGTCGCCGACGCGTGTACTATCTGCCGCATGAGACCTTTGACGAGTGCGCTGGCAATCGGGATCGTTTGTGCTGTGGTGTTGGTTGAGGCGCAGCAGGGGATCACTCCGGCTCCGGCATTCGCGCCGCGCGAGCTGACGCAGTTCCCCACCACCAGCTGGCCCACGAACGGTGGCGACGTGTACAACCGCCGCTATTCGCCACTCACGCAGATCAATCGCGACAACGTGGACCGGCTCAAGGCCGTCTGGCGCACACGCCTCGGCGGCTCCGGCCTGGGCGTGAAGTATTCGGGCGAAGCGCAGCCTATCGTCCACGACGGCGTGATCTACATCGTGACCGGCGCCGACGATGTGTTTGCGATCAGCGTCGAGTCGGGGGAGATCCTGTGGACGTATAAAGCGGGTCTCGATGAAAAGATCAATGTCGTGTGCTGCGGGTGGACAAGCCGCGGCGTCGCCCTTGGCGACGGAAAAGTGTACGTGGGGCAGCTGGACGGGAGGCTGGTGGCGCTCGACCAGCGGACCGGCAGCGTGGTCTGGTCGACGCAGGCGGAGCGCTGGCAAGAGGGCTTCAGCATCACCGGCGCGCCACTCTATTACGACGGGTTGGTCATTACCGGTTTCGCCGGCGCCGAATACGGGATCCGCGGCCGCGTGAAGGCGTTCAACGCGGCGAACGGATCGCCCGCCTGGACGTTCTACACGATTCCCGGTCCCGGGGAGGTCGGCCACGACACGTGGCCGAAAGACAACGACGTGTGGCAGCATGGCGGCGCCTCCGTCTGGCAGACGCCCGCTGTCGATCCCGAGCTTGGCCTTCTCTACTTCTCCACCGGCAACCCGGGTCCCGACTTCAACGGCGCCGTCCGTGCGGGCGACAATCTCTTCTCCGCATCCATCGTCGCTGTCGACGCAAAGACTGGCCGGTACCGCTGGCACTTCCAGCAGGTGCACCACGACATCTGGGACTACGACGGGCCAAGCCCCGTGGTGCTCTTCGACATCGATGTCGGCGGGCGGATGCGCAAGGCGCTCGCGCAGCCAAGCAAGACGGGGTGGGTGTACATCCTCGACCGCACGAACGGCCGCCCGCTCGTCGGCATCGAGGAGCGGCCCGTGCCGCAGGAGCCGCGACAGGCCACCGCGCGCACGCAGCCGTTCCCGGTGGGCGATGCGTTCGTGCCGCAGTCGATGACCATCGCGCCCGAAGGATTCCGGCTGGTGAACCAGGGGCGCATCTTTACCCCGTTCTGGACCGAACCGATCGTCGCCAAGCCGGGACAGGGGGGCGGCGCCAACTGGCCGCCGAGCTCCTACGACCCGCGGAGCGGTTACCTATACGTGTGCGCGTCCGACCGCACCGGCGTCTTCAAGGGCGGCGACAGCGACTTCGAGATCCCGATGGACGGCGCCCGCTACATCGGCGGCGTGTTCGGCGCCGTCGCATGGGGCATCACGGGCGTCCTCTCGGCGCTCGACATGCGCACCAACAAGCTGGTGTGGCAGCAGCAGTGGCCCGAGCGCTGCTACAGCGGATCTGTGGTGACGGCGGGAGGGCTGTTGTTCATCGGCCGGGGCGACGGGCGGTTCACCGCGCTCGATTCGCGGAACGGCACGATGCTCTGGCAGTTTCAGACCGGCGCAGGCGTCAACGCGCCCGCCAGCGTGTTCGAGCACCGCGGGCAGCAGTACGTTGTCGTCTTGTCCGCAGGCAATCTGTTCGCCAACGCCCCGCGCGGCGACAGCGTGTGGATGTTCTCGCTGCAAGGAAAGATGGAAGCTGTGCAAACACAATAGGGTGCTTCGATTACGGGCCACAGAGGCCGAGACACAGAGAAATTCTTGTTGACCTCTGTGCCTCTGTGGCGCGTTGGAAGAGCCCGGCCCTTTTCAATTTGACAGGGTTTCCTGTCGCTTCTAGAATCGCCCCACTTAATTCCTCCGCCGTTTCTTAGCGACCCTCGCCAGCCGCCGTGGGCTGACGGAGCCGATCGTCGACCGCACTCGTAACCGAGAGGAGGTCGCAATGAGATCGAGCCTGGTCGTCCGGTGGGTCGTCGCTTTCGCGATTCTGATACTGCCGCTGACAGCGCACGCGCAGGAGGAAGCGGTGGTGAGCGGCAGGGTCACAGATTCCTCGGGCGGCGTCCTGCCCGGGGTCACGGTCCGGGCCGTGCATCAGGCCACCGGCAACGCCTTTGAAGCGGTGACTGACGGCCTCGGGACGTATCGCATGGTCGTCCGCGTCGGCGCCTTTCGGGTCACGGCGGAGCTGCAGGGCTTCAATGCCATGACGCGCGCGGTGGAGCTGCTGCTCGGCCAGACTGCCGTCGTCAACCTGCAGATGTCGCCGGCGGGGGTTGCCGAGTCCATCACAGTGACCGGCGAGGCGCCGCTGATCGAAACCACCAGCTCCACGCTGGGGGGCAACGTCGATCCGCGCCAGGTGGCGGAGCTGCCGGCGAACGGGCGCAACTGGATCGGGCTTGCAATGCTGGCGCCCGGGAGCCGGACGGTCCCCGTCGCCAGTAATAGAGAAAACTCTGAGAGAGCACTGCCGGACAGAAACAACGGCGAGACCCGGGAGTTCCATTTCCACCTGGATGGCCAGCAGGTGACATCGGAGTTCGGGACCGGCGGCCAGCCGCGGTACAGCGCGGACTCGATCGCGGAATTCCAGTTCATCTCGAACCGGTTCGACGCGACGCAGGGCCGGTCGACAGCCGTGCAAGTCAACGTGATCACCAAGTCGGGGACGAATCAGCTCTCGGGTTTGTTCCGAAGCAACTTTCGCGACAGCCGCTTCAACACGAAGAATCGGGTCCTCAACGTCGTCGAGCCGATCAACAACCAGCAGTTCAGCACGGCTCTTGGCGGCCCGATCCTGCGGGACAAGCTGCATTTCTTCGCCAACTATGAATACGAGCGCGAGCCGGCAACCGCCATCTGGCGCACGCCATACCCGTTCTTCAACGTCGGGCTCGAGGGCACGAAGAACCAGAAGAAGGGCGGCGGGCGTGTGGACTATCACCTGTCGCCGCAGACGCGCCTGATGGTGAGGGTTGCAGCGGGCCGGCTGTGGGAGCCGTTCGGTCTTCCTTCTGCCACCAACCACCCGGCGGCCACGAACACGACCCAGGAATATAACGACGAGCTCCTCGGAACCTTGACACAGGTCCTGAGCAATCGGGCGCTGAACGAGATCAAAGTCGGGAGGACCGCGTTCGGGCTCTACAACGAGAATCTCACGAAGTGGTCGAACCACTGGCAGCGGGCCAACGGCATCACGACAGGCTCGCCGCGCATCACGTTCACGGGCTTTCTGATCACGGGCAACCAGAACCATCCGCGTAGCCTGGACCAGGACGTGTGGAACGTGCGCGACGACTTCACGTATTCGTTCAGCGCGAAGGGGCGTCACGACCTGCGGACCGGCGGTGAGTTACTGCTTCGTCACGTGATTGCGATCAATCGCCGGCAGTCCATGGGTCTCATCGACGCGCGGGGCGGCCCGCTGCCGTCGGCGGCCCAGCTCCAGGCGTGGTTTCCCGATCCGTTCAACGCCGACACCTGGAACCTGGCGGCGCTCTCCCCGATCACGCGGAGCTACACCATCGGTGTCGGAGACTTCAACGTCCCTCAAGACACGCAGAGGATCGCTGCCTGGGCGCAGGATGACTGGCAGATTGCCAGTCGCCTGACGCTGAACCTCGGGGTGCGCTACGACGTCGGGGTCGGCATCTTTGCCAACGACATCAGCTTCCCGCCCTTCCAGGACGCCGGCCGTCCCGACGACTGGAACAACGTGCAGCCGCGGCTCGGCTTCGCGTACCGGCTGGACGATCGGACGGTCATCCGCGGCGGGTCGGGGCTCTACTACGGTGATGCATTCGCCGATGCGGGGTCGGCGATTGGCAATACGCAGATAACCACGATTCGGTACGAGAACGACGGCAGGCCCGATTTCGCAGCGAATCCGACCGGCGGCCGGCCGTTGCCGACTTACGACGAGGCGAACCCGCTGTACTGCTACAACAACAACAATGCACGCGGATGCCTCATCCGGGACGTCCGGGAATTCACAGCGATACCCGAGTACATCGAGTTGCCGCGCACGTGGCAGACCTCGATCGGCTTCCAGCGGCAGTTCGGCGCCACGATGGCGGTGGAAGCCGACTACGTCTACAGCCAGGGCCGGTTCGAGAAGGACGTGCTCGACAACATGAACCTCTTCTTCGATCCGGCCACCGGCGCCAACCTGGATTTCAGGGTCAGGAGCAACCGCCCCTACCCCGACTGGGGGGTCATCTCAATGAACGTGCACACCGCCCGCTCGGCCTACCACGCCCTGATCACCGGCTTCACCAAGCGGTTCAGCAACCGCTGGCAGGCGTCGGCCACCTATACGCTGTCCGGCCTGTGGTCCTCCGACTCACCGCCGTTCAGTGGTCTCTTCCCCGTTCCGTTCCCCACCGCTCCCGATCTGGGTGGTGAATGGGGGCTGTCAGAGGACGATCAACGCCACCGGGCGGTCGTGAGTGGCATCTGGCAAGTGGGCCGCGGCTTCCAGGTGAGCGGGCTCCATTACCTTGGCACCGGCAACCGGGAGTCGAGCAACTATGGCGGCGATCTGCGCAACACCGGCTCGACCTTCAGCGGCCGTTTGCGCCCGGATGGGTCGATCGTGTCACGCAATTCGATAATCTCTCCCCCGCAAAATCGAACGGACCTGCGGGTGCAGCAGCGAATCCCGCTGCGCGGCCGCCTGTCAATTGACGCCATCGCGGAAGTGTTCAACATCTTCGACCGGCCGAACTGGACCATCGGCACGCAGGAGAGCCAGCGGGCGCAGTACCTGCAGCACATCAACGCGCAGTATCGCTCGGCGCAGGTGGGGTTCCGGCTGATGTTCTGACACGGGTCGTTCACGCTTCTCGATTCTCAGTTCTCACGTTCGTGTTCAGGTTCGCAGCGCACAGCCCGAACTTGAACACGAACCGAGAAGGGAGAACCAAGAAGTGTGAACGACGTCTAATCGCTCAGTACCTGAACAGGTACTGCAGCTTGGTGAACACCGCGCGGTTGGTCCGCAGCATCGCCGTGGTGGGGAACAACCGTTCGTCCACCAGCGTCCCCTGCTGGTAGTGGGCGTCGTAGCCGACGAAGAAGACGGTCCCCGCGTTCACGCGATACGAGACGAGGACGTTTCCGCCGAGTGTTTTCTCGAACGTGTCGTACTCCATGACGTTCCGGAGGAGCAGCCGGTCCGTGAACTGATACGTCGTCCTGGTCCGGAGGATCTTGATGTCGAACACCTCGGCATCGGTGCGCACGTCGGTGAACCGGCTTGTGTTGAGGTTGACCTCCGACTGCAGCCGCGAGAACGGCCGGACGGTGACGAGCAGGTTGAGTTGCCGATCCGCGCCGAGGAACGGGTTCTCGATGAACCGGATCTGATCTCCCGACCATAACGAGAAACCGACGCCGACGCGGCGGCTCGTGTTCACGTTGCCGCCCACGTTGTACCGCGTCTTCCAGAAGTCGATGTCGCGATACTGCTCCATGTCGCGGTTCACGTTGACATAGGCGGTGATGTTGTTCGTGAATGTGAAGTTCAAGCGCCCCCAGATGCCCTCGTCCTGCAGCACGCCCTGGTAATCGTAGTTGCGCTCGTACGAGATTCGGGGTTCCCAGTTGACGATCCAGTTCTCCGGCCACCACCGGTACGACGCGCTGGCGCTGGTCTGCTTCTGGTCGACCCGGCGAATGAAGCCGAGGTCCGTGCCGAACTCCGGGTGCAGCCGGGTGTGCCGCACCTCGTAGCCGAGGTTGCGGCCTTCCTTGCGCAAATTGAGGTCGAACATCGGGCCGGTGTGACGCGCGCCGTCCACATCACGCCGGTCGGTGTTCAGCGCCGTGAAGCGGAGCCGGTGGTTGACGCCGAGGCGGAACATGCCATCGAAGCCGCCCACGCGGCTGTAGCTGTCGAGGAGCTCGCGATCGGTGAAGAGCAACCCGACATGGGACTCTGAATAGAGGTCGTACCGTACCCGGCCCAGGACGACCTTTGCCGTCTGTCCATACGCGGAACTGGTGCGATCGTCGAGCCTGCCAGGGGCCTCGTCGTTGGCGACCATGAAGCCGATCGACGTGTTGCCGACCTTGCCGGTGAGCTTCGCGCCGTACCGCGGATCGACGACCGTGCGCGTGTGCACCAGCGACAAATTGAACGGCGCGGAGATCTGATAGATCTCCTGCCCCTCGAGAAAGAACGGCCGCAGCTCCGGGTAGAACACCGGGAAGCGCTGGTTGACCTCGATCTGCGCGCGATCCGATTCGATCTGCGAGAAGTCCGGGTTGTAGGTGAAGTCGAACGTGAGGTTCGACGTGACGCCGTACTTGACGTTGATCGCTCCCTCGGCCTGATTGTCGCCGTGGCTATGGTCGTGTGCTTCCGCGCCCGTGTGGAGCGCGTCGGCGCGAATTGCCGTGAAGGTGGGCAAGAACTCGAGGTTCCGGCTCGTCGACAGATTCGTCATGCCGTCGAGCACGCCCATCTGACGGAGCATGCCCATCACATTGCGCGAGACCGGCGCCCAGACGACGCTCTCGTCTTTGCTGTCGATCGTCCGTTCGATCTGCAAGCCCCAGCGATGCGCCTCTCCCTGCTGGCGCGTGGGGTAGCGCAGGCTCTTGAACGGAATCGCCATTTCCGCGACCCAGCCATCCTCGACCAGCCGTCCGGCCGATTCGAACAGCGCGTCCCACGAGCTGTCACCAGGAGCGGCGCTGCGGTTGCCACCGCTGGTGTGGTTCTGAGGTGGCGTCCTCGACGTGAGCTGCTCCCGCAACCTGTCGAGCAGCGAGGTGCTCCGTTTGGTCGAGCCGTTGACAGCGGTCACGCTCGCGCGTCCACCGCTGCCGCCAAGGATCCCTTCGGCCTGCTGGCCGACGGTGCCGCTGGACGCGTCCGCGCCACCCAGAACCGAGTCGCTCTGCACGCCGTACCCATTGACAGAAAACACGTACGCCCGCTGCTGGTCGAGAAACGGATCGAAGTACACCTGCACCGTGTCGTCAGGGCCCGTCTGATCGCGGTCGACGCGGCTCGCTCGAATCAGCCTGGGATCCGAATAGTGCGCGTAGATGCCGAAGTAGATGTTCTGACTGTCGTAGGCGATGAACACCTCGGTCTGCTCGGTGGCCGGTGCCCCCTCGAGCGGCCGCTGCTGAACGAAATTGGTCACGCGCGTGGCCGTCCGCCAGATGGCGTCATCGAGCCGGCCATCAACGTTCGGCGGTTCGTTCGTTCGGATCGCCAAGACAGTCGGCCGGCCGGCAAGGATTCCGACGGATACCTGGGGGCCAGACGCGCCCGCATTACCTTCCAAGGTGAGGGGGCCGGCGACACCCGATTCGCTGGTCCCGCCTGCCGGCGCCCCCTCCTGTGCATGCGCGACTGCGGGTGCTACGCACAGGAGCGCTGCGGCTATTGCCGCGATCGGTGCGTGTAGAGAAATCCTCATCGTTGAGCCCGTACTCCTACCACACGGGCATCCGTTCCGCCACAACGAATTGATCGGAGCTGTTCGGCTTTCGGCGTTGGGCTCTCGACTCCGGGCCAGTCGAGATTATGCGGATTCACGAGTGGCGGGCCGAGAGCCAGGTGCTATCATGATATCATCACGTGCGAGGGGGGTTGAGGTGGCGCAGTTCGTCGTTAGAAATCTCGAGGAAGCCGTGAAGGCGCGGCTGAAGCGTCGTGCGCGGAGGCACGGCCGCAGCATGGAGGAAGAGGCGCGCGAGATCCTTCGCAGCGCTGTCCAAAAGGACCAGGGCGCAACCGGCGGGCTCGGTAGCGACATCGCTGCGCTCTTCGCGACAGTCGGCCTCGACTCGGATATTGCGGAGCTGCGCGGACATCCCATCGAGCCCGCGTCGTTCGACCCGTGATCGTTCTGGATACGAACGTCCTCTCCGCGCTGATGCGCCAGAGGCCGGATCCTGAGGTCATCGAGTGGCTCGACCAACAGCCTCGCAGCTCGGTATGGACCACCGCGGTCACGGTGCTCGAGATCCGGTTCGGCCTGCAGATCCTTCCTGCCGGGAAGCGGCGCTCGGCACTGCTGCAGGCCTTCGAGGTGGTTCTGTTCGACAAGATTGAACAGCGGATTGCGGCCCTCGATCTGGAGGCGGCGCGCCGCGCCGCCGATCTCATGGCCGTGCGACATCGGAAAGGTCGACCGGGTGATCTCCGGGATACGATGCTCGCCGGCATCGTCCTCGCCCATCACGCCACGCTCGCCACACGGCACACGCGTCACTTTGAAGATCTGTCGGTGCCGGTCGTCAGTCCGTGGCGGCGATCGTAACTCGTTCTCACTTCGACAGGCCACAGAGTCACAGAGACACGGGGTTGAACGAAGGTGCGCCCCGAGCGGTCTGCTCCGAACGCTTTTCTCCGCGTGCGCGAGGGACGCGGCCCTACGGCCTTGACGAAGTATATACTGACGTATAGACTGTGAAGCGTGACAAAGACACGCGCCAAGCTGTTTCAGAACGGGGGTAGTCAGGCGGTTCGTCTGCCCAAGGAGTGTCGGTTCGCTGACCTTCAACGAGAGGTTGTGGTGCGTCGCGAAGGCCGGCGCGTGATCCTCGAGCCCGTCGACGAGTGGTCGGACGAGTTCCGGGCCTGTCTCGGGGCGTGGCCCGACGACATTCCGCGCCCCAAGCAGCGGCGGCTCACAGACGCGCAGGATCCGTTTGACTGATGCCCGGCTACATGCTCGACACCGACGCGGTGAGCTTCGCCCTTCGAGGCCGGGGGCAGGTCGCGACTCACCTTCTCGACCATCGCCCGTCAGAGATCTGTATGAGCTCTATCACACTGGCCGAGCTGCGGTACGGTGCCGATATGAAGCGATCTCGGAAGCTTCACCGCCTGATCGATAGGTTCGTCGAGGCCATCACCGTTCTCCCGTTCGACCGGGCCGCCGCTGATCGCTTTGGGCCCGTGGCCACGGTGTTGGCCGGGCAGGGAACTCCCATCGGTGAGTTCGACACACTGATTGCCGCACACGCGCTGGCCGTCCGACGCACGCTGGTCACCAACAACATCAAGCACTTTGCCCGCGTCGCTGGCCTCAAGACGGAGAACTGGACCTGATTCCACCGGCCGTGCTTCAGTTGTCTGGTCGATTCCGCGAAGAGGCCGCAATGAGCGGTTGGTCGCACGCCTGCTGTTCGCCCCGTGGCATCCCAGGTGAGGACGACGTCGGGGACGCGCATTCGCTTGGAAGAGCGGCTCCGCGGGCCTGCGCCATGCTTTTCGTACGAGCGGAACGGCCTGCTCTGAACGTTTTTCTCCGCGAACCTCGGCGCTTCCTCGACGAAGGAGCGTGACGAATCGCTATGATCCGGACGGTCCGAACGCCCCGAACTATCCGAACTTCCAGAACGACCCGAACGCTTCGAACGACTGAACGTCCCGAACGGGAGGCTATCGAAGTTCCGCGTCCCAGTCAGCCGTCAGGCCAGGGACGCGAAACCCGGACGCGTCAGAGGATGTGGAATGCCTTCCGGCGGGCCCAGCGGTAGACGCCGAAGTCGGAGTCGAACGTGAGAATCCTCGGGTCTTCGTGCAGCTCGGCGCACCAGATCAGGCACGCGTCGGCCAGCGAGATTCGCCTGCTGGCGTACTTCCGGAGCAGTGCTTCGATCTGGGTCCAGTGATCGCCGATGGAGAGGGCGACATCGTACAGCCCCGAGTGCCCGAGCGCGACGACCTCGGCCGGTCCATTGGCATCGACTTTTTGCATCAGGAAGCAGGCTTCGGCGAGCACGGCTTCGCACGTACGGAACGGCGCCTGACACGTGCCGAACAATCGCTTGGCACGGTCGTGGTCGTTGTCGTTCGCCGACAAGAACGCCACGAGAGGGCCCGTGTCCAGCAAAACGCCAGAGGCGTTCATCGGCCAAAGCCGTCAAGATGCTTCTTGTTCGTGGAGAGATCCTTCGGGCCCATCTTGAACTTCCCGGCGCTGTTCCGGGCGACGTCGAGGGCGGAGCGCCTGCCGACCAAGACGTCGCGCACCAGTCGCAATCCACGACGGACGAGCTGCGATTCGGATTCGCCCGTCGCGGCCTTCAGCTCCTTGAGGACGGCGGAATCCTCCTTGCTGAGACGCGCGTGGATATAGCCCTTCATGCCGAGGAGTGTAGCACACTGTTAAACATCTGTGCTACACGCGGCGCGCGCGATCCGACACCGCGAATAGGGTCCATCGTCAGCAGGCGTGACTGGGCGGGTCGCCAGTGCGCTCAACGTCATTCAGCCATGAACAGCCCGCGAACGAGATGTTCTCGTGTGGCGCCGATTATTCGTAGTGTGCCATCCGTCGGCGTGGCGACCCTTTGTGCACGCGGCGGACGTTACACCGCGAGCAGTCGCACGGTCGGAAAGTACGCCTGAAGGTGCTCGAGGTCCGTGAAGTCCGAGGTATATACGACATCGCCTCGGCGTGCCGCCGACGCCATGACTAGGGCGTCGATCGCGGTGGCGCCCGACACTACCGCGAGCGCCTCTCCGGCAATCCGCGCGAGCGGGGTTGTGGTGTCCTCCACCCGTACGCCGCGCAGGATGAGCTCACGCGTCTCGGAGCGACCGCGCCACCATTCCGCGACGACGACCGCCGGAACGGTGACGGGGATGCCGTCCGCCACAGCCGTGGCGTACACGCGAGCGATGCGCTGGTGCCGGCGTTCGAGGGCGATGAGCGCGCCGGTATCAAAGGTAAGACCGGGGTTCACGCCGTCCTACGGCGGCGCCGACGAGTCGAGTCGCCGCGCCACTCGGCACGGATCGACTCACGTTGCTCCGGAGCCGTGCGACCCAGGTCTCCGAGCCACGCCACCAGCGCCTCTCGTCCTTCGTCTTCCCTGATCCGGCCGACGCCTTCCGCGACGACCGCGGACAGATTGCCCCCGTACAGCCGTCGGGCGCGCTTTCGCAGAAGTGCCAGATCCGACCGGTCGAGCGAGATGCTCACTTTGTCCGTCCGGCCGGATCGACGCCGTGGTCCTCGCGCCGTCATTGTGCCACCATGGTAGCACACACATTACTTCGCAGTATGTCGGCCGGCCGGGCGCGCGCTTCGTGAACGCCGCCCGGTTCGTCCGGAGCATCGCGATAGTGGGGAACAAGCGCTCGTCGATCTGCGCTCCCTGCTGGTAGTGGGCGTCGTAGCCGACGAAGAAGACGGTCCCGCGTTCACGCGATACGAGACGAGGACGTTGCCGCCGAGTGTCTTCTCGAACTGTCGTACTCCATGAGCGCGCCGATCATGGCCGCGGC
>Ga0209640_10000342_pt1 | contig 35652 bp, 28 predicted proteins | sample RifCSP10_1_FD_184018 | JGI IMG/M metagenome (GOLD analysis project Ga0209640, IMG submission 184018) | Soil microbial communities from Rifle, Colorado - Rifle CSP2_sed 10_1 (SPAdes) (version 2) | ecosystem: Environmental > Terrestrial > Deep subsurface > Rock core/Sediment | place: Rifle... | reverse complement strand
CGACGGTGACACCCGACATCGAAACCTACTCTGCAAGAAAGCGCGTGAAGACGTTTCAGATCTTCTCCTACACCGGCAAGAGCGATGACTCGAACGTCATCGGCGTGACCCCGTCTTATTTTCGGCTCGCGAGATTCAGCCTGGCAGAGGGCAGCTTGTTCTCCGAGCCCGACGAAAAAGAATACGAGCAGTATTGTGTGATCGGGTCGCGAGTCCGGCACAAGCTGTTCGGCCAGGTCCCGCCAATCGGTCAGACGATCAAGATCGATAAGCTGTGGTTCACGGTGATCGGCGTCCTCGAAGACAACAACCTGACCAGGGATGAGTTCGAAGGAGTCAAGATTCAGGACTTCAGCAACGACATCTACATCCCGCTCGCAACCGCGCGAAAGAAGTTCGAGTTCAAACGCCTCGAATCCGAGCTGGACGAGATCGTCGTCAGCATAAAGACGGCGCAGGCCATCAAACAAAGCGCAGTGCTCATCAGCGAAGTCATCTCAACCGCGCACGGCAAGGCGGAGGACTTTTCAATCGTCGTTCCGCGCGAATTGCTCGAGCAGAATCAGAGGACGCAACAGATCTTCAACATAGTGATGAGCTGCATCGCCGGTATCTCGCTGCTGGTGGGCGGAATCGGGATCATGAACATCATGCTTGCGAGCATCCTCGAGCGGACGCGCGAAATAGGAGTTCGGCGCGCGGTAGGGGCCCGGCGGCGCGACATCTGGCGGCAATTCCTGGTGGAGTCGTTGTCGATCAGCTTTCTGGGCGGGCTGACGGGGATCATCTTCGGGGTCGGCGTGTCTCGCATAGTCGCTCTGTACGCGGAATGGAGCACGGTGGTGACGCCGCAATCGGTTGCGATGTCGTTCGGAGTCTCGGCCGCGGTGGGACTCTTGTTCGGCATCTATCCTGCGGTGCGCGCATCCCGCCTCGACCCTGTTGAAGCACTCAGGTATGAGTAGGAATTCGAGAAAACGGCACGTTGAATAGAGCGGCGGCGGGTTGGCACCTTGCGCGAACCAAGTAGCACGCGCTCATGAATTAGCTGCCCTGTTTTATTCATTTCTGTGCCTTTCTGTGCCTTGTGTGCCTTATTGCGGCTGCTACCCTGAACGCAGAATCGCGAGAGGCTTGCGCGCCAGCACGTCTATAGTCGATATCGCACCCACCACGGTCACCAGCGCGACCGTCGCCGCGATCCCGATCAGGTTGAGCGACGGCGTGAAGCTCCAGGGAATCTCGAACACGTGGCGCGCCGTCGCCCACGACAGCCCAACCGCGAACGCCGACCCGATCACTCCCGCCAACAGTCCCATCAGTCCGTACTCGACAAGCATGATCTGAAGCAACGCCTTCCTCCGGGCGCCGAGCGTCTTGAGCACCGCCGTCTCGTACACGCGCTGGAACTTCGTCATCGCGATCGACCCGATCAGGATCAGCGCTCCGCTCAAGAAGACGAATCCGCCGATGAAAGAAACTGCGAGCGTTATGTTCTCGGCGATCCGCTTGACCGTCTTGACGATCTCGGTGACGTCGACGATCGAGATGTTCGGAAACTGATCGACCATCGCACGTTGAAAGCGCGACCGCTCGAGCTCACCCGTCGGGCCGTTAACCGCGCCGATCATCATCTGAGGCGCATCATCAAGCGCGCCGGGACGGAACAGGATCATGAAACCGGTGCGCGAGTTCCGCCAATCCACGTGCCTGATGCTCGTCACTCGCGCCGCGAGCTTTCGGCCCTGGATGTCGAAGCCGATCGTACTGCCAACGTCGAGCCCGCTCGTTCCGCGCATGCTCTCTTCAATCGAGACCTCGGCCTCGGAGTTCCGGCCATCCGTGCCCGCGTCCCAGAACCTGCCGGCCACGACCGTCTCGTTGACTTCAAGCGCCGGCCGGTAGGTGACGACGTATTCGCGCGAGAGTCTGCCGCGCTCGCGCCTGTCACCGCCTCTGGTGGGGCCTCCGTCGCTGAAAACTTCGCGGCCGTTGATCTCGACGATGCGCGCGCGCACGGTCGGAATCAGCGCGGGCCTTTCACCGGTCTCGCGCTCGACCAGGTCCCCGACTCCTTGCTGCTGGTCTTTCTGAACGTCGATCAGGAACATGTTCGGCAGCTTGCCCTGTCGGCTCAGGTCGAATTCGCGAAGCAGGTTCGATTCGAGCGATTGAATCGAGATGACCAGAAAGACGCCCAGCCCGACGACCATCACGATCACGCGAGTCTGATTGCCCGGTCGGTAGAGGCTGTTGATCCCCTGCCGCAACGCAAACGACGCGACCGGCCGCAGCCGCCGCACGATCGCGATCAGCATCGCCGCCGCCGCGAGCAGCGTCAACGCCGTCGCCGAAAGCCCCGCGAGAAAAAACAGACCGACGCGAAGCGATCCGGCTTGCCACGAGACCAGCAGCAACAATCCGAGGATCACAACCGCGCCTGTGATCCACCTGAGCACGTCGAACTTCGGCCGCCGCCCGCCTGTCTGATCGCGCAGCAGCGTATTGGGTTTGATCTGCCTGATGCTGAGCAGCGGAAGCGCGGAGAATAGGATCGAGATCAGCAACCCTACTCCGACCCCTTGAACCACGGCCCCCGCCTCCAACCCGTAGTCGGTGTTGCGGGGCAGGATACTCGCGTAATAGTGCTGGACAACGTAGAGCGTCGCCTTTGCAAGCACCAATCCCAGCGCGCTGCCCGCCAGTCCCAACACGACGACCTGAGCGAGATAGACAACCGTGATTCTCGCGCCGGTGCCGCCCACGCACTTGAGCACGGCTATCGTCTTCCTCTTTTGCTCGATGAAGACTCGGGTCACGTTCGAGATGCCGATGCCGCCGAGAACAAGAATCACGAGCCCGGTGAGCGAGAGATAATTCTCGGCTCGTTCGAAGGACTCGTTCAGACTCTCTTCCGAATCTCTGTATGACCGGACGTTGACAAGACCGTCTTTCGTTTCCGCTTTGAGCTGCTTTACCAGCGGCTGCATCCCGCCTTCAGGTGTTCTAAGCAGGATCTTGCGCCGCGCGCGGCTGCCGAAGCCGGTCAGGCCCGCGCTCTCGACTGCCGACCGTTCGATGAAGACGCGCGGCCCAAGTCTGAACCCGCCTCCGCCCCCGGGCTCGTCGACGAACGAACTGCGAATCTCGAACGCCGCGCTGCCGATCAACACTTCGTCGCCCACCTGAAGCCCCAATCGGTCCAGCAACGCGACAGAAACGACCGCGCCGCCCGAAGCGACGAGCGAATAGTCGAAGGCATCGCCGCTTGTGAGCTTGAACTCACCAACCAGAGGAAAGCCGGGATCGATCCCCTTTAGGTCGATCATCAACACGCCGTCTCGCAGAGGGTCGGCGGGGCGCAGCATCGTGACCGACTCGATTGTTTCGGTTCGGGCTTCGACAAGCGGCGGCTTCGCGAGACGATCTATCACTGCCAGCGTCTCCGGGGTCCAGGGGCGGTCGGAGTCGATGCGTACGTCAGCGGTCAGAAGCGCGCGGGCGTCGCCGGCCACCGCGCGATTCACGTTGCGGATTATCGACCTCAGCGCGACGATCGACGCGACGCCGATGGCTATGCAGAGGAAGAAGAAGAGCAGCCTGCGCCACGAGGCTCGCAGCTCACGCACCGCCATTTGAAAGATGAACCTCATCGTCTTCGGCCTTCCAATGTTTCCGGCCACGCGGCGAGTCTGACGGACCTTTCGGGCCGCCTTGAGATGGAGCAACCACTAGCCAAAGAAGATTCACAGGTAGTCGAAGAGAACGAAGCACAGGGTTGGATACACTCCACGCTCAACTCCTGAGCGCTTCGACCAGCAGTATCGACACGGCAGCGGGTGTGACGCCGGGGATGCGGGCCGCCTGGCCTATGGTCCGCGGGCGAACCCTCCCGAGCTTTTGCACGACTTCGTTGGAGAGGCCCGACACCCGAGCGAAATCAAGCGCAGCCGGTATCTCGAGATCATCGTAGCGGCCGCGCTTGCGGGCCAGCAATTCCTGATCCTTCAAGTAGCCGGAATACCGCAGGTCGTTCAGCGCGACTATCGTCTCGCGATCGGCGATTGAGCCGCCCATCGCCACCTTCACGAACCCGACCAACTTCTCGGCGTCGAAGTCCGGCCGCCGCGCCAGGTATTCGAGCCTCTTCCCCTCGTAGCTCTCGGGCGATCCTTCAAGTCCCGCGAGCGCCTCGCCCTCCAGATCCTTCACTCTCGCTTCATGCAGCAGGTCCTTCACGTGCTTCACGTCTTCCTGCCGCCTGAGGAAAGCCTCGTAGTCATCGTGCCCGATCGAGCCGATCTCACGCGCGAGCGGTGTTAGTCGCTGGTCGGCGTTGTCGTACCGGAGCGACAATCGCATCTCCGCGCGTGAGGTGAACATCCGATAAGGCTCGTCCGCTCCCTTGGTGACCAGATCGTCGACCATCACGCCGATGTAGCTCTCTTTGCGATCGAACACTACCTGTGTACGTCCTAACGCAGCGAGTGCGGCGTTGATGCCGGCGACGATGCCCTGGCCGGCGGCTTCTTCGTAACCCGACGTTCCATTTATCTGTCCCGCGTGAAACAGGCCGTGCAAGGCTTTGGTCTCGAGCGTCGAGTGAAGCTCGCGCGGGTCCACGAAGTCGTATTCGACGGCGTAGCCGGGCCTCAGCATCTTTACCGCCTCGAGCCCCGGGATCTTCCTGACGAATTCGAGCTGAACATCTTCCGCCATGCTCGTCGAGATTCCGTTGGGATAGACCTCGTAGGTCTCGAAGCCCTCGGGTTCGAGAAAGATCTGATGGCGCGGCTTCTCGCTGAACTTCACGACCTTGTCTTCGATCGACGGGCAATACCGTGGACCGATCCCCTTGATGTCGCCGCTGTACAAGGGCGATTTGTCGAGGTTGGTGCGGATGACGTCGTGAACCGCTTCGTTGGTGTATCCGATGAAGCAGTTGACCTGCGGACGGCGAATCTCATCGGTCTTGAACGAGAACGGAACCGGGCGGTTATCACCGGGCTGGACTTCGAACTTGGAGTAGTCGATGGTGCGGCCGTCAAGCCTGGGCGGCGTCCCGGTCTTGAGCCTGCCAATGTTGAAGCCGATGCCGCGAACCGCGTCGGCCAGGCGGATCGAAGCCGGCTCTCCGCTGCGGCCCGCCTGAAACGTCTTCTTGCCGACGTGAATCAGCCCGTTCAGGAAAGTCCCGGTGGTCAGCACGACCGAGCGCGCGTTGATGACCGTGCCATCCGCAAGCTCGACCCCGGTGACTGATCCGCCGCCGGTTTTGATCTCCGCCGCTTCGCCTTCGATGATCGAGAGATTCTCGGTCAGCGCGAGACGCCGGCGCATCTCGTTGCGATAGAGGTTTCGGTCGGCCTGGGCGCGCGGCGACTGGACGGCGGGCCCGCGGCTTCGGTTCAGCAACCTGAATTGAATACCGGTCGCGTCGATGACCTCGCCCATGATTCCGCCGAGCGCGTCAACTTCGCGGACGAGGTGGCCTTTTGCGATGCCGCCGATCGCGGGATTACAGCTCATCTGGCCGATTGAGTTTCGGTCGAGCGTGATCAGAGCAGTGCGCGCGCCGATCCTTGCCGCGACGCGGGCGGCTTCGCACCCGGCATGGCCGGCGCCGATTACGATGACATCAAAGGTCGAGCGGCTCATAGCATGAAACGACCGACTCGCGGGAATCAGTCCGGTAGGATAACACATCCGAATGCGGGGCTTCACGCGCCGCCAGGCGACCGGATGCGCGTCGGACTTTTCGCGCTTGCCCTCGCCAGATGGGCCCTTGATGCTCCAGCCTACGGGAAGCACCCGCGCTCATTGCCCATTGATCGTATCCACCTCGCGAGAGGTGGGTCCGTGATACTCCAGCCTAGCAGAAAGCGTCGCGCTCATTGCCCATTGATAAACCTCGGAAGAAGTCGGCGATGCCTCCTGTAGGCTGAAACCTCACGGACCCAACCTCTCGCGAGGTGGGTATGATGCGCTTGACTGGGCGAGCGCGAGAATTTGACGCCCACCCCCGAGCGAAAGACCGCTTGATCCGTCCTGGTTGGTCCTGCTATGTTCCAACACTCGAAGGGACCGCGGACCATCTTCTCAAATTGGTCGTTGGCTCGCCTCAACCGATGACCGGCAGTCATTGCGGAATGCGTCGATGAGTATAGGAAACAGCGAGCACTTCTTGTTTGCTATTGAACGAGGAAAAACCACCGGAGGAGCGACCATGAAGCCAGTCATCCTGTCGTTCGTCCTGGCCGCGTCGGTTATCGTCCCCGCCCACTCCCAACAAGCGGAGCCCTACCTGACGTGGACCGCAGATCAAGCCCTGAAAACCGGCAAGGCGATGGTCGCCACCGGCCGTGTCGGCGGCGTCTGGGACACGCGCGTCGTCCATACCGAATCGGCGATCAACTATAAACTGCGCGCAACCTGGCTGACCCCCGAAGTGATTCGCGCGGCGGCGAGGCTCGAACAGTTGCGAAGCCGGTTGTCCGATGAGCAGACCCGGGCGCTGGTCGATGAGGCCGACCTCCCCGGCCAGACAGTGTTTCTCGTCGAGATCGATCCAAACGAGGGCTCTGGAGTCATCCCGCTTGACTGGCGAGTATTTCTGCAACCGAAGGGAGCGCCGCCGGGGGGACCAAACGCCGTGCCGGGAACGAAATCGCCGGCCTTCCGCAACATCAAGGCGCTGGCCGGCGTGATGCCGCGAAATTACGACTACGATCGATTCTGGGTCAGCTTCCCCGTTGTAAACGAGAAGAACGAACCTCTGATTCCGCCGTCAGTCCAGGAGGTCGAGCTGATTGTCGGCATATACAACAAAGAGGGACGGGCGACGTGGCGGGTTCCTTCCTCGATTCGCGAACGCATCACCGCGCTCACCAAAACCCAAACTCAAAAGGAGTAGAAGATGAAACCACTGAGAGTGATTGCCCTTCAAATGTTGGTCTTCGGATTAGCAATCTCAGGTCAGGCGCAGAAGCCGGCCGAGGACGACAAGCGTTACGTGCTGCTCGCGACCAGCCGGACTTCGACGATGCAAAAGGAACTCGACCAGGCCGCCGCGCAGGGATATCGAATCCTGGTTGGCTCGCCTACGAGCAGCGAGGAGATGGCGTTGTTCCTCGAGCGAGTCGCCGAACCGTCCGCGCCCTACAAATACAAACTGCTGGCGACGACGCGGACAAGCACGATGCAACGCGAGTTGAACGAGGCGGCCGAATCAGGGTTTCGCCTGCTGCCGCGAACGATGATCGCCAAGCCCCAGCTCATCGGCGGCGTCGAGATCGTGATGGTCCTCGAACAAACGCCCAAAATTGAGACCAAGTACGACTACAGACTGCTGGCGACGACGCGCACCTCAACCCTGCAGAAGGAAGTGATGGAAGCGCAGGCAGCCGGTTACGTTTTGATCGGGATGGTGAGCCGCGGTGAGCACATGGTCATCATGGAAAAGGGCGTTCCTGTGAAATGATCAAGCCTTCGTCGCGCCATACAAGCCGTCTATCTGGGATTGATACCGGGCGGCGATTGCGTCGCGCTTGAGCTTGCTGTTCGCTGTCAGCAGGCCATTATCGATCGTGAACTGACCCTCGCTGACGTGGAAAGCCCGGACACGTTTGTAGTGCGGCAATTGGGAGTTCACGGCCTCGATCGCGGCTTCCACCTGATCGGTTGTGACCGCCGCACCGGGTCCTGTAGTGATGATGGCGGCCAGGTAACTTCGGCCGTTGCCCACAAGCACGACGTGCTCGGCGCCCGGCAGATTCTTCACCACCATCTCCTCGATCGGTTCCGGTGCAATGTTGTGGCCCGACGCCGGGATGATCAGATTCTTGATCCTTCCGATGACCGCCCAGTTGCCGGCGACGTCGACCTCGCCTTGATCGCCGGTATGAAACCACCCGCCGGCGAGCGACTTTGCAGTTTCCTCGGAACGGTTCCAGTAACTCGGAAAGACGTTCGGCCCGCGCACGAGAATCTCGTCGTTCTCGCCGAGCTTCATCTCGATACCCGGAATCGCCGGCCCGACGCGGCCCGGCGTCACGTGATGCGGATGATCCATCGTGCAGATGGCCGTCGTCTCGGTCAGCCCATACACCTGCAGGACCGGCAGCCCGATCATCATGAAAAAGAGCTGAGTCTCTTTGGCGAGCGGCGCCGATCCACTGATGAGCGCGGTGAGGTTCGGCCCAAGCTTCTTCCTGATCGCCGGAAACACCATCGCTTCGGCCACAGCCAGCCAAACCCAATCAAGCCCGCGCGCCGCGTGCTCGTGACGGCGGAACCACGCCGCTTTGCCCTTATGAAACAACTTGAGCGCGAAGCCGCCCTTATTGTTCAACTGGTCTTCGATGCCAGACCTGACCCGCTCCAGCAGCGCCGGGACGTTGAGAAAGTAGTTCGGCGCCGCGAGCTTCATCTCGTCGACGAGCTTGTTCAAGTCCGTTGACATCGTCAGCGTGCTGTTCCGCGACAAACACGTCAGCAGAAGTATCCACGACCCCGCGAAACAGAACGGCAGATAGTGAAAGACCCGGTCGGCCTCTACCCTCGGACCCATCAACAAATCGAGCCGCGCGTTGGTGCAGGGGACCATATGGTTCAGGTTGGCTACATTGAGGATGACTCCCTTCGGCTCACCTGACGTGCCGGACGTGTATATGATCGTTACCGGATCATCGTCCGCGAGCGCGACCGGCGCGTCATCCATGCCGGAGCCAGCAGCCTTCGCAGCGGTGAACACTTCGTCGAAGCGAGCGATGGGCGGAGCGGCACTCCAATTCCGCCGAATGCCTTCGGCGAGCGACTCGTCTCCGCAGCAAATCAGCGACGGCGAACAGTCCTTCATCATTCCGACCATCTCGGCGGGGGCCTGGCGGGCGTAGAGCGGGACGACGATGATCCCTTCGGCCATCATCGCGAGGTCGAGCGCCACCCATTGAATGTTGTTATGTCCGAGCAGCGCGCAACGGTCTCCCTTCTTGAGTCCGGCATCCGCGAGAAAGCAGCGCGCGGTCCGGACCGAGGCGAGTAACTCTGCGCAAGTGACGGCGACCACCCGGCCGTCGCGAGCTTCTTGCAGGGCGACTCTTCCGGGCGTCGGGTCGATTCGGTTGAGGATGTTCTCAATGAAATTCATGGTGTGGTCAATCTTCGTCTCGCCCATCAAACCGCGGCTTCCATGAGCTTCCTGCGCCGCCGGCCCATCCTCCAATGAAACGCGGTCAGCGTCGGCGCAAGCAAGACTGAATAAGCGAAGCCGGACAATCCGGCGTACTCCCGGCCTCCGATCAGAGCTATCATCATCGATGTCAGTCCCACGCCCGCGTATCAAGAGTTTCCAGCGCGTTCAATTCCAACTCGATCGCGCGGTCACAATGCCAGCACGACCCGGAGGAGCTTATCCACTTCCGCCTGGACTTGCGGCCCAACGCGACCGAGACGCCGGACGATCACTGAACGCTCCACGGCCGCGAGTTTGTGCATACGAAAGACCGATGATACCCGAAGACCAGTCAGGGCAAACTCGCCGTGTGTCGTGTCGATCTTGTAATCCGTGGGAACAAGCGACCCTCGCAAGACGCTCGATATGGCCGCCAGCACCAGGTCTTGCCCGATGGGGCCATCCGAAACGACCAAAGCGGGACGCAGCGATGCGCCGGTCAGATCAGTGAACGGAAACCGCGTCAAGACAATGGCGCCACGTGAGAGCGAAGATTGAGTCACACCGGCTCGCCGTCCTCCGTTGAGTAGATGTCCTCACCCTTTTCCTTCCAGAAGTTGAAAGCTGCCCCCTGCTCAGCGAGGCGCATAATCGCCAATGTCGACGTATCGTCTTCCTCAATAGCCAAGTCGATCTCCTGCGATCTCCGCGCCACCTCTACAAGACGCTCCAGGTCACCTCGCAATAGCAACACCTTATCGCCTATTAGCTGTGCGTGAATCGTCGCCATAAACCCTCTACTCAACTGTTGCCCAATTGTATCAGATTACTAGATGGTACTTCTTTTCGGTTCGTCAAACACCTTCCAATGGTGAATACACGGAAAGCGCCGTTGGAATAATTCCAATTGGAACACTACCGTATTGTTCGACTAGCTTGCGCAGACTCGCGCTGAACGGCGGAAGGTAATCCTCCCAGCTCAGCGTCCCCGTGCGAACTGGAAACTCCGGATAGCGCCGCTGAAGGTTCTCCTCGAAGTAGACTCCCATCCGCGCCATCACCTTCAGGTTCTTCGCGACGCATCGTCCGATCCCATCCCGCACCGATTCGTGCTCCTTCTGCAACGTGTTCATCACCGAAACAAGCCTCTCTTCGAGGTCGGGATCGTCGACGGTCAATAACAGATGATCGTGCCCGCGCTCGTGCATGAGATTGCGGATTCGCTCGTCCATCGTCACCCCGGCCGAGGGAACAAGCGACGGCATCGCTGTAACAATTCCGTGATAACGCGATGAGACCATGAGATGACTGCAGCGCACGATGCTCACCAACTGATACATGTCGTAGTCGAGCGATGAGAAGACCGGCACCCCGCCGAGGCTGTCTGACATCCGCCGGCAGGACTTCGTGTCCAGCGCCTCCATCGCCACCAGGATCGGAAAGACCCTCTGCTCCCGGCGAAAGCGATCAACGGCGTTGGTCATTGCCGTCAGATAGCGCTCGTAAGCGGCATCCACCTTCGAACCCGACTTGTGGAAATAGACCGAGCGGTAGTGGCTTTGTTTGTACGCGCCGGTGAGCGCCTTCGCCACGAACCTGGCGACTGAAGCCTTCACCGGCCACCAGAACGGGTTAATGGGGCAGACGGCGAGCACCGGACTGGTTCCGTCCCATCCTGCCTCGCGCAGAGTCTTCGATCCGTATTCCGGCCCGTGAGGCTCGAACGTCCACGCCGTATCGGTTCCGAGTTCTGTCTGAATGCCGAGCTTGCCCAGCACCGCCTGTGACTCTTCGTTTCGCGTGATCACGAGCGAGTCCGCGCAGTAACGGCCGCACATCTTCGCCAGCGTCGCGTCCATGTGTCCCGCCTCGGCGCCGTATCCGATCGACAGCTTGTTCTGGGCGGACGCGATCGCAAGCGAGCCGATCATCATCGTCGTCAAGGCGTTCGCGAACTTGCTCTTGAACATCGACCCTTCGCACGCGACGACGCCGTCGTACTTGCGAACTTCGCGGTAAAGGAACGGCGGAAATATGTCGGGCAGCTTGACCTGCGTGACCCCATTGAAGTAGCCGCGTGTCAGCTCGAAGTTCTGGCTGAGGACGCTGATCTCGACTCTATCAGCGCCGAGTATGTGCCTGATCTGCCGCAGCATCTCCTCGACGCGAACGTCGGCGCCCGTGTTGCGCGTGCCGTTGTAACCCGTGAAGAGCAGCTTGAGCTTTTCGCCCGGAACCCAACGCCGGCCGCCCCCGAGCATCCATTGCATCCGGGACAACTCGACCAGCCCGCTCACCCAGGCTTCCAGAGCCAGATCCATGCTCATGCGGCAGATTCTCCAACGACGCTCGGCCACTCGCGGTAGCTGTACGTAAAGCGGCCCTCTTTGGCGAACTTCAACAGCGGATAGCTGTACTCGGAGAACGGCGCCGGCGCGCGGCCAGTCTCGGTCACGATGCGAGTGTTGTCGAACACCGTGTTCCATACCAGGTAGGGAATGAACACCTTGAGCAACGATGCCGCGTATCCCATCGGCGTGCCGCGCCGGTTCGCAAGACGATTCACCATGGACGTGAACGGGCGTTCGAGCTTCGGCAGGTAGATCGGCCCGCGTTTCCTCCGCACCTCGGCGAGAGTATCGGTCAGCTCGCGAAAAGTCTGCGACGCTGCTCCCGAAGCCAGATGATAGATGTCATGATCAGGTTTGTCCTTCTCATGAATCGCGACGATCGACTCGGCGACGAAATCGACCGGCACAATGTCCAGCCGGTCCGTCGGGCGGAAGGGAAGAACCGGCAGCCCGGCCAGAAACACGAACGACCTCACCATGTCGAACTGCGTAGTCTCGGCGCGGCGGCTGTCGCCCAGAATGATGCTCGGCCGGAAGACGGTATGCGCGACGTCATGCAGCAACTCGGAAACCATGTGCTCGCAGAATTTCTTCGTGCGCGCATATGGATCGTAGTCGGAGCGGTCCCAGTCGATCGCGTCGTCTTCGCGTACGACTTCGTCCTTGCGATGGCCCGCTACGGCGACGGTGCTGACGTGGCTGAAACGCCGCAGGCCGTGATCGTCGCGAGCGCTCATCGCGAACTTGATGACTTCGAGTGTGCCGCGCAGGTTAACGTTCAGGCAGCTCTTTTCGGATTTGCGATTCAGCGAAGCCGCACAATGGATTACCGAATCAGTCGAGCGAACCATGCGCCGGTAGTCGTCGTCGGGTAATCCGAAACCGGCCTCGGTCAGATCACCGCGAAAGATGTTCATGCGCGTCTTGAGGAAGCCGTAGAAGCGCGGGAATTCCATGTGCAGTTGCAGCGCGCGCCACAGCCGCGCCTCCGCGTCGTGCCGGTCGCGAGCCCTCACGAGAAGATTCAGCGAGTCGGCGTGTTTCTCGAGCAGCTCTGCGGCCACGTGAGCGCCGAGGTAACCGGTCGCGCCGGTGAGGAAAATGCTCATGTCGCTTTGGTCCCCATCATCTCGTCGCCGAAGCGGCCCGCGCCCTTCGCGCCGCCGTTGGACTGGAGGGGCAAGTGGAAATCGCGTCGCGGACGGCTCTCAAGCGGCCGGCCTTCGATCAGCGGGTAGGACCATTTCCGCAGCGCCGGGATGTGAATGTTGATCCAATACTCCCACCAGTCGATCGACGCCGCGTCATACTCGAACGCCGCAAGCTCCTCGGGCGGCAGCGCCTCCGAGAGCAGCACGACGTTTTCGGCCTCAAAGACCTGTTCGTTGTGCAGAATGAACGGCTCGTACAACGCAATCAGCTTTTCGACGCGGTCGAGCCCCCGCTCCATTTGGGCCAGCGGAGTCCGCTTCAAGCCAAGCGGCAAACTGATGCGCTGAATCGCCTGAACTACCGCTTTTTGCCTCGGCGCCGAAAGGTTCTGGTAGCGTTCCTTCGACACTGGAATCGAATCGAATCGCGCCCGGAACCGGTGCCTGAGTTGCTCGTGTGCGCGATAGTGCTTGCGGTGCGCAAGGCCGGTCAGCTCCACCGAGCGCCGCATATCGCACGGGTTGCTGCCCGAGGTCGCGAGTTGGTAGACCGCGTCGTGTTTTCTCTCAACGATTGCAACGGCGATGAGCGTCATCCCGCGGCACACCAGATCGACGGGGATCAGGTCGAGGCACTTTCGCTCGTTCGACGGGAGCTGCCGGAAGTAGGTGCCGAGCAGGTATGAAATGGGCGCGGAGGTGTTGACGCCCTCGTTCCACCCCTTGAACGGTTCGCGCGTCGAGGTCTCGACTATGGACGGGCGAACGACGGCGATCGGGAGGTTCGCCCCGTGCTTTGCGATCAGCGATTCGGTGAGGCTCTTGGTCAGCGTGTAGGTGTTGGGCCAGCCCAGTTCCTTCGCGCGCCGCATACCGTAATCGACAAGCTCCGAACGGACCCACCGCGCGCGGTACTTGCGGAGCTGCGCGTCGGATACTTCGCCGCTGTGCGACCTGCCGCCGTTCGCCCTTGCGAGGACCTGCTGCCGGAACAACTCGGTGACCTCGTTGCTTCCCGCGCGAGCTTCGATTTCGCGGACGGCGGCGTGAAGCGAATCGCGCTCGCGATCGGCATCGAAGCCTTCAATGCCGGCCGGTGTGTAGTTCGGGTGAAGCTCTTCTTTGATCCGCCCGTCGCGCGATCCCACTTGATAACACGTCGAGAGGTGCAGCAGACCGGCGTGATCGCTCTCGCGCACGAATTCGACCACGTGCATTGCGGCATCGACGTTGATCGAAAGGGCCGAGCGAAGGTCCGGATTAAAATCGGTGAGCCCTGAGCTGTTCACCACAAGATCGAGCGTTGCGGCCAGCCGCCGCCGTGTTTCGGGATCGACACCAAGTCCCGGTTTGCTGACGTCGCCCTCGATGACCTCGACGCGGTCGCCGATGAACTTCGCCAACTCGCCGCCGTAGCGCTCGTGAAAGGCTTCGAAGACGGGCGACTCTTCGATGATCTTCTCGAAGCGCCGTTCGGCGGAGGTCGAGCGGCGGCTGCGAATGAGAAGATAGACGCGGCCGATATCGGGAACGTCCGTGAGTATCTTTGCGAGCCAGACTTTTCCAATGAACCCGGTCGTCCCTATCAGCAAGATATGTTTCCCGGCCAAAGACTCACGCACTGAGAGCCGGTCGCTGCGCCTGTGGGCTTCGAAGGCCACGATTGGCCGCCTTCGCGCGGGCAACGGTCTTTTTGTTTCTATGATGGCCTGGGTCAAAGTCCCGGGGCGGTCGCGCCGGCCCAGGTCTCTCGCGAGTTTTTCGAGCGAGAGCGTCCCGTCGACTCTTCGGCCGGTTAATCGGGCCAGGCCGCCTCTTGGCCGAATGACAGGATCGAGAAGGCGTCCGGTGCAGCGTCCGTCGCGAAACTCCAGCCGGTTGGCTATCAACTGGTTGACGCCGAGGAGTTGGGCCATCGGCCGCATCACGTGATCGAGCGCCTGACTCACCAGCACGATGTTTTTGCCCGCCGCGATCAGCTCTTTGAGCTTCTCGACGCTCTTCGGGTTGAGCCGGCCTTTCAGCACGTAGTTGAAATACTCTTCGCCCAAATAGTCGAGCCGGTCCTGGCTGACTCCTCTGAGCAATGTGTGAAGCACGCGGGTTGCAAAGACGCGGTTGCTGGCGTAGAGCAGCGGCCTCACGAGGGCGAGGAGGCCCAGCCCGCCGCGCCTGGCCCAACGCTCGAGGAAACTCTGCGCGTTCCAGGTGAAGAAGGCGACAGGCCGCACCGCGGTCAGGTTCAGCAAACTGCCCTCAACCCTCCAGAAGACAGTCTCAGCTCCTGAGTCTTGTTCCACTCTGCGTTGCACGGGTGTACGCGTCAGCGAAGACAAAGCCTATCCCTACCATCCCGAAAGCCGTAGAAGTCTAGCATGGAAGTAAGCATGAAACATGAAATTCCGGGCCTCGTCAAACCGCGCAAGTGTGTGGACTTGTTCTGTTTGGGTCGGCAGCTCCCACCAGGCCGTCTCCAACCGCAAGTCAATCTCTGGTCAACTGACGGTACTTGATCCGGCGGGGCTGATCGGCCGCCGCGCCGAGCCGCGCCCTTCGATCCGCCTCGTACTCCGAGTAGTTGCCGTCAAACCATTCGACTTTCGAGTCGCCTTCAAACGCCAGGATGTGAGTCGCAATGCGGTCGAGGAACCAGCGGTCGTGACTGATCACCACGGCGCAGCCAGCGAAATTCTCAAGCGCCTCTTCGAGCGCGCGCATCGTGTTCACGTCCAGGTCATTGGTCGGCTCGTCCAGCAGCAAGACGTTCGCGCCGGACTTGAGCATTTTGGCGAGGTGAACCCGGTTTCGCTCGCCGCCCGACAGCGTTCCGACCTTCTTTTACTGGTCCGTCCCCGAGAAGTTGAACCGCGCGACGTAAGCCCGCGAGTTCACCTGCCGCGCGCCGAGCTGAATAAGGTCGTCGCCGTCTGAAATCTCCTGCCACACGGTCTTGTTCGCACCCAGCACGTCGCGGCTCTGATCGACATAAGCGAGCCTCACCGTCTCGCCGAGCCGGATCGTGCCTGAATCGGGCTTCTCCTGCTGGGTGATCAATCGAAACAGCGTAGTCTTTCCCGCGCCGTTGGGCCCTATCACGCCGATGATCCCGCCCGGCGGCAGGCGAAACGACATGTCTTCGACCAACAAGCGGTCGCCGTAACCCTTGCTGACCGAGTCCGCTTCGATAACCACGTCGCCCAGCCGCGGGCCCGGGGGAATGAATATCTCGAGGTCCTTGGCGCGCTTGTCGCTCTCCTGGCTTAAAAGAGCTTCATAAGAGGTGATTCGCGCTTTTGATTTCGCGTGCCGGGCTCTTGGTGACATGCGAATCCACTCGAGCTCGCGCGCGAGGGTCTTATGGCGCTCGCTTTCGGATTTTTCTTCCTGGGCGAGCCTGATCTGCTTCTGTTCGAGCCATGACGAGTAGTTTCCCTCCCACGGGATGCCGCGTCCCTGATCGAGTTCCAAAATCCACCCGGCGACGTTGTCGAGAAAGTAGCGGTCGTGAGTCACCGCGATGACCGTGCCCGGATACTTCTGAAGATGTTGTTCGAGCCACCCGACCGATTCGGCGTCGAGATGATTGGTCGGCTCGTCGAGAAGCAGGATGTCGGGCTGCTGAAGCAGGAGCCGGCAGAGTGCCACGCGTCTTCGTTCGCCGCCCGACAGAATCTTCACCGGAGTATCGCCCGGCGGACAGCGCAGCGCGTCCATCGCCATCTCGAGCCGGCTGTCGAAGTCCCATGCGCCGGCTGCGTCGAGTTGCTCCTGAACCGCGCCCTGACGTTCGAGCAGCGCGGTCATCTCGCCATCGGTCATAGGATCGGCGAACTTCTCGTTGATCCGCTCGAATTCTTTCAGGAGGTCGGTGGTCGCTTGAACGCCTTGTTCTACGATCTCGCGGACGGTCTTCGAGTCGTCGAGGCGCGGTTCCTGTTCGAGGAAGCCGGCGGTGTGACCCGGTGAGATCACCGTCTCGCCGACGAACTCTTTGTCAACGCCGGCGAGAATCCTCAGCAGCGAGCTCTTCCCGGAACCGTTGAGTCCGATGACGCCGATCTTCGCGCCGTAGAAGTACGAGAGGTAGATGTCTCGAAGGACGGGCTTCTTGTCGTAGTACTTGCCTACGCCGATCATCGAGTAGATGACTTTGTTAGGAACGCTGCTCATTGCGGAGAGAGTAATTCATAGGGCGCTCACTTGACCACCGGGCGCGGGCTTCCAGCGGTTCGCGGTTCGAAGACGACCAGTTCATCAACCGGCGCGAATCCGAGCTTCGCGGCGAGCCGCAGCGACGCGGCGTTGGATTGCATCGCGCCCCACACAGGCTGCTTCCCGCGCTCGCGAAAATAATAGATCAAGTACCGAACGCACGGTGCCCCGCGGGCAGCGCGTTGGCGGGAAAGTTGAACCGCCAAGACGCCGAGAACGCCAAGACCGGAGAAAGCCCTTGCTTCGCGCCTCCTTGGCGATCTTCGCGTCCGGGCGGTTCAAGCTTCTCACTTCAACACATTCACCGTTAGACGTGATCTATACCTCGCCGACCGATAGACACGCTGGGTCGCCTTCTGAAAGTCCGACTCTTTCGCGGTGTAGATATCGACGAACTTCTGCGGGTTGCGGTCGACCAATGGAAACCAACTGCTCTGGATCTGAACCATGATGCGATGGCCCTTGAGGAACGTGTGATTCACGTCGGGCAGCACGAACGGGACTTCGGTGACGGTGTTGGGCGTCATCGGCTCGGGCTTCTCAAAGCTCTTGCGGAAACGAGCGCGCATCGGCTCGCCTCTCACCAGCATCTGATACCCGCCGCGTTTGAACCCGGGCGTACCGGGCGGGATGTCCCTCGCGTCGTCGGGAAAGACGTCGATCAGCTTTACGACGTAATCAGAATCAGTCCCGCTTGTGGAGACGAACAGCCCCGCCTTGAGTGGGCCGCTGATGGTTACGTCCTCCGTCAGCACCTCCGTCTGGTACACCAGTACGTCGGTGCGCCTCGAAGCCATTCGTTGATCATCGGTCATGTACTCGCGAGTCATTCCGACAGCGATGTCGGTGATAAACGGAACGGGTTTGGCCGGATCGCTGATGTACTCATCGAAGCCGCCACCCGCCCGTGCCTCCGGCGGATCGAACGAGAGCTTCCCGCCCGCATGGAAGTAGAGGCTCTTTTCCGTGGTGTTTTTAGGCGGCCATTGATCGTATTGCCGCCACCGGTTCGATCCTGTTTCAAACACGTAAGCCTCGGGCAGCTTCAATTCGCCCTTGTCTTTCAGGTAGTAGTTGAAAAAAGGCAGCTCGATGTTCTCCCGATAGAAGGCCGCCGTATTCGCGTCGAAGCGAGCGTTTCCCAAGGCGTCGCCGTTTCCGCGCGCCCATCCACCGTGGGCCCACGGACCCATCACCAGCATGTTGTAAGCGCCGGGACTTTGTTTCTCGGCCGCCTCGTAGGTCTTCAGTGCGCCGTAGAGGTCCTCGGCGTCGAACCATCCGCCGACCGTCATCACCGCCGGCTTGATGTTCTTCAGATGGCGGAGCGTGCTGCACGCCTTCCAGAACGCGTCGTAATTCGGATGGCGCATCACCTCGTTCCAATAGGCGATCTGGCCTTTCAAGTATTTCTTATCGGCGTTCGCAAGCGATCCCATCTCCAAGAAGAACTTGTAGCCGTCAGGCGTGCCGTGATTGAAACCGGATTGAAACTGCGTAGTCGGGGCGGGCCTGGGCTTGCCGAACGACGAAATGAAGTTGAAGAAGTGCGGAAGGAACAACGCGCCGTTGTGGTGAAAGTCGTCGCCGATGAACCAGTCGGCGATCGGAGCCTGCGGGGACGCGGCCTTGAGAGCGGGGTGCGCATCGATCGTTCCGACGGCGGTATAGAAGCCCGGATACGAAATGCCCCACATCCCGACACGGCCGTTGTTGTTTGGCACGTTCTTGATAAGCCAGTCGATTGTGTCGTAGGTGTCGGTGCTCTCGTCGATGTCGGCTGGGCCGCGCTTGTTCGGAATCTGAGGCCGCATGTTCACGTACACGCCTTCGGACATGAACGCTCCGCGCACGTCCTGATAGACGAAAACGTAGCCTTCCCTGGCGAAGTGGTCGGACGGCCCGAGCTGTGTCTTGTAAGCGTTGGGTCCGTAGGGTCCGACGCTGTAAGGGGTGCGGTCGAACATGATCGGGTACTTCTGCGACGTGTCCTTTGGGGAGTACACGACGGTGAACAGCTTCACGCCGTCGCGCATCGGGATCATGTGCTCGGACTTGGTGTAATTGGCCCGGACGTCGACCGGCTCTTGCGCGCCGAGCGGCCGAGCGAGACCGATCAGGCCGGACCAAAGAACGACGAACAACACGACGCGAGCGAGATAAGTGCGAGATTTCATGGCGCATCCTTTCGTTGCGAGTGGGTGATGGAAAAGGCGGGGGGATTATATCGGCGGGATCGACTCGCAAGCAATCGAGCCACTGAGCATCCGTTCATCAGTCAATCATCGCAGTGTTCAGTCGATAGGTCTTTGCAAGTCACTGCAAGTCACTCAGACAAAAGTCTATGCATTTTGGCGGTTCGTAACTCCCCTCTTGGTTGGACAACGTCAACCGCTTTTTTCCCGCGCGACTTCTATGAGGTTCAACTCCAGCAGCACCGCGCGCAGTCTCTCTTTCGTCTCCGCTTTAACGGGAACTATCGGCAGGCGGTAGACTTCTTTAATCCGTCCCATCATTGCAAGCGCGGCCTTCACCGGGCCGGGGCTCGTCTCGATGAAGTTCGCCTTCATCAAGGGGAACAGCTCCCGATTCAGCCGGCGAGCTTCGTCCCAGTTGCTCTCAAGACACGCACGGGTCATCGCGGTCATTTGCCGCGGGGCTTCATTGGATGCTACGGAGATAAGACCGACTCCCCCGACGGCGACGATTGGCAGCGTGACCGAATCGTCGCCCGAGAAGATCTTGAATCCAGCGGGCACTCTCGTGGCGATCTCGGCGATCTGCGAGATGTCACCCGACGCTTCCTTGACGCCGATGATGTTGGGAATCGCCGCGAGACGCACGATTGTGTCCGGCGCGATGTTCACGGCGGTTCGCGGCGGCACGTTGTAGACGATGATCGGCAGACGCGTCGATTCGGCTATCGCGCGGAAGTGCTGGTAGAGCCCTTCCTGGGTCGGCTTGTTGTAGTAGGGCGAAACCGAGAGCAATCCGTCTACGCCGAGCTTTTCGTACTCGCGCGCAAGCTCGACGACGTGCGCGGTGTTGTTCCCGCCTGCGCCCGCGATGACGGGCACGCGGGCTTTGGCGGTGTCTACAACGATCTCGACCACACGGCAGAGTTCATCGTCGTCGAGCGTCGCGCTCTCGCCCGTAGTCCCGCACGGCACGAGAAAGTCGATGCCTTCGGAGATCTGGAATTCGACGAGCCTCCGCAGCGCGTCTTCATCGATCGAGAGGTCTTCATTGAATGGCGTGACCAGGGCGGTGCCACAGCCCGTCAGTGTTGTCGCATCAGTCATTTTCATTCTCCCGTTTCACTCGGTCGCTCACGAGAATATACGTCTGAGGCTACGCGATCAACTGCGAGACGTGATGCCGACGCTGACAGTTCTCGGCCGGCGGGCTTGCACGTGGGTTCACGGAGTCGATACATTGCCGTTGATGCCGCTTCCGAGCTTCGACAGTCAAGGCGATCTCCCGGAAGGCGTCCACCCTGCGACGCTGAGCGAAGTACTTGAGCGGTTCGGAGGCGGGACAACTCGCAGACGACAGGCTACTGATTCCCTGTTACACGTGTTGAAACTGGCGAGATTAACTCGTTGTCTTGATCGGTTCATCATCTTTGGGAGTTATGTGACCGCAAAGGCCGAGCCAAATGACGTGGACATTTTCCTCGTTATGAATGAGAGCTTCGACGTAGACGATCAGACCGGTGAGGCTCGCGAGATGTTTGCCCACAAACTCGCTCAAGAGCGACTAGGTGCGAGTGTGTTTTGGGTTAGCCGCCTGACCAGCTTTGCCAGCATTGATTATCTATATAGAGGGATGGCAGACTAAACGCGATCAGTCTCGCAGAGGAATCGTCGAGGTAATCGTCGAGGTAGTCTTATGATAAACAACGACACCGAGCTCCACGCGGCTCAGGAGCGAGTCCTGCTGTTTGAGCGCACGCTGGCCGAGGCTCGAAAGACGTACTCACCGACGAACTACGAGGCGATGGCTGAAGGCTACCTTTCAGAGATTGACGGAATGCGATCGGAAATCAGAGAGTACTTGAGCGGCGTTCCCAACCGCATTGAGGCCGCTTGATCTTCCCCCTGCCTGCCGCCGGGCCCACGCCATCTACTGTCTTTCTGCGACATCAGGCTTTTCGGGAACGGCTCACCGTTCATATGCAAGAGCGACGTCGGCGTTTAGCGATAACCTGAAGCGCAGGACAACCAACGAGTGCTCGACTAGACGTTGATCGTGATAGGGATCGCTCGGGGCCGGCGGGCCGAACTTACCACCGTGAAACAAGTTGTTCCTGACGCGGCGCACCATCGTCAAAACTTGTCGCGCTTTGTTCTGGGTTGCGTCCGGCGGCGATTCAACAAACTGTACTGTTCCACTCGATAGGTCGAGCACTTCTTTTCCGGGAGGCTTTGTCAGCAGGTAATCGATAGCCGCACGCGGTCCCGGTTCTTTCGACGCAGTGAGTACGCCCTGTATCGCCTCTGCGAAGCGATTCCAGTCGGCCTTGCACCAGTCTCCGTCACCCGTCGCAAATCCCGTTGCCTTGAGTGCGTACTCAAACCGTGCGAAGACGCCCAAGAACTCGCAGGCAAGCTCACGCTGTACCTTCGAATGCTCAAACGCTGAATTCATCAACCGATCCTCCAAACGCTCTGGTCTGACACTACTACAGTAGAGAAGTTAAACCCTCAATCAATCTTCCTCACAATCAGATATCTTCCCTCCTCGAACCTGAACCTGAAGGTCCCGGTGAACCTGGATATCTCACTCACTCCTCCGCCTGACGCGAGCGTCGGCATTCGCAGCACGTCCTGAAACTGGGAATAGTCAATCGTCGCGTGAAACGACCGCATCTTTCGCGCGTTCTTATCGAGCACCTCCAGGTTGTGAAGCCCTTCGATCCTGATCGTCAGCACTTCGCCGGTCTGCGGATCGAGCATCGCGATCCCCGACGCGAGCGGCTGATCGGTCACCTCGGGCCGCGGCACAAAGCGAAACCACTTTTCGTTCCTGCGATCGGCGACCACTTCCTGAAACGTGTAGTACTTGATCCGCTCGGGCACAAGCGGAAAGAACGCGAGGTCCCACACCGCCCCGAACGACAGCAGCGTCTTGTCGTCTTCATTCACGTTGCGTTTGGGATTGCCGTACTTGTCGGTGTCGGCTATCACGCGGACATCGACCGGGGTCTGGCCGGTCTTATCGGGATTATCGGCCGGCTCGACCATCACCGAAGTCTCGCGCACCTCTTCCAGCTTCTCTTCATCGCCCTTCAGCCTGAACCGCTCGACTCGTATCGTCTGCTGGTAGCGGCAGCGGTCCCTCACAAACAGCGAGCGATCCTGATTCCTCGCCGCTTTGCAGATGAGCTCATTCGCCGTGCAATCGTCTGCCGCCGCGGCTTGCGACAAGAACGTCATCGTGATCAGCGCGAACGAAACTACGTGCTTCATCGACTTCTTGACTCCCTCTTAGTTTATCGTGTATTAAAGTTAGCTCTGCCTCGGAGTATAGTTGAGTCAGCGATAACACAGCAAATGCCGCCTTCAGCACCCACTAGCACAATCACTCCGCTGGAGATGGCGAGTCCACATGACACGGAGGGTCCCCTATGATAGTCAAAGCGACGGCTGTAATCGGCCTCGCCGCGGCGCTGTCGCTCGCGAGCGGCTGCGCAACCAAGAAGTACGTTCGCAATCGAATCAACGAACGCGTGACCCCGGTAGAGAATAGAACCGGAGAGCTTGAAGAAACGTCACGCCGCAACACGCAGGAAATCAGCCGCATCTCGCGCGAGGTCGAGGATGTGAAGCTGCGCGCCGATCGCGCCCAGCAACAAGCCGACCGCGCCGCCTCGTCCGCCGAGCAGGCTAACACTCGCGTAACCGGCGTCGAGCAATCGGTCACCGATTTGCGCGCGAACCTCGACAAGTACACCGTGCAGAAGACCGTCACCGTACAGTTCATGGTCAACAAGTCCGAGCTCACCCCGGAGGCGACGGCAGCGCTGGACGAGTTGGCCGGCCAGATAAGGAGTCGCAATGGGTTCCTGCTCGAGATTCAAGGGTTCGCGTCGGTCGACGGGGATCCCGACTTCAACGAACGCCTGAGCCAGGCGCGATCCGAATCGGTGCGCCGCTACCTCGCCGAGCGACACAACGTTCCGCTGTTCCGAATGTCGATACTGGGATTCGGGACTTCGAGACCGGTCGCATCGAATGAAACGCCGGAGGGACGGGAGAAAAACCGCCGCGTCGAGGTGAGGTTGCTGACGAACAACGCTGTTGGCCAGTAGCAAGAGTGATGCGTACGGGCGTTAAGAGTACCGACTTCAGTCGGGCTGTTCTTTGGACGCTGGGCGCCGGGAAAAAACCCGACTGAAGTCGGTACTCTGAACGTCGTCGCCAATCACTCCCCTCAAGTATCTCCTCGATGGAATTCCACATTGAGATTCCCGACCACAAGCCCTACGACGCCGTGGCGCTGGGATTGAACGCCGTAGATCACCTCATCGTCGTACCTCACTATCCCGACTTCAACAGCAAGGTAGCATTCCTTTCGCACACGCTCGCGCCCGGCGGCCAATGCGCAACCGCGATGGTGGCGCTTGCGAGGCTGGGGCTGCGAACGCGATACATCGGCAAGGTGGGCTCGGATGACATCGGCCGCTTTCAGATCGACTCACTCATATCAGAGGGCGTCGAAGCGCGAGACGTCGCGATCGTCGAAGGCGCCGAGACTCAGACGGCATTCATAATCATCGACCGCGCGAGCGGAGAGCGAACCATAATCTGGAATCGCGACGAGCGGCTCGACATCGCCGCCTCCGAGGTTGAGCGCGACGCCGTAACTTCCGGGCGAGTCCTCTTGCTCGATGGCCACAACGTAGCGGCGTCGATCGCCGCGGCCACGTATGCGCGCGACGCCGGAGTGCCGGTCGTGCTCGACATCGACAACGTGTACGACGGCACCGAGCGATTGCTGCCGTTGATCGACCTTCTAATTTCGTCGAGCACGTTCCCGGAGCGTATGACCGGGGAGGCGGACCTTCGCGCCGGACTGCGGGCCCTCGCGAATTCATTCGGGTGCCGGTTTGTCGCCGCGACATTGGGACAGGACGGAGCGCTCGCGTGCTACCGGAGTGAGTTCATATCGTCGCCGGCTTTCAAGGTCGAGTGCAAAGACACGACGGGCGCAGGCGATGCGTTTCACGGCGGGTTCATCTACGGTTTGCTGAATCGAATGTCCGTAGAGGAGACGCTGCGATTTGCCAACGCGGTTGCGGCCTTGAAGTGCCGCGAGATCGGCGGGCGGACTGCGCTGCCGACGCTCGATGAGGTCGACTCTCTTCTTGCTGGGACGCTGTTGGAAAAGCACGCAGGTTGACGGTAAAAAGCTAACTCCGCTAAGATGCGGGTTTGAATGAATCGACACATCGTTCGCGAGTGTCGGTGCTCAACGTAGTGCGGGCCGTTAGCTCAGGTGGTAGAGCAGCTGGCTTTTAACCAGCGGGTCGCAGGTTCGAGTCCTGCACGGCTCACTTTCATCTTGAATGGATTTAGGGCTGGCTTACGGCTAGCCTTTTCTCTTGGCGACCGGTGTTCGCGAGCGGCGGGGGCGAGACGACACCACTTGCTTGACTGGGCGATGGCTACGATGCTGATGCGTGATGGGGAAGAAGGGCTTGAGAACAGGTGGAGCAATTGGGTGGATTCGAGGGGACAGAAACCGAGGCGTGAAGTATGGTCAAGCGAGAAAGCGGTCAAAGGTGGAGGCTTCTTCAGCAAGCACGCGCCGTCTTAGAGGGAACCGTTCGCTATTCGCGAATGCCGAATATATAATCCCCTCGTGATTCTCAAGCCTCAGGATGTCGTTGTCGCGCTTAAGCTCCTTGGATATGCGGGAAGTCGGCCGCCGTTCGCCCAAATCGCTAGCGATCTAGTCATGAGTCCTTCTGAGGTTCATGCTGCAGTGAAGCGCGCTCAAGCCGCTCGTCTGTTGCACGGGCCTGAGTTGTTCAGCCGACCGAACGTGAGCGCGCTAGAAGAGTTTCTCATACACGGAGTCAAATACGCTTTTCCCGCAGAGCGCGGCGGACCAAGCCGAGGTGTCCCGACCTGCTACGCTGCTGAACCGTTGAACAAACTCATCGTTCCTAGCGATGAACCGATTCCCGTCTGGCCCTACGCAGAAGGAAAGAAGCGGGGAATTGCTTTCGCGCCGCTTTATAAGACGGTGCCCATTGCGGCGCTACGAGACCCATTGCTTTACGAACTGCTGGCTCTCGTGGACGCAATCAGGGACGGTCGCGCGCGCGAGCGACAACTGGCAGAACAAGAACTCAAAAAGATTCTGCGTAGGATTTCTGATGGCTGATCCCAATCTTCAGTTGCTCATAGACGCCGCAAAACTACTGATACCAGTACTCGATAAACTGGTGTTTGTCGGCGGATGTACGACAGGATTGCTCATTAGTGACAAGGGCGCAGGCGATGTTCGTCCCACGTTCGATGTCGATGCTATCACTGAGATCACATCTTATGCGGATTTGCTCAGCTTTTCCGAACGGCTTCGTGAACTCGGCTTCACCGAAGACACAAGCGGAGATGCACCCCTTTGTCGTTGGCAACAGGGTAGCGTCAAGTTGGACGTGATGCCGTTGGATGAAGAGATTCTTGGTTTCTCGAACCGCTGGTACAGGGGGGCCATGAAAGCTGCGCAGGCGCTTGAATTGGAAGCGGGCCTTCGCATTCGCGTCGTCGATGCGCCCTATTTTTGTGCGACCAAGATCGAGGCCTTCAGAGGACGAGGCCGAGGTGACTACTTCTCTAGTCGTGATATAGAAGACCTAATGGCGGTGGTGGATGGGAGGCCGGAACTGATAAACGAGTTGCGATCCGCACCTGACGACGTTCGGTCATACATTGCGGAAGCGGTGGGTCATATGCTGGAGACCAGAGAGTTCAAGGACGCCCTCCCAGGCCATCTATTGCCCGATGCTGCTAGCCAAAGCCGGATCACGATCTTGCTAGAAAGGCTCAATGAAATGTCAGCGCGAACACACTAATGATGTTTGGCCGTCAAACTGGCGGGGCGATTGCCCGGACCTTAGCTGCGGTCCCGGATGACACGGCTCGAACTTCCTGTAAAGGACGTCAATCTAAAACCAGCTTCGAAAGAACCGCTCCAGAGAGGCTCCACGATCCTTGCTCATCGAGTTGGTTGCGAAGAACCAGATCCTTCGAGCGGCCGCGCCTGCAATGGACGTTTTTGACAGCGGCGCAGAGGATCTCAACCGCGCTGGGCTCGTTGGGTCGTGGAGGGTACTGTTCTCGTTCGGGTGATCAAACGGCGCAAGGAAAGGCCGCCTTCCAGTGGCTAAACACCGCTTGCACGACGCCCCTGCAAGGAAGGGGGAGCGCGTCGTTTGAGCTTCGCGATCCTCCGCGAGGAAAAAGAGGATGAAGATCGGCCGCGTTCGCGGTAAGCTCTTCGCTCCCCGCTTGCGATTCGTCGAACCATCGTTGCTCAGGCCGGCGTATCAGCGGGCGCTTCGCAACTGACAACCTACATTCAAGGAGCAAAGTCATGACGAGAACAACAGCGGTGCTCACGTCTCTTTTCGTACTGCTCGGGGCCTGTGTTGCCTCGGCCCAACAACCATCTCAGCCCCCGCGTATAACCGCGATCAAAGCCGGGCGACTCATCGATCCCGAAACCGGAACGGCCGCCGCTAACCAGGTCATCCTGATCGAGGGCGAGAGAATCAAAGAGGTCGGGCCGAACGTCGCAATCCCCGCGGGCGCGACCATAATCGACCTCGGGAGGTTAACCGTGCTGCCCGGGCTGGTCGATGCTCATACGCATATGGCGATCACCTACAAGGAGCAGCCGGAGAACAACTACTACTACCTCACCTACGTCATGGACTCGACGGCGTTGCGCGCGATTCAAGCCGCCTCCAACGCGGTTCAGCTTCTCAACTCGGGCTTCACTGTCGTTCGCGACGTCGGAAACAACGCGCTCTATGCGGATGCCGCGCTGCGTCAGGCGATCGAGCAAGGCTGGCTGCCGGGGCCGACCGTGATTCCTTCCGGCCCCATCATCGGCGGCACTGGCGGGCAGTTCTGGCCGACGCCCGAAATGTACAAGCAACACAACATCATGTTTCCTGAGTACATCGACGCGAACTCGCCCGACGAAATCGTCCGCGCGGTCCGCGAGAACATGCTGTTCGGGGCGAGGACTATTAAACTCTGCATCGACTGCAAGCCGTGGGGCTACTCGGTTGACGACATCAAGCTCGCGATCAGCGAAGCGGCCAAGGGCGGCTGCAAGGTCGAAGGCCACGTGCAGACGCCCGAAGGAGCCCAGCGCGCTATCGACGCCGGCATCTACATCATCGGGCACGGCACCGCGCTCACACCCGAGCACCATCGCCAGATGGCCGAGAAGGGAATCTATCTTGCCGGCACCGACACGCCTTTTACGAACTACCGCGGCACGGAAGCGGCCTTCAAGCGCGTGGTCGCGAGTCTTCGCGATGCGTGGGAGAAGAGAGTGCCGCTGACCTTCTCAACCGACCTCGACTACTGGAACGAGCGCATGAAGGACCCGAAGACCGGCGAGTGGCTGACTCGCGGCGAGTTGACCATTGCGTTCCTCGACACCTGGAAAGCGGCGGGCATCCCACCGGCCGAAATCCTGCGGGCGATGACGATCAACGGCTTCAGAGCTGCCGATGTGATCAGGGAGCGAGGTCCGATCAAGGCGGGTATGTTCGCCGATCTGATCGCGGTCGCGGGCGATCCGCTGACCGACATCGACACGCTGCGCAACGTCCAGTTCGTGATGAAGAACGGGACGGTGTTCAAGAAGGACGGAGTGATGACGCCCGAGAAGTTCTTTCATCCCGGCCCGGTCAGGATACCAAGCGGGAGATGGACGCGATAGCGCGACGATCCGGCGCAGCATTGACGCTCTCTGACTCGTGCGGTTAAATGGACGCGCGCTTTTTTCCGCTGCATTAGCAAATAGTCAGGAGGCATCATGACCGCTAATCCCGTTGAGAAGACGACGACCGCGGACCTTATCTCGAAGCAGAAGGAATACGTCTGGCCGTGCGCGGCGACATACTATGAGCATCCGCTGGTGCTTTCGCGCGGCGAAGGCATGCACGTATGGGATGCCGATGGCAATCGCTATCTGGACTGTTTCGGCGGGGTGCTCACGACGTCGGTCGGCCACGCACGGCCTGAGGTCGTCAAAGCCGTGGCCGAGCAGGTCGCCCGGATCGCACACACCTCGACGCTCTACGTCAATCAGCCGCAGGCTGAGCTTGCGGAGAAGGTCGCTCGCATAGCGCCAGGCAAGTTGAAGAAGAGCTACTTCACCAACAGCGGCACCGAGGCCGACGAGACCGCAATGGTGCTCGCGCGAATCTACACTGGGCAGACCGAGATCATCGCGCTGCGCCACGCATACCATGGGCGCTCGGTCACCAATATGACCGCGAGCGGACACGCGCCGTGGAAGCATGGGCCTTCGATCGTGCCGGGCATCGTTCACGCTCACGCGCCGTACTGCTACCGCTGCCCGTTCAACCTGAAACCCGAATCGTGCGCGCTCGAGTGCGCCCGCGACGTTGAAGAGCTGATAAACACCGCCACGACCGGCCGGATCGCCGGGTTCATCGCCGAGCCGATTATGGGAGTGGGCGGATTCATCACGCCGCCGAAGGACTACTTCAAAGTCGTGACCGAGATCGTACGGCGCTACGGCGGCATCTTCATCTGCGACGAAGTTCAAACGGGCTGGGGACGGACTGGCGACCACTGGTGCGGCATCGAGCACTGGGACGTTCAGCCTGAAGTGATGACCTTCGCGAAGGGCATGGCCAACGGTGCGCCGATTGGCTGCACGACTGCGATACCCGAAGTCGCGGACAAATACCCGGGCCTTACGTTCTCGACGTTTGGAGGGAACCCGGTCACGTGCGCGGCGGCGCTTGCGACGATTCGAGTGATCGAGGAGAACGAGCTGCCGAAAAACGCGCGGGTGGTTGGTGATTATTTGCGCTCCAAGCTCGAAGAGTTGAAGGACAAGTATCCGGTGATCGGCGACGTTCGAGGGATGGGGTTGATGCAGGCAATCGAGTGCGTTAAGGATCGCGCGACCAAAGAGCCTGATTCTCAATCGGTGCTCCGAGTGTTTGAAGAGACGCGCCGGCGCGGGGTACTTATCGGGAAGGGCGGCTTGTACGGAAACGTGATTCGAATCGGCCCGCCGCTGATTGCGTCGAAGTCAGACATTGACGAACTGGTCGCGGCGCTTGATGGGGCGTTCGCGGTAGCTTGAACGAGCACTCCGCCACAAAGACACGAGGGCACTAAGGGTCGCCATGGGGTTTACTCCACCATCAGAAGGAGAGGAGGCCGTCGCAAGGGGCATCGTCAGCGCAGCCTACACGGTCCACAAGCAGCTAGGTCCAGGCTTGCTCGAAAAAGTCTACGAAGTATGTTTCTGCCACGAGTTGGGCAAATTAGGTCTGAGCCACAGAAGACAAGTCGATATACCGATTGTCTACGATGGCCTGGTCTTTGATGAGGCGCTTCGTCTGGACGTCATCGTTGAAGATTTGGTCATCTGCGAGTTGAAGGCGGTTGATGAAGTGAATCCCGTTTGGGAGGCTCAGATTCTCAGCCATCTCAAGCTGACGGGCAAGCGGTTGGGATTCCTGATCAACTTCAACGTACCGATCATCAAGAATGGAATCCGAAGGTTCATTCTCTGACCTTCGTGCCGCCTGGTGTCTTCGTGTCTTAGTGGCGACTGTCTTTCCGCGGAGGTACCTATGAAGACGCTAATCAAAAACGGCAACATCGTAACCGCTGTCGACAATTACTTCGCCGATGTGATGACCGAAGCCGGCAAGGTCACCGTCATCGGCAATAAGCTCAGTATGGACGCCGACAAAGTTATCGACGCGAAGGGCAAACTCGTCATTCCCGGCGGCATCGATCCGCATACGCACATGGAATTGCCCTTCGGCGGAACCTTCGCCTCCGATGACTTCAGAACGGGAACCATCGCTGCGGCGCACGGCGGTACCACTACAATAATCGACTTCGCCGTCCAGTATCACGGCGAGTCGCTCATTCAAGCCGTCGACAACTGGCACAAGAAGGCCGAGGGCAAGACGGCCATCGACTACGGCTTTCATCTGATCACTACCGACCTGCCAGACGAACGCATTCCAGAGATGACCCGGCTCATAAACGAAGGCGTGATGAGCTTCAAGCTGTTTATGGCCTACCCCGGCGTCTTTTTGGTCGACGACGCGACGATCTATCGCGCGATGAAGAACGCAGGAGAAGCGGGCGGACTGATCTGCATGCACGCCGAAAACGGCATCGTCATCAACGAGATCATCAAGCACGTGCTGGCCGAAGGAAAAACCGCGCCTAAGTATCACGCGCTCACACGTCCCACGAAAGCGGAAGCCGAGGGCGTCCATCGCGCGATCGCGATTGCCGACATGGCGGGTTCGCCGGTTTACATCGTGCACTTGAGCTGCTCGGACGCGCTCGAAGAAGTGCGCGCGGCCCGCGACAAGGGGATTCCGGCTTATGCCGAGACCTGCCCGCAGTATTTGTTCCTCGACTACTCGTTGTACGAGCGCGAGGGGTTCGAGGGCGCAAAGTGGGTGATGACGCCGCCGCTGCGGGATCGGTGGAATCAGGACAAATTATGGCAGGGGCTTCAAGGCAACGACCTGCAAGTCGTCTCGACGGATCACTGTCCGTTCTGTTTCAAAGAGCAAAAGGAACTCGGCCGCGATGACTTCACCAAGATCCCGAACGGCGGCCCGGGAGTCGAACATCGCATGAGTTTGATCTACAACGGCGGAGTTGCGGGCGGGCGAATCGGCTTGAATCGCTTCGTGGAGCTGACCTCGACTTCTGCGGCTAAGCTGTTCGGCTTGTTACCGCGAAAGGGAACCATCGCCGTTGGAAGCGACGCCGATATCGTGATCTTCGACCCGAACGAAGAGATGACGATCTCGGCCGCGACCCATCACATGAACGTCGACTACAGCGCGTACGAAGGGATGAAGGTGAAAGGCGTCACGAAGACCGTGCTGTCACGCGGGCGGGTCGTCATCGATGACGGCAAATACGTCGGCAAGCCGGGCGATGGTCAGTTTCTCAGGCGCGGCGCCTTCAACGCGAGCTACTAGGCTCAGCGCATGATCCGCATCGATTTGAGCCACGGCGCCGGTTCACGCGGCCGAACATTCTCAGCCAACCATCAGGACCGCTGACGAAGATTTTAGTGGAGATCGGGTTCCGTCCCTCCTAACACAATTCGGACTTGCGATGTTCGCATTCAGATGGTAATAATTCTCAAGTGCAAATAAATCGCACAAGCAAGACCGACCGGCGCGGCGCCGACGTAGAGCGCTGGTGCTCCGAATTCGAGCAGCTTTGCCGGAGCCGGGGCGTCAGGGTAACCCCTCAGCGCCTTGCTGTGTATCGCGCGCTTGCCGAAGACGCGACGCACCCGACGGCCGATTCGGTCTACCGCCGATTGAGGCGGCAACATCCGGGAATGTCGCAAGCGACGGTCTACCGGACGCTTGAGTTTCTCGAACGTGAGAACCTGATCCGAAGAGTGAACGGACCGGAGGCGGTCAAGAAGTTCGACGCGAACCTCGAATTCCACCATCACCTGTTTTGCCGCGTCTGCGGCAGTCTGATCGATGTTGTTGTGCCGGCGCTCGCCAGGCCCACGCTGCCGTCGGTGCGAGGCTTCAAGGTCGAGGAGCTGGACATAAGACTGGTCGGCCGTTGCCGCCGGTGTTCCGGCCCCTCATTGAAGAAGCGAGGCCGCAAACCGAAATCATAGATCAACCACGAAAGGATGAACTGAAATGGCAGAATTGAAAGGAAGCACGACTCACCAGAACCTTAAGGACGCATTTGCCGGCGAATCTATGGCGAATCGCCGGTATCTCTACTTTGCGAAGGTCGCCGACGTCGAGGGGTATCCCGAGATCGCCGGCAACTTCCGCGACACTGCCGAGGGCGAGACCGGACACGCGCACGGCCACCTCGACTACTTGAAGAAAGTCGGCGACCCGGCGACCGACAAGCCCTTCGGTGACACCGTGCTAAATCTCCAGTCCGCCGTTCACGGTGAAACACACGAGTACACCGACATGTATCCGGGCATGGCCAAGACCGCGCGTGAGGAGGGCTTCGCCGAGATCGCCGACTGGTTCGAGACGCTGGCGAAGGCCGAGAAGTCTCACGCCGGCCGGTTCAGCAATCTTCTGAAGTCGATCAGCTAACTTCTACCTTTGACCCGGCGGCGGGCTGTTGAGTGCGCTGCCGCCGGGTCAACGATCCTTCAAATGGAAACACCCGAAAAGAACATCGAGTACAAGCCCACCGACGGTCTTTCATACGACCCCGCCGAAGAGAAGTACTGGGACGCGGCGGCGCTTCAAAAGGAAGTACAACGCACGTTCGAGATCTGTCACGGCTGCCGGCTCTGCTTCAAATACTGCGACAGCTTCCCGACCCTGTTCTCGCTCGTGGACCAAAAATACGACGGCGACGTGCGTCGCATCAGTTCACGCGAGACCGAAGCCGTGATGGACTCGTGCTTCCAGTGCAAGCTCTGCGAGGTCCAATGCCCGTACACCGAGCGCGACTCACATGAGTTCAAGCTCGACTTTCCGAAGCTGGTCCATCGCTACAAGGCGCAACGCGCCCGCGGCCGCGGATTTTCGTTGCGAGACCGCGTTCTGGCCGACCCGGATCGCGCAGGCGCAATGGCTCGCGCCAGCATGGGTATTGCTAACGCGGTAAACCGAGTGCGCATTCACCGTGTCTTCATGGAAAAGGTGCTGGGGGTGCATCGCGACAAGTTGCTTCCCGACTTTGCGGCGACAACCTTTGAGCGGTGGGCGACGGCGGCGGAGAAGATCAAAGACGCGCCGGGCGGCGAGGTCGTCCTATTTCAGACTTGCTACGTCCAGAACAACGAGCCGCAGATCGGCCGCGACACAGTCGAGGTGCTCGAGAAGAACAAAGTCGACGTGCGATGCGTCAAGGGTCTCGCATGCTGCGGCATGCCGGCGTGGGAGCGCGGCGATCTCGGCACCCTGCGCAACAACGCGAAGACCAACCTCGGAATCCTGTTGCCGCATGTCGAAGCCGGCGCGAAGGTCGTCGCGATCAACCCGACCTGCTCGATGATGATGCGCCGCGACTATCCTACGCTTGTCGCGCTCGAGGACCGGGCAGCGGCGGAGAAAGTCGCGGCGGCTGTGATGGACCCGAGTGAATTCCTCTGGTCGATTCGCGACGAGCCGCGCTTCAACACCGAATTCCTTAGCACGCCCGGCGGCCCGGTCGCCTACCACGCGCCGTGTCATCTGCGGGCTCAGGCAGTCGGCTTCAAAGGTCGGGACCTGTTGCGCAAGATTCCCGGCGTGGTTCCGCGCACGGTGATGGAGTGCTGCGGCCACGACGGCACCTACGCGATGACCGTGGAAGGCTTCGAAGCGTCGGCGCGAATCGGAAGAAGGGCTTTCGATGAGATGAAGGACGCGGGCGGCGAGCTCTGGGCTACGGACTGCCCGCTCGCGGCGCTTCAGTTCGAGCAGCACGCCGGAGTCCGGCCCATGCACCCGATGTCGATACTCGCGCGAGCCTATCGCGAGGACGGCTTCCCGAAGCGGGCCGGAAACGACGAGGATAAGGAATCAGAGAAGTGAAACCAGTAGGGCGACGAGAGATTCTGGACTACGTGACTTACGATGAGACACGTGAGGAATTCAGAGCAGAGGCAATGGCGGCGAAGGCCCTGCGGCGCATTCACGTCGGCGAGTACCTGACGCTTCTGTTTGAGAACCCGCTCACGGTCCGCTACCAGATTCAGGAGATGATTCGAGCCGAGCGCATAGTCAGGGAAGCCGACATCCTCCACGAAATCGAAACCTATAACGAACTGCTCGGCGAAGAGGGCGAGTTTGGTTGCACGCTGCTGATAGAGATCGACGATCCGTCGGTTCGCAACCAGAAGCTTGCGGAGTGGTGGCGGCTGCCTGAGAGAATGTACCTCTTGCTTGAAGACGGCACGCGAGTGTGGGCGCGATTCGACGAGCGGCAACGCGGCGACGAAAAGCTAAGCTCGGTTCAGTATCTGAAGTTCGACACAGCCGGCCGTGTGCCGATCGCGGCAGGCGTCGACCTTCCTGATCTGCGCGCGCAGACCTCGCTCAGCGAAGAGCAGCGGCGCGCCCTTCAGACAGACGTTGCCGGTGGGCCATCGTTCGCGCTGGAGTGCCCGTGATTACGTTGGTTACTGGGCGAACCTACTGATCCTCCTCGAAGATTGACACTACCGCAAATAGCCACTAACCATCCCGAATGACGTGTTTCAGTAAGGGCTGACCTACTAGCGGTCGCGGTGTTTCAAGTTAACTTGCTAGCGTATGCTATCAGGCGTAGTATCCGTATGTTTTTGTACAGGGCTCAACTCTGGTCGGAGTAGCGATCGGTAGTCGGACGCAAGCAGAACTCCGTGAAGCCGCACGAAGCGGAGATTCGAGTGAATCGCTCAACGGCCCGGCGGAACGAACCTGTCCCGATGCGGGCTAAAGAGCTTCCAAAAGAAAAAGGAGATCGACCATGGCCTCACCGATTTACATCCGGATTTACAACTACACCAACACGGCGCTGACAACCAAAGTCACCGAGCAACGCGACCTGGAGGATGCCGGCGCCAATTTCAACAACATAACGATCAATGGCGGCACTGCGTATGAGAGCGACACGAAGGTCAAGACGGGAGCTGGAAACGGCGAGTTGACCATCTCGCTCTACCAAGGTTCGGTGCTGATCGGCTACTTCAAAATGAAGGACCTCAAGAACCCTCACGAAGGCTTGAATTCCATCGAGGTCCCCGACCCAAGCGGCGCTTATCAGTTCACGAGCGTCGCTTACCGACACTTGCCTAACGAACCCGAAGACAACAGGTACATCTACCTGGCCGTCAACACTTATCCCTCGGGCAGTTCGCTGCCGTGAGGGCGACAGGCGACCTTGATCAAGCGCCCGCGCCGCGATCGAGTCTCCGTGCAGAATCTGAGGCTCGACCGGCGGCCGGGCGCTATATCGGCGGGCGTCAACCGTCCTGAATTCCGCGCGCAGCCTCTAGCTGCGAGACGAGGAACGCAGGCGGGCTCTTCGGCAAGAGTCTGGCGAGAAATGCTAGTGGTCGGCCTGAGACTTACTCGGAAGGCGGGCCAGCTCGAGGCGGTCCTTGTTTGGTCCTCCGGCTTGCTCGCGAGCGCGCGCGCCGTAATGCGTCAACGACCCCGGCTTGTTCGGCGGCTTTCGCTTGCACCGTCGTCTCGGCGGGTTGCGCGGGTGAATCCTCACTACGCGGCGATTGACTCTTCCAGCTCAAGGCGACCCCCTTTATCCAGGAGAGCCGCGCGCTCCTCCCTGGCGCCGGCGCGAATTGGCGAGTCGGCTCGCGTTCACGCTTTGGCAGGGCTCGGCCCGGGCTCAACAAGCCCGTTCGCCGCTCGACGACCTCGAGCAGGAACACGAGAATCGCAAGCGCCAGCAACCACGGCGACAGCTCCACAAATCGCGCGCGGACCGGGAGGTCCTTCCACACCGCCCCGAGACTCGTTCGTTCCTTGCCCTCCGTTGCTCGCGCGAGCCGC
>Ga0209640_10000341_pt1 | contig 35679 bp, 25 predicted proteins | sample RifCSP10_1_FD_184018 | JGI IMG/M metagenome (GOLD analysis project Ga0209640, IMG submission 184018) | Soil microbial communities from Rifle, Colorado - Rifle CSP2_sed 10_1 (SPAdes) (version 2) | ecosystem: Environmental > Terrestrial > Deep subsurface > Rock core/Sediment | place: Rifle... | reverse complement strand
GTCATGTGCAGGCTGCCCATGATGCGCGCGCCCGCCAGCGGCTTCTTCGCCGCATAGCGTGCGCGCAGCGCCATCAGCCCGGGCATCTCGTGCTCGGCGAGGCGGACCTCCTTTCGTCCCCACTCGGCGAGTGTCAAGTCGGCCACCTTGTACGGCGCCCGGCCTGCGTTGCGGGCCGCCTCGAATGCGTGCATCTTCCCGGTTGCTGCTGTCGCCATGGCGTTCTCCTGTTTGGTCCGGCTCAAGCCGGACACTACGTACGAATTCGTCTACCGTCGGGTGGCGACGGCCGCGAACAGCGCCGGCCCTTTCGCATCGGCGTCGACCGGCAGCGGCCGCAGGCGGACGTTGCCAAACCCGGCGCCGGTCAGGAATCGTGAAAGCTGCTTCTCGGAAAACCCGAGCCAGACGTGGCCCATCTGCTGCTGAAATTGCTCGCGATCGTGCGGAAGCATATCGACGACGAGCACGCGACCGCCCGGCTGCAGCACGCGTGCAACCTCGGCCAGCGCCCGTGCCGGGTCCGGCGAGTAGTGCAGCACGAGGGACAGCATAGCCGCATCGAGCTCTCCTGCGTGGAGCGGCAGCGCCTCGAGATCGCCCTGACGGATCTCGACGTTGGCCAGCGCGCCCAGGCGGCGGTGCGCCGCGTCGAGCATCTCGGTCGACGCGTCCACGGCAATCACCCGGTGGACGTAGGGCGCAACCGTTTCGGTGAGCTGCCCGGTGCCGCAGCCGAGGTCTCCGACCGTGAGCGATGCGTCGATCAAACCCAGAACCGCCCACAAGTAGAAGGCATCGCCAAACAGGTCGGTGCGCAGCCGATCCCACCCGCCGGCGGCGGTCGCGAAAAACTCCTGGGACTTGGCCCGGCGTCGACTCAGGACTCCGCCAAGGCGCTGCTCGTCCTGGCTGGCGGCAGCCGTCCCGGCCACCTGCTCCCGAATGAGCGGCCAGAGCCGGCTCGCGCCCGAATCCAGATCGTCGAGCGGCATGCTGTAGAACCGGCTGGTACCGTCCCGTCGCGACGCCACCCAGTCGTCGTCGGCGAGCGTCTTCAGGTGGCGGCTGACGCTCGATTGCGGCAGGCGCAGAGCGGCGCAGAGCTCCGAAACGGTCAGTTCGTGCCGCTCGAGCAGCAGCAGGATCCGGCAGCGGGTCGGGTCAGCCAGAGCCGACATGTGGTCGAGGATCGCCACCATATATCCGTCTATCCGGATGAATAGTTACATATGACGGCGGCTGGGGTCAACAGCCGTCACCGGGGTCTGACCCCTAATTGGGGGAAAGCCAGAAGCTGGCCTTGATGGCGAAGAAGTTGTCGCCGCCCCGGCCGAGCGAGCCAAACAGGTCGCCCACCGAGACCCGCGTCGGGACGAGGATCTCCGCCGACCGATCCTGCTGCCACACGAAATAGAGCGTGCTGCCGGCCCGCCACTCCCAGCGCAGCACCAGGTTGCTGCGGAACGACTGCACATTGAAGTCGCGGCTGCGCAGCGTAAACGCCGCCGCGCCGTCAGTGACGCGCCGGCTCCCGTCGGCCAGCGTGGTCAGCGTCGTGCCATCGGTGCCGTACGCCCGCATCAGACGCGTGCGCGCGGTGATCAGCTCGCCGATGTGGTCGTACCGGCCGCTCGCGGCAAACGGCTCGCCGTAGAAATCGAGCGTCAGATCCGGCTTGAAGGTGTAGTTCCAGCGGAACTGGGTCGAGTAGGTCCCGCGATCGATGTGGGAAAAGACATAGCGGCTGCCGAACGTGGCCGGACCGCTCCCCGCGAGCGTCACGACATACTGTTGTGTGTCGACCTGCCGCTCGTACTGGGGCCTGATCGACAACTGCCACTGGGGGCCCGGCTGCATCGTCAGCTCGCCGTTGACGATGAACGTCAGGCCGCCGTCCTCGTTCCGCCCGTAGGTGAGCTCCATCTCGCCGCGCGTCTGCGAGGCCTCGCTGCTCTGCACCTGGAGGTTGGCCAGCCAGTCGGCCGGCTGCTCCATCGACGGGCCGCCGCGCGTCAGCCGCTGGTCCTGCGTGCGCAGGTTGAACTCGCCCTCGATTTCCGTCTCCCAGAAATTCGGCCACGTGACGCTGACCGAGGGCCTGAACCGCCCCTGCTGGCGATCGCCGCCGAAGTTCCACTCATTCTGCGTGTCGACCTCGAAGGAATATTCGCGGTACCAGCGGCCGGGCGTCGTCTCGCGGTACTCCAGGCGGCCAAAGCCAACCACCCCGTCCCCCATGTTGAGACGGCCGAGGTCGTTGGTCTCGAACTCCGGCGACTCGATGTCCGTGCTCAGCTGCCACAGCCAGTGGCGGCTGTTGCGCCGCTCGATGCCCGCCCCGAACTTGGCGCCGGCCAACGAAGTGCGGCGTGGATCGTACGCAACGTAGCGCGCATCCGGCCGCTGCAGATAGCGCGCGCTGCCGCGCTGCACGCGATCGATCGCGCCGGCCTCCCCATCCACATGGCTGAACCCGGTGTACGTCTCGATCTCGTAATCGCCACCCTGCAGGCGTATCAGCGAGTCGCTGCTGAGCGTGACGGCGTTGCGGGCCACGAGCGCCGCCAGCGGTCCGCCAGACTCGAGATCCCGATGGACACCGGTGGCCATGACTGCGACGGTGGATCCCGACCGGCCGAATTCCTGCTGCACCCGGGCCACCCCGTAGCTGGTCAGAGGCGCCACGCGCGTGCGACCGAACGGCTGCCCGATGGTGAACGTACGGGCGGATTCCTCGGCCGTCACCGCTCCCAGGATCCCCAGCGACATCCCCGACGCGAGGCGGCCGGTCAGCTTCGCAGCGCCGAGGATGGTCGAGGTCGTGGGGTAGTCGACGAACTCGGCGGAGGCACGACCGGCCGGCGCCGCGCCGATGCGCCGCGAATAGAAGAAGTTGTTCACGCTGCCCGTCAGGAGCTGGTTCCCCTCGAGGAAGAACGGCCGCCGCTCCGAGAAGAACGTTTCGAAGGCCGACAGATTGACTTCGGCCGGGTCGGCCTCGACCTGTCCGAAGTCGGGATTGATCGTCGCCTCCAGTGTCAGGTTCGAGCCCAGGCCGACTTTCGCGTCCAGGCCGACGCGACTTTCCAGATTGACGCCCGCGGTGAACGGATCGCGGGCGTCGCGGTCGCCGATCAGGCGGGAGTCGCTGGCGGCATACGGCAGCAGCTCCACGCGGCGTCGCGGCCTGATGCCGTCGATGCCGTGGAGATCCCCGAACAGCGACGCCCAGCGCTGCTCCGTGCGGCGCACGAGCGCCCAGTACACCTCTTCATTGCGGGACGGCACCCACCGCTGAATATTGAGTCCCCAGACCTGCGGCGTACGGTCGGTGAAGCGGAGCTGCGAAAATGGTATCCACAGCTCCGCCGTCCACCCTTCGTCATCCACGCTTGTCCGCGCGACCCAGACGGGGTTGTATCCCTCGTCGGCTCGGCGGTTGTCGCTCGCGTAATACTGATCCAGCCGGACGCCAGACGCCGTCACTCCGAACGCGGACGCCGTCCGCCGATCGAGGTAGGTGTCGAGCGAGATCAGGAAGTATTCGGCCTGGTCGCCGCTGTCGCGGCGGCCCATCGGGGCCTGGATGGGCGAGGTGGAATACATCCGGGCGCCCACATAGAGCGCGTCGTCGTCGTAGACGAACCGCACGTCCATGCGATCGGTCGGCGGCTCGCCTTCGATCGGCTCGCGCTGCAGGAACTCGGTCACGGGCGGTACATCGCGCCACGCGGGGTCGTCGAGCCGCCCGTCGAGGTCAATCGCCCCGGCGGCCACACGAACGGCGTGCGCCTCCTTGCGGCCGTTGCCGTTGTCCTGCTGAGCGAACACGGCCCCTGACGGCAGGAGACAGAGCGCTGTGACGAGGACGAAGCGCATGTATGCCTGTTACGCCTCAGGCCGTCGTTTGGCTTACCGGTTCTCGAGTTCGGTTTCCAGCCGCCCGACGAGGGTGTCGAGCTCGGTCGCGACCGCGCGCACCGTCTCGGGCCGGCCCAGGTCCACGCCGGCCCGCGCCAGCAGGTTCATCGGATAGTCGCTGCCGCCCGCGCGCAGCAGTGACAGATACCGGTCGATGCCCCCGGTCCGCGTCGCCGGATCCTCCGCGCGCAGATCCTGCATCAGCTTCGCCGTCGACGCGAAGCACGTCGCATATTGATACACGTAGTACGGCGTGCTGAAAAAATGCGGAATGCGCGCCCATGTGACGCGGGAGATCTCTTCCTCGTCCAGGGCATCGCCATAGTAGTCGCGCAGCAGCGCGTGAAACATGCCGTTGAGCACATCCGCCGTGATCGGCTGGTCGCGCTCGACAAGGCGATGCGCCTGGAGCTCGAAATCCGCGAACAGCACCTGTGTGTAGAAGGTGCTGGCGATGCTGTCGATCGCGTGCTGCAGCAGCACGACGCGCTCCTCGCGCGAGCGCGCTCGCGCGAGCATCAGATCGAGAAACAGCGCTTCGCTCAGCGTGGACGGCACCTCGGCGACAAAGATTGTGTAGCCCGCATACACGAACGGCTGCGTCTGGTGCGACAGCAGCGTGTGCATCGAGTGGCCCATCTCGTGGGCGAGCGTGAAGACGGCATCGAGCGTCTCGTTGTAGTTGAGCAGCATGTACGGATGCGCGCCGTAGACCGGCGCGGAATAGGCGCCGTGCCGCTTGCCCGCGTTCTCGAACACGTCGATCCACCCCTCGTCAAACGCACGGCGCACCTGCTGCTGGTACGCGCGCCCGAGCGGCGCCACCGAGTCGACGATCCACGCGCCCACCTCGTCGTACCGATACCGGACGTCGTAGTCGACGAGCGGCACGAACACGTCGAACAACCGGTAGGTGGCGACGCCCAGCGCGCGCCGGCGCAGGCGATGGTAGCGGCGCAGCGGCTCGACGCCCTCCCGTGTGGCGGCAATCAGGTTGTCGACGACCGTCGTGGGGATGTTGTTGCCGTGCAGCGCCGCCTCGAGCGTCGAGGCGTACTCGCGCGCGCGGGCATGAAACAGGTCGCGCTGCAGCACGCCGTTGTAGAGGGCCGCGTAGGTGTTCTGGTTGTCGGCATACGCGCCGTGAAAGGCCCGGTACGCCGCCGCGCGATCCTCCTGGACGCGGCTCGTCTCGAGAACCGCGCGGTACCGGCCGTAGGTCAGCGTGACGCGCTCGCCCGTCGTCAGCGTGATCGCCGCGAACTTCACGTCGGCGGTGCTGAGCGCGGCGTACGTATCATGAGGCACGCTGTTGAAGCGGCCCGACCACGACAGCAGCCGCTCCCCCTTCTCGTCGAGGACGTGCTCCTGCTCGTGAAAAAGGCTCTCGATCGCGAACCGGTACACCGCGAGGTCGGCGTTGGCGTCGAGCCAGCCGCGGATGGTCTCGAGCGGGATGGCCAGCAGTTCCGGATTGAACCAGGAGCTCGCCTGCTGCTGCCGCGCGAACAGGATCTGCACCTGTTGACGACGGGCGTTGATCGTGTTGTCGCGCTGATCCTGGTCGTACTGGAGCGAGGCGAAGTACCAGACGCGATAGCTGAGCGCGCCCATCGCGTCCATGGCGCGGTAGGCGGCCAGCAGGCGGTCGGGCCCCTGGGCGAGCGTGCCTTGACGCGCGGTGAACGACTCGACTGCGGCCTCGAGCCGACGGTAATCGCCCGTCCACTCGTCCCAGGAGCGGCAAATCGCACCGAGCTCCCACTTGTAGCGGGAGGGGATCTCCTCACGCGATCGCAGCGTGCCGGGCTCCGGCCGGAAGGTGTCGACGGGAGGCATGGGGAGATCTTAGCGGGCTCCGGGCTCGAATCAGCTGCGTATCAGCTCGACAAGCCCCGCGTACTCGGTCGACAGCTTTTCGCTGTGTCGTGGCCGCGCCAGTGCGTCGGCAAGCGTCGCCGGCAGCGGCACATCCTCGCCAATGGCCGGCTCGACCACCTCGCGGAACTTGGCGGGGTGCGCCGTGGCAAGAAAGACGCCGGTCGCGCCAGGGTCGGTCGCCAGCGCCTGCTGCAGGCCGAGCCACGCGATCGCGCCATGCGGGTCGAGCAGGTAGCCGCGTTCCCGATACACCTGCCCGATTGCCGCCACCACACGCGCGTCATCGAAGGCGGCGCCGATCACGTCCTCCCGCATCCGATCGAGGTCGTCGTCGTACAGCGCGCGGATGCGCTCGAAGTTGCTTGGCGCGCCGACGTCCATCGCGTTGGCGACGGTGCGCACCGACGGGCGTGGCGTGTAGATGCCCGACCGCAGGTATTCGGGCACGACGTCGTTGACGTTGGTCGCGGCGACGAATCGACGCACGGCCAACCCGATGCGCTTGGCGATCAAGCCGGCGGTCAGGTTCCCGAAATTGCCGCTCGGCACCGACACAATGAGGTCGGGCCCGAGACGCGCCAGCAGGAAGTAATAAAACGCCTGCGGCAGCAGCCGCCCCAGGTTGATGGAGTTGGCCGGCGTCAGCCAGACGTGTTTCCGCAGGTCGTTGTCGGCAAAGGCCTGCTTGACGAGCCGCTGGCAGTCGTCGAACGTGCCGTGCACCGCCACCGCGGTGATGTTGTCGCCCAGTGACGCCATCTGGGCTTCCTGGACGTCGCTGACCTTCCCCTCGGGATACAGCACGAAGACGTGTGAGTCGGGCACCCGGTGAAACGCCTGCGCGACGGCGCTTCCGGTGTCGCCCGAGGTCGCCACCAGAATCGTGAGCGGCGTGCCGTCGGTAAAGTGGTGCAGCAGCCGCGCCTGCACGCGCGCGCCGACGTCCTTGAAGGCGAGCGTCGGGCCGTGAAACAGCTCGAGCGCCCACACGCGCTCGGACACCTGGACGAGCGGAATCGGAAAGTCGAGGGCGTCGCGGACGAGGCGCTCCATCTCCGGCTCGGAGATGTCGCCCGCCAGCAGGTGCGCGCCGACGACCGTGCCGATCGTGGCAAGATCGGCGGACCGGAGCGTCTCGAGACACGTCGCCGGCAGCGGCTCGAACCGTTCGGGAAAGTACAGGCCGCCGTCGGGCGCGGTACCCGCAAACAGGGCGTCGATGAACGGCACCGGCGGCGAACCCCGCCTGGTGCTCACCCATTTCATTGGACCCCCCTACGCCCGCATCGGCTCAGGCCGCACCGGCACCGGCCTGCCCCGTTCGTCGACCGCCACCAGCACGACTTCCGCCTCGGTCACTTTGACGACCTCCCCACGACCCGTTCCCTGCGGCGACAGGGGCGGCGCGCCCCACCGCTCGGCCTCCACCAGCACGCGAACCGTCACCGACGTACGGCCGATCCGCACCGTCTCGGTGTAAAAACTCACGATGTCGCCCAGGTAGACCGGCTCGTGAAACTCCACTTCGCGCATGGCCCGCGTGAGGTAGCGGTGCGGTGCCGCCTTGCGGGCTTCCACGGCCGACGCCAGGTCGATGTTCGAGAGGATGACGCCGCCGAAGATCGTCCCGTAGGCGTTGGTGTCCTTCGGCAGCAGCACCAGCTTGATGGCGGGAATCCGCTCGGGCATGGAGGACTCATTCTAGTCGTTCGGCGCACGACAAAAGACTAGAGACTAAAGACCAAAGACTTCGTATCATGTTGCTCAGATGAGCACGATGACCAACGGGCGTCCGGCGCCCGTCGTGGCGAGCACCTCGTCCACCAGGGCGTGGAGCGTGCACGACGCCAGCGAGCTCTACGAGGTCGCCCGCTGGGGGCACGGCTACTTCTCGGTCAACGCCGCCGGCCACATGCAGGTGCACCCGACGAAGGACCCTGCCCAGGCGATCGATTTGAAGGAGCTGGTCGATCGCCTTCAGCTCCGCGGCATCAGCCTCCCCGTGCTCATCCGTTTCACCGACATCCTGCGGCACCGTCTTGGCGAAATCCACGCGGCCTTCCAGGCGGCCATCGCGCAGAACCAGTACCAGGGCGGCTACAGCTGCGTCTACCCGATCAAGGTCAACCAGCAGCGCCAGGTCGTGGAGGAGGTCCTCGATTTCGGGCGGCCGTATCGGTTCGGCCTCGAGGCGGGCTCGAAGCCGGAGCTACTGGCCGTCGTCGCGCTCGCCGACAACGAGACGCCCATCATCTGCAATGGCTTCAAGGACGCCGAGTTCATCGAAACGGCGATGCTGGCGCAGCAGATCGGCCGCAATATCATTCCCGTCGTCGAAAAATACACCGAGCTGGGCCTCATCCTCGAGATTGCCGAGCGGGTCGGTGTCCGGCCGCAAATCGGCATGCGCGTCAAGCTGGCGGCGCGCGGCAGCGGCCGCTGGCAGTCGTCCGGGGGCTTCCGCTCCAAGTTCGGCCTGACCGTCACCGAGATCATGCGCGCCCTGGAGGAGCTGCGGGCCAGGGGCATGCAGGACTGCTTCAAACTGCTCCACTTCCACCTGGGCAGCCAGATCACCAACATCCGCATCGTCAAGGGGGCGCTCAACGAGGCCGCCCGCGTCTACACCGAGCTGGCCAGGCTGGGCGCCGGGCTTCAGTACCTCGACGTCGGGGGCGGCCTGGGCGTCGATTACGACGGGTCGCAGACCAATTTCGAGTCGAGCATGAACTACACGCTCGAGGAATACGCCAACGACGTCGTCTATCACGTCCAGACGGTCTGCGACGAGGCCGGCGTCGCCCATCCGACCATCATTTCTGAAAGCGGCCGCGCCGTGGTGGCGTACCACAGCGTGCTGGTGTTCAACGTGCTGGGGGTCTCGGGCTTCGGCGACGAGAAGGTGCCGACCACGGCGAACTCCGAGTGGGAGCAGCCGCTCGTCGACCTGGTGGAAACCTATAACAACGTCACGGCGCGCAACGCGCTCGAAGCCTTCCACGACGCGCAGCAGGCGCTCGACATGGCCATCAGCCTCTTCAACGGCGGCTACCTGCCCCTCGAGCAGCGCAGCATGGCCGAAAACCTGTTCTGGGCCATCTGCACGAAGCTCCAGAAGATCGCCCAGACGATGGCGGAGGTGCCGGAGGACCTGCAGAACCTCGACGAACAGCTGTCGGACACGTATTTCTGCAATTTCTCGCTGTTCCAGTCGATCCCCGACAGCTGGGCCATCAAGCAGCTGTTTCCGGTCATGCCCATCCACCGCCTGAACGAGAAGCCGATGAACCATGCGGTGCTGGGCGACATCACGTGCGATTCCGACGGGAAGCTCGATCGGTTCGTCGATCGCCGCGACGTCAAGAAGACGCTGCCGCTGCACTCCGTCAACGGCGATTCGTACTACCTTGGCGTGTTCCTCGTGGGGGCCTACCAGGAGATTCTCGGCGACCTCCACAATCTCTTCGGCGACACCCACGCCGTGCACGTCAGCCTCGACAACGGTGAAGTGCGCCTCGACACCCTCATCAAGGGCGACACGGTGCGCGAGGTGCTCGACTACGTCGAGTTCGACGCCGAGATGCTGCTCGGGAAGCTGCGGACCGACGTGGAGACCGCCGTCCGTGCCGGCCGCGTCGACTACGAGGGCGCGGGCCGCCTCCTCCGCTTCTACGAAGACGGGCTCCACGGATACACGTACCTGGAAGGCTAATCAAGTCAGAAGTCACAGGTCAGAAGTCACAAGGCTCACGTCACGCAACGGCCTGACATCCCGCGCGTCGCGCATCACCGTCAGGCGATACACATCGCACGCCGAGGCCGACAAGGACGATCTTTCGTTCTGGCAACAACTATCTCCGGCCGAGCGCGTCCTCCAGGCCTGGCGTCTCAGCCAGGAGCTCTGGCAACTGCGCGGCGAATTCCCGCATGAACCCGGACTTTGTCGATCTGTTGCGCGCGTTTATCGCCGGTCGCGCGGCATTCGTCCGCAACAAACGCGCGATCGGTCGTGGCCTGCGTGGTCCGGCTGAAGCCGGACACTACGTACGGAAACTCATGAGCGGAACGAACGAGAGGAACGAGTCGAACAACCCGAACGAGAACGATTCGAACGATCCGAACGACCCGAACGACCCGAACGACGTGTGCTTATGACGCCCGCTTCCGCTGGTCGTAGAACCGGCGGCACGCGCGCTGGAACCGCTCGTTGAGAGGCCCGGCGATCGCCGGCGGGACCGGCCCAAGGCGCATCCACTGCGCCTGCGCCTCGCGGACCGTCTGCTCGGCGGCGCGCCAGCGCGACTCCTCGGTGTCGGCGCTGCGGCCGCCCGCGATGGTGTTGGCAGCCAGCCGCTCCCGCCACTGACGCGCCAGCAACTCAGCCGGTGACAGGGCGGCCGGCTGATGCGCCGGGGCCACTTCTTCAACCCTGGCCACCAGCTTCTCCATCCGCTTGCGCGCCGTCTCGGGATCGAGATCGGTGCCGCCAAACGCCGACGGCCAGGTCGCGATGAGCCGCCCGAGCGCCTGATGGTAGCGCGCGGCAAGATCCTGCTGCACGTGGCGCGGCAGCTCGGGCGCCTGCTGCCAGCGCTGGCGCGCCTGCTGCATCACCGCGTACAGGCCGTCAGGCGCGGGACCCGGTTCGCTCCCCTCCGGCGGCAGGAGCTGCTCCAGCTCCCGCACCACATCTTCCCGCGGCGCCGCTTTCGCTGCCAGCTCGAGCTGATCGCGATGCTTGTAGCGTTCGAAGAAGCGATCGCAGGCCGTGCGGAACCGCTGCCACACCGCGTCTGACTTCGATCGCCGGACGGCTCCGACGGTCTTCCACTCGGCCTGCAGCTGCCGGATCTGCGCGGAGGCGCCTTCCCAGTCCGTGGAGTCGGCGAGCGCCTCTGCCTTGGCGCACAACGCCTCTTTCTTGGCCAGGTTCGCGGCCCACGCTTCCTTGCGCTGCCGGAGATCCTGCTGGCGGCGCGTGAAGAACCGGTCGCAGGCGGACCGGAACCGCTCCCAGGTGGCTCGTTCATGGCCGCGCGGGACGGGCCCGATGGTCTTCCACTCGGCCTGCAGCGCCTGAATTTCCACAGCCGTCCGCACCCAGTCGGTCGACTCGGCGAGCGCTTCGGCACGCTCGGAGAGCGCCTGCTTCCTGGCGAGATTCGCGGCACGCTCCTGGGCCTGCGCGGCCAGGTGCACCGCCGTGCGCGCGAACACCTCATCCTGCGCCGCCTTGAACCGGCGCCACATCGCTTCGCCCTGCGCCCGCGGCGCGAGCGCCACCTGCTTCCATCGCGCCTGGAGCTCCCGCATGCGGCGGCCGGCGACGTCCAGATCCTGTTCGCCTTTGAGCGTTTCCATGTCGCGGCAGAGCTCTTCCTGCACCTGCAGGTTCGCCCACCGCTGCCATTCGTCGGCTTCCCGCTGCTCCTGGACCCGGGGTACAAGCCTGGCGCGGGCCGCCTCGAGCCGCGTCTGCACGTCCTGCCAGTCTTTTTTCGAAGGCAGGGGGGCGCGGCCCTCGAGCGCCGATCGGATCTCGCGCAGGGCGCGGCTGCCGGCCTTCAGCGTGACCTGGTCGGCGGCCGCGAGCGCCTCGACGTGGCGGCACAGCTGCTGGAGCCGCCGCACGTTCTCCTGCTCGCGCTTCGCGCGCACCTCGACCTGCTGGTGCTCCTTGTGCTCGAGGAGCGCGACGGCGCGCTCGAGCCGCTCCGCCGCGCCGGGGTTGGCCGACGCGTGCTCGCGCAGCACTTCGGCGTCGCGCCGCAGGCCGCGCCAGCGCGCGATGACCTCGTCGGGCGGCAGGTTCACGCCCGCGAGCTGCTCCAGTTCGGTGGCCAGCGTGTCGAGCCGCGCCGCGGCGGCTTCCGCCAGCCGCCGCCGCCGTTCCCGATCCTCGAACGCCCGGCAGGCATCCTGAAACCTGCGGGTGAGCGACGCGGCATATTCCGACGGCATCGGCGGCAGGCTGTCCCACCGCACCTTCAGCTCGGCGATGCGATCGGCCGCGTCCGGTCCCGACAGCGCCGCAATCTCCTCGCATATGGCCAGACGGTCGGCCTGCTCGCGCGCAAGCGCCCGGGCGCGCTCCTCTTCGGCCGCGCGTTCCTGTTGGCGCTGCTCGATGGCCTCGCGCACCGCCTCGCTGGCCGCCTCGAACTGCTGCACCAGGGCCGGCTCGATCTCGACGTCGGCCTGCAGTTCCGCCCAGGCAAGCCGCACCTCGGCCAGCGCGCTTCGGGCCTCGTCGGGACTGGCGACTGCCACCAGGCCGTCTGCGCGATGCAACAGCGCCAGCGCGCGCTGGCGCTCCTCGGCCCTCATCTGAATCTCGGCCCCGCTCGCCGGCTGCGCCGCGACCTCCAGGAGACGAAGCCTGGCCCGCGCGCGGCGGACGGCAACTTTGTTGCGAGCGCGCTGGGACACCTCGGCAAGCGCCTCAGGACGGTCGACTCGTTCGAGCGCCGCCACCGCCGCGTCGGTGTGCTCCGCCTTCAGCGCCACGTGGAGAATATCGTCCGCCTCCGTGAGGCGCGCGAGCGCGCGAAGCCGCGTCGATCCATCGCGCGCGTGACGACTGATGGCGGCCAGCGTCTTCTGGTCTTCAATCGCGTCGACCACCGCGACTCGAACCTCGGCGCTCGAACTGTCACGGGCCACGAGCACGATTTCCTTCATCCTGCCGAGCGCCAGCAGTTGACGGACCGCGTCGAGGGCCTGCGCGGAGTCGTCGGCCTCGGCCGCGATCCCCGCCAGGCCGCGTACGGCCTCCCCCCGGACCTCGTCGTCCGGATCGGATCCGGCGATGTCGGCGAGCACCGAGACGTCGTCGATACGGGTGACCGCGGCGCGACGGACGCGCGCCTCGGCGTCTTCGCGGGCCAAGCCGTGCAGGGCTTCCGCGTCCTCGGGACCGAGCTCGTACACGGCCGCCACGCGGACGGCGGGATCCGCGTGTTTCCACCTCGGCTGGGGACGGAGCTTCTCGAGAATACCCATTGCGCTTACAACGACTGCATTTCCCCGATCGAAACACGTAACTCGCGACGGATCACCCTGACAAAGCGGTCCGGGCCCCCGAGACAGACCACGACCTCCAGCGGCGCGCGCTGGGCGGCAAAGATGTCAGTGCGCCAAAAAATCTGCACGAAAATTTGGATCGGTGCGAACGGTTGGCCGTAGATTCCGGGCCGTGACTCTACGCCAGCCGCACTACAGCCTGGACCGGCAGCTCTGGCTTGCAGGATGGGTACCAGTTTCACCGGCCTGGCCGATGTCCCGTTTGGTGTCAGGAGCTGTAGGCGAAGATTTGGTCGGGAGAGACGGTCCACTGCGGCAACACGTAGGACCGTATCGGCTCCGCGCCGGAGAACACGCGTGACGGTGTGGTCGATTGCAGCTCGATGATCTCGATCGTCTCCCTGCCGGCGTCCACGAACCAGCACTCGCGAACACCATACTGCCGGTACCATCCCAGTTTGAGGCTGCGATCGCGCCAGGCGGTGCTCGGCGAGAAGACCTCGACCACCAAATCCGGCGCTCCCCAAATCCGCTCCCTGATGATCGCCAGACGATCGCGGCTCACGTAGACGATGTCGGGCTGGACTACGAGAGCCGCCTCGCTGTCCAGCACGACATCGATGGGCGACAGGATCTCCCCGGCACCGAGCTCCTCCACGTGCGTGTAGAGTCGAACGGTGAGCCGCGTCACCACGCGCTGATGCGCGTAGCTGGGCATCGGCGGCTCGCGAACGAACCCGTACACCAACTCCATCGGCCGCAGCGTTTCCGGCGTCGTGAAGTATTCGTGCACGCTGAGCTTGTCCATCGACGACGACGATGCCATCGTCGTCCGGCAAATGCAAGAAGGGAACAGGGGGAAGGGGAAAACTAACCCCTGCCCCCTGTCCCCTGCTACTTGACGAACAGCATCTCCCGATAGGTGGGCAGCGGCCAGATCTCGTGCGGTGTGAGCACCTCGATCCGGTCGCCGAGGTCGCGCAGCTTGTTCATAGCCGGGATAACCTTGTCCCGCATGTACTTGGCGTGCTTCTCGGCGGAACCGGCCGCGTGGTCGAGGATCCGCTCGAGCCCGTCGGTCTGCGCCTTGAACTGATCCACCAGCTTCGTGTAGGTGCCCAGCAGCTTCTTGCCCTGCACGGTGGCGCGGCCCGCGGACCGAACCGCCGCCACGCTCTGCGCAATCTCCTTCTGGTAGGTCAGCGCGGCAGGCAGGATGTACCGGTTCGCCATCAACACCATCAGGTTGCCTTCGACGTTGATGGTCTTGTTGTAATTCTCCAGGAACACTTCGTACCGGGCGTGCACCTCGCGGGCGTTGAGAATCTTGTACTTGTCGAGCAGCGTGACGACGTTCTTGGAAATCAGCTGCGGCAGCGCGTCGACCGTGTTCTTCAGATTGAGGAGCTTCCGCTTGGCCGCCGCCTTTTCCCATTCCGGAGCGTAGTTGTTGCCGTTGAAGACGATCCGCTTGTGCTCCTTGATGACCTTCGTCAGGATCCTGGCGACCGCCTTGCTCAGCTCTTCGCCCCCGGCCGTCGCGCGCTCGAGCTCGGTGGCGAAATAGTCGAGCGAATCGGCCATCGCCGCGTTGAGCGCGGTGTTCGGGAACGAGATATTCTGCCCCGACGACACGGCGCGGAACTCGAACTTGTTGCCGGTAAACGCGAACGGGCTCGTGCGATTGCGGTCACCGGCATCCCGCGGCAGCTTCGGAAGCACGCTGACACCGATGTCGAGCGTGCCTCCCTGCTTGGTCGACTTGGCGGCGCCCTTCTCGATCTGCTCGAAGATGTCGGTCAGCATGTCGCCGAGAAAGATCGACAGGATGGCGGGCGGCGCCTCGTTGGCCCCGAGACGATGGTCGTTGCCCGCGCTGGCGATGCTGGCGCGGAGCAGCCCCTGCCATGTGTCGACGGCGCGGATCACGGCCGCGCAGAAGACCAGGAACTGCATGTTGTCGTGCGGCGTGTCGCCGGGGCTCAGCAGGTTGTTGCCGAACTCGTCGGAGAGCGACCAGTTGTTGTGCTTGCCGGACCCGTTCACGCCGGCAAACGGCTTCTCGTGGAGCAGGCACTCCAGACCGTACCTCGGCGCCACGCTCTTGAGCGTCTCCATCGTCATCATCTGGTGATCGACGGCGAGATTCGCGTTCTCGAACACGGGCGCGATCTCGTACTGGCTTGGCGCGACCTCGTTGTGACGCGTCTTGACGGGAACCCCGATCTTGAACAGCTCGAGCTCGACCTCCGCCATGCAGGCGAGCACGCGCTCGGGGATCGAGCCGAAGTACTGGTCTTCCATCTCCTGGCCCTTCGGCGGCTTGGCGCCGAACAGCGTCCGGCCGGCGTTGATGAGATCGGGCCTGGCAAAATAGAAGTTCCGGTCGATCAGGAAGTACTCCTGCTCCGGACCACACGTCGGGAACACCCGCTCCGCCGTGGAGCCGAACAGCGTGAGGACGCGGACGGCCTGCTTGGAAACGGCCTCCATCGAGCGCAGGAGCGGCGTCTTCTTGTCGAGCGCCTCGCCGGTCCAGCTCACAAAGGCCGTGGGGATGACCAGGGTGGCGCTCTTGTGGTTCATGTGCAGCCAGGGCGGGCTGGTGGGATCCCACGCCGTGTAGCCCCGGGCCTCGAACGTGGAGCGCATGCCGCCCGACGGGAAACTCGACGCGTCAGGCTCGCCTTTGATCAGTTCCTTGCCGCGGAACTCGGTGATCGCCGTGCCGTCGGAGGCCGGCGTGAGGAACGAATCGTGTTTCTCGGCGGTGATGCCGGTCATCGGCTGGAACCAGTGGGTGTAGTGCGTGGCGCCGCGCTCGACGGCCCAATCCTTCAGGGTCGTCGCCACGACGTCGGCGCTCGCCTGGTCGAGCGGCTCGCCGCGCGTAATCGTCGCGCGCAGCGCCCGATAGACCGGCTTCGGCAGACGGTCCTGCTGCACCTTGTCGTTGAACACGAGCGTGGCAAAGGAGTCCACGGCCTTGGCCGAGGGCGCCACGCTGCGGCCCTCGTTGATAGACCAGGCACAAATACTTCTAGCGGCTTCAGATAAGGCTGCTGATCCCATGGTCGACGACGGTCCTTTCGTTGGGGAAGATGGGCCCGTGTGTGGAGCGGAAACGTGTGGCGGTTCGATTATGCGCGAAACAGCGACCGCCGCGCAATCGGGAGCCCCGCCTCAGTCCACCATCCGACGGCGACCGCCGGGCCCCGCCCCGCCCCGGTTGACTCCCATGTATCTATGTATGTAGATTTATAGATACAATGCTGCGCGCCTCCGCCCTCTTTCGCCTGCTGGCCGATGGCACCCGGCTCCGTCTGCTGCGCGTCCTCGCGCAGGACCGCTTCAACGTCAGCGAGCTCACCGGCATTCTCGGGCTCGCGCAATCGGGCGTCTCGCGGCACCTCGGCCTGTTGAAGAAAGTTGGGCTGGTGACCGAGGAACGCGAAGGCGGGTACGTGTACTACCGGCTCTCAGACGAGGGCCGCGCCAACGGGCGGGCTCCGCTGTGGGCGCTGCTCGACGCGCAGTTTGCCGAGTCGGCCGCCGAGGCCGCGGTGCGCGAAGACGAAGCCCGGCTGCACGAGGTGCTCCGGCACCGCAAGGAGAATTTCGAGACCCACGGCGACGTCCGTCAGTTGGTGCCCGGCCGCAGCTGGGCGGCGTGGGCGCGCGCCCTCGGGCACCTGCTGCCGCCGCTCGATGTCGCCGACATCGGGTGTGGTGAAGGCTATCTCACGCTTGAAACGGCGCGCTGGGCTCGAACCGTGTTCGGCATCGATCGGTCCGACCAGGTGCTGGAACGGGCCAAGGCACTGGCGGCCCGGCGACGCGTGTCCAACGTGCACTGGAAGAGGGGCGACCTGGCCCGCCTTCCGCTCCGCGACGGCTCGGTAGACGTCTCGATGTTGTCGCAGTCGCTGCACCACGCCGTAGACCCCGACGAGGTGCTGGCCGAGGCCGTTCGCGTGCTGAGGCCTGGCGGCCGGCTGCTCGTGCTCGACCTGCGGGCACACGACCAGGCATGGGTCCGCACCCGGTTCGGCGACCAGCGCCTCGGGTTTGCAGACGCCGACCTCGAACGGCTCCTCAGAGGCGCCGGACTGCGGGGCGTCCGCGTCCAGGTGGGCGCCCGGCAGTCGGGCGATCCGTTTGTCGTGTTGATCGCCTCAGGCACCAAGCCCGCGTCCAAGTCCAAGAGCCGACACCCCCGAGCCCGGAGCCCGCGATGACGACGACCGACCGCCTGCACGCCCTGCTCGCCCGGCGCATCCTGCTGCTCGATGGCGCGATGGGCACCATGATTCAGCGCCGCACGCTGGGCGAGCAGGACTTCCGCGGCGAGCGCTTCCGCGGGCACGCGCGCGATCTCAAGGGCAATGGCGACGTGCTCACCCTCACCCGGCCCGACGTCATCGGCGCGATTCACGGCGAATACCTCGCCGCGGGCGCGGACATCCTCGAGACCAACACCTTCAGCAGCACGGCCATCGCGCAGGCCGACTATGGCCTCGAGGCCCTGGCATACGAGCTCAATGTCGAGGGCGCGCGCCTGGCACGCACGGCGGCCGACGAGTGGTCGCGGAACACGCCGGAGCGCCCGCGTTTCGTGGCCGGAGCGATGGGCCCGACCAACCGCACGCTGTCGATTTCCCCGGACGTGAACGACCCCGCGCGTCGCGCGGTGACCTTCGACCAGATGCGCGACGCGTATCGCGATCAGGCTCGCGGCCTGATTGACGGCGGCGCGGATCTGCTGCTGGTCGAAACCATCTTCGATACGCTCAACGCCAAGGCGGCGATCGCGGCGATTCTCGAAGTCTTCGACGAACGCGGCGTCGAGCTGCCGCTGATGATTTCCGCCACGATTACCGACCGCAGCGGGCGGACGCTCTCCGGGCAGACGCTCGACGCCTTTTACGTCTCGATCCGCCACGCGCGGCCGTTCAGCGTCGGGCTGAACTGTGCCCTGGGCGCCGAGCAGATGCGGCCGTTCCTCGCCGACCTCGCGCGCCTCGCGGACTGCTACGTGACCTGCTATCCGAACGCCGGCCTGCCGAACGCCTTCGGCGCCTACGACGAGCTGCCGCCCGATACCGCACGGCTGCTGCGCGACTTTGCCGAATCCGGGTTCGTCAACATCCTGGGCGGGTGCTGCGGCACCACCCCCGATCACATTCGCGCCGTCGCGGCGGCGGTGGACGGGCTGCCGCCGCGTCCGCTCCTTCCGGTCCCCGATCCCCAGTCCCCGATCCCCCCGCGGTTTACGCAGTTCTCCGGCCTCGAAACGCTCACGATCCGCCCCGACAGCAACTTCATCATGATCGGCGAGCGGACCAACGTGACCGGCTCGAGGCGGTTTGCCCGGCTCGTTACCAGCGGCCAGTTTGCCGAGGCCGCCGCCGTGGCGCTCGATCAGGTGCGCGGCGGCGCCAACATTCTCGACGTCAACATGGACGAAGGGATGCTCGACTCCGAGGCGGCCATGACGACCTTCCTCAACGTGATCGCCACGGAGCCGGACATCGCGCGCATTCCGGTCATGGTGGACAGCTCCAAATGGTCGGTGATCGAGGCGGGCCTGAAGTGCGTCCAGGGCAAGGCCATCGTCAACTCCCTGAGCCTGAAGGAAGGCGAGGACGATTTCCTGCACAAAGCGCGACTGGTGCGGCGCTATGGCGCAGCCCTCGTCGTCATGGCCTTCGACGAGCGGGGCCAGGCCGATACTGTCGAGCGGAAGGTCGCGATTTGCCAGCGTGCCTATCGCCTGCTGGTGGATGCAGCGGGCTTCGACCCGCTGGACATCATCGTCGATCCCAACATTCTGGCGATCGCCACGGGGCTCGAGGAGCACAACGCCTACGCCATCAACTTCATCGAGGCCGCCCGCCTCATCAAGGCGACGTGCCCGGGCGTGAAGGTGAGCGGCGGCATCAGCAACCTGTCGTTCTCGTTCCGCGGGAACGACGTGGTGCGGGAGGCGATCCATTCGGCCTTTCTCTTCCATGCCATCAAGGCGGGCCTCGACATGGGCATCGTCAACGCCGGCCAGCTGGCGGTCTACGAGGACATTCCGCCGGACCTGCTCGAGCACGTCGAGGACGTGATCTTCAACCGGCGGCCGGACGCCACCGAGCGCCTGGTGCAGTTTGCCGACACCGTCAAAGGGGAGGCCGCCCGAAAGACGCACGACCTGACGTGGCGCTCGGGCAGCGTGGAGCAACGGCTCTCGCATGCCCTCGTGCACGGCATCGTCGACTTCATCGAGGACGACGTCGAGGAGGCGCGGCAGATGCTCGCGCGGCCGCTCGACGTGATCGAAGGCCCCCTGATGGCCGGCATGAAGATCGTCGGGAACCTCTTTGGCGCCGGCAAGATGTTCCTCCCACAGGTGGTCAAGAGCGCGCGGGCGATGAAGACGGCGGTGGCATACCTCCTCCCGTACATGGAGGAGGAAAAGCGGAAGGCGGGAACCTCGAGCCGCTCGCCCGGCACGATCGTGCTCGCCACGGTGAAGGGCGATGTCCACGACATCGGCAAGAACATCGTCGGCGTCGTGCTCGGGTGCAACAACTATGACGTGGTCGATCTCGGGGTGATGGTGCCCGCCGACCGAATCCTGCAGACGGCGATCGACGAGCACGCCGACCTCATCGGCCTGAGCGGCCTCATCACGCCCTCGCTCGACGAGATGACGCTGGTCGCCCGCGAGATGGAGCGCCGCGGCTTCACCACGCCCCTGCTGATTGGAGGCGCGACGACCAGCCGCCAGCACACGGCGGTCAGAATCGCCCCGGAGTTCACCCAGCCGGTCGTGCACGTGCTCGATGCCTCGCGGGCCGTGGATGTAGTGGCGAGCCTGCTGAGCGCCACGCAGAAGGCCCCCTTCGTCTCGGCCAACCGTGTCGAGCAGGCGCGCCTCCGGGAGCAGCACGCGGCCCTCAAGCAGCGCCCCCTGCTGCCCTGGAGCGCGGCGCGGGCGAACCGGCTTCGCCTCGAGTGGCGCAACGACACGATCGCGCGGCCGGGCTTCACCGGTCCGCGCCTCCTGGACGATGTCGCGCTCGACGATCTCGTGCCGTACATCGACTGGACGTTCTTTTTCACCGCGTGGGAGCTGAAGGGACGCTTCCCCGCCATTCTCGAGCACCCGCGCTACGGCGCGGCGGCACGGGACCTCTACGACAACGCCCGCGCCCTCCTCGACCGGATCGTCAAGGACCGCCTGCTCACGCCTCGCGGCGTCTACGGCTTCTGGCCCGCCAGCAGCGACGGCGAGGACATCGTCGTCTACGATCCGACTCCTGTAGCTTCCGGCTTAAGCCGGAAGCCACCAGACGATGAGCTTCTCCGCTTCAACATGCTCCGCCAGCAGGAGCAGATGCCCCAAGGGACGCCGAACCTGTCGCTCGCCGACTTCGTGGCGCCCGGGGAGACCGGCATCGGCGACTTCCTCGGCGCCTTCGCCGTGACGGCCGGCCACGGCGCGGCCGAGCTGGTCGCCGCCTTCGAGCGCGACCACGACGACTACCACGCCATCATGGTGAAGGCACTGGCCGACCGGCTCGCCGAGGCCTTTGCCGAGTATCTGCACGCGCGGGCGCGGCGCGACTGGGGATATGGGGCTGGCGAACGGCTCGCCAACGAGGATCTCCTCGCCGAGCGCTATCGCGGCATCCGGCCGGCCTTCGGCTATCCGGCCTGCCCCGACCACACCGAAAAGGGCAAGCTCTTCGACCTCCTCCAGGCCGGGCGCGCCGGCATCACCCTCACCGACAGCTACGCCATGGCGCCGGCGGCGTCGGTCAGCGGCCTGTATCTGGCCCACCCCGCCGCGCGGTATTTCACCGTCGGCCGCGTCGGGCGCGACCAGGTCGAGGATTACGCCGCCCGCAAGCAGATGCGCGTCGCCGCCGTCGAGCGGTGGCTGGCGCCAAATTTGTCGTACGAGCCCGTCAGCGTCTGACGCGCCGCAACCGGATGGCATAACGGCCACCGATCCGTTATGCTTCCGGACTTTGGCGGGGCCGCGGCCCCGCCCTCCCTGGCTCTCATTCTTCACTCGGGTCATCAACAACAGCCGCGAGCGAGCCTGCCTCCGGGAACACCCGGCGGGCTCTTCGGAGGATAGCGAGGAGCATCTATGACGCCGGACGATTTCCCCAAGACACCTGCCGATTTCTTCACCTTTGCCAAGAAGGCCCAGGCCGAAATGGTCGACTTGAAGTTCGTCGACATGCTCGGCAGCTGGCAGCACTGCTCGTTCCCCATCGAACACCTGGACACGGGTACCTTCGAGGAGGGCCTCGGATTCGACGGATCGTCGATCCGCGGGTGGATGGGCATCCACGAGTCCGACATGATGGCCGTGCCCGACGCGACGACCGCCCGTCTCGACCCCTTCTTCGCCAAGCCGACGGTCAGCGTGATTGCCAACGTGGTCGATCCGATCAGCCGGAAGGATTTCACGCGCGATCCGCGGAACGTGGCCCGGAAGGCGGAGGCGTATCTGAAGGAGCTCGGGATCGCCGACACCTGCTTCATCGGGCCGGAGCCGGAGTTTTTCATCTTCGACGAGGTCCGCTACGAGCAGAACCAGCACCGCGGCTACTATCAGATCGATTCGGTCGAGGGCGCCTGGAACACGGCGCGGATCGAGGAGCCGAATCTCGGCTACAAGCCGAGCTTCAAGGGCGGGTACTTTCCGGTCAGCCCCACCGACACCTTCCACGACCTCCGCGGTGAGATGGTCTACGAGATGCGGAAGATCGGCATCGTGGTCGAGGCGCATCACCACGAGGTGGCCACCGCCGGCCAGAGCGAGATCGACATGCAGTTCCAGCCGCTGCTCAAGATGGCCGATCAGTTCATGTGGTACAAGTACATCTGCAAGAACGTCGCAAAGCGCAACGGCAAGACGGTGACCTTCATGCCCAAGCCGATCTTCGAGGACAACGGCAGCGGCATGCACACGCACACGTCGCTCTGGAAGGGCGGGAAGCCCTTGTTCGCCGGCGACGGCTACGCCGGACTGAGCCAGACCGGGCTCCACGCGGCCGGCGGTCTCCTCAAGCACGCCCCGGCCATCCTGGCGTTTGCGGCGCCGACGACCAACTCGTATCGTCGTCTGGTTCCGGGCTTCGAAGCACCGGTGAACCTGGCGCTCTCGGCGCGCAACCGCTCCGCCGCGATCCGCATCCCGATGTACTCGAAGAGCCCGAAATCCAAGCGCCTCGAATTCCGCTGTCCGGATCCGAGCTGCAACGGCTATCTGGCGTGGTCGGCCATGCTGATGGCGATGGTCGACGGCATTCAGAACAAGATCGATCCGGGCAAGCCGCTCGATCGCGACATCTACGAGATGACGCGTGACGAGATGCGCGAGATGGGCATCAGAACCACGCCCGGATCGCTCGAGGAGGCCATCAACGCGCTCGATCAGGATCACGCGTTCCTCCTGCGCGGCGACGTCTTCACCGAGGATCTCGTCCGGACGTGGGTGGAGTGGAAACGCACGAAGGAGCTCGACCCGATCCGGCTCCGTCCGCATCCACACGAATTCTCGCTCTACTACGACAGCTAGACCGAAACGTTGGTTGGTGGTTGGTAGCTGGTCGTTGGTAGCTACCAGCCGCTAGGGTTAACGAGGCGCGAATCAGTGACACGACTGGCTGTTCTCGCCGGGTTCGTCAGTGGCCTGTCGCTGGCGACGGGCCTGGGCGGAGCATCCCACGCACGCCAGCAGCCCGTCGGCGTCGATCCGGCGAGCCGCGACGACGCGTTCGAGCTGCTCGAGAGCTTTCTTGGAATGGACTGGACGCTGGGCGGAATGTCGCCGGACGTCTCGCTGGCTGTTGGTCGGCGTCATCTACTGATCGTGCGTAACACCGGTATCGCGCTGTGGCGGAAGGCCGAGGACGATGCCGCCGCACAATCGGTCGACGCGATTTCTCTCTCGCTGTTCTTCGCGCCGATTGGCAGGCCTGGTGACCGGCTGACGGACCCGGTGGCCGTGTTCGATGACGAGGCGGGCCGCTTCTTCGTTGTCAACGCCGCGTACAACGTGTGCCCGGATTGTGGTTTCCATCTGCTCGCGGTGTCGAAGTCGCCGTTTCCGGAGACGCTCAGCGAGCTCGATTGGTACTTCTATCGTTTCGATCGAGGCCTCGAACGTACGAGGACCGGGATCACCAAGACGAGTTATGACGGCGACTACGACAACCTGGCGGCCGTCGGGAACCGCCTGTTGATCGGTTCCTTCGCGACACAGCACACGGCACATCCCGACGGCAGCAGCAGCGTGGCGGCGATCGGGGGCCGAGTCCGGGTTCTCGACAAGGACGCGCTCGTGGCCGGCGAGACGCCCGACACCTGGATTGACCTGTTGCCGTCAGCCCCGTCGAATGCCAAAGCGCGACTTGCTGTTATCCCGGATTCCCGAGATCGCGCCGGGCAACCTGACCGGGCGTTCCTGGACCTTCATTCGCTTCCACCCTGCGGACGAGGCGGCGGGACATGGATTATCGGCGCCGTCACGGGGTTGGGGGCGTCCCCGGCGATCACCACCCGCAGCTTCGGTTCCCCCGAGTTCTCCTGCTCCAACGAATCGGTAGCCAGCCAGCCCGACGGCGCGCGGCCGATCAACATCAACCATCTGGCGGTGCAGCCGGTCTACCGCGACGGAACACTCTGGGTGTTCGAGGTTCGGGGAGCCGCACCGCAGGATTCCCGCGCGGCCATCGTCTGGATGGAGCTGGACGTACGGGGCTGGCCGGATGTCCGCGTGCTTCAACGCGGCGTGTACAGCGAGCCCGGGGTGTCGGTATTCGCTCCGGCGGCGACGCTCGATCTCGCCGGCAATCTGGTCATGGTATACACGCGGTCGGGCGCCAATGCGTATCCTTCGATCTACTACACGGGCCGGCTGGTCACGGACCCGCAGAATACCCTGCGTCCAGGCCGGCGCCTTCAGAGCGGCGCGCGCTCGTTCGACTGGCGTCCCCCGCAAGGCAGCGGCCAGTCGTTCAATCAGTTCATCGATTACGGCACGGCGACCGTCGATCCCGTGGACGGCAGCCTCTGGATCACCGCACTGGTGCCGACGCCGGAGGGCCGTTCGCCAGGCGGGTTCGAGCGTTCCGACGCATGGATCGGTCGGGTGCGCCCGCTGGACGCGACACCGAGCGCAGCGCGGCCGGCCGCCATCCGGCCACAGTAGCGGGCTCCGGCTTTTCCATCGGCCACAACTGCTCTACGATTGGAGAGGCGAACAGGCTTGGAATACCTGATCAAGCAGTATCCCCTCGAGCGTGGCGCGCTCGAGATCCAGTACATCGAGGAGTTCTTCGGCGAGTTTCCGCGGAAGAAGACGGCCCACGAGATCACCACTCGCCTCCGCGATCGCGAGTTCCTGATTCTGATGGCGGAGGCGTCGCTGCCCGATGACGCGGGCACGGTCGTCCCGGTCTCCTTCAAGGTCGTCCACGAGCTGCGCGCCGTCGAATCGGAGCCCAAGCTCCGGGATCTCGTTGAACGGCTGCGCGGGTGCGTCCGTTTCGACGGCCGCAAGGTGCTGTACAGCTGGATCGGCGGCACGCGGCGCGACTGGCGCGGTCAGGGACACTTTCGCGCGCTCACCGAGGAATCCGAGGCGTGGGCGCACACGGCCGGCTTTCACGAGGTCATCGTGAAGACCAAGAACCGCTTCTACGACATGCGCGGCACGCTCGACCAGCTCGAGTTCGATGTCGTCAAGTACGAGGCGCATCCGGGTGACAACCGCGAGTCAAAGGTCTACCTGAGCAAGCAGCTCACCTCCGATGTCGTCCGCGCGCACCGGAGCACGCGGACCGTCGTCTACGCGGAATAGCACCATGGCCAACGTCGCGGCTCCGCGCGTCGTCAACATCAGCGACCTGCGGCGCCTCGCCGCGCGTCGCCTGCCGCGCGCCGTCTTCGACTACATCGACGGCGGCGCCGAGGGTGAAGTCACGCTGCGCGAAAACGCCCGCGTCTTCGACGCGGTCACGTTCCGGCCGCGCCAGGCGGTCGCGGTTCCGCGGTGCGAGCTCGGGACGACGGTGCTGGGGACGCCGGTCGGTCTGCCCATCCTGCTCGCGCCAGTCGGCAGCAGCCGGATGTTCTATCCGCGCGGCGAGGAAGTGGCGGCCCGCGAGGCCGGCGCCGCCGGGGCGATCTACGTGCTGTCGACGCTGTCGGGCTGCAGGCTCGAAGACGTCAAGGGGGCGACGAGGGGGCCGGCGTGGTACCAGCTGTACCTGGTCGGCGGCCCTGAGGCGGCGCGCGCGGGCCTGGCTCGCGCCCGGGCGGCCGGTTTTTCTGCGCTCGTGGTCACGATCGACACGCCGGTGGCGGGCTCGCGCGAGCGCGACGTGCGCAACGGCGTGGCGGAGCTGCTGCGGGGTGGTCCGTCGATGCTGCCGTTTCTGCCGCAGTTTCTTGCGCGGCCACGCTGGCTGCTCGACTTCATGCGCGACGGCGGACTGATGGCCTTTCCCAACGTCGTCGGTCCCGGGGGCCGCCCGCTCCCGTACCTCGATGTCACCACGGCGCTCGAGCAGACCACGGTCACGTGGAAGGACCTCGGCTGGATACGGCAGGCCTGGGGTGGTCCGTTGCTCGTCAAAGGCGTGCTCACCGCAACGGATGCCCGCCGCGCCGTCGACGAGGGCGTGCAGGGTGTCGTGGTGTCCAACCACGGCGCACGGCAGCTCGACGGCGTCTCGTCCACGCTGCGCGCGCTGCCGGGCGTGGTCGCCGCGGTCAGCGGACGGGCGGACGTGCTGATGGACGGCGGGATCCGCCGCGGAAGCGACGTCGTGAAAGCGCTCTGTCTCGGCGCACGCGCGGTGCTGGTCGGCCGCGCGTACGCGTACGGCCTGGGTGCCGCGGGAGGGCCGGGCGTGGCGCGCGCGATTGATATCCTGCGCGGCGACCTCGTTCGGACGCTCACGCTGCTGGGATGCCCGTCGGTCCGCGATCTCGACCGATCCTACGTGGACGCGCCACCGGAGTGGGAGCAACCCGCGCGCGAGCCGGCGCCGTACGTCACGTCTCGTACGTAGTGTCCGGCTTCAGCCGGACCGTGTCGTCAACACAATCTTCCCGACGTGCTCGCTGGACTCCATGAGGCGATGCGCGGCGGCCGCCTCGGCGAGCGGGAACGTCCGATAGACCACCGGCCGGACGCGGCCGGCCTCGAGGAGCGGCCACACCTCGCGGCGAAGCGCCGCGGCAATCGCTCCCTTCTCGTCGACCGTGCGCGCACGCAGCGTCGATCCGGTGATCGTCAGCCGACGGCGGATGATCTCGCCGAGGTCGACGGTCGCCGAGCTCGTGCGGCCCATGAGGCCGATCTGCACGAGCCGTCCGTCGACGGCGAGCACCGCGAGATTCCGCGTGAAGTAGTCGCCTCCGATAATGTCGAGCACGAGATCCACGCCGCGCCCGCCGGTGCGCTCCTGGACGACGGCCACGAAATCGTCGGTTCGATAATTGATGGCGCGCTCAGCGCCGAGCGCTTCGCAGGCCCGGCACTTCTCGTCCGATCCGGCCGTGGCGAAGACGCGCGCGCCGCGTGCCGACGCGAGCTGGATGGCCGTGGTCCCGATGCCGCTCGAGCCGCCGTGAAAGAGCGCGGACTCGCCGCTCCGCAGCCGGCCGCGCTCGAACACGTTGGTCCACACCGTGAAGAAGGTCTCCGGAATCGCCGCGGCCGCCGCCAGGTCCAGTGAGGCCGGCACCGGCAGGCACTGCGGCGCCGGGGCGACGCACATCGTGGCGTAGCCGCCTCCGCTCACGAGCGCGCACACGCGATCGCCGGCGCGCCACCCCTCCACGCCGTCGCCCACCGAGGCGATTGTTCCGGCAACTTCGAGACCCGGAATGTCGCTGGCGCCGGGCGGCGGCGGATAGCGCCCGCGACGCTGGAGCACGTCCGGCCGATTGACGCCCGAGGCGGCCACCGCGATGAGCACCTCGCCGGCGCCGGGCGTCGGATCCGGGCGGAACACCGGCGTCAACACCTCGGGACCGCCCGGTGACGCGATCTCGATGCAGAGCATGTCAGGAGGCGTAGCGCTCGCGGATCGTCGGAATGAGGTACTCATCGAACGCCCGCGCGAAGTCGTAGCGCGGGGCGAATCCCCAGTCGCGGCGGGCGGCGGTATCGTCGACGTCGGCCGGCCACGAGTCGACGATCCGCTGCCGCTTGTCGTCGGTGCTCCAGGTGACCGACGCGCGTGGAAACGCGCGCGTCACGACGTCGCAGATCTCCTCCGCCGTCGGGTTGAAGGCCGTCACGTTGTAGGCCGTCCTGGTGAGCCGCTCCCGCGGCACCGCCGCCAGGCGCAGCAGCGCGTCGATGGCGTCGGGCATCGCCATGAAGGGAATCCTCGTGTCCGGCCGCACGAAGCACGCGTACGGCTCCCCGCGCGCGGCCGCGTGAATCATCTCGGGCGCGTAGTCTGAGGTGCCGCCCGAGGGACTCGTCATGGCGGAAATCAACCCAGGAAACCGGACGCAGCGGAAATCGACGCGGCCGGCCGTCGTCTCCGCCGCAAGCTGCTTGTAGTGGCGGGCGTAGTAGCGGCCAAGGTGCTCGCAGTACAGCTTGTTGCAGCCGTACATCGTGGTCGGCGTGTTCCACTCGTCCTCGCGAACCCGTTTGGCGCGCGTCTTGGTGTCGAGATCCGGCAGGCCGTAGGCCGCAATGGAGGAGGGATACAGAAAGACCACCGGCCGGCCGTGCGACTCGCCCTCGTGGTGCGAGAATTCCAGCAGGTTGAGGGTGCCGTCGACGTTCACCTGATGGGCGCTGATCGGCGTGAACTCGGCGCGCGTCGACAGCAGCGCCGCCAGGTGGAACACGAGATCGATCTCGAACTCGGCGAGGATGCGCTCGAGCAGGCCGCGATCGGTCACCGACCCGGTGAATTCGCGCCGCACCAGCCGGGCCAGCGCCGGCTCGAGCGGCGCGACGTCGAGGGTGACGATCGACCGGCCCTCCTCGGCGAGCCGCGCGATGAGGCTGTGCCCGATTTCGCCGTTGGCGCCCGTCACCAGGACAGACCACGCGCGCATGTCACCCCGTCACAGCGCCGTTCCGACGCGCGGCGGCGGGACGGCCGGCTTCTCCGGCTCCGGCGTGAAGTCCTCGCCGGGATTGATGAACCGGTCGGTCTCGAACCGGTACTGCTTGTCGTAGAGCTGCCGGTATCGCCCGTTCAGGGCGAGCAGCTCCGTGTGGGTGCCCCGCTCCACAATCTCGCCCGCTTCGAGCACCAGGATCTGGTCGGCGCTGCGGATGGTCGACAGCCGGTGGGCAATGACGAACGTGGTGCGGCCGGAGCGAAGGCGCCGCAGGCCGTCCTGAATCATCTGCTCGCTCTCGCTGTCGAGGCTCGAGGTCGCCTCGTCGAGAATCAGGATCCGCGGATTGGCGAGAATCGCCCGCGCGATCGACACCCGCTGCCGCTGGCCGCCCGACAGCTTGATGCCGCGCTCGCCGACAATCGTCTGATACCCGTCCGGGAACCGGTTGATGAACTCGTCGCAGTGCGCGATCCGGCAGGCCTGCGTGATCTCGTCGAGCGTGGCCGATGGCCTCGCGTACCCGACGTTGTCGGCAATCGTGCCGTCGAAGAGAAAGTTGTCCTGCAGGACCGAGGCGAGCTGCTCCCGGTAGTCCATCAACTTGACTTCGGCCAGGTCGCGGCCGTCCACCAGAACGCGTCCCCCCGTAGGACGGTTGAACGCCATCACCAGGCTGATGAGCGTGCTCTTGCCCGACCCGCTCGACCCGACAAGCGCCGTCGTCGTGCCGGGCGCGGCCGCGAACGACACGGCGCGCAGCACCGGCTGGCCCGGGTTGTACTCGAACCAGACGTCGTCGAAGGCGACCTCGCCTGTGACCTGCGCCATCGGCTGGCGTCTGGCGTCCTCGTCGGTCTCGGTCGGCATGTCGAGGATTTCGCGAATGCGGTCGAGGCCGGCGAAGGCTTCGGTGATCTGCGTCCCAATCGAGGCGATCGACACAAGGGGCGCGGCCACGAGACCGATGAAAAAGATGTACATCATCAGATCGCCGAGCGTCATCTCGCCGGCGATGATCGCGCGGCCGCCCAGCCAGATCATCAGCACGCCGATGATGCCGATGACGACGGTGCTGCCGGCGGTGGTGGCCGAGACGCCCGTCATCGATTTCGCGACGTTGCGGAACAGCCGGTGCGCCCCCTTCGCAAAGATGAGCGCCTCGCGCCGCTCCGCGGTGTAGGACTTGACGATGCGGATGCCGCCGAGCGCTTCGGTCAGGCGTCCGCTCACCTCCGCGTTGATCTTGCCGCGCTCGCGGAAGAGCGGGCGCAGCGTCCTGAAGGCGTGCGCCATGCCGCCGCCGAACGCTCCGAGCACGAGCAGCGTGATGGTCGTCAGGCGCCAGTTGAGCCAGAAGAGCACCACCATCCCCATGACGGCGGTCACGAGCCCCCCCACGAGCTGCACGAGCCCCGTGCCAACCAGGTTCCGGATGCCGTCGGCGTCCGTCATGATGCGGGAGACGAGCACGCCCGTCTGCGTGGAGTCGAAGTAGCGGATCGGCAGACGCATCACACGGGCCTGAACCCGCTTGCGCATATCGGCGATCGCACGCTGCGCCGCGACGCCGAGAATCTGCGACAGCGCGAACGAGGTCACAGCCTGCACGAGCGTCGCGGCGCCGGCGACAAGGGCAATCGGCAGCAGCAGGTCCGTCCGGCTGTTGCCGATCACCTCGTCGATCAGCCACTTCGAGGACGCCGGCAGCACGAGCCCGGCCAGGCGGCCGACGAGCATCAGCACCAGGCCGATGCCCAGCCGGCGACGATGCTTCCAGACGAGCTCGCGTGCTTCCCGCCAGGCGGCCGAGGCCGCGAGCGGCTTCTTCGGCGTTTCCATGCTCTGGACTCCGACGATACTACGCCCTGTTTTTTCGCCCGTGTGCATCACCCGAAAGTTCAGGTTCGCCATAGAATCAGAAGGTGGACATGAGTGACATGACGACGCGCGGCATCCGCATCCAGGTGAGCACCACGTATCTGGCCGACAGCAGCTCTCCCAAAAACGACCATTACCTGTTTGCGTACCACATCCGGATTTCCAACGTCGGCACTGAAACCGCGCAGCTTCTCTCCCGTGAATGGGTCATCACGAGCGCCGACGGCGAAGTCGAGCGCGTCAAGGGCCCGGGCGTGGTCGGCGAGTTCCCGACGCTGGCGCCCGGCGCCGCCTTCGAGTACACGAGCTATTGTCCCTTGAAGACGCCCGTCGGGTCGATGCACGGCAGCTATCAGATGGTCACGGCGGGGGGTGAGAAGTTCGACGCCCAGATTGCGCCGTTCACGCTGGCGACGCCGCACGCGCTGCATTGATCGGCCGGCAGGACCTACCACACCACCTTCACGGCGCCGGACTGCCGGATGTTCGCGTCGCGCGTAAGCAGCGGCAGGTCCAATGACCGGGCGGCCGCGCACACCAGCGTGTCGAATGGATCGCGGGTAAACCGCAGGTCGTCGGCGACAAAGATCTGCTCCGGCGTCAGGTCGAGCGGATGGTAGGCCGGGTTGCTGAACAAGTCCTCGAAAAACGCGCGCGCCGTGCGCCGCAGGTTGACGCGCGCCACGCGGGCCAGCAGCGTGCATTCCCAAATCACGACCGCAGGCACGTAGATCACCGCCTGCTGACGTTCGCATTGCTCGAAGAACTTCGCCGCACGGGGGCTCAGGCCACGCCCACCCGCCGCGTGGTGGATGAGCGGATGCGTGTCGGTGACGGCGGACGGCAGCTCAGCCACGCCGTTTCCGCGCAGACCTGCCGTACGGCGGCCGCCTCTCTTTGGCCACAAATGGACGCCCGACCGACTCCGCCACCAGCGTGCGGAGCGCATCGTCGGCTTCGAGCAGCAGCGGGTCTGACGGATCCACGTCGATCGTTCCAATCACGGACCGCACCTCGTCGCCGACGGCGTGCGTTCGCGCGTGGGTGACCAGCCGGTCGAGCACGCCGCTGACGCTGCGCACGCGGGCGCTGCGGGCCCGCGCCTTCAGCCAGGTGAGGTTGTCGGCCTGGAGCGTGACTGAAATGGCTTCCTTTGGCATGACGATAATATATCGTATCTATATACGATATTCCAGCTCAGTCCAGATGGGCGCGCTCGGCATCCCCCATCTCCACCGTCCCCGAGGGGAAATACTCCCGCCAGCGGCGGGTGACGAGCTGCGCGATGTCGTCGCGGCAGGTCAGCTCCTTCGGAAATCCCGGCTTCAATCGCGCATCGATCACAATCGGCGCGCGGTAGGCGATGTGATTGCGGACGATGCGGCGGTCGGCCGCGTGAATGTCGGCGGCCGGCTCGAAACGGGTGAACGTGGTCCACAGAAAGTTCATCGGGCTTGCGGCCGCACGCGCCGGTTCGTCGGTCATCACCACCAGGGGCCAGTGGCTGAACGCGACGTCGGTGGCCACGCGCACCGGCGCGCCGGGCTCGGCCGCGTAGGCCGGCCCGCCCACCACGAGGCACCCGCCACAGAAGACGCGGACGTCGGTGACCCCCGCGGGCGGCGTCCCCGTGAACTGCCGCGGCAGCTCGCGCACCGGCTCGCCCAGCCCGAGCCAGACGCCCTTGGACCCTTCGTTGACGGCGGGCCCGGTGTAGTCGAGCGTGTCCATCGAGAGGTTCGAGAACACATAGAGGTCTGTTTCCGTGTTCGTGCGCGCCAGGATGTGCTCCAGCGTCAGCCTGAAGTTCCCGATGTCGACGTATCGGTCCGTCAGGAGCAGGAACTTCGTCAGCGAGAGCTGCCCCTCACCGAGAATGCGGAACGCGCTGGCCATCGCCTCGCGCGCGTAGCGCTGTTTGACGACCGCGGCCGCCAGCGAGTGATACCCCGTTTCGCCGTACGACCAGAGCCGCTCCACGGCCGGCATCACCAGCGGAAAGAGCGGCGACAGCAGCTCCTGCAGCAGGTCGCCGACGAAGAAGTCCTCCTGCCGCGGCTTGCCGACCACGGTGGCCGGAAAGATCGCGTCATGGCGATGCGCGATTCGCTGCAATTGGAAGACCGGATAGTCGTGTCTGAGCGAGTAGTAGCCGTAGTGGTCACCAAACGGGCCTTCCCCCTGCCGCACGTGAGGGGGGACCTCCCCTATCAGCGCAAATTCGGCGGTGGCGACGAGGGGATGCGGCCCCTGTCCGTGGACCTGCGGCAGACGCTCCCCCGCGATGAGCGAGGCGAGCAGCAGCTCGGGCACGTTTTCCGGCAGCGGCGCGACCGCCGAGAGGATCAACGCGGGCGGGCCGCCGAGAAACACGGTGGCGGGCAGGGGCTGGCCGCGGCCCTCGGCCACGGCGTAATGAAAGCCGCCGCCCTTGCCGATTTGCCAGTGCATGCCGGTGGTGCGTGACCCGTGTACCTGCATCCGGTACATGCCGAGGTTGTGGCCGCGTCGATCGGGATGCGTGGTGTAGACGAGCGGCAGCGTGATGAACGGGCCGCCGTCCTCGGGCCAGCAGGTGATCGCCGGCAGCCGATCGAGCCCGAGGCTCGACGAGACGCGGTCCACCACCGGGCCCTTGGCCACGCGCCGCGTGCCCACCTTCGGCAGCTCGAATGCGACGTCGCGCGCGTGCCACAAACCGGCCGCGCTTGGCGGAAGGAGCGTGTCGGCCAGCTCGACCAGACGCCGCACCAGCCGCATCGGCCGCTCGCCGAAGGCCAGCTCCGCGCGGCGCGCGGTGCCAAACAGGTTGGTCACGAGGCGGAAATCGGCGCCGGCGACGCGGGTAAACAACAACGCCGGTCCGCCGGCCGCGACCACGCGCCGATGGATCTCGGCCACCTCCAGGTACGGATCGACGGCCGCCTCCACCGTGACGAGGGTGCCGTCACGGCGGAGGTGGTCGATGAACGAGCGGAGGTCTGGGAACACCTAAGGTCAGACGCTACGTCTTGGCTGGCTCGGCGTCGGCGCTCGGACCGTAGATGTTGGGCACTTTGGAGCCCATGGCGCGCAGGTAGGCCGCGAGCTGGCCGCGATGGTGGATGCTGTGATTGTTCGCGAACACGATGAAGTGCGCGCGCGGCATCTTCATCATGCCGAAGAAGTCCATCGTTTCGGCCAGCTTGTCCGCCGGCAGCGCTCGAAGCGCCTTCAGCTTCTCCGGGAACGTTTTCTTGTAGAACTCCACCACGTCGTTGACGTTTTTGAACTGGCTCTCGGCCTGCTTCGCCGCCGCCTCGTCGAATTCAAAGGCGCCTTTCACGATGCTGTCGATAAACCAGATGTCTGCCGTGGCCAGGTGCGTGGCGAGCTCCCAGGCCGTGCGCGACTTCGGATCCGGCTTGTAGCTCCGACGGTCGTCCTTGACGGCCGCCAGCACCTCGCACGTCGCGCGGTGTTCTCCCTGCCACATCGCCGCCACCATGTCGGCCCCGGCCTTCGCCTGTTCTGGATTCATCGTTTCCTCCTATCGGGTCAGCTTGCGGTACTTGATCCGGTGCGGGGTGTCGGCTTCGGCGCCCAGGCGCCGATGCCGATCGGCTTCGTAGTCCTGATAATTGCCTTCAAACCACACCACGCGGCTGTCGCCTTCAAACGCCAGCATGTGCGTGGCAATCCGGTCGAGAAACCAGCGGTCGTGGCTGATCACGACGGCGCAGCCCGCGTAGTTGAGGAGCGCCTCTTCGAGCGACCGGAGCGTGTCGACGTCGAGATCGTTGGTCGGCTCGTCGAGGAGCAGCAGGTTCGAGCCGCGGCGCAGCAGCTTGGCGAGGTGCACGCGATTGCGCTCGCCGCCCGACAGCGAGCCGACCTTGCGCTGCTGCTGGGCACCCTTGAAGTTGAACCACGACACGTAGGCGCGCGACGCCACCGCGCGCTTGCCCACCTGCAGCTCGTCCTCGCCACCCGAAATCTCCTCCCAGACGGACTTGTTCGGGGAGAGCGCGTCGCGGCTCTGATCGACGTAGCCGAGCGCCACCGTCTCGCCCAGCCGCAGCGTTCCGGCATCCGGCTTCTCCGGCCCCGTCATCATCCTGAACAGCGTCGTCTTGCCGGCGCCGTTCGGGCCGATCACGCCGACGATGCCGCCGCGGGGCAGCGTGAAGTTCAAGTCGTCGATAAGGAGCAGATCGCCGTAGGCCTTCCGGAGCCCGCGGGCCTCGACCACGAGGTCACCGAGCCGGGGGCCGGGAGGGATGTAGATCTCGATCTGCTCGAGCTTCTGCGCCGTGTCCTCGTTGAGCAGCTGCTCGTACGCATTGAGACGGGCCTTGCCCTTGGCCTGGCGGGCGCGCGGCGCCATTCGAATCCATTCGAGCTCGCGCTGCAGCGTCTTCTGGCGCTTGGTTTCCGCTTTCTCCTCCTGCGCGAGGCGCTGCTGCTTCTGGTCGAGCCAGGACGAGTAGTTGCCCTTCCACGGGATGCCTGAGCCACGATCCAGCTCGAGGATCCATTCCGCGACGTTGTCGAGAAAGTAGCGATCGTGCGTGACCGCAACCACGGTGCCCTTGTAGTCCTTCAGGAACCGCTCAAGCCAGGCCACCGACTCGGCGTCGAGATGGTTCGTCGGCTCGTCGAGCAGGAGGAGGTCCGGGGACTTGAGCAGCAGGCGGCAAAGCGCGACGCGGCGGCGTTCGCCGCCTGAGAGCGTCGACACGTCGGCATCGGGCGGTGGGCACCGCAGCGCGTCCATCGCGAGCTCGAGCTGCGAGTCGATGTCCCACGCGTTCACGACGTCGATTCGATCCTGCAGCCGGCCCTGCTCCTCGAGGAGCTTGTCCATCGCCTCGGGCGACAGATCCTCGCCGAGCTTCATGTTCAGCTCGTCGTAGCGCTGCAGCAGCGCCTTGATCTCGGCGACGCCTTCCTCGACGTTGCCGAGCACGTCCTTGGCGGCGTCGAGGCGCGGCTCCTGCGGGAGAAAGCCGACCGAGATGCCGTCGGCGGGAGAGGCCTCGCCGACGAACTCGGTGTCCTCGCCCGCCATGATCCTGAGGAGGGAGCTCTTCCCCGCGCCGTTCAGGCCGAGGACACCAATCTTGGCGCCGGGAAAAAACGACAGCCAGATGTCTTTGAGGACGACAGCGTCGGGAGGATGCACCTTCCCGAGCCCTTTCATCGTGTAGATGTATTGCATGCTCTCTGGTGGGGCTCCGAAACGATGAGTATATCAACTCGCAGCCGGCGTCTGCGCTCACGGGCCACAGAGACACCGAGACACAGAAGGATTGTGGCGAATCATTCCGATGTGCGGGTAGTGTAGGCCCGGTGCGAAGCGTGCTTCTCGAGAAACTCGAGCAGCGCCCTGTTGAGCGCTGGCGCGTTCTGCGCATGCATCACGTGGGATGCATCATGGATCTCGACCCGTTCATTATCCGGCAAGAGTTCGGCGAGATAATCGGCGAGCCGCCGCAAGAAGCTGGGGCTGTCTTCACCGGTCACGAGCAGCGTAGGAGTCTCGATGCGCCGCACATCGTCCTCCGACAGTGGGGGGAAGCCCTTGCCGAGGAACTGCGCGGCCTGCGTCTTCGCATTGGCGCGGACCTGCTCCTTGAATTCGTCTGGGAGCGCGGCGTACCGCTCTTTCCCGAGCACCGCCTCTGCGAAGATGCGCACCCCAGCATCGAGTTTGCCCTTCCTCATGGCCGCGGCCGAAGGGGCGAATCCCGTTGCCATGAACTTTACGATGGCGGCACCTGTACGCGGCCTCTTCGCGAACATACGGATGATCTCGAGCGGCTCGGGAGGCGTGCTCACCCGGCTGAACACCGCCGCCGGGCTCTTCACCGG
>Ga0209640_10000340_pt1 | contig 35686 bp, 29 predicted proteins | sample RifCSP10_1_FD_184018 | JGI IMG/M metagenome (GOLD analysis project Ga0209640, IMG submission 184018) | Soil microbial communities from Rifle, Colorado - Rifle CSP2_sed 10_1 (SPAdes) (version 2) | ecosystem: Environmental > Terrestrial > Deep subsurface > Rock core/Sediment | place: Rifle... | reverse complement strand
ACACGACGTACTTCGGCGGAGCCGGGAAGCCGGACCCTACAGTGACCCACGGGGGCGGCGCGCAGCGTCGGTTCAGCGTCGGTTAGCCAGATTAGCCAAGCGTCCCGAGGACGACGACACGGGTATCGCGTAGGCGCAGGCAATGGCCCAGACATGGAACGACGAGACTCGGCCGGCATCCTCACTCTGACAACGCCCAACTCCCAACAACGCCCAACTCCCAACGCCCAATTGATCGGCGCCAACCCCCGTCCGTTCATAACGTTCCGGACAGGACCTGCTGCGCGAACTGCACGACCGGCAGCGCTTCGATCCCCTCGGGCGTGTTGAACGCGCGCTCGCCCATGTGGACCAGCACGCGTCGCCTGACGCCGGCCAGATCGCCGATGGCTCGAAGGCCGGCGAAGTGCGGCGACGCCGGATTGGTCGTCGTCTTCACCTCGATGGCTACGAACGACTTCCCCCGTCGCATCAGGAAGTCGACTTCCGTGCCTCCTTGCGTCGGTGCCCAGTACACCAGCTCGTCGTAGAGCCCAACGTACGATTGTCTTGCACGGAGCAGCCCGTAGACCCAGCCTTCGAGCAGCGCGCCGCGCTCTTCCGCGGCCGGCTCGTGGAGCTGCCGCTTCATCGCCCGCACGATGCCAGGGTCGGTCCAGTACAACTTGGGGTGCTTGCGCTCCTTGACGCGCAGCTTCGCTTCGTACGGGGGAAGGAGCGTAACCAGATACGTGTCCTGGAGGATCTCGAGATACCCGTTGACCGTCGTCCGCGCGACGCCGGCGTCGCGAGCCAACCCCGCCGCGTTGACGACTTGGCCGTGGAAGAGCGCCGCTATCGGCAGGAAGCGGGCGAAGCCGGGCAGATTACGAACGAGGGCTTCGGCCTGGATCTCCTCGCGCAAATACAGTTGCGCGTAGGCATCGAGCCGATCGGGCTTGTGGGGCGCACGCCAGATGATCGGCAGGCTGCCGTACCGGAGAACCTCTTTCAAGTCGAAGTCCGCTCCGAGTTCATCCGGCTGGAGCGGATGCATCTCCCGACGGACCGCCCGACCCGCCAGCAGGTTGGTCCCCGCCATCCTCAGCTTGCGGGCACTCGATCCGAGCAGCACGAAGCGCAGGCCGAGATCTTCAATCGCGCGATGGACCTCATTGAGCAGCGCCGGCAGTCGCTGCACCTCGTCGACGACGACCCGGGCGCCGCGCGTCTGGCGCCGGAGTTCCTGTCCGAATCGCTGCGGGTCGCGCAGATAGGACTGGAAGACCCCCTCGTCCAGCAAGTCGATCCGCGCGGCGGTTGGGAACCGCTGCCGCGCCCAGGTGCTTTTCCCGACGCCGCGTGGGCCGAACAGAAAGAAGCTGTCGCGGGGCGGACGCAGGCTGCGTGGATAGTCTGCCACTTCGTCGTCAGTTTTACAGGAAAAATGACGACATGGCAACTTCAGGCGCGCCGGCTAAAGCCGGACACTACGGCTGGACACTACGAATTCAGTCGATCTTCACGCGCTGGCGGAACTGCTGGTTCTCGTTGCAGACGAACTCGATCAGCTCCTCGTCCACGAGCACCCGGTGATTGATCCGGACGGTGACAGGCTTCGTGTACGCCTTCGGGTCCTCGACCGTCACGTCGATCTCGAGCTTGCCGAACGTGGGGCGGCGCAGGCGCTCGGTGAATGTGGCCTGATCGCTGTACGGACTGCCGCGCACATCCAGCCATCCGTCGTAGGTGCCCGACTCAGCGCCCCGTAGGTTGTTGGTTTCGATGACGAGCGTGTCGCCCTCCCAGCGGCCGACGGAGTAGCCGTACCACCAGGGTTGGGGCTCACCCTGCGGCGGGAGCGTCCGGCCGTCGGTGTGGATGTACCGCAGGCCGTAGTTGGCCTCGTACACGATGACGGTGAGCTTCGGCGTCTGGATGATCTGTCGCGGCTGCGGCTGCTTGTGGAACTGCGTGATGCCCATCGGCATGCAGTTGGCGTCCGGATTGTCTTTGGCGTCGGCCGCCATCCGCCGCGCCTTGAGGTCGCGCGCCCACGGCGTCAGGGGCAGCCCCCCGGGAATGTTTTCGCCGAGTTCGAAGAAGGTGGCGAGCGGCGGCGAGTTCGGATCCGGCGGGAAGGTGGGGACTGGCGGCTCGGTCTGGACCTCCGATCCCGGCTTGCTGTTGGGGTTGCCAAACAGGCCCGCCAGCTCCGCGGGGAGCGGATCGCGGTCGGCCGGAACCCACAGGCCCGACAGATCGGGCTTGCCGTCCGGCATGCGCGGTGGCGGCGCGTCCATGCGCACATCGCCTTGCGCGTCGCGCGGGACGCTCGGATCCTGTGTCTTTGGCCACTGCGCCGCGATCGACACGGTGCAGGCGGCCACGATGGCGACGACCCCCGGAAGCGTTCTGTTCATCTGCATCCTCATCACTGACTCCGGGGCTCAGATGTGTTGGTGAGCTGAATCCCGGTTCCGGCGAGCGGACCGCGCTGCGATGGCGACACCGACCGCGTGAGGCCAGCTCCGTGAGCTGGCGGATCCCCTGAGCCATCTCGCGCGGTCAGGCGGTCGGAATCGCTCGCCTCCACAGGGCTTCACCTCACCAACACATCTGAGCCCCGGTGAGAGAGGGCCACCGCGACCGAACTCCCAAACCCGACTCCCAACTCCCGAGGCCCTGCGTGCGCCTTGAGCCGTGAGCCCTAAGCCGTGTGGAATTAACGCCCCGCCTGCGCGGCGCGCTCCGCGCGCGAGGCGTTGATGTAGTCGCCGATCGTCCGGTTGCCCTCATGGCACCCGTATTCCCACCACTCGTAGGTCGGGTCGAGCTTCAAAGGATACCGCGCGGTCCAAGGGCGCGTGAGGACCACCGGGTCCTCGGTCGTGATCTCGTAGAGCAGGAACTCGTCGTTCAGACGCGTGATGCGCTCGGTGATCTTCATCTGCTCGCTCGTGGGGAAGCGGTTGCCGGCCGGCGAACCGGCCACGCCGATGTTGGTGGCCGACGCGCCGGCAATGAAGTTGGCGGTCTCGATCACGAGCGTCGCGCCCTCCCAGCGGCCGCGCGATTCGCCCATCCACTGCTTGATCGTGGGGGAGAGCCTCGGCCGGCCGTCCACGGTGACGATACGCGTCTCGTGGATCATCTCCAGGTCGAGGATCACGTAGCCGGGGACCTGCATGATCCGCACGCCGTTGTTGTAGCGGTAGGGCATCATGGACGAGGGCATGCCGCGCGTGATGCAGCGGTCCCAGGTGTCGAAATCGAGATAGGAATCCCACACCTGCGTTTCGCCAGGCAGCGCCCAGCTGCTCTTCATGAGCGCGGAAAGGCGCTTGCCCTCTGCCGTCATCTCCGGCAGACGCCCGTTCGGCGGATCGACGATGAGCGCGGTCTGCCGCTGCGGAAAGGTGGGATCGGTGATGCCGGACTGGAGGGCCTGGCCGAAGTTGCCCTCGGCGATGGCCTGGGCGTGCCGATCGACTCGCGTGCCGGCCGCCGCCAGGCGTTCCTGATACTCCGCCTCACTGAGGAAGGCTTTGTTCGGGTCGCACGGCGGCGCGTCCGCGCGCCGGGGGCCGCCGAAGCCCATGCACCGCTCGAGCGGTACGCTGCCGACAAACGAGATCGGCCACATCCCCTGAAGGTCAGGATCGCCCCACGGGGTCTTCGGATGCACCCACCCGCTCGGCGTCTCGATGAAGTGGTTGGCCTCGCTCGGCGCCCGTCCTGTGGACTGCCCGTGCGCGGTCGCGACGACGAGCGCGGTCGCACAACCGCCCATCAGGACGAGTTTCGGGGTGCGGAGGATCTGGTGCACAGGAACGATCTTAACGCCCAAGACGCCAACGCCCAACTCCCAAGGGCCCGGGGGATCAGCCGGCGCGTTTGAGGACTTCGACTTCCCTATGTAGGCGGTCGGCGAGCCGCTCGGACTGCACGTCCAGGTCGTAGGACGTCTGCAGATGCAGCCAGAATCGGGCCGTCGCACGGAAGAACCTCGCGAGCCCGAGCCCCGGGGTCCAAGTGCTACGGTCGGACGGAGAACCCCAGGGCGGTCGCGGCCGTCCTGAGCCGTTCGTCGAAGCAGACGAGCGGACGCTGCTTCGGGCGTTCCCGACACCACACGAGGGCCGCTGCGAGTTGGGCCGCATCCGCGGCGCGGACGTCGTGCGCATCGGGGAGTTCCTCGGCCAGCAACCGGACCTTTTCGGTGGGGAGGATCTCGTCCCACGCGGCGCGGAGCTGCGTGAACAATTTACCCGCCGTCGCTTGTTCGTCAGCGGAAAGCTGTCCCTCACGAACCAGTCGAGCGAAGGCGCTTCGTGTTTCGACCGGCGTGCCCCACCACACCACCATGCGCTTCAGCTCGCGGTGCAGCCGGCGGCTTTGCGCGGTCGCAGACTGCGAGCAGCAGAGAGGCACGATGGCGCTCGTGTCCCAGAACGCCACCGGTCAGTCCTCGTCACGATCGGCGCGCACCGCTGCAACAGCCGTGCGCAGTGCGACGCGGGGGCGGCGCGCCTTCCAGAACGAAGGCGGCAGCGTCCCAGAGCCCTTTCGCATGAGGCCACCGGCGACGAGCGCTCGGTCATCGGTGTCGTCCTCGTCCACGGTGAAGGGGACGATCCGAGCGATCGGTCGCTGCCGATCTCGCACGACGATCTCTTCGCCGGCGCGCACCTCCTGCAGGTATTGCGTGAGCCGGTTACGCAGGTCGGCGATGTTCGTGCTTCGCACGGCGTGTCTCCAATATGGCTATGATAGCCATATTGGAGACGTCCCGGCAACTCAACAACCTCACGGTGCAAAGTGTTTGCGCCGACTGCCTTGACAAGCGGCCGCGTAGACGGATTCAATGCCCGAGCGGAGGCATCCATGCGCTACCAGACCGTCCTCGTCGCTGCCATCCTTGTGTGCTCAGTCGCGGGTTCCGCCCAGGCTCAAGCATTCGCCAACGCGAAGGGCGCGCTCGTCGACTACGCAAAGGGCGAGATCGCTCCCAACGCGACGTGCGAGAGCCTCGTGCAATTCAAGGCTGACGGGCTCACGCAGATCCAGGCGCGGCTTGTTCCTGCCTCGACTGATGCTCCCACCCACTGCCGCGTGAGCGGCGTGCTCGCGCCGGAGATCGCCTTCGAGGTGAATCTGCCAGCCCTCTGGAACGGCCGCTTCTACATGATCGGCAACGGGGGACATGCGGGCGAGGCGCCGGACGATCCCGGTCGCGCCGCCCAGCGGGCCGGCGCGCTCCAGTACGGCTTCGTGATGGCCAGCACCAACACCGGCCACGACGCCCGCAAGGAGCCGCGCGGCACCTTCGTGCTCAGCAACCCGCAGAAAGCCACCGATTACGCGTACCGCGCCGTGCACCTGACAGCGACCACCGCGAAGGACGTCGCGAGGGCCTACTACGCCAGGCCGGTCGCGCGCTCCTACTGGAACTCCTGTTCAAACGGCGGCCGCCAGGGACTCATTGAGGCACAGCGCTACCCGGACGACTTCGACGGCATCGTCGCCAACGCGCCGTGGGTGGACCAGACCGGCTTCACCGTGGGCGCGCTCTGGAATCAGCGGGCGCTGACCGAGGCGCCGGTTGCGCCGGAGAAGCTTGCGCTGGTCGCCAAGGGCGTGACGGCGAAGTGCGACGCGGTCGATGGCCTCGTGGACGGCCTCATCGACGACCCCCGCGCGTGTCGATTCGACGCGTCGCGCGACGTGCCGAGTTGCGGCCAGGGGACGAGCGCCGCCACCTGCCTGACGGCGGCCGAGGCCGGCACGCTGAACAAGATCTATGGCGGTGTCGTGAGCGGCGGCCGACCGTATTTTCCGGGTTTCATGCCCGGGAGCGAGGCCGTGACCACAGACCCCACCGGTGCGGCGGCGAGCGCCTGGCTCAACATGATCGTGTCCGCAAAGGCCGATGCGAAGCCCGCCGTGTTTGCGCTGGGCGAGGCCACCATGAACTACCTCGTGTTTACGCCGCCGAGGCCCGACTACGACTTCCGCGCGTTTGATTTCGATCGTGACACTGGCCTGCTGGACAGCTGGGGGAAGCAGGCGAACGCCAACAACCCGGATCTCGCGGCGTTCAGAAAGCGTGGAGGGAAGCTCCTCATGGCCTACGGGTGGGCCGACCAGATCCTGCAGCCCATGATGGGCGTGAACTACTACGAGCGCGCCGTGGCGGCGAACGGCCCGGCGACTCCCGAGTTCTTCCGCCTCTTCATGATTCCGGGGATGGCACATTGCGGCGGGGGTGTCGGGCCTGACCAGCACGATCCGGTCACGGCAGTCATCGACTGGGTGGAAAAAGGCAAGGCACCGGACTCTCTCATTGCGCGGAAGGTCGTGAACGGTCAAGTCGTGCGCACGCGGCCGCTCTGCCCGTACCCGCAGGTGGCCCGATACACCGGCACCGGCAGCATCGACGACGCAGCGAACTTCCGCTGCGTGTCTGCGCCAAAGCCGTAGAACGCGGGGCTTTCAGGCATTCGATGTCGACTCCACACGACAGCGGGGGGCCTGCCGAACCGCTCACGCCCGCACAACTCTTTCGCGGTTGCGATCCTGCCGCGCTTGGGTTTGCCACCACCGAGGACCTACCCGACGGCCCGATGACGTTGGGGCAGGATCGAGCGGTATCGGCCATTCAGTTCGGCATCGCCATCCGGCACGACGGCTACAACCTGTTCGCCCTCGGCCAGCCAGGTGGCGGAAAGCACTCCATCGTCCGGCAGTTCCTGGAGCAGCAGGCCGCGGCCGAGCCCGCCGGGGCGGACTGGTGCTACGTCCATAACTTCGAGCAGCCGCACAAGCCACGGGCGATCGCCCTTCCTGCAGGCCGCGGCATCAAGTTCCGCGACGACATGGCCGGGCTGGTGGACGACCTCCGCACGGCAGTCAAGGCCGCGCTCGAGACCGAGGAGTACCGGCTGCGCCACCAGCAGATTGACGAGGAGTTCGACGCGCGTCGTCAGAACGCGCTGGCCGAGCTCAGCACGCGCGCCGCGGAACGCGGCGTTGCGCTCATCCAGACGCCGGTGGGGCTTGCGCTGGCACCGATGCGTGATGGCCACCCACTTGATCCTGCGGCCTTCGAGCAGCTGCCGGAGGAGGACCGCAACATCATCAAGGCGGCCGTTGAGGCTTTTGAGACCGAGCTCGGAAGGCTCCTGCACCAGGTGCCGAAGTGGCGCCGGGAGAGCCGGGAGAAAGAGCGAGCCTTGAAGCGCGCCGTGACCGGCGCGGCGGTTGACGCCCTCATCGATGAGTTGAGGAAGGAGTACGACGGCCAGCCCGAGGTGCAGGAGCATCTGGCTCTGGTGAAGGCCGACGTCATCGAACATGCCGACGACTTCCGGCACGGGAGGGACGAGGAAGAGGGCGGGCCGCTCGAGGCCCTCATCGGCAAGTCCGGTCTGGGGTCCCAATCGCTTGCCCGCTATCAGGTCAACGTGCTCGACGATCACAGCGGCGTGACCGGGGCGCGGGTGGTGTACGAAGACAAGCCGACGTTTCAGAACCTGGTGGGGCGCATCGAGCACCAGGCGCAAATGGGCACGCTTGTCACGCACTTCACGCTCATCAAGCCGGGTGCGCTGCACCGGGCCAATGGCGGGTATCTCATCCTGGACGCGCGCCGCCTGCTCGTCGAGCCCTTTGCCTGGGAGGGACTGAAACGGGCGCTCCGGGCTCGCGCGCTGCGCATCGAATCGCTCGGCGAAGCCCTCAGCTTGGTCAGCACCGTGTCGCTCGAGCCCGAGCCGGTTCCGCTCAACATCAAGGTCGTGCTGATCGGGGACCGCTTCCTCTACTACCTGCTCTATGAACTCGATCCCGATTTCAGGGAGCTGTTCAAGGTTGCCGTGGACTTCGAGTCGGGTATCGATCGCACGGAGCGAAACGACGCCTTGTATGCCCACATGATCGGGGCGCTTGCCCGGAAGGCGTCGCTCCGGCCCTTCAGCGCCGCGGGCGTGGCGCGCGTGCTGGAGCACGGCGCGCGGGTTGTCGGCGACGCCGGCAAGCTCTGGCTCGGGCTCGATGGCTTGAGCGATCTGCTGCGGGAGGCCCATCACTGGGCGGAGGCCGGCGGCCGCCCCGTTGTGGAGGCGTCGGATGTGCAGCGCGCGATCGACGCGTGGGTCCATCGCGCCAGCCGCCCGCGGGAACGCATCCAGGAAGAGATCACCCGCGGCACGATCGTCATCGCGACACGTGGTGAGGTCGTTGGTCAGGTGAACGGACTGTCGGTCAGCGAACTGGGCGGGTACGCGTTCGCCCGGCCGAGTCGCATCACCGCCCGTGTGCGCTTTGGTGCGGGCAAGGTGATCGACATCGAACGCGAAGTGGAGCTCAGCGGGCCAATCCATTCCAAAGGCGTGCTGATCCTCTCGGGGTTCCTGTCGGGCCGGTATGTGCCCGACCAGCCGCTGTCGCTCGCGGCCAGCATCGTGTTCGAACAGAGCTACGGCCCGGTCGAAGGCGACAGCGCCTCGTCTGCCGAGCTCTTTGCGCTGCTGTCGGCGTTGGCTGACGTGCCGATTCGGCAAGGCCTTGCCGTGACCGGGTCGATCAATCAGCGCGGCGACGTGCAGGCGGTGGGCGCCGTCAACGAGAAGATCGAAGGGTTCTTCGACGTGTGCCAGGCGGCGGGCCTGACCGGCGAGCAGGGGGTGCTGATTCCCGCCTCAAACCGGCGACATCTGATGCTGCGCCGCGACGTGGTGGACGCCGTGAGCGCCGGGACGTTTCATGTCTATTCCATGGCGACGGTGGACCAGGGCATCGAGGTGCTGACCGGCCTGCCGGCCGGGGTGCGGGACGGCGCCGGTCGGTTCCCCGAGCGCACCGTCAACTCCCTGGTGGAGCAGCGACTCCAGTCGTTCGCGGAACGGGCGCGGGCGCTGCGGCTGGCCGGCGACGAGGTGAAGCCTCGGAATTGATGGTTATTGATTGGTGAGTGGAGATTGCCCCGCACGCTGATCCTCGTCGCAATCGGAGGAAACTCACTCATCCGGGCAGGGGAGCAGACCACGGTTGCCACCGAGCGCGCTCACGTGGTGGAGACCTGCCGCGCCCTCGCGGACCTCATCTCCAACGACTGGCGCGTGATCGTGACCCACGGAAACGGCCCGCAGGTCGGAGCGGCCTTGCGGCGATCGGAGGTCGCTGCCTCCCACGCCTATCCACTGCCGCTCGACCTGTGCGTGGCGAGCACGCAGGGCGAAATTGGCGTGCTGCTGCAGCAGGCGCTCGGCGCGGCGCTCGCGGCGCACGGGCTGCCTGAGAGAGTGGCAACGGTCGTGACGCAGGTGGTCGTCGGGGCAGACGATCCGGCTTTCTCCCATCCGAGCAAGCCCATCGGGCGGTTCTATTCAGGTCCAGACGCGCAAGCCCGCCGCGAGGTCGGATGGACGCTCGTCGAGGAGCCGCCGCACGGCTACCGGCGCGTGGTTCCGTCGCCGGAGCCGCAGGAGATTGTCGAAGAGTCGGCCGTCCGCACGCTGGTTGACGCGGGTGTCATCGTGGTCGCGTTGGGCGGGGGAGGTGTGCCCGTGGTGCGGCGTGGCCCTCGTCTCGAGGGCATCGAGGCCGTCGTTGACAAGGACCTCGCGTCGGCGCTCCTCGCCATAAGACTCACGGTTGACGTGTTCGTGATGTTGACTGACGTGGAGGGCATCTTTCTGGACTTCGCGCGGCCGAACGCGCGTGTCCTCCGCTCGGTGAGGTCGGACGAGCTGCGCGCGTATGCGGCCGACGGGCAATTCCCGGCCGGAACCATGGGACCGAAAGTCGAAGCGGCCCTGCGCTTCGTGGCCGCGGGCGGCCGCGAGGCGATCGTGACCTCGCCCGATCGGCTCGTTGCCGCGCTTCAAGGGCAGGCAGGGACCCGCGTAGAGAATTGATGACTAGCGATTGATGACTGTGGATTCGTTGATGATTGACGATCCTTGACTGTTGAGTTCAGTGGCCCGCGATCACCAATCACCAACGAATCACCCAATCACAAATAGTCACAAATCACCAGTCAGCAACGAATCACCAACGAATCACCAATCACCAATCACCAACGAATCACCAATCACCAACGAATCACCAATCACCAACGAATCACCAATCACCAACGAATCACCAATCACCAATCACCAATCATGAATCGGATCCGCACGCTGATACTCGGGGCCGCCGGTCGCGACTTCCACAACTTCAACGTGGTGTATCGCGATGACGCACGGTACGAGGTCGTCGGGTTCACCGCGGCGCAGATCCCGAACATCAGCGGTCGCCGGTACCCGCCGGATCTCGCCGGGCCGTTCTACCCGGAGGGCGTGCCCATCTTCCCCGAGGAGGATCTGGCCGAGCTCGTGGCGCGCCTCGAGGTTCGGCAGGCGGTCTTCTCGTACAGCGACGTCTCCTACGCGTACGTCATGCACAGGGCGGCGGTGGCCAACGCGGCGGGTGCGGACTTCGTGCTGCTCGGGCCGCGGGCGACGATGCTCGAGAGTCCGAAGCCCGTGATCGCGGTGTGCGCGGTGCGGACCGGGGCGGGCAAGAGCCAGACGAGCCGGCGCATCGTGCAGGTGCTGCGGGACCGCGGGCTGCGCGTGGCGGTCGTTCGACATCCCATGCCCTACGGCGACCTGTCGGCCCAGCGGGTCCAGCGGTTCGCCACGATGGCCGACATGGGGCGCGAGCAGTGCACGATCGAGGAGATTGAAGAATACGAGCCGCACATTGTGAGCGGCTCCGTGGTGTACGCCGGTGTGGACTACGCCGACATTCTGCAGCGGGCGGCGGCCGACGGGGACGTGATCGTCTGGGACGGGGGTAACAACGACCTGCCGTTCTACCGGCCCGCGCTGCACATCGTGGTGGCCGACCCGCTGCGGCTGGGCAACGAACTGACCTACCACCCGGGCGAGGCCAATCTCCGCATGGCGAATGTGGTGGTGATCAACAAGGTTGATACCGCGGGCATCGACGCAACCCAGGAGCTCCGCGATCACGTGCGGGCGGCCAACCCGAGGGCGGTCATCGTGGAAGCCGCGTCGCCGGTCACCGCCGATCGCCCCGAGCGCATCACCGGCCGGAGAGTGCTCGTCGTCGAAGACGGCCCCACGGTCACACATGGCGAGATGCGGTTCGGGGCAGGCACGGTGCTGGCCAGGAAGTTCGGCGCGGCGGAGATCGTCGACCCGCGTCCGTTTGCGGTGGGGAGCATCGCCGACGTGTACAAGACGTATCCGACCATCGGGCGACTCCTGCCCGCGATGGGCTACGGCGACGAGCAGGTGCGCGAACTCGAAGCCACCATCGCGCGAGTGCCGTGCGACGTCGTGGTCGTCGGAACCCCAATAGACTTGAGTCGGCTGGTGAGGATCGAGCACACCGTTGTCCGGGCGCGGTACGAACTGCAGGAGATTGGGCGCCCCGATGTGAAGGACGCGCTGGCCGGATTTCTGGAACGGATCCAGCCCGACGCGCGCGTGTAGGAGAAGCCGAGATGCCTCGAAGTCTCGAAGAGAACGTCAACCTGTACTTCGATCGGGCCGCGGCCCTCACGGATCATCCCAGGAGTCTACTGGACCACATCCGCGCGTGTAACGGGGTGTATGCGGTGCAATTTCCCGTCAGCCACCCCGACGGCCGCATCGAGGTCGTGCGCGGGTGGCGTGCCCAGCACAGCCATCACCGGCTCCCGACCAAGGGGGGCATTCGGTTCAGCGCGAAGGTCGACGAGTCGGAGGTCAGAGCGCTCGCTTCGCTGATGACCTACAAGTGTGCGGTGGTCGACGTGCCGTTCGGCGGCTCCAAAGGCGCCGTGCAGGTGGATCCGCACGGTCGCAGCGCTGAGGAGCTGGAGCGTATCACGCGACGGTACACACACGAGCTGGTGAAGCGGAATCTGATCGGTCCTGGTCTGGACGTTCCGGCCCCGGACGCCGGCACCGGCGAGCGCGAAATGGCGTGGGTCGCCGACACCTACAGCGCTCTTACTCCTGGACAGGTGGATGCCGGAGCGTGTGTCACGGGGAAGCCCGTCACACTGGGCGGCATTCGCGGCCGGAAGCAGGCGACGGGGCGGGGCCTCGTCTACGCGCTCAGCGAGGTGTGCGCGCAGGCAGACGACATGAAGGCCCTCGGCTTCGCCACGGGCCTCGACGGCAAGCGCGTCGTCGTGCAGGGGCTCGGGAATGTCGGGTACCACGCGGCGAAGTTCTGCCGTGAGCGCGGCGCGCGCGTGATAGCCATTGCCGTTCCGGAGGGGGCGATTCTCAGTCCTGGCGGACTCGATGAAGACGCGGTTGTCGAGCATCGGGCGCGTGCGGGGTCGATCCTCGGCTTCCCGGGCGCGACCTCGATCCCTCACAGCCCGGACGCGCTGGAACTCGACTGCGACGTACTCATTCCGGCGGCGACCGAAAACCAGCTCACAGCAGACAATGCCGCCCGAGTGAAAGCGCGAATTGTGCTCGAAGGTGCGAATGGGCCGACCACCTGCGATGCCGACGAGGTCTTCCGGGCGCGCGGGACGCTCGTGGTCCCGGACATCTACGCGAATGCCGGCGGCGTGGTCGTGTCGTATTTCGAGTGGCTGAAGAACCTGTCGCACGTCCGTATTGGGCGACTGGGCGCGATGGGCGACGAGCTCACGCTCGTCAATGCCGGACTCGAACAGACAATGGTCAGTGCGTATCGCGAGATCAGAGACACGCTTCGAGGCCGCCCCGCGATGCAGGACTTGCGCACGGCTGCGTTCGTGACGGCGATCGACAAGATCTCGCGCGCACACCGCGCGATGGGGATCTTCCCGTAGCCCAATCGAAGGTACCCTCAGTCATGTACTTCAAGAACCGTCAGGAAGCAGCAACGCGCCTCGCCGAGCGCCTCGCCATCTATCGAGGTCAGCACCCGCTGGTGCTTGGCCTGCCGCGCGGCGCCGTGCCGATGGCGCGCACCATTGCCGACGCGCTCGAGGGCGACCTGGACGTCGTTCTCGTACGAAAACTGAAGGCGCCCGGGCAGCCGGAGCTCGCGATCGGCGCCGTGGACGAGTCCGGGGTGGTGTTGAAGGGGCAGCTGTTCGACATGGCCTCGGAGCAGTACGTGGCCGAGGAAGTTCGCACGGAGCGGAAGCTCATCGGCGACAGGCGTGCGCTCTACACGCGCGCGCAACCGGCCGTCGACCCTGCCGGTCGAATCGTCATTCTGGTGGACGATGGGATCGCGACGGGGTCGTCCATGCTGTCAGCGATCCATTCGGTGCGCGCCCGGCACCCGAAGAAGGTGGTCGTGGCGACTGGCGTGGCCCCATCCTCTTCGCTGAGGGCCCTTCGCGCCGAGGCCGATGAGGTGGTGTGCCTGTACGCCCCGGACGACTTCTATGCCGTTGGGCAGTTCTTCCAGGACTTCTCCGAGGTGACCGACGAGATGGTGGTCGCCGCGCTGGCGCGCTGAGCCGAGTCGCGTGTGGGGCGTGCGCGCCGGGTCAGACTGCGCCGGCCAGCGGAAACGGCCACACGGCGCAGCGGCGTTAGAAGGAGTAAGCCATCGACAGGCGCGCGAGCGTGCGGTCGAAGGCGGACGCCACGTCCTGGTAACTGATCTGGCCGCGTAGTGACACACGGTCGCTCACGGGCAGGCGGAAGCCGAGGTAGCCGTCGGAGGACGTGGTGCGATTGGAGAAGTCGGGCGACCCGATGTCTTCAACATGCTGCTGGCCGATTCCGCCTCCAGCGAGGATCAGCAACGACCGGCCGACAGGCAGCGTCGCGTCGAATCGCGCCATCTGATTGAGAAATCGAAACGGGGAGAAGTAGCCGCCGACACCACGTCGCACGATGCCGTCCTCCCCGAGGTCGTCCGGAGGGAATCCCGAGAGATCGCGGTCGTAGGAGAGCCACGTCAGCGAGTAGCCTGGCCGCAGCGTGAGAACGCCTGGATGAAAGCTCCGTCCAACACCCGCAAAGACGGCGTTCCGGTTGTTGGCGGCGATCTGCTTGCCCTCGAGCGTGCCTCTAGAGACGTAACTCCACAGATCCCAGCGTTGCCCCGGTCGCCACGCGGCTCCAACAAAGACCTCCTTCGAGAGGACGGGACCGTAGAGGACGCCATCGATCGGCTCGCCGCCAAGCGACATGCGCGATGAATAGGCCTGTTCGCGAGCCACCCCGACCTGCAGTTCGAGCCGATCGTGCACGGCTAGCCTGGCCTGAACGCCTCCGGTCAGCTCCCGTCCGTCCTGCTCGAAGTCGTGGAGGGTGGCGTCCCCGCCTATCCGCACGCGGTTCCCGAGCGGCGTCTCGAAACCGGCTCCGGCGGAGGTGTCACGGGTGTATCCCCGATCATTCCGGTACGTGGCGAGCCCCGTGTGAAGTGCGACTTCCACGTCACCGCCGCCCGGGCGCCAACTGAATCTGAGCGGCAAAAAGGACGTCTGGACCCGGCTCGTCGCGCCGTCGCCCGATTCGGTGCTGCCATCGCCCCCGATTTCAATGACCGGACGCAGCCCGCGCTGGATGGAGCGCACGGCGAGGCGCGCCGCTTCGTTGCCAGGATCGACCGCCAGTAGCGCTTCATATTCCCGCAGCGCTCGGGATGGCCGACCAATGTCGGAATAGGCTTCGCCGCGGCGTTGGAATGCCTCGGGAGTCTCGAGGGTACCAGCAGGGAGATCGGACAAGGTGGACAACGAACTACGGGCGAGACCGAACCGCCGCTCCATCTCCGCAAGACCGACCCGTGCACCAACGTCTCCCGGCTCCTGGCTGAGCGCCTCTTTGTACAGCGAGCGGGACTCCGATAGGTTCCCGCGCCACGACAGCAACCGTGCGAGGCCCACCGTGGCTCGGATGGAGGACGCGTCGGCCCTGAGGATCGAACGATACAGGGTCTCTGATTCGTCGCGGGTTGGAGAGCTCCACGAGAGCACCTCCGCCAGGATCAGCTTCGCTGACGTCCGGTCGGGCTCCCGCTCCAGCAGTCCGCGCAGGCGCTGCACGGCTTCCTCGCGTGTGGACACCGTCCAGGACAGCACCTCACCGAGGGTTTCGGCAACGTCACCGTGTTCGGGTACGTCCTCCGCGAGGCGACGAAGGATGGTCGTTCCCTCTGGCCGAGTCGTTCCATTCCATGTGAGCACCTTGCCGAGTTCGAATCGTGCGTCGATCGAGTCAGGATCGCGAGCGACCACAACCCGCAGGGTGGCGATGCCTTCCGCCCGGGTTTCGCGTTGCCAGGTCAGACGACGGGCGTCGTCGAGAGACGTACCGGAGCCAAGTGCCTGTTGGGCTTGCGCAAAAGCAGGTAGGGCAGCAGAGACGAGTAGCGTGGCTATGACAAACGCCGGGAAGAGCGGGACGGTTCGTCGGTGGCGACTCATGACGCCCTTCGCGACACGAGGTCAGTGGGGCCCCGGCCGTAGAGATGCTTGAGCAGATCGCCCTTCTGTTCCGAGTTGGGCTCGACGAGTGCCGCGCCCAGAACGTATTCCCCCGCGCCGACTTTGCGGACGTTGACAACCCCGATGCGGAACGTGGAGCGCTCGTAGTCGTTCCAGTGGAGCGTCATCATGAATGCGGCGCCCACCAGGATGGGCCGGTCGCTCCGTAGCCGGAGCCCTACTCCGTCCGCGCTGACGTCGATCGTCTCGGCCGACAGGCTGTGTCCATCCGATCCGATGAGAACGGCCCGAAGGTCATGCAGGAATCTAGGTGACAGTCGCCGTCGCAGCTGAACGGGAGAGAAGATGTCCACGACCGACCGAAGGATCCTGATCAGGTGCTCCGGGGCGCCCATCGTGAGCCCCTGCGGTCTCGTCCACGAGTCGGGGGAGGAGTACATCAGCTCGACCAGGGCGCGATGCTGATCCGGCGTGCGGTTCACGAAGTCGATGGCTGCGGTGAAGCGGTCCAGGCCTTCCGCTTCGCAGCGAATCAGTCGGCCTCGGAGGGGGAGTCGCCTCCCCTCCTTCGAGATCAACGTCACGTCGAGCAGCCGCGGCAGCGGCTCGGGCTCGGTCAGGGTCAGGCAGACGCCGGTTTCTGAGAGGTCGGACGTGCGACCTTCGATCCGGACGCCATCCCAGGAGAGGAAACATGCGTACGACCGCTGGAGACGCAGTGAGCCACGCTGCTGGGGCGGTTGGCGGAGGAGCAGCAGGCCAAGGGTGAGAAGGACGAGGTTGTAGGTGGCCCAGACGACGTTCACGAGGACGGCGTCGTCGTCAGGACCCGTCACGAGGAGCGCGACAATCCCTTTCACCAGCCCACCCAACGTGAGGGCCGTCAGTACCCACAACGGCCAGCCGAGTGTCCACGCCGAGGCCGTCGAGCCACGCTCGGCGGCGCGCCCTTTCGGGGTCACCGCGAATCGAACCCGCCGCGTGGTGAAGGGGAAGGCGAGGGTGACTAGGGCGAGATGAACCGAAATACACGATTCGTAGACATCAGACCAGAAGATTCGGCGCATCCCTTGGTTGACGAGCTGGAACGCGACGATCGACACGGCCAGATGTGGAATGTAGTACGTGAGTAGCTCGGTGACGTCGCCCAAGACGAGCGGTCTGAAGCCGGCGAGGAGAAAGACGAGGGGTGACATGATGTAGATCACCCGTGGGATGCTGTTGGCCCAGTACCACGCGGTCGCTAAGTAGTTCAGCCGTTGCGCCAGGCTCAGCCCGCGCAGGAAGAACGCACCACGTGCGAAGAGCACCTGCAGCGTGCCCCTGGCCCACCGCCGCCGCTGGGTCAGGTAGGCGTCGAACGACTCCGGCGCGAGACCGGCGGACAGATTTCTGTTGACGTAGATCGAACGCCACCCGCGGCTGTGCAAGAGCATCGAGGTGTGCAGGTCCTCGGTCACCGTAGTGGTCGGGAAACCGCCGATCTCCTCGAGCGCAGCGCGCCGTAAGACGGCGCCAGATCCGCAGTAGAAGCTGGAGTTGTACACATCCCGGCCAGGCTGGACGACGTGATAGAACATGTCCTGCTCGTTGGCGATGTACTCCTCGATCCGCAGCCGGCCCTGGAACAGGTCCGGATTATAGAAGTGATGGGCGGTCTGCACTTGTGCGACCGACTTGTCACGGAAATGGCCAAGCGTCTCGGACAGGAAGGTCCTCACTGGAACATGGTCCGCATCGAACGTGACGACGAAGTCACCTGAAGTCCTGGCGAGGCCGTTGTTGAGATTGCCGGCCTTGGCGCCGACATTGCTGTCTCGAGCGATGTAGCCAACCCGAAGCCGGTCGCAGAGCTGCTCGATCTCGGGACGGTGCCCGTCATCGAGAACGTAGAGGCGCTTATTCGAGTACTCGATGGCCTGGCACCCGACCAGCGTCCGGTACAGGATGTCTGGGGCCTCGTTGTAGGTCGTGACCATGATGTCGACCGACGGAGAAAAATCTGCTTCGGGCGGTTCGGCTCTGCGATCGGTGCTTCGAGTTGCGATCAAGTAATGGTGAAGGACGACGATGAAGCCGAAGAGCTCTGCGAGGTAGAGCGTCAGGCTGACGGCCAGTTCGCCGCTGCTGCTCCAGTTCAGCGTATCCGTGCCGCGCCACCAGAGATACCGAATGGTGATGAACAGGTTCAGTGCGATGACGAACGGCCGCCACCTCGGATGCCGCGGCACCCAACGGCTGAGGAGCACCGTGATGAGGAGAAAGACGGCAAGGAGGACGAAACGGAGTTCTGCTGCACTCAATTGGACACCCGTGATCGCTGACTCACATTCAGTCTGTCGGTCCGACTGGGAGCTCTCACTAGCTCCGTGATGACGTCCGAGCCTGTCGTTGAGCCCTCTGAGTGCACTCGTAAGCGGTGACGTGATCGCTCGAGCACGCGTGGGCAGTTGTGTCGGATCAGGGGATCAGGAGCTCCGCCTTGTGAAGTTCCTCGTGGGCCAGTACTCTTCACGGCTGCGGCCCTCACGGGTGAGGGGAGCAAGCCTCATGCGCAGAACCGTAGTTGTCGTCCCCTGTTTCAACGAAGCCAAGCGTCTTGATACCGAGGCGTTCCTTCTCGGGCTGCGGGAGCAGCCGGCATTGGAGTTTCTGTTCGTTGACGATGGCTCGAGCGATGGCACAGGTCGGGTCGTGGCCGAGATCGTGGCGCGATGTCCTGAGCGGGTGCACTTCGAGCGGCTGGCCACGAACAGCGGCAAGGCTGAGGCGGTGAGGCTGGGGCTGCAGCGAGCGTTTGCGCTCGGTCCGGAGTGTGTGGGCTACTTGGACGCAGATTTGGCAACGCCCGTCGCGGAGCTCGCCCCGATGGCGGACGCGTTCGAGGATTCAGCGGTGCTCATGGTGCTGGCATCACGGGTCGCCCTGTTGGGTCGAGACGTCCGCCGATCCGCCTGGCGCCACTACGGCGGACGCGGCTTCGCGACCGCGGCCAGCCTCATTCTGGGGCTGAAGGTGTACGACACGCAGTGCGGCGCGAAGTTGTTTCGCAACTGCGATCCGGTCAGGCGGCTTTTCGAACGCCCATTCATATCGTCGTGGGCGTTCGACGTCGAGATCCTGGCCCGGCTTCTTCGATTGGAGCAGGCGGGCCAGGTGTTGCCCGTCACGCGGAGCGTCGTGGAAGTGCCGGTCAGGCGTTGGTCCGACGTTGCTGGCTCCAAGATCGGACTGGGCCGATCGATTCTGACCGCAGCCGAGCTTCCGCTCATCTGGTGGCGTTACCGCCGGTGAGCTGACCTGTCGCGTCATGACCTCCCCCGTCTCACCGGCCACTGAATCGGCGTCCGGCAGGGAAGCGCCGGCCGCCAGGCGCGTCCTGCGGGTCACCCGCATGCGGCGGTACAGCGAAGTCGTCAGCGTCCTCGTGCGGTACGGGTTCGTCGACGTCGTGCACGCGCTGCGCCTGACGTCGTATCTCGCGGCCGGCCGGCGACTGCTCTCGGCCCTGGGCCGCTCGGGGCAGGCCGAGCTCGGTCGCCCACGCCGGCTCCGTCTGGCACTCGACGCGCTGGGCCCCGCCTTCATCAAGTTCGGCCAGGCATTGAGCACACGCGCGGATCTGCTTCCACCGGACATCGTTGCCGAGCTCGCGCTGCTGCAGGACTCAGTTCGGCCACTCGCGCCGGGAGTTGCAGAGCGGGCCATTGAACAGGCCTTCGGGCGTCCGATCGGCGAGTTGTTCGCACACTTCGAAACCGAACCGATCGCTGCGGCGTCGATCGCCCAGGTCCACCGGGCCACGCTGCGCTCAGGCGAGATCGTCGCCGTCAAGATCAGGCGTCCTGGAATCGGCGAGCTCATCGAAACCGACCTGGCCATCCTGGCCGATCTGGCCGCCATGGCCGAGCGCCACGTTCCCGATGCGAATCTGTACAGCGTGTCGGACCTGGTCGAAGAATTCGCCCGTACGATTCGCCGCGAGCAGGACCTCGCACGAGAGGGCCGCATTATCGAGCGTGTGGCCTCGCAGTCAGCCGGCGACCCGACCGTTCGTTATCCGGCGATCTATTGGCCGCTCACGACTCCAGCCGTCTTGACGATGGAATTTCTGGAGGGCGTGAAGGTGTCGGCCGCCGGCACGGAGGAGGCGCCGGACCTGAACCCGCGGATCGTGGCCCGCCGGGGCGCCGATCTCGTGCTGAAGCAGATACTCGTCAACGGACTGTTCCACGCCGATCCACATCCAGGCAACATCCTGGTGCTCGCCGGCAATGTCATCGCCCTCATCGATTTCGGCATCGTCGGGCGCGTCAACCGGCAGATGCGGGAGCGCCTCGCCGAGGCGATTCTGGCCATCAGGCGGCACGATGCGGATCGACTGGCAGAGCTCGTGATGGGCGTGGCCACTGCGCTGCGGCCGGTGAACATGACGGAACTGGCGCGGGACCTCGAGGAGATGCTGGACGTGTATGCCAGCGTCCCGCTTGGCGAGCTCTCGCTCCGAGAGGTATTCACGTCGATCACCAGTGCGATGTCGCGGCACCGGCTGAAGCTCCCGGCCGACCTGCTGCTGCTCATCAAGTCGGTCAGCACCATTGAGGGCGTGGGCCGGCAGCTCGACTCCTCATTCAAGATCGTCGAACACGCGGCGCCGTTCGTCGAATCTCTGCTGGCGCAGAAACACAGCCCGGGCGCCCTGGCGGGCCGCACGGCCGAGGCGGGCCGCGAGATGCTGAGCGCGCTCAGGGCGCTGCCTGGCGACCTGGCGGCGATCACACAGAAGGCGCGCACCGACGAGTTGCGCATCCAGTTCGTGCATCGCAACCTCGATCACTTCATCCGCGAGATGGACCGGTCGAGTAATCGCCTCAGCTTCGCCATCGTCATTGCGGCGATCGTCATCGGGTCCTCGGTCATGGTGCACGCAGCGGTGGGTCCGCAGCTTTTTGGCTATCCGCTCCTGGGGCTGGCGGGATTCGTGACTGCGGGTGTGCTGGGCATCGGGCTGGCCATCGGCATACTGAAATCGGGGCGGCTGTGACCTGGCCCTACGGCTCGAGCTTCACCCCGAGGCGCGACGTCTGTCCCTCAGAGAGCTCCAGCTTCGCCGTGAACGGCTGGTACCCCTGCTTCCGAACCTCGAGCTGGTGCCAGCCGGCCGGGAGATGGATGACGAACTCACTCAGATCCTGGGCCGCCGACCACGCCTCGCCATCCACGTAGATCTGCGCGTCGGCAGGCTCCACGCGAACCGCGAGGATGCCGAAGGGAGACACCGGTCCCCCGGCCATATTGGGGAGCGGTTCGGTCCACTCCTGAGGGATGGCGCGCGGCGGCGGCGGCGGTTCGTCGGTCTCACCTGACCGCAGGGGCCGCATCTGGTGGTTGAGCTCGGATGTGTTGCCGGGGCCGACGTACACCTGCTGGCGGAAACTCTGGTAGCCGGCCAGGCGCAGTTCGACGACGTGCTCGCCGGCGGGGAGATACAGCCGCTGGAAGACACCATCGAAATCATCGGCGAGTCCGGCGTAGTAGCCGTTCACGTACACCTCGGTCTCAGCCGGTCTGACACGGGTACGAATCGCGCTCGCGCTGTAGCGGGACGGTCCCACAAAGGGTCCGGGGTACGGATAGTACGGGCCGTAGTAGGGGCCGTGGTAGAACCCGAAGTACGGGTGGTAATAGAAGCCGAGCCGCACATCGATTGGCGGGAAGTAGTAGACGCGCGGCAGCGCTCTGTATCGCGGGGGCATCTCGACGCGCCGTGGCGGCTCGCGCCGGGGCGTGGCCTGCCGGCGTTGTGTGTCAGGCTCGCTCCGCTTCGGCGCCTCTGCCCGCGGGACGGCCCGGCGTTGGCCTGCTTCCGGTTCAGCTTGCGCGGCGGCGTCAGGTCTCGGGGCGGCCTGGGCCTCCTCGGCCCGTAGAGCGTGGGCTTCAGCCCACGCGGCGGGACAGGTGGCGACGAGGGCGGCCGCGATGAGGGCGGCGGAGAATGTCCGACTCATGAGAGCACTCCTCAGCGGGCCATGCGTGCAACGATGGTTCCAAGTGGGACGCTGGGGAACTCTGTTTACGTCGCGGTCTGGTGGAAATGGGCGACGAGTGGTCGCGGAATTCTTCGCAGCCTCGGGGATTTCGCGGCCCAACTCCCAAGAAGCCAACTTCCAAGGGAAGTTGACCTGATCTCACCTGTCGAGCAGGTCGCCCCAGAAGCTCGCGAGCCGCATCACATCGAGGGCGCTTGCGGGCTGGTCGGCGTCGGCGTGCGAGATGAGGTCGCTCAAGAGCAGACGGACGGGTGCCTGCCGGCTGCGCAGCCGCTCGGCCAGATACTCGGATTCGGCGGCGGGAATGACGTTGTCGTGTCTGCCGTGGAGCAGGAACACAGGCGCGGTGGGCGGGGGCGATCGCGACGGGGAGAGCGCGGGCGCTTCACTGTGGGCCGCGAGGTGTGGCAGCAGGAGCGGCCCGAGATGGGCGACATCCCGGTCGTTGACCGCCTGGAGCAGCGCCGCCGCGGGTTGCGGCAGGCTTGGCGCGAGCGCCCGCAGCGCCGCGAACTCGCGCTCGGCCGCCCGCTTGTCCACGCCGTCGAGATACGAGGCCCACAAAAAGCGTTGCACGGCAGCGCGAAGCGGACCCGCCTGCTCGGGAGGCACCAGGTGGTCGGCGACGTTGAGCAAGACGACGGCGACACCATAGTCGTGTGGTGCACCTGGCATCGTCGGCACGGTCAACGCGGACCCGGGAAGGCCTGCGGGCCCTCCGACGATTCCGGTGCACAGGTACTGCAGCACCCGCGGGAGATCGTCGTGGCCGCCGAGCGCAAACACATACGACACGTGGTCGCGCAGCGCCGGGCGACCAGCGGCCACGACGGAGAGGCCGCCGCTGAAGCTGATGCCCATCAGGCCAATGCGCCCCGTTGGCGAGAGGTCCGGATCGGCAGCCAGCCACCGGGCGGCCTGTTCGATGCGGTCGGTGAGGAGCGGGGTAATCTCGAATCGAGAGAGCTCGGGGATGTCCGGGGTGACCACGGTGACGTTGGCTTTCGCCAGCTCACGCGACAGGGCCATGAGGCGCGGCTCGTCGATGCCGGCCGCGTGGAGTCCGGACACGAGCAGCACCGTCTGTCTGGACGGCCGGGTAGGCGTGTACACCCGGGCTCGTCCCGACTCTCGTCCGAGGGGAATGCGCACGAGACGCTCGACGTGCGGCACCGTGTCGAACTCGGCCAGTCGTCGGGCGACGCCCTGCAAGTCGGCGCCCCGCACGACCAGCGAGAGGCCGTGAATCGGGCGGTACGCCAGCGGAGCCAGCAAAGAGAGCGCGGCGACGGTGCAGGCGGCGACCGCCACGCGCCGCCAGTGGCGCGAAGCCATGGTGGCTACGCTAACTCAAACGCCGCGCGTCGTGAAGTGAAGATATTGACGGCCGCGCGTGTTCATTCGCGACTGCGTGACGCACTAGAATAGGAACCATGGTTCAGATAGCTGTCGTCCTCTTGGCGTTGCTCGGGTTCGCGACCCCGGCTCTCTCCCAGCAGAGCCGGTGTGCTGATTGTCACTTTTCGAGGCCCGACGCTCCGGCTCCAGGCCACCTTGCCGACTGGGATCATTCGGCCCATGGGCGGAACAGCGTGGGCTGCGAGCGGTGTCATGGCGGCGACGCCACAACGTTCGAATCGATGCTCGCGCACCGGAACGTTCTGAACAGTGCGAATCCGGCGAGCCCGGTGAATCGGCGCAACCTGTCAACCACGTGCGGCACGTGTCACGCCGGTCCGTTTGTTGCGTTTCGAAAGAGCCAGCACTTCGCGCTGCTGGAGAAAGGCGACAGCAGGGTGCCGGTGTGTTCGACATGCCACGGCGCCGCGGGTTATAGCCGGCCCTCGGCCAGGGCGCTCGAGACGCAGTGTGCGCAGTGTCATGGCCCGAACCGGATTGCGCCGCGGGCGGAGCGCGCCGAGGCGGCGCGGGTACTCTACGGCGCCCTTCACGAGTCCCGCGACCTGATGAAGACGACGCGGTCGCTCGTCGGTCGCGTGAGCGACAAACGGCGACGCGCCGAGCTCGATGAGGCGTATCAGCAGGCCGAGGTGCCGCTTGTCCAAGCGGTGCAGGCGGGGCACGAATTCGTATACGACGCACTCAAGGAGCGCCTCTCGGTCGCGCGCCAGCGGATCGAGGCGCTGCTGGGCCAGCTGGCCAACCCGAAACCCTGATCGGGGATCAGGGATCAGGGATCGGGGATCGGGGATCAGGGACCAGGGACCAGAGTGAAGTGCTGTTCAGGTTCTACGCTCAGCTCAATGACTTCCTGCCTGCCAGTCGCCGGTACCGGCGCTTCAGACACGTGTTGCCCGGGCCCGCCTCGGTCAAGGACGCAATAGAAGCGCTCGGCGTGCCGCATACCGAGGTCGATGTCATCCTGATCAACGGGACGAGCCAGGATTTCAGCCATCGCCTCCGGAACGGCGACGATGTCTCGGTGTATCCATCGTTCCGGTCAGTCGATGTGGGCCCACTTCGACGCGTGGGTGAGGACCCTCCGCGCCCCCTGCGCTTTGCGCTGGATGTGCACCTCCGCAAGCTGGCGTCGTTTCTGCGCCTTGCCGGCTTCGATGCCGTGACACTCGAAGACGATGCGGATGTGGCGGTGACCTCCGTCCGAGAGGGCCGAATCGTGCTGACGCGGGACGTGGGCCTGCTCAAGCGGGCCGTCGTGCGGAACGGCTATTGGGTCCGCCACACCAACCCGGAGCTGCAGCTGGCGGAAGTGGTCGAACGGTTCGATCTGCTCAACCAGATGGAGCCGTTTGCGCGCTGCCTGTGCTGCAACACACGGCTCGTTGCCGTGCAGGCTGCTGCGGTGGCCGGCCGGTTGCCCCCTGGCACCCGTGGCGCATTTACGGAGTATCGGCAGTGCCCTGGGTGTGAGCGGGTCTATTGGCCGGGCTCTCACTACGACCGGTTGGGTGAGCTTCTCGCGCGCACACGAGAGCGCGCCGCGGCGCGCGGGTGAATGCCTGCCGGGCCGCCTCGGAGCGCCTATGACGATCTTTCTGGCGGGAGATGTCATGACGGGTCGGGGCGTCGATCAGATCCTTCCGCACCCGTCGGCGCCGCACCTCCACGAGCCTTTCGTAGACGACGCACGCGAGTACGTGCGACTTGCCGAGGACGTCACCGGCACCCTCGCTCGCAGCGTTGGATCAACCTACATTTGGGGAGACGCGCTCGCACTTTGGGAGCAGGTAGCGCCGGCCGCACGCCTTGTGAACCTGGAGACCAGCCTCACGCGGAGTGACGACTACGACGTGAGCAAGGGCATTCATTACCGGATGCACCCTGAGAACATTGCCTGCATCTCCGCGGCGGGGTTCGACGTCTGTGCGCTCGCCAACAACCACGTCCTCGACTACGGACGCGCGGGCCTCGTCGAGACGCTGCAGACGCTCGAGGGCGCCGGGATCATGACGGTCGGCGCCGGGCGCAACATCGAGGAGGCGAGGCGACCCAGGGTGCTCGCACTGGCAGACGGCACGCGCCTCATCGTCGGCGCCTGCGGCCATGAGAGCAGCGGGATCCCGGCCGACTGGGCGGCGCGGGAGGATGCGCCCGGGGTTGACCTGCTCCGCGACCTCAGTGACGAGACAGCGGCGGGCCTGGCGGCGCGCGTGACCGCGGACAAGCACCGGGGGGACGTTGCGGTGGTGTCGATCCACTGGGGAGACAACTGGGGGTACGACGTTCCGCACCGCCACGTCGAGTTCGCGCATCGGCTCGTCGAGCAGGGTATCGATGTCGTGCACGGGCATTCCTCGCATCACGTCAGGCCGATCGAGGTCTACCGCCAGAAGCTGATTCTCTACGGCTGCGGTGATTTCATCAACGACTACGAGGGAATTGCCGGCAACGAGCGGTACCGGGACGACCTTGTTCTGATGTTCTTCCCTTCGATCGACTCGGCCACGGGCCGCCTCATGGCGCTTCAGATATTCCCGCTGCAGATTCGGAAGCTGCGGCTGAATCGTCCGTCGTCGGAGGACGCGCGCTGGGTCTGCGACACTCTGAATCGCATCAACGGTTCGTTCGGTGTGCGAGTCGAGCTGACATCCGACCGTATGCTGACGATGGCCTGGCCGTAGCCACGGGCTCAGGCGTCGTGTGTGCGGGGACGGCCCCGATTGTGCAAGCGCGAACGCGACGTTCACAACCCGCTGTTTCCTGGAGGCCCACATGCGCCCTCTGTCACCTGGAAGCGAGCTACCTGCGCCTGGACCGAGTATTCGTCTCGTGCGGGCGGTCGATCGCCGGGAAAGCGGTTCGAGGGACGTCGTTCTCGGGAGAATCTGGAGTGAATTTCAGGAGATGCCCGGTCTGTCTCTCACGCTTCCCCAGGCGCGGCGCTTGTTCGGCGTGGGGGACGAGGTCTGCGCCCGCATTCTGGACGGTCTGGTTGCAGACGGCAAGCTCGCCCAGAGCCACGGCGGTGTCTGCGTCTACAGACGATTACAACCCGTGCCGTGATGGTCGCATCAAGATCGCGTCTTGGGAAATTCTTCCCGGCTCTGCGACTTATTTGATTTGTCGGCATGCGCGGAGGCCCCACGGTGACGGCGATTGCCGCTCGGCCTGTCGAGATACCCGTTGGCCCGACCGCCGTGAACGGCGACCTTCGGGTACCGCCGGGTGCGCGCGGCTTGGTGATCTTCGCGCACGGAAGCGGCAGCAGTCGCTTCAGCACGCGGAATCGCGAGGTCGCGGAGTTTCTGGGGAAGCGGGGACTGGCGACGCTCCTGCTCGACCTGCTTACACCGCAAGAGGAGGCCGTCGACGTGCAGACGCGGCAGTATCGGTTTGACATCGCACGCCTGGGGCCGCGCGTCAGTGCGGCTGTTGACTGGGCTGGCGCCAGGTCCGACCTCGGCGACTTGTCCGTTGGCTGCTTTGGCGCGAGCACAGGTGCGGCCGCGGCGTTGATTGCGGCGGCTGAACGGCCCGATGCGGTCTGTGCCGTCGTGTCTCGTGGCGGAAGACCGGACCTGGCGGGCGAGGCATTGCCGCGCGTCAAGGCGCCGACGCTGCTCGTCGTCGGTGGCGACGACGAGCCGGTGATTGAGCTCAATCGCGCGGCCATGCGGAAGATGCAGGCTCACGTGGAGCTCGAGATCGTGCCGGGCGCGACACATCTGTTCGAAGAGCCAGGCACGCTCGAGCAGGTCGAGGAGCTCGCCGCCCGCTGGTTCACCCGGTATCTCTGATCCCGGATCCCGGATCCCGGATCCCGAGTCCCGCTACTTCGTCTCGTCCCAGACCACCTGAACGTTGGCTCTGAGCCGCGCCGGCTGTGGGGCCCCATAGCCCACATACTTCGCGGGAATCGTCCACGAGCTCGCGGTTTCGTCCGGCGTGCGGCCGGCTTTCTTGGCTGCCTGGACCGCGGCGGCGAAGTCGTTATTGAACGCGGCGTACTCCCGCAGGTCGGCCACCGTCATCACGGTGCTGTGCCCGGTGATGATCGACTCGACGCCCTTGGCGCCGTCGGCCGCCCGGGCGAGCGTTTGGCCGATTTCAACGCCGCTGCCGCCGTTGACGGCGTCGAGGAGCGGAATGTTCTTGCCGGAGAAGATGTCGCCGGCGTGCATCAGACGGAGCGCGGGAAAGACAACCCAGGCATCGCCGTTGGTGTGGCCGCGCCCGAAGTAATGCAGCTCGATGCGGTCGTTGCCGCTGCCGAGCGTCATCGTGTCCTTGAACGTCCGCTTCGGCAGGCCGCGGCCACCGTTGTCCTTGAAAATGTTGGCCGGCGCGCCCGGCGCCGGAGTGATTCCGGTCGGGGTCCGCATGCTCTCCATGTTCTTGGCCGTGTTCTCGTGCGTCACGACGTCGACCGTGGCGGGGAACTCGACATTCCCGCTCACGTGGTCGCCATGCGTGTGCGTGTTGATGATCATCGTCACGGGCCGGTCCGTGACGGTCTTGATCTTGTCGAGCAGCGGCTGGCCCCAGCCGGGATTCTTGGTGTCGACCACGACGACCCCGCCCGCAGTGATGAAGACGGCGCTGTTGCCGCCGCCGCCACGCATCATGTAGAGGTTGTCGCGAAGCTTCTCGACCTCGACCACCCGCGCCGCCGGCTGCCCGCCGCCGGCCGGCTGCTGCAAGGCCGTCACGGACATCGAGAAGGCACCCGCCGCGAATAGAACGCCCAGCACAATCTGTCTTCTCATGAGGCCCTCCTGGGGAGCGCGGGAATCATAGCGCGTTTTGGGCCCACCGGTCGCGCCGCGATGGCTGAGGGCGGCGGACGGCTGTATGATGACGCGCGGTGGGTGGGTGTGGCTAGGTGGCTGGGTAGCTGGGTGGCTGGGTGGCTGGGTGGCTGGGTGGCTGGGTGGAGATTCTGATGAAGACGCACATGACGACTGCACTCGCGCTTGGGTTGGCCGCGTCGACCCTCGCGCCGGGGCGAGCCGCGGCGCAGCAACTGCTGGCGGGAGAACGGGAGGCCGTCGTCACGGCCATCCCGGGCGTGATCGCCGCCGGCGCGAAGTGGGAACTGATCTGGGCCGACTTCGAAACCGCGGACGGCATCGTCGGCACGCCGGACGGCGGTGTGCTCTTCGCGCAGGAGCAAACGAACACCATCCGCAGGCTCGACGCGAACGGCAAGGAGTTCGTTTACATCAGAGACACGCACGGCGCGGGCGCGGTGTCGCTCGACACCCAGGGACGGCTCTTCGCCGCGCAGCGGGCGTGCACCGATACGGCCAGACCCTTCAGCGCGAGCTGCCCGGAGTTGCCGAATATCAGCGTGCTGTTCCCGGAGCGGCGGGTGTTGGCCAACCTCTTCAAGGACGGTCGGCCGCTTGGGCGCGTCAACGACGTGATGGCCGACGGCAAGGGTGGCGCGTATTTCACCGTGGGCGGCGCCTTCCACGTCAGCGCCGACGGCGTGGTCAGCACGGTGGAGGACCAGAACCTGAGCTCGAACGGCATCATGCTGAGCCCGAATGGCAAGACGCTCTATGTGACCAACCAGAAAGTCGTCCTCGCCTTCGACGTCAGGCCCGACGGCTCAACCGCGAACCGGCGGGATTTCGGCGCGCTCGATGGCGACTCGGGCGGCGACGGGATGGCGGTGGACTCGACAGGCCGGTTGTACGTGACCGGAGGCCGCGGTGTTCACGTGTTGTCCCCGGAGGGCAAGCACGTGGGGATGATTCCCACACCGCGGCGCCCGATTACCCTGGCGTTCTCCGGGCCGGACAAGAAGACGTTGTACGTGCCGCAGCTTGGCGCGGTCGGCCCGGACGGGAAGCCGTGGACGACGCCCGAGGGCGTGCGGAACACGGCGATGACGATCTACAAGATCTCGATGTTGGCGGAGGGCTTCAAAGGGAGGCCGAAGTAGACTGACGGCGAAGGTGAAAAGTTCGAAGGTTGAAGTCTGGACGTAAGTATGAAGTGCCCGTAGGGCGCGGGCTTCAGCCCGCGCGGAGGACGGACCGTGAACAGATATCTGATGGCGGCGGTGGCTGTGGTGGTTGGCGTGGCGTTCGGCATTGATCTGTCCGCTCAGCAAAGGGAGGGTGGGGGTGGTCTGGGCCGGGCCGGCGGGCGGGGCGGATTCAACTTACCGCCGCTCCTGATGCAGACAGACGCGTTCCCCGACGGCGGCATCGTGCCGCAGAAGTACGCCGGGCGCGGCGGCGTTCAGCCGGGCTTCAAGTTCACTGGCGCGCCGGAAGGGACCGTCAGCTACGCGATCATCTTCCACGACCTCGACGTGGCGATTGGTGGCAACACGGGCGACGTCCTGCACTGGATCACGTGGAACATCCCCGCCGCGGCCGGAGGGATCCCCGAAGGCAAGCTTCCTGAGGGCTCGGTGCAGGGCGCCAACATCACGGGACAGAACGTCTACTTTGGGCCGGGCGCGCCCGCGGGCCCGCGGTATCACCACTACGTCTTTGAGCTCTACGCGCTGAACGCGATGCTGGATTTGCCCGCGACGTCTGGACGCGACGAGTTGTTGAAGGCGATGGCGGGCAAGATCACCGCCAAGGCGGCGTACGTCGGTCGCTACCGCAACGACGCGCCGCCGGCCCAGTAGGTTCACTCGCTGGCCGGGAAGCGCACGAAGAAGGGAAGCCACGAAGGACACGAAGATCTCGAAGGCCAGTTCGCGGTTCGATGTCCGGACGCCTGGGTGATGATCGTGCCCTTCGTGGCAAAGGACCTTCGTGGCCACCGTGGCGAATGAGTTGAGACGAAAATGAAGACACTCTTCTTGACTGGACTCGTGGTTGTGCTTGCCGGGCCGCTGGGGCTTTCGGCTCAGACGCCCGCCGATTGCCGCGCCGCGGGAGATGTGCAGTTTGTCTGCGGGCAGCAGGCGCCCGAAGACCTCGTGGTGCTGCCGGGATCGCAGTGGGTCGTGGCCTCGGCCTACGGCGGCAGCGGCGGGATCTATCTGGTCCGCGTCAGTGACCGAACATCCACGGTGGCCTACCCGGGTGCGGCGGCCAGGGAAGAGCTGGACGCCAAGACGTACAACACGTGTCCTGGCCCGCCCGACGCCGCGGCCAAGGCGAAGTTCCAGACGCACGGCTTGTACCTCCAGGCTGGCAGTAACGCGGTTCACCGGCTCTACGTCGTCGCTCACGGGAGCCGGGAATCGGTGGAGGTCTTCGAAGTGGACGCCCGCTCTGCGACACCGGCCTTGACCTGGATTGGCTGCGCGGTGGCGCCCGATCCGATTGGCCTCAACTCCGTGCGAGCGCTCCCCGACGGCGGTTTCATCGCGACCAACTTCCTGGCGCGCGGCGCCCCCGATCCGTCACGCATGAAGGCCATGCAGTCGGGTGAAAAGAATGGCGAGCTCTGGGAATGGCACACGGCCAGCGGATGGCGGAAGGTGCCCGGGAGTGAAGCCGCCGGCGCCAACGGTCTCGAAATCTCGAGCGACGGCCGGTGGTTCTACGTGGCGGCGTGGGGCAGTCAGTCCTTCTTCCGCCTCTCGCGCGGGCAGACGCCGGCGAAGCGGGACGAGATTCCGCTGGGGTTCCGCGTGGACAACATCCGGTGGGCGAGTGACGGCTCGATCCTCGCCGCCGGGCAGGGTGGTGCGCCCGGTGCGCAGGCGTCTATCGTGGTGAAGATCAATCCCGAAACGCTGGCCGTCCGCGAGCTCGTTCGCCACCCGAACAGCGACACGTTTGGCGCCGGCACGGTGGCCGTGGAAGTGGGCAACGAGATCTGGGTCGGGTCGTTCAGGGGCGACCGGCTCGCGATCTTCCAGGCACGCTGAAGAGGCTTGTGGTGGGGCGGCTCCTGGTTCTTGTCGGCGTTCTAGTTCTGGTCCTGTTTGGCAGTCCGCATGGTCTGGCTGCGCAGAACCTGGTCATCACCAACGCGCGCATTCTCTCCGGCACCGGGGTGACGATCGAGCGCGGCTCGATTGTGGTTCGCGACGGGCGCATTGTCTCGGTGACGGCCGGCCCAGCTAGCGTTCAGGGCACCCAGACCATCGATGCGAAGGGCCTGACCGTGCTGCCCGGGTTCATCGATGCCCACCGGCACATCATGGGCGGTAACGACGAGCGGTGGTTCACGGACCAGTCGGTGGACCGGTTGCGGGAGTTTCTCGAGGCCGGCTACACGACCCTGATGTCGGGTGGCGGCCCGTTCCCCGGGATCCTCGAGCTCAAGCGTCGCGTGGAGTCAGGCGAACTGAAGGGGCCACGCATTATCACCTCCGGGCGGGTTGATCCAGATACCTTCAAGACCGAGGATCTCGCTCGGGCGCAGGTGCGGAAGTACGCACAAGCAGGCATCGAGATCATCAAGGCACGCATCGACCCACCGGCACCCCCCGAGCAGAAGGCCATGCTCAGCGTCGTCGTGGACGAGGCGCGCAAGCAGAAGCTGGACGTGATGGTGCATGCCGCGAGCGTGCCGGCCATGCTGGCCGCGCTCGAGGCGGGCGCGACCAAGCTGGTGCATACGCCGCATGGCAGCTGGCTGAGCCTGGAGGATGCGCAGAGGGTGGCCGCGGCTGGCGTCGAAACCCTGTCGACGATCGGCTTCGGCGTGCCGGTCTTCGGTGTGTTCAACCAGGAGAATGTGCCCACGTTTCGGGACGGCAAGCCGTGGCCGGACGGGATACTCGACGGCAGGGGCCGAGGGCGCGAGGCAGGCGAGAAGGCGGTCAACGGCCGCACGCTCTGGGACGCTGGTGTGACCTACGGCTTTGGCACCGATACCAACTACCACCCGAGAGAGGGGCTGAAGCACGAGTTGCGTGCGCTCAGCCTGATGTTCTCGGGCCAGGACATTCTCAAGTTGATGGGCCCCAACACGGCCGCCTTCATCGAGAAGAGCCGCGATCTTGGGACGCTCGAGCCTGGCAAGTTGGCAGACCTGGTGATCGTCAGCGGGGATCCCCTCGATTTGATCTACAACCTGCTGAACGTCAGAGTGGTCGTCAAGGGTGGAACGGTGGTCGTCGATAAACGGTAGGTTCTCGGGACGTCTGGAGGGTGTATGGCCGGAACGGAGAATCGGCATCTCGGCCGGCGGAGGTTCCTGAAGAGCGCCGCAGCCACGGGCGCTGCGACACTGGTGACGCGCGGGTCCGCTGCGGGTGCGGTACCGGCGCCGCAGGCTCCAGCTCCAGTCATTGCCCCCACGCCACCGCGGGAAGTCGATCCGGTAGGGGAGGTTGAAGTCCAGACGACCAGCAGGCCCGGCGGCGATTTCATGGTCGATGTCCTGAAGACGCTCGACTTCGAGTTCATCGCGTCGAATCCCGGTTCGAGCTTTCGCGGCATCCACGAGTCGATCATCAACTACGGCGGCAATCGAGCCCCGGAGTTCCTCACCTGCTGCCACGAGGAGTCGTCGGTCGCTATGGCCCACGGCTATTTCAAGGCCGAGGGGAAGCCGATGGCCGTGCTCTGCCACGGCACCGTCGGCATGCAGCACGCGGCGATGGCGATCTACAACGCCTACTGCGACCGGGTTCCCGTGTACATCCTTGCGGGGAACTCGCTCGACGCGACGCTCCGGCGGCCGGGCGTCGAGTGGGCGCACAGCGTGCAAGATGCTGCGGCCATGGTTCGCGACTACATCAAGTGGGACGACCAGCCTGTCTCACTGCCGCATTTCGCCGAATCGGCGGTGCGTGCCTACAAGATCGCGATGACGCCGCCGATGATGCCGGTCCTCGTAGTGATTGATGGCGGGTTACAGGAAGATGCGATCTCACCTGAAGTGAGCTCCCGTCTGCGGACGCCGCGCCTCACGCGGGCCTCCGCGCCCCAGGGCGATTCGGGCGCCGTTCGTGAAGCGGCACGGCTGCTGGTCGAGGCCGAGAGTCCCTTGATCGTGATGGACCGCGCGGCGCGCACGCCCGCTGGCCTGGCGCAGCTCGTCGAACTCGCCGAGACGCTGCAGGCCGCCGTGGTCGACCAGGGCGGCCGCATGAACTTTCCGTCCCAGCACGCGCTGAACCAAACCGCCAGTGCGCGACAACTGGTCGGCGGCGCCGACGTGATCCTGGGGCTCGAGCTGACCGACTTCTGGGGGACGGTGAACACGGTCCGTGACGCCCTCACGCGCACGTCCAGGTCGAGTGTCAGATCGGGAACGAAGCTCATCAGCATCACCGCGCTCGACTTGGCCACCAAGGGCAATTACCAGGACTTCCAGCGCTATCCCGAGGTGGACGTGGCGATGGCCGCCGATGCCGAAGCCACGCTGCCCGCGCTCGTCGAAGCCTGCAAGCGGCTCATCACCGCGGAGAGACGCCGCGTTTTCGAGGAGCGGGGGAAGAGGCTGGCCGCTTCACACGCGGCCGCGCTCGACCGCGTGCGTGCAGAGGCTGCCTACGGCTGGGACGCAACGCCCATCAGCACGGCCAGGCTGACGATGGAGCTGTGGGCGCAGATTCGGAACGAGGACTGGGCCCTGGTTGCCGAAAGCGGCATCATGAGCGACTGGACCAAGCGACTGTGGAACTTCGACAAATCGTATCAGTGGCTTGGCGGCTCAGGCGGGGCCGGTGTCGGCTACGGCGCTCCAGCGGCGGTTGGGGCGGCGCTGGCGAACCGGAAACGAGGGCGCCTGTCGGTCGCGATTCAGGGCGATGGCGACTTCCTCTACGCGCCCGGTGTCTGGTGGACCGCGGCGCATCACCGGATTCCGCTGCTCGCCGTGATGCACAACAACCGCGCGTACCACCAGGAGGTCATGCACCTCCAGCGCATGGCCAATCGCCACGACCGTGGCATTGACCGGGCCCATATCGGCACCACGATCACCAATCCGAACGTCGACTTCGCCAAGATTGCGCAGGGCATGGGTGTCCACGCACAGGGACCGATCACGAGCCCGGGCGATCTGGCGCCGGCCATCAGACGGGCCATCGAGGTGGTGAAACGCGGCGAGCCGTCGCTCATCGATGTGGTGACGCAACCGAGGTGAGAACTTCAGAAATGCAGAATGCAGAATGCAGAAGGCCGAAGGTCGTAATGCAGAATGCAGAATGCAAAATGCAGACAGTCGTAGTGGTCTTCCTGGCGGTGGTTCTGGTGCAGGCGGCGCGTGCGCAGCAAGCTTCACCCGGAGGCCAGTCGTCGTCGGCGGCGGCGGGGGCTCGGGCCGGGAACGCGGAAGAGGGTAGGAAGCTCTACGCCAGCTACGGGTGTTACCAGTGCCACGGCTACGAGGCGCAAGGGTCGAGCGCGACCGGCCCGCGGCTTGGCCCACGGCCGATGCCTCTTGCTGCGTTCCAAAGGTACGTCCGCCAACCAACCGGCCAGATGCCGCCTTACACTGCGAAGGTGGCGACCGAGGCCGACCTTGCGAACATCTACGCCTTCATCGGGTCGCGGCCGGTCCCGCCGCCGGTGCAAAGTCTGCCGTTGCTGAAATAACCCGAACGGGCGAACGCTCCTACTTCGTCACGCTGATTTTCCAGATCCGGTTGCCGCTGTCGTCCGAGACGAGCAGCGCGCCGTCGCGGGCGACCGTCACGCCGACCGGCCGTCCCCACTGCTCGATGGCCGCGTCGCCAGAGCCATCACTCGCCAGGAAGCCGGTCAGGAAGTCCTCGATGGGACCAGGCTTGCCGCCAACCATCGGGAAAAACACCACCTTGTAGCCGGAGGCCACCGACCGGTTCCAGGATCCGTGCAGCGCGACGAACCCGCCGTTGCGGTACCGCTCCGGGAACTGCGTCCCCGTGTAGAAGGTCACGCCAAGCGCGGCTGCGTGTGCCGGGAGCAGCACATCCGGCACGAGTGTCTTCTTCACCTGGTCTGGGAACGAGCCGATGTACCGCGGGTCGTAGTTGCTGCCGATGTAGGAGTAGGGCCACCCGTAGAAGCCGCCGTCCTTCACCGAGGTGGCGTAGTCAGGCACCAGATCGTCACCGAGGTTGTCGCGCTCGTTCATCGCCGTCCAGATCGTGTCGGTCCCCGGCTGCAGCGCCAGCCCGACGGGATTGCGGATCCCGGAGGCGTAGACTCGGTAGCCCGTGCCATCGGGGTTGAACTCGAGAATCGCGGCCCGCCGGCAGTCCTCGCCCGCGTCGTTGTTCGACTGTGAGCCGACCGCGACGTACATCTTGGTACCCGCGCGGTTGAAGATGATGTTCCGTGTCGAGTGGCCGCCGGTCGGCAGGTCGAGGAGTTTTTCCGGCTCGCCTTGCGCCTGCAGATCGCCGTTGGTGTACTTGTAGCGGACGATCGACCCGGTGTTGCCTACGTAGAGGTAGCCGTCGTGGAAGGCGAGGCCGAACGGCGCGCCGAGCGTGCCCGCGCCGCGGACGGCGAATTCCGGAGGCGGCGCGCACGCCGGGGCATTCGCGCCGAGGACGGGTGGTGCCCCGCGCCCGGCGCCAAATCCTGGCGGTGGACCACCGGGACCGCGGCCGGGCGCGCCGGCGCGGCCTCCGCCTGGCGCAGGGGGCGGCGGCCCGCCGCGCGGGGGCGGCGGCGGGCCCTGCGCGAACGCGTTCTGCGCCTCGAACACGCCGTCGCTATTGGCATCGCGCAGGACGGTGATGCTGTTCGTTCCCGGGGAACTCACGAACAGGTCGCCGTTCGGCGCGTAGACCATCATGCGGGGCGACCGGACCTCGGCGTAGCTCGTCACGGTAAACCCGGCCGGTACCTTCGGCATCATGCCCTCGGGCCGCGGTACTCCGCGGCTGGGCTTGGGGCTTGCCGCGCCGGGTGCCGGGAGCGCGCCGGCTCGCGGCTGTGGCACGACG
>Ga0209640_10000339_pt1 | contig 35696 bp, 33 predicted proteins | sample RifCSP10_1_FD_184018 | JGI IMG/M metagenome (GOLD analysis project Ga0209640, IMG submission 184018) | Soil microbial communities from Rifle, Colorado - Rifle CSP2_sed 10_1 (SPAdes) (version 2) | ecosystem: Environmental > Terrestrial > Deep subsurface > Rock core/Sediment | place: Rifle... | reverse complement strand
GCAGATCCGCATCGCGGCGGGCGAGAAGCTGCGCATCCGGCAGCGCGACGTGCAGTTCCGCGGGCACGCCATCGAGTGCCGCATCAACGCCGAGGACCCGTACCATTTCACGCCCTCGGCCGGGCGCATCACGTCCTACCATATGCCCGGCGGGCCCGGCATCCGCGTGGACTCCCACGCCTACAACGGCTACTTCGTGCCGCCGCACTACGATTCCCTGATCGGCAAGATCATCGCCTACGGCGACACCCGCGAGCAGGCGATCGCCCGGCTCACCATCGCCCTGTCCGAGACCGTGATCGAGGGCATTAAGACCAATATCCCGCTGCACCAGGAGCTGCTGCGCGACGCCGCGTTCCTCTCCGGCGGCACCAGCATCCATTATCTCGAGCAAAGACTCGCCAAGCTCGCCCGCGAAGCGTAACGGGCTGTGGTTAGCGGGTTCATGAGCTGGATTTCCGTTTCCTTTGAGGTGCCGGGGGAGCAGGTGGAAGCGCTGTCCGACGCGCTGCTCGAGGCCGGCGCGGCGAGCGTCGACGTCGTGGACGCCCGTGCCGGCTCCGCGGGGGGCGATGCAGTCCTCGCCGACACCGGCGTGGCGGAGCCCCCATCGTGGCGGCGGAGCGTGATGAGCGCGCTGGTGCGGCCGGGCGCGGATGCCGCGGCACTGGTCGCCGCGGCCTGTGCGCGCGTCGGCATCGCGCCGCCGCCGTGGCGGCTGCGCGAGGTGGCCGACGCGGACTGGGTGCGGGCGGGCCGCGACCAGATCGCGCCCGTGCGCATCTCGCCGCGGCTGTGGATCGTCCCCAGCTGGCACGAGCCGCCCGATGCGGACGCCGTCAACATCGTGCTCGACCCGGGCCTCGCGTTCGGCACCGGGCATCATGCGACCACGCGCATGTGCCTGCGCTGGCTAGAGCGCGTCATCCGCGGCGGCGAGACGGTGCTCGATTTCGGCTGCGGTTCCGGCATACTCGCGATCGCGGCGATGAAGCTCGGGGCGGCGCGCGCGGACGGCGTGGATATCGACGAGCAGGCGCTGCTTGCCGCGCGCCGCAATGCTATGCACAATCGGGTGCAGGCCGTCTTTCACGACGGCTCCGATGCCCTTCAGCAACCGGCCCGCATCGTGGTGGCCAACATTCTCGCGCATCCTCTCATCGTGCTCGCGCCGCTGCTGGCCCGACTCACCGCGAAGGAGGGCAGGCTCGCGCTGGCGGGCGTGCTCACGGTGCAGGCGGGCGAAGTGCGCGACGCCTACCAGCCATGGTTCGATTTCGAGGCGCTCGAGGAAGACGCAGGCTGGGCGCTCGTGAGCGGTATCAGGCGCTAGCCCGGTGGCAGTTGGCATGATCACGCAATGCCCCGCCTGCGGCACCCACTTCCGCGTCACGCCGGAGCAGTTGCAGGCCCATCAGGGTCAGGTGCGCTGCGGCAGCTGCATGACGGTATTCGATGGCCTCCGGGCGCTCGCCGCGCTGCAGGAACCCGCGCCGGCGGCGATCAGCGGGAACGAAGCGGGCGGATTCCGGCTCGAACCGGTCGAGCCGGCCAAGGCGGCGGCAACCCAGCAGCCGGCGCCGGCGCGCGCAGCCGAGACCGGGGCGGGGCTGACGGATTACGGGCCGGCGCCGGAACAGCTTTCACTCGACGAGGCGTTGTTTCCCGACCCCGCGCAGGTGCGGCGCGACCGGTTGTGGGCGGTGGGGGCGGCGCTGCTGGTGTTCGTGCTCGCTGGACAGGCCGCCTACTACTACCGCGCCGATCTGGCGGTGCAGTACCCGGTTCTTAAACCGTATCTGGTGAAGCTGTGCGACGCGCTGCAATGCACGGTCTCGCCGCCCCAGCGGCCGCGGCAGATCGCGATCGAGGCATCCGACCTGCAGGCGATCGACCCGGCGCGGCCCGGGGTCATCCAGCTGACCGCGACGCTGCGCAATCACGCCGGATACGATCTCGGCTACCCGGCGCTCGACCTCGTGCTCACCAATACCAAGGAGCACACGCTCGCGCGGCGTGTTTTTCTTCCCGCGGAGTACCTGGAACGCGGCAAAGATGTCACGGCGGGCCTGCCAGCCAACGCCGAGATCACCGTTCGCCTCGACCTCGATACCGGCAATCTCGGCCCCGCCGGGTTTCGCCTCGATCTCCTGCCCGCTCCGCCGCCCTGAGCGCAAGCCGCGATCGCGTTCCGGGCGCCACCCGATTCCGCAATGAGCACGATCCACGCCGCGCGCGATGGGAAAGTGCCGGTCACCATCCGAAAAGCGAAATTCTCGCGAGGGCATCATGACGACGCCTGACAACCTGAAATACACGCGCTCCCATGAATGGGTGAATGCCGAGACCGATGGAACGGTCACGGTCGGCATCACCTTCCACGCCCAGGAGCAGCTGGGCGATGTCGTCTTCATCCAGAGTCCCGAAGTGGGACGGCCAGTGAAGCAGGGGGAGGCATGCGCCGTCATCGAGTCGGTGAAAGCCGCGGCTGATATCCATGCGCCGGTTTCGGGCGTGGTGCTCGCCGTCAATCAGGAGGTGGCCGACGGCCCGGAGCGCGTGAACCGCGATCCGTATGGCGCGTGGTTGTTTCGCGTCAGGCTGTCGAATCCCGCCGAGCTGGAGGGGCTGCTCGGCGCCGCCGCCTACGCGAAGCTCGCGGAAAACGATAAGCGATGAGGCCAGGCGGCGGGAAGCTAGCGCCCACTATCGGCTTGCGGCCCGCGGTAACTCGGCACCCCGGAGCGGGGCCGGCGGGCGATGTTTATTGAAATCAAGTGGATGCGAAGGCAGACCCGCTCCTCGTTCCCGGTTCCCGCCCGCGCTGCGCAGCCGGATGTCAATAGGATTGATCTGCATCAGTACGATCCCAGCCGGCCCGATCGCTCTGCTCAACCTCACCGACGAGCAGCGCGAAAAAGTGCTTAAGATCCAGGAAGAGAACCGGAGCAGGAACTGGGATCTCATGGGGAAAGCGCGCTCGGAGCAGTTCAAGCTGCGCCAGATGGCGTACGGCGACCGGCTCGACGCAGCCGCGATCGCCGACCAGCAGAAGAAGGTCGACGACTTGCGACGGCAGATGCTCAAGTCACGCATCGAATCGCGCAACCAGATTGCCGCGGTTCTTACCACGGAGCAGAAGCAGCAGTTTCGCCAGTTGGGGCCGTGGTGGCTGGAGGACAGCGAATAGGCCGCCTACCGGTCGCGACAGGGAACCCCGCCGCGGCGGGGTTTTTCTTTGTCATTTCCTCAGGGCATCGCGGATCTCGCGCAGCAGGACGATGTCCTCCGGCGGCGCCGCGGGCTTTTTTTCCTCCTGCTTCTTGAGCCGGTTGATGCCGCGGATCAGCAGGAACACCGCGAAGGCGACGATCACGAACGAGATCACCGTATTGAGGAATACGCCGTAGTTGAAGGTCACCGCGCCGGCTTTCTGTGCTGCATCCACCGTGAGATACGGTCCGGCCTGGGCGCCCTGCTTGATGACCACGAACAGGTTGGAAAAATCCACCCTCCCGAGCAGCACCCCGATCGGCGGCATGATCACGTCCTTCACGAGCGATTCCACGATCTTGCCGAAGGCGGCGCCGATGATGATGCCGACCGCCATGTCGACCACGTTGCCGCGCACCGCGAATTCCTTGAACTCTTTCAGCATGGGATTCTCCTTGAGATTGCCGTTGAGCCGACTCGAGGGCGCCGGTCCCCTGCCGGCGCGCCACCGAGCGGATAATATCGCGCCGGGCGTTGTTGCGCGCCCGGGGGGCGCGGGGCATACTGCGGCGCTCGACCCGACTCCGATACCCGGGCGCAAAGGAGGGCAACCATGGCAAGCGTGACGTTGGGGGGCAATCCGATCAACGTGGCGGGCAATTTCCCGAAGAAGGGCGATACCGCGCCCGAATTCAGCCTGACCGCCAAGGACCTCAAGGACCTGGGGCTGAAGGACTTCGCGGGCAAGCGCAAGGTGCTCAACATCGTGCCGAGCCTCGATACGCCGGTGTGCGCCACCTCCACGAAGATCTTCAATGAAAAGGCGGGCGCGCTGCCCAATACCGTCGTGCTGGTGATCTCGGCCGACTTGCCGTTCGCCGCGGGCCGCTTCTGCACCGCGGAAGGCGTCAATAACGTGGTGACGTTGTCCACCGTGCGCGGCGGGGACTTCAAGGCGAAGTATGGAGTGGACATCACGAGCGGGCCGCTGAAGGGCGTCACGGCGAGGGCGGTCGTCGTGCTCGATGCAAGCAACAAGGTGCTGCACTCGGAGCTGGTGCCGGAAATCAAGCAGGAACCCAACTACGATGCAGCGCTCGCCGCGCTGAAATAGGCGGCCGCAGCACTGTAGTGGAGGCGCGGGCCGGGTCGCTGGAAGCGGCCACCGCGCGGTTATAATTTTCCGACAGCCTCCCAGTCGCCGGCATGCCCACGCTCATCTGCGGCTCGATCGCCTACGACACCATCATGGTGTTCGGCGACCGTTTCAAGAACCACATCCTGCCGGAGCAACTCCACATCCTGAACGTGGCGTTCCTGGTGCCCGACATGCGGCGCGAGTTCGGCGGCTGCGCCGGCAACATCGCCTACACCCTCAAGCTGCTGGGGGGCGAGCCCCTCATCATGGCCACGGTGGGCGACGATTACCAGCCGTACGACTACCGGCTGCAGAAGCTGCACCTCACGCAGCAGCATATCCGCAAGATCCCGAACACCTTCACTGCGCAGGCGTTCATCACGACCGATCTCGACGACAACCAGATCACGGCGTTTCACCCCGGCGCGATGAATTACTCGCACGAGAACCACGTTCACGAGGCGCAAGGCGTCGAGCTCGGCATCATCGCGCCCGACGGGCGGGAAGGCATGCTGCAGCACGCACGCGAGTTCCATGACGCCGGCGTCCCGTTCCTGTTCGACCCCGGGCAGGGCCTGCCCATGTTCAACCGGGCGGAGCTCACCGGATTCGTGAACCAGGCGAGCTATGTGGCGGTCAATGACTACGAGGGGCAGCTGCTGCAGGAGCGGACCGGCACGAAGCTCGAGGAGCTGGCGCGGAAGGTGAAAGCGCTGGTGGTGACGCTCGGCGCGCGCGGCTCGATCGTCATGACCGGCGGCCGCAGCATCGAGATCCCGCCCGTCACGGCGGAGCGCGTGGTCGACCCGACCGGCTGCGGCGACGCTTATCGCGCCGGCCTGCTTCATGGCATCGCCGCCGGCCTCGACTGGCCGGTCACCGGGCGGCTCGCGTCGCTGCTGGGCTCGATCAAGATCGCGCAGCGCGGCGGCCAGAACCATCGCTTCACGCGCAACGAGATCGAGCAGCGCTACCAGGAAGCCTTCGGCGCGAAGCCCTGGTGATTCCCTTCAACGCCGCTCGGGACAGGCGCGGGCTGTGCGCCGGGGCGGCGGTTCAGTCCTCGGACGCTGTTCCCGCGAGCTCCGCGCATTCCAGCTGGAACAACCGCCGGTCCTCGAGCCGCAGCGCACTGAGGGCGCGACCCCACACGCAGCCGCTGTCCAGGCATACGGCGTCCTCGCGCACCAGCAGACCGAGCGCGGCCCAGTGACCGAAGACGATGGGCGTGCCGCGGCTCACGCGGCCCGGGACGTCGTACCACGGGTAGTAGCCGGCGGGCGCGGTATCGAGCCCCAGCTTGTGGTCGAGCTCGAGCGTGCCGTCGGCGGCGGCGAGTCGCATGCGCGTCAGCGCGTTCACGATGATGCGCAGCCGGTCGTAGCCGGCGAGATCGTCGCGCCAGCGCGGGGGCTCGTTGCCGTACATCCGCTTCAGGAGCTCGCGGTGTTCGGGCCCCCGCAGCGCCGCCTCCACCTCGCCTGCGAGGGCGAGCGCCTGGCCGATGCTCCACTGCGGCAGGAGCCCCGCGTGAACCATCGCGTAGCCGCCGCCGGCGTGCATCATGCTCCGGTGCCGCAGCCACGTGAGGAGCTCCTCGCGATCGGGCGCGGCGAGGATCGCGTCGTTGGTGTCGCCGCGATGGGGTTTGCGCACGCCGGCCGCCACCGCGAGCAGATTGAGGTCGTGATTGCCGAGCAGGGTGATCGCGCGCGCGCCGAGCCCCTGGACGAAGCGCAGCGTCTCGAGCGACTGCGGGCCGCGGTTCACGAGGTCGCCGACGAACCACAGCGTGTCGCGCCGCTCGTCGAACCCGGCGCGCTCGAGCAGCCGCATCAGCTGGTCGTAGCAGCCCTGGACGTCGCCGATCGCTAGAGTTGCCATGAGGCGTGAATCGTGATTCGTGGATCGTGAATCGAGGTTAGACAAAAAGCGCGGTAGCTACCACGCCTTACCAATCACGAATCACCAATCACGAATCACTCATTACTTGACGAGACCAACCATGTAATCCACCGCCGCCCGGACGTCGGCGTCGGGGAGCGCGAGATTGCCGCCCTTGGGCGGCATCGCGTTCTTGCCCTTGATCGAGCTCGCATAGAGTGTGCTCATGCCGGCCTTGACGAGCTGCTTGGGCGTTTTGATCGGCGAGGAATGCTCTTTGACGTGGATTTCAGCCATGGCTCGGCGCTCCTGAACGCGCGCATTATATAGCGGCCGTCTTCGCTGCGTAAAACGTTGATTTGCGGACGATAGTCGCATTACGCTGTGATAAACTCCGCGCACGCGCCCGTAGCTCAGAGGATAGAGTGTTGGCCTCCGAAGCCAAAGGTCGTGGGTTCGACTCCCGCCGGGCGCGCCACGGTTTCCATGCCGAACCACAAACCGTACGACGCGCTCATCGTCGGGGGCGGCCACAACGGGCTCACCTGCGCCTGCTATCTGGCCGGCGCGGGATACCGCGTCAGGGTGCTCGAGCGCCGCGCGGTCGTCGGCGGCGCCGCGATCACCGAGGAATTCCTCCCCGGCTTCCGCAATTCCGCCGCCGCCTACACGGTGAGCCTGCTGCATCCCAAGGTGATCCGCGACCTGCGGCTCGCCGAGCACGGCCTGAAGATCGTCGAGCGGCCGCTCGCCAACTTTCTCCCGCTTTCGGATGCGACCTATCTCAAGGTCGAGAACCGCCTGGCCGCGACCCAGAGCGAGCTCATGCGGTTCTCCGCGCGCGACGCGCAGCGGCTGCCCGATTATTACGCGATGCTCGAGCGCGCAGGCGGCGTGATGCGTCGTCTCATGCTCGAGACACCGCCCAACCTCGGCGGCGGAGCCGTGCGCACCGCGCTGACCGCCCTACGCCTGGGCCACCGTATGCGGAAAGCCGGCCTTGCCGCGCGTCGCGATTTCCTCGATCTGCTGACGAAGAGCGCGGGCGAGCTGCTGGACGCCTGGTTCGAGTCCGACGCCATCAAGGCCGCGTTCGGTTTCGACGCGGCGGTCGGCAACTACGCGAGTCCGTACGCGCCCGGCAGCGCCTACGGGCTGCTGCACCACGTGGTGGGAGAGGTGAACGGCAGGCGCGGGGCGTGGGGCCACGCGGTGGGCGGCATGGGGTCGATCACGCAGGCGATGGCGAAGGAGGCGGAACGGCGCGGCGTCGAGATCACCACCGGGTGCGAAGTGCACAAGGTTCTCGTCGACCAGCGCGGGGCGCAGGGCGTGCAGCTCGCCGACCGCAGCATGGTGGACGCGCGCTGCGTGGTGGCGAACGTAGACCCCCGGCGGCTCTACCTCAAGCTCGTGGACGCAGCCGTGCTCGGCGACGACTTCCTGCGGCGCATCCGCAGTTACAAGTGCGGCTCCGCGACGTTCCGGATGAACGTGGCGCTTTCGGAGCTGCCGGATTTCACCTGCCTGCCCGGCCGGGAGCTGCAGCCGCACCACCAGTCCGGCATCATCATCGCGCCCACTCTCGCCTACATGGAGCAGGCGTACTTCGACGCTCGCACCTACGGCTGCTCGCGTGCGCCGATCATTGAAATGGTGATCCCGTCCACCGTGGATCCCACGCTCGCGCCGCCCGGCCGGCACGTGGCGAGCCTCATGTGCCAGCACTTTGCGTACGACCTGCCGCGGGGCCTCCACTGGGACGAGATCAAGGAGGCGGCCGCCGACCACGTGATCGACACCGTGACGCGCTTCGCGCCCAACTTCAAGGCGGCGGTGCTCGGCCGCAAGGTGCTCTCGCCGCTCGACCTCGAGCGTGATTTCGGGCTGACCGGCGGGGACATCTTCCACGGGGCGTTGACGCCCGACCAGATCTGGGCCGCGCGCCCGGTGCTGGGACACGCGCAGTACCGGGCGCCGGTCCCGCGGCTCTACCTGTGCGGGGCCGGCGCGCACCCGGGCGGCGGCGTGTCGGGACTGCCGGGGCACAATGCGGCGCGCGAGATCCTGCGCGATTTCCGTCTGGGCAGGCTCAGGCGCAGGCCCCGTTGATGCTGAAAACCACGCCGTTCCACGCGCGTACCGCCGCGCTGTGCGCAAGCCACGCCTGGCGGCGCTGGGCCGGATACGTGGTCGCGAGCTCCTACGAGCTCACGCACGAGCGGGAGTATCACGCGATCCGGAGCGCGGCCGCGCTCATCGACGTCTCGCCGCTCTACAAGTATCTGGTGCGCGGGCGGGATGCCGCGCGCCTCCTCGACCGCGTGATGCCGCGTAACGTCGGGGAATCGAAGGTGGGCCAGGTGCTCTACACGACCTGGTGCGACGCCACCGGCAAGGTCCTCGATGACGGCACGGTTGCGCGCCTCGAGGAGCGGTCGTTCCGCGTGACGGCGGCCGACCCCAATCTGCGCTGGCTGCAGGACAACGCCACCGGCCTCGAGGTCGCGATTGACGACGAGTCCGCGTCCACCGCTGCCCTTGCATTACAGGGGCCAGCCTCCCGTGCCATCCTCCAGAACCTCGTTGACGTCGATTTGACCCCATTGAAGTACTTCAGGATCGCCGCAGCAATGCTGCGGGGATCCTCGGTCACCATTTCCCGCACCGGCTACACCGGCGACCTGGGTTTCGAGATCTGGCTGGATGCGGGCGACGCGCTGCCCGTGTGGGACGCGTTGATCGGGGCCGGCGCGGCGTACGGCATGCAGCCCGCCGGGATGCTCGCGCTCGACGTGGCGCGGATCGAGGCGGGATTGATGCTCTCCGAGGTGGACTACGTGCCGGCGCGCAAGGCGCTGCTGACGAGCCAGATGTCCTCGCCCTTCGAGCTCGATCTCGGCTGGACCGTGAGCCTCGACAAGGCGCACTTCGTCGGCCGGCGCGCGCTCGCCGAGGAGGCGCGGCGTGGCCCGGAATGGCGGTTCGTCGGGCTCGAGGTGGAGTGGGACGCGCTGGAGCGGCTCTACGCCGAGGTCGGCCTCGCGCCGCGCCTTCCCGCCACCGCCTGGCGCGCGAGCGTTCCGTTATATGCCGGCGGTGACCAGGTCGGATACGCGACCAGCGGCGGCTGGTCGCCGCTGCTCAAGCAGTACTGCGCGCTCGCGCACCTGCGCTCGCGCTGGGCCGCGCCGGGGACGCCCGTGGAAATGGAGGTGACCGTCGAGCACCGCCGCCAGCGCGCCGCCGCCCGCGTCGTGCGCAAGCCCTTCTTCGATCCGGAGCGCAAGCGCGCGTAGCGCACGACCCGCCATGGACGAGCCCACCTCGGCGTCCGCGCAGTACGGGGCGTGGAACCCGGGCATACAGTCGGAATTGCCCCGGGATCTGCTCCCGTTCTCCACGATCTTCAAGCCTGAAAATGCCTTCACGACCGCCGGGCAGGTTCACGAGCTCGCCCGCGCCACGGGGCTCGAGACCGACGAGCTCGTGGTTTTCCGGCCGGAACGGCTCGTGGTGCACGAGCTGCTGGTGCGTGTGACGGCCGACCTTTCGGTGCCCGACGGACCCAGAGTGGAGGATCTCGGCATCCATTTCCGAGAAATGACGCGGGCCATACTTGGCCGCTACCTCGAGCCTCACCTGCGCGGCATCGTCGCTGCCTACAGCGCGCTCCGGCGTGCGCTCGCGGCGCTCGTCGAGGCGGAGCTCGCGGCCGCACTCTCCGGGCAGGCGGTGGACGGCACTGCGCCCGGCGGGAAGGCCGGTGCGGGGGGCCTCCTCGGCTTGATGCGCCGCCCGCGCCGACGGCGCGACGTGCCCGGCGCCGGGGACCGCTGGCAGCGTGAGGAGGAGCTGTCCCGGGAGTGGACTGCCAAGGCGCGTACGAGCCCAGACCCGCTCGCCAGGGCTGCCTGCCGCGCGCTGGTGAGGGTCGCATCGGCGGTTCGCGGGCGGCACGGGCGGATCTGGGGGGACCGGGCGCTGCTCGCCCCCATCGCCACGGGCATCGCCTGCAACGAGTACGGGGCCGAAGTGATTGGCGGCCTGATCGAGCCGCACTTGCGCGAGGCGGCAGCCCGCGAAGGCTATCGCGTGCTCCCGGCGCCGGCGCTGCCGGTGGTGATGAACACCAAGGGCGCGCCCGCGTCCGGCAAGAGCACGCTGCGCCCGCTGCAGAGACGGCTCGCCGAACGCATCGGCGTGCCCTGGGACGAATTCGCCCTCATCAGTCCGGACATCTGGCGGAAGTTTCTTCTCGACTACGGCGCGCTGGGAGAGCATTACCGGTACGCGGGCACGCTGGCCGCGCGCGAGCTCGCGATCATCGACCATAAGCTCGACCGCTACATGGCGCGCAAGGCCGAGCGCGGCGGGATGTCCCACCTGCTGATCGACCGCTTCCGCTTCGACAGCTTCGCGCCGGACTCGGACGAGGCGGGCAGCAATCTGCTCACCCGCTTCGGGCGCCTCGTCTACATGTTCTTCATGATCACGCCGCCGCACGAGACCGTCGAGCGCGCCTGGAAGCGCGGCCTGGAGGTGGGGCGCTACAAGGCGGTCGACGACGTGCTGGCGCAGAACATCGAGGCCTACACCGGCATGCCCGAGCTGTTCTTCACCTGGGCGCTGCGCGCCGGCATGCGGGTGCACTACGAATTCCTGGACAACAGCGTGCCGCTCGGGGAGCTGCCGCGGACCGTCGCCTTCGGCTGGAGCGGCGAGCTGAACATCCTCGACGTCAAGTGCATGCTCGACGTCGACCGCTACCGCAGGATCAACGTCGACGCCGCCGGCCCGCAATCGGTCTATCCCGGCCGCGAAGCGATGGCGGCCGAAAACAACACGCAATTCCTCACGCGCTGCGCGCGCGGGCTTCCGGCGGTGAATTTTGCGCACTACGCGAGCGGTCGCGTCTACGCGCGCCTCGAGGCGGGGCGGCTGGCCTGGGTCGACCCCGTGGCCCTGGAGACCGCCCTCCAGGACAGCGATACCCGCGCCGGGCTTGCCGCCGTCGCGCCCGCGGCCCTGCGCGGCCCGGGCTCCGGGGAGGGGCCGCCGGCGCGCCGGGCCGAGGTGCTGCAGGCCGAGCGCTTTCACACGCTCGGGCGCTGGGGAAACGCGGATCCTCCGGCGCGGAAAACCGTTGCGGGGCCGGCTTCCCGATGACCGGTCTCCGCCCTGTTCGATGCGCGGGGAGAACGCGGCGATGCGGGTAAGCGATCGCGCGCGGCCCGACGCCATCGTGATCGGCGGCGGGCACAACGGGCTCACGTGCGCCGCCTATCTCGCCCGCGCCGGAAAGCGGGTCGTCGTGCTCGAGCGCCGCGAGCGGATCGGAGGCGCGGCGGTCAGCGAGGAGGTTTTCCCCGGCTTCACGTATTCCGTGTTCTCGTACGCGGTAAGCCTCCTGCGGCCCGAAATCATCCGCGACCTGGAGCTCCCGCGCCACGGCCTGCATATCCTGCCGCTCGAGAGCACGTTCACGCCGCTGCCGAACGGCGACTTCCTGGCGCAGTGGGGCGATTCCGACCAGAACCACCGCGAGCTCGCGCGCCACTCGCCGCGCGACGCCGAGGCGTACGGCGAGTTCGGCCGCCTCATGCACGAGATGGCGCGCGCGGTGAAGCCATTGCTCGCCAGGATTCCTCCCGACCCGGCGTCATTCGCGCCCCGGGATCTGGCCGGGCTCGCCCGCCTCGCCGCGCACCTGCGCGGCCTCGGGCGCGCGAAATTCCATGCGCTGTGCAAGCTCCTCGCCATGAGCGCGGCGGACTACCTGGACGAGTGGTTCGAGACCGAGGCGCTGAAAGCCACGAAATCCGCGAGCGGGATCATCGGCACGCTCGCCGGGCCGCGCTCCCCCGGAACGGCCTATGTGCTGCTGCACCACTACCTGGGCGAGCTCGACGGCGTGTTCCGCGCCTGGGGATTCGCCAAGGGCGGCAACGGGTCGGTGAGCGAAGCCATCGCCGCCGCCGCGCGCGCCCTGGGCGCAGAAATCCGCACCGGGGCGCCGGTCGCGCGCGTGCTCGTCGCGAACGGCCGCGCCACGGGGGTCGCGCTGGAGAGCGGGGAGGAGCTGCAAGCCGGGCTCATCGTCTCGGGCGCCGATCCCCGGCGCACCTTCCTCGAGCTCGTGGGCGCCCGGGAGCTGCCCGTCGATTTCGTCGAAGCCATCCGGCGCTACCGCTTCCGCGGCTCATCGGGCAAGGTAAACCTCGCCCTCGCCGAGCTCCCGGATTTCACCTGCCTGCCGGGCAACGGTCCGCATCTCCGCGGCGCGATCTCGGTGAGCCCGAGCATTGATTACCTGGAGCGGGCGCATGACGAGGCCAAGTACGGAGAGTTCTCGCGCCGTCCCTACCTCGACGTCGTCATTCCATCCCTGATCGACCCGGCCATGGCGCCGCCGGGCAGACATGTCATGTCGATCTTCGTGCAGTATGCGCCCTACCACCTGAATGGCGGCTGGACGGACGCGCGGCGCGAGGCGTTCGGCGACGCCGTCGTGGATACGCTTGCCGAGTACGCCCCGAACCTGAAGTCGGCAATCCTCCACCGCCAGGTGATCACGCCCGCCGACATCGAGCGCGTCGTCGGCCTCACCGAGGGCAACATCTTCCAGGGGGAGCTTGCATTGCAGCAGATGTTCTTCCTGCGCCCCGCAGGCGGATGGGCGAATTATGCGACGCCGATCCATGGGCTCTACCAGTGCGGCGCGGGGACGCATCCGGGCGGCGGCGTCATGGGGGCGTCCGGCCGCAACGCGGCGCTCGCGATACTGGGGGAGGCGGCGTGAGCGTGCTCGTCCTCGGCGCCGGCGTGAGCGAGCTTGTATGCGCGCACACCCTCGCGCGGTCCGGCCGCCGCGTGCTGGTGCTCGAAGACCGCGCTGAGCGGGAAGCGCTGTCGCTCGACCGGGGATGGGTTCCCCCGCGGCTCGTTCGCGAGCTTGCGCTGGGTCCGCGCGGCCCGTCGACAGGCTCAGGACAGGGCCTGAGGATCCTTTGTCCGGACCCTTGGGCCGCCGCGCCGCTGCCCGGCGGCGGGCGTCTCGAATTGTGGCGCGACCTGGCGCGCTCGGTCGCGGCGATCCGGCGCGTGAGCCCGCGCGATGCCGCGAAGTGGCCGGAATTCTGCGAGCGGATGCGCCGCCTGGCGCGCCTGCTGGAGCATCTCTACCTCCAGCCGCCGCCCGACCCGATGAGCCACGCCATCGGCGATCTCGTGCAACTCGCCGCGCTCGGTTTCCGGGCACGGCGAGCCGGGCGGCAAGGCATCGAGGATCTGCTGCGCCTGCTGCCGATGTCGGTGGCGGACTGGCTCGACGAGTGGTTCGAAAACGATGCCTTGAAGGGCGTCCTCGGCGCGGCGGGGGTCATGCATCTGCGGCAGGGGCCGCGCTCTGGCGGCACGGCATTCGTGCTCCTCCACCACCACGTGGGCAGTCCGGCCGGGGTCTTCCGCCCGCCGCTCTCGAACCTCCGGCAAGTGCTGGCCGGGTTGCCGGGCGTGGAAATCCGGCGCGGCGCCGGGGTCGCGAGGATCGACGTGCGCAATGGACGGGTCGCCGGCGTGGCGCTTGCGAGCGGCGAGGAGATTCCGGCTTCGCTCGTCGTCTCCGGCGCCGACCCGCGGCGCACGCTGCTCGAGCTCGCGGACCCCGGATGGCTCGACCCGGAAGCAGCGCGGGCGCTCAAGCGCGTCCGGTGCCGGGGCGTCGCCGCCCGCGTGCGGCTCGCGCTCGAGCGCGCGTCCGCCTGCCCGAGGCTTGTGGTCGCCCCGTCGCTCGACTACCTCGAACGCGCGTACGACGACGCGAAGTACGGCCGCCTCTCGCGCCGGCCGTTCGTGGAGGCAGTGAGCGCCGGCGCCGGCGCCGATGGCCGGCAGCGCCTGGAGGCGCACGTCCAGTACGCGCCGTACGCGCTGGCGGACGGCGAGTGGAGCGATGAGCGCCGCCGCGCGCTGGGCGATCTCGTTCGGGGCGTTTTTTCCCTGCACCTGCCGGATCTGGACGGAGCGGTGGTCGAGCAGGTCCTCTCGCCGCGCGACCTCGAGGAACGCTACGGGTATCCCGAGGGACAGGAGCATCATGCCGAGCTCGCGCTCGACCAGGCGCTGTGGATGCGGCCGGTGCCGGCACTGGCGCGCTACCACACGCCCATCGAGGGCCTCTACCTGTGCGGCCCCAGCACCCATCCCGGCGGCAGCGTGAGCGGGGTTCCCGGCTACAATGCCGCTCGCGCGATCGGGCGCGACTTGCGCCGGCGCGATTCCTGACCCGGCGAGGACCGACCGTGCCTACCCTCCGTGTTTCCCCCGATTGCACGCTGCACTATGTCGTGGACGATTATTCGGACCCGTGGCGCGAGCCGCAGACGGTGCTCATGCTCCACGGCAACGCCGAGAGCGGCGCGGCGTGGTTCGGCTGGGTGCCGCAGCTCGCGCGCCACTATCGGGTGGTGCGCCCCGATATGCGCGGCTTCGGCGCCTCCACCCCGATGCCGCGCGATTTTCCGTGGACGCTCGATCGCATCTGTGATGATTACATCGCCCTCATGGACGCGCTCGGCATCGCCCGCTGTCACGTGGTGGCTGCCAAGATCGGCGGCACCATCGCCCGCCATTTCGCGGCGCGCCACGCCGACCGGGTCCTGACCCTGACCCTCGCGGGAACGCCGGTGCCGAAGCGTTCCATGGGCGCGCGTCGCGATCTTGTCGAGGAATTCGAGGGCAAAGGGGTCGGCCACTGGGCGCGCCGGACCATGGCGGGACGGCTCGGCAACCGCTTCCCGCCGGACGGGCTCGAGTGGTGGATCCAGTTCATGGGACGGACGGCTGTTTCCACGCAGGTCGGCTTCATGCCGACCATCGCCGACGCCGACATCACGGATGCGCTCCCGCGCATCCGATGCCCGACGCTCGTCATCACGACCGAGGGCAGCGCGCTGGGGTCGGTGGCGGAAGTGCGGGCGTGGCAGCGGATGATTCCGCGCTCGGAACTGCTGGTTCTCCCGGGAGATTCCTATCATGTCGCCGCGAGCGACGCCGATCGTTGCACCCAGGCGACGCTCGATTTCATCAAGCGCGCTGGCGCAGCCGCGTGACCGGTGACTCGATCCCCGTTTAGCTCGCGAATGACGATGCGCGTGGCCGTGGCCGCGACCGCTCTGCTGCTTGCGGGGTGTGGGGACAGGGTGCCGCGCGTCCCGGCGGTGGGGCCGAACGAGGTGATCGTCGCCTTCGGCGACAGCCTGACCTACGGCACCGGCGCGGCCGAATCCGAAAGCTACCCTGCGGTGCTGGCGCAGCTCATCGGCCGCAAGGTGGTGCGGGCCGGGGTGCCGGGAGAAGTCACCGCGCAGGGGCTCGCGCGGCTCGAACAAGTGATCGAAGCCCACCGCCCGGCGCTCATGATCGTGTGCCTGGGCGGCAATGACATGCTCCGCCGGGTGGGCGAGGCACAGATCCGGAGCAACCTGCGCCAGATCATCACGACCCTGAGGGGACGAGGCATTTCAGTCGTGTTGATCGGTGTGCCGCGGCCTGCCCTCCTCACCAGCGCTGCGGCGTTCTACGGGGAGCTGGCGAAGGAGTACCGCATCCCCTACGAAGGCAAGGTCCTGAACGACGTCATGCACCAGCTCGACCTCAAGGCCGATCCCATTCATCCGAACGCCAAGGGCTATCGCCGCATGGCCGAAGCCATCGCGCAACTGTTGAAGCAAGCGGGCGCGATATGAAACCGGCGCGTCACCCGTGACCCTTCGACGTCGCTCAGGACGGGCCGGTGACCCGTGACGGGATCAGTGATTTCAACCCGGCCGGCACCGGTCCGGCTGACGCTGTTGATGTGCGCCGCGGAAGTCCTGAGCATGACGGGTTTCGCGGCGTATACGACCCTGCTGCCGGTCCTGCAGCGCGAATGGATTCTGTCGAACTCCGAGGCCGGGCTCATCAGCGGCATCTATTTCGCCGGCTACGTTGCCGTGACGCCCGTCCTCACCGGCCTCACCGACCGCGTGGACGCGCGGCGGGTCTACCTGCTGGGCTGTTGCCTGGCGCTCGGCGGGTCGGCCGGTTTCATGCTGCTCGCTCAGGGCCTGTGGAGCGCGCTCTTTTTCCAGTTCCTGATCGGTGCCGGACTGGGCGGCAGCTACATGCCGGGGCTGAAGATGCTGGCGGACCAGCTCGAAGGCCCGGTGCAGGCGCGTTCGGTCGGCTTCTATACGGCGAGCTTCGGCATCGCCTCCAGTCTTTCCATCCTGATCTGCGGGTGGATCGGCGCCGCGCTCGGCTGGCAGTGGGCATTCGCCTGGGGCGCGGTGGGCCCGTTGTGCGCGGCGCTGCTGATGTATCTCGTCATGCCCCGGGGCCGCACCCGGCCGGCCGGGCAGCCTGCGCCCGCGCTGCTGGATTTTCGCCCGGTGCTGAGGAACCGCCGGACACTCCCCTACATCATCGGCTACGCGGCGCACAACTACGAGCTGTTCGGCCAGCGCTCGTGGATGGTGGCATTCCTCGTCTTCTCCGCGTCGCTGCAGCCGGCGGAGGCGCCGATGCTGATCGGCGCCGCGACGCTCGCCGCGGCGATCAACCTGCTGGGGCCGGTCATGAGCATTTCTGGCAACGAGATCGCGATCCGCTTCGGCCGCACGCGCGTGATCTTCACTTTCATGACCGCGTCCGGTCTCGTCGCGTGCGTGCTCGGCTACACCGCCGCGCTGCCGTGGATGGTGGTCTTCCTCATCATGTGCCTGCATTACGGCCTGATGCTGGGCGATTCGGCGGCGCTCACCTCCGGCGCGGTCGCCTCCGCCCATCCCGACGAGCGCGGGGCGACGATGGCGATCTATTCCTTCGTGGGCTTCAGCTCGGCGTTTTTCGCGCCGCTCGTGTTCGGCGCCGTGCTCGATCTCGCGGGCGGCAACCGCAGCCTCGCCGCATGGGGGCTCGCGTTTGCGAGCATCGGCGTCTTCGGCGTGCTTGCGCCGGTCGCGCGACTGGTCTACACGCGGCGCCGCTGAAAAAGCGAACCGCCCACAATGCCGGGAAAACCCATGACCATGAAACTGCGGATAGGCACGGATGAAAGCAACGCCGTCAGGCGTTAGCTGCAGGTCAAATCAGGTATCACGAATCATGAACCCGCTCAATGGGGCTGTCAGAGGGTATTCGCAAGATCGGATTCGAGCGCTGGTACGAACGCCAGCTGATGGAGGCTCATCTCTATCTTGTCACCGCGTTCCTGTGCCTGATCCTGCTGACCGCGTGCCTGGAGGGGTTCAGCTCGCGGGCGCCCGGGCTGGAGCCCGTCATCAGGCTGATCGGGATATTCGCCGGATTTTTTGCGTCGACGTGTGGGCGGTCAGGCGCTACGGGGCGATCCTCGGCGTTGCCGACAGCGCCGCCGGGCAGTGGTGTGCAAGAAGTGCGCGTCCTACGGCCGGCTCGAAGTGATCGGTGCGGGGCTGCTCGCGCCCCGCGCGCCGGCGCGGAACCGCGCCGGCGCTCGGCGGCAGCGCTGCCAAGCGGCTCAGCCGCCGCGCTTGTAGACGATCTTCTTGGTGCCGCCGTCGCAGCTGCCGACCACGCTGCCCATCCCTTCCTTGACCTGGTCGTTGGGGACGATTTCGGTCGTAAACATCTTCACCCCGTTGGCCGTGATCTTGGCGTCGATCTCGGCCTTGAGTTCCCCGCAGTCCTTGCGCTGCGCCAGGGCCGGCGCGGCGATCAGCAGCGATGCAACTATCGCGATCAGAGCTTTCATGGCAATACCCCCTTGTTGTTGAACGGCGTCCACCGGGTTTCGGGTGCAAATCGCTTCCGAACCTGCGGCTATCATGACACCCTGCTTGTCCGGACTCAACGGCAGTATTGCCGGTCCGGACGCTCCGGGACCCCGCCGGGCGTGACCGTTTGAACGATCCGCGCCGCGCGGCGCGGGATGCGGTGGCACCGGCCAGGCGTGGTCACCGCGGCCCGGTGTAGAACTGGGGCCAGCGCTCGAGCACCGCGGGGGAGTCGTCCTTGTAGACGTGGCAGGAGTTGAGCTGGAAGGGCTTGCGGGCGGACGGCTTGCCGGCGCTGCGCGCCAGGCGCGCCCGGTTGGTGGCCTGGAACGCGGTGGTGCCAAGGGGTCCCAGCAGTTCCACGAGGTGCGTACAGCCCTTCACGCCGCCGACGCGCTCGGCGATGCCCTTCCGCCAGCCGGGCCCGATAGTGAGCCCCGCGAGTGCCCTGAAGTTGGGCGTGATGTTGCCGCAGATCGAGTACGGTCCCTCGTCCGTCCGCGCCTCGACCTCGTGGATCTTCATGTCGAGGTCGATGGTCACCCGGATCCACATATCGTGCACCGGCTCGCCTGGCCGGCGCTCGCGGCCCCCCTCGCGGCGCGTATGCGGGGTGGTCTTGGTGTCGGTGAGGTGCGCCTCGATGTCCCAGAGCCCGTCGTCGCGCTCGTAGCCGCTGCATACGATGGCGCGGGTGTGCATCAATTTGCGCGGAGCGGGGCGACTCAGTGGCATGAATGACTCCGGTAGGGTCTCCGTTGGAGCGTGACGCCGTGAAACATTGAGGCGGTGACGCGCGACATGTGCAATCAGGCGGCTGCTCGCTTGGCAGCCAGCGCGCGCGCCGCCTTGGAATGCGTCGGTCTGTTGAGCACGCCGCCGATGTAGTCGCCTGCGGCGATGAGCTTCGCGATGTCCACGCCGGTTTCGATGCCGAGGCCGTCGAGCAGGTAGAGCACGTCCTCGGTGGCGACGTTTCCCGTCGCGCCTTTGGCGTAGGGGCAGCCGCCGAGCCCCGCAACCGAGGCGTCGAAGGTCGCCACCCCGCACTCGAGCGCGGCGTAGACGTTGGCGACTGCCTGCCCGTAGGTGTCGTGGAAGTGCCCGGCGATCCGGCTGGCGGGAATGTATTTCATCACGGCTTCGAGCGCGGCGCGCGTCCGGCCCGGCGTGCCGGTGCCGAGGGTGTCGCAGATTGTAATTTCGTAGCAGCCCATCGCGTCGAGCTCGCGGGCGACGCGCACCACTGCTTCCGGCCTGACCTCTCCCTCGTAGGGGCAGCCGAGGCACACGGAAATGTCCCCGCGCACCTTGACCCTCTGCGCCAAAGCTTCGCGGCACACCTCCGAGAAGCGCGCGAGACCCTCGGCGATCGAGCAATTCGTGTTCTTGCGCGAAAAGGTTTCGGTCGCGGCGCCGAATACCACCACTTCCTGCGCGCCAGCGGCGAGCGCGGCGTCGAGCCCCTCGCGGTTCGGGACCAGGACCGGGTAGGACACACCGGGCTTGCGGCGGATCGCCGCCATCACCTGGGCGTTGTCGGCCATCTGCGGCACCCACTTGGGGGAGACGAAGGCGGTCGCCTCGATCACGGGCAGCCCGGCGTCCTGCAGGCGGTGGATGAGATCGACCTTGACCGCGGTCGAGACCGGTGTCGACTCGTTCTGCAGCCCGTCGCGCGGCCCCACCTCGACCAGCTTCACCTGTCCGGGAATGCCCATGGTTGGGTCAGCTCTTCATGCCTGTGTGACCCGGCGGCAGTGAACGGCGGTCATTGTTCGGGTTCTTTCGCGCCGCGTTCGGGCGCCGGCGCGGCCCAGGACGCCCTGCGCTTCTCGAGGAACGCGGTGAGGCCTTCCTGCGCCTCCGCTGTCGTGCGGATTTCCGCAATGCGCTGCGCGGTCATTTCGAGCAGGTTTTCGTCGAACCGGTGGCCTGCGACATCGGGAATCAACTTCTTGATCGCAACCACGGCGTGGGGGCCGCTCGAATGAAGATGCGCCAGCATGCGGACGACGCGCGCCGCCAGCTCGGGCTCCTCGCAGGTGTCGTGCACGAGCCCGATGCGATAGGCCTCGGCCGAATCGAATTCCTCGCCCGAGAGCATGTAGCGACGGGCGTGGTGCCGCCCCATCGCCGCGATCACGTACGGGCTGATCATGGCCGGGATGATGCCGAGCTTCACTTCCGAGAGGCGGAACGTCGCGTCGCGCCCGGCGATCGCGATGTCGCACGCCGCGACGAGGCCCACGCCGCCGCCCCGCGCCGCCCCGCGCACGCAGGCGATGGTCGGCTTTTCCAGCGTGTAGAGCACGTGCAGCATCATCGCCGTGGCGCGCGCGCTCTCCAGGTTCTGCTCGCGCGAGAACCTCGCGCTGCGCTTCATGTGCTCGATGTCCGCGCCGGCGCAGAAATTCCTCCCGGCGCCGGTGATGACGACGGCGCGCACCTCGGGCGTGGATTCGAGCTTGGTCAGCGTCGCGGTGAGCGCATCGACCATTTCGGGATCGAAAGCGTTGTGCACATCCGGGCGGTTGAGCGTCACCGTCGCGGTTCCGTCGGCGTCGACCTGGGAAAGGACTTTCTGGCTCATGGCCGCTCGGCGATCGAAAGGCGCACATTATAGCCGCGCCGGTCAGCCCTCACATCCGGAAGACGCCGAAGCGCGTCTCCTCGATTGGCGCATTGAGACTGGCGGAGAGGCCGAGCGCGAGCGTCGCGCGCGTGTCCTTGGGATCGATGATGCCGTCGTCCCACAGCCTGGCGCTGGCGTAGGTTGCGCTCGATTGACGCGCGTACTGCTCGACGATCGGCGCCTTGAACGCGTCTTCCTCCTTTTTGCTCCACGCCCCGCCGCTTTTCTCGAGCGCTTCGCGTTTCACCTGCGCGAGCACGCCGGCGGCCTGCTCGCCGCCCATGACCGAAATCCGGGCGTTGGGCCAGGTCCACAGCAAACGCGGCGAATAAGCGCGCCCGCACATGCCGTAATTGCCGGCGCCGAAGCTGCCGCCGACGATGAGCGTGAACTTGGGCACGCGCGCGCACGCGACCGCCGTCACCATCTTGGCGCCGTCCTTGGCGATCCCGCCGTGCTCGGCCTTTTTTCCCACCATGAAGCCGGTGATGTTCTGCAGGAATACGAGCGGGATGCCGCGCTGGCACGCGAGCTCGACGAAGTGCGCGCCCTTCAACGCCGAATCGGAGAACAATATGCCGTTGTTGGCGAGAATGCCCACCAGGCGACCCTCGATGTGCGCGAAGCCGGTCACCAGCGTCGGGCCGTAGCGCGCCTTGAACTCGTCGAATTCGCCCGCATCGACCACGCGCGCGATGATCTCGCGCGCGTCGAATGGCGTGCGCGGGCTCGCCGGAATCACGCCATAGAGCTCCTCCGGATCGTATTGCGGCGGCCTGGGCTCCTGCACGGCACCTGCTGCACGGGCGGCACGGTTCAGATTGGCCACGGCACGGCGCGCAAGCTCGAGCGCGTGGCGGTCGTCCTCGGCGTAATGGTCGGCTACGCCCGAGATGCGCGTGTGCACGTCGGCACCGCCCAGTTCTTCCGCCGTCACCACCTCCGCGGTGGCCGCCATGACCAGCGGCGGGCCCGCGAGAAAAATCGTGCCCTGGTTGCGGACGATGATGGCTTCGTCCGACATCGCCGGCACGTACGCCCCGCCCGCGGTGCACGAGCCCATCACCACCGCGATCTGCGCGATGCCGGCCGCCGACAGGTTGGCCTGGTTGTAGAAGATGCGGCCGAAGTGGTCGCGGTCGGGGAACACCTCGTCCTGGCTCGGCAGGTGCGCGCCGCCCGAATCCACGAGGTAGATGCAGGGCAATCGGTTCTCGAGCGCGATCTCCTGCGCGCGCAGGTGTTTTTTCACGGTGAGCGGGTAGTAGGTGCCGCCCTTTACGGTGGCGTCGTTGGCGACGATGACGCAACTCTGACCGCTCACTTGCCCGACGCCGGTGATGATGCCGGCAGCGGGCACCTCCTCGGGGTACACCTCCCACGCCGCGAGCGGCGAGAGCTCGAGGAACGGCGCGCCCGGGTCAAGGAGCGCCGCCACGCGCTCGCGCGGCAGGAGCTTGCCCCGGCCGAGGTGCCGTTTCTTTGCGGCGTCGCCGCCGCCGGCCCGCACTCGCGCCAGCCTTTCGTTCAGCTCCGCGACGTGGCCGCGCATCGATTCCGCCGCGGCCTTGAATTCCGCGGAGGACGTCTTCAGCTTGGATTTGATGACCGCCATCTCAGCGCGCCAGCTCGGCCTCGTAGGCGGCGAGGGTCGCCGCGTCGAAGCAGGCGAAGATGATGCTCTCGGGGACCGGATTCGCCGCCGCAAAACTCCCGCATTCGCGGACCGCAATGCGCACCGCCTGCTCCAGGGGATAGCCGTAGGCACCGCAGCTGATCGCGGGAAAGGCGATGCGCTTCAGCTGGTTCGACGCTGCGAGATTGAGGCTTTCGCGATAGCAGGAAGCGAGCAGCTCCGGCTCGCCGCGCTGGCCTCCGCTCCACACCGGCCCGACAGTGTGGATCACGTGCTTGGCCGGGAGCTGGTAGCCCAGGGTGATCTTTGCCTGCCCGGTGGGGCAGCCGCCGAGCTTGCGGCATTCATCCAGCAACCGGGGACCGGCGGCGCGGTGAATGGCGCCGTCTACGCCGCCGCCGCCGAGCAGCGTCGTGTTCGCGGCATTGACGATCGCGTCCGCCGCGAGCGTGACGATGTTGACCTGCCGCGCTTCCAGCCTGTTGGGCATGGGCTTGCTCCTCGAATCCCCCCTGCCCCCCTTTGCAAAAGGGGGCTGGGGGGGATTTCACCATCCGCCGGTTTCCAGCCATTTCTCGACCTGATCGAGACGGTCCGAGCCCCAGAACGGCTCGCCATCCACCACGATGTAGGGCGAGCCGAACACGCCGCGCTCGATCGCGGCGTCCACCTCGATCCGCAGCCGCTCCTTGACCGCCGGGTCATTGAGTGCCTGCATCAGCGCCGCCTTGTCCTCTCCCATCCTCGCCGCCACGTCCGCCGTGACTTCCGGGCTGGAGATGTCGCGGTCCTCGGCGAAATAGGCGTGGTAGAGCGCCTGCGCCAGCCGTTTCGCGAGCACCGGATCTCTATCGCTTACCCAATAGAAGGCGCGGCTCGGCGCGGTCGCACCGACGGGAAACTTCGTCGGCAGCTTGAACGGCACCTTGAGCAATCGCGCGCTGCGCGCGAGGTCGTGAGCGGTATAGACGCCCTTGAGCGGGATGGACGCCAGGGGCTGCTGGCCGTTGATCTTGAATACCGCGCCCAGGAGGTGCGGGCGCCACACCACGCCGCGGCCATGCTTTGCCGCGAGAGCCTCGATCCGGGTGCTCGCGAGGTAGCCGTACGGGGAGGAGAAGTCGAAATAGAAGTCGATCGGGTTCGCCATATCCTGGATTCCGATCAGCCGATGCGCTCGAGCGCGATCGCGGTTGCCTCGCCGCCGCCGATGCAGAGCGCGGCGATGCCGCGCCTGAGACGGTATTTTTCGAGCGCCGCGAGCAAGGTCACCATGATGCGTGCGCCGGATGCGCCCAGGGGATGACCCAGCGCACAGGCGCCCCCATGCACGTTGACCTTGTCGTGCGGGAGCCCGAGGTCGTGCATGGCCGCCATGGCGACCACCGCGAACGCCTCGTTGATTTCATAGAGATCGGCGGTTTTCGCGTCCCAGCCCGTGATCTCGAGAAGCTTCCGGACCGCCCCCACCGGCGCCGTGGTGAACCACTGCGGCTCCTGCGAGTGGCTGCTGTAGGCGACGATCTTCGCCAGCGGCGCGATCCCGCGCCGGTCCGCCGCGGAGCGCCTCATCAATACCATGGCCGCCGCGCCGTCGGAGATGGAGCTCGAGTTGGCGGGGGTGACGGTGCCGTCCTTCCTGAACGCGGGCTTCAACTGCGGGATCTTGTCGAGATTGGCCTTGAGCGGCTGCTCGTCGATCGTCACGACCGCATCGGTCTTGCCGCCGGCGAGCTTCACGGGGACGACCTCCTGCTCGAAGCTGCCGTTCCGGATCGCGGCCTGCGCGCGGGTGAGAGAGGTGATGGCATAGCGATCCTGCGCCTCGCGCGAGAACTGGTACTTCGCCGCGCAGTCTTCGGCAAACGTGCCCATGAGGCGCCCGCGGTCGTACGCATCCTCCAGCCCGTCGAGGAACATGTGGTCCTTCACCTCGCCATGCCCGAGACGCAGGCCCGCCCGCGCCTTGGGCAGCAGGTAGGGGGCGTTCGACATGCTCTCCATGCCGCCCGCGACGATCACGTCCCGGGCCCCGAGCGTGAGCTGGTCGTGCGCCAGCATCGCCGCCTTCATGCCCGAGCCGCACACCTTGTTGATGGTCATGCAACTCACGGCGGGAGGCAGACCCGCGCCCAGCGCCGCCTGGCGCGCCGGCGCCTGTCCCTGCCCTGCCGGGAGCACGTTGCCCATGATCGCTTCCTGCACGTCCTCCGGCTTTACGCCGGCGCGCTCGACGGCCGCGCGGATGGCGATGGCGCCGAGCTCCGGCGCGGCGAGCGACTTGAGGTCGCCCATGAAGCCGCCCAGGGGCGTGCGGGCGGCGGACACGATTACGACGGGGTCATCCTTCATGCCTTGCTCCCGAATAGGTATCTTGGCGCTCCTGGCGTCGTGGCGTGGAATTCATTGACTGCGTAGCGCGGCGAGCCGGTCGAGCGCCTCGAGCGTTTCCGCTTCGAGCGCCGCGACCAGCTCGGCTGCGGGCAGCGCGCGGGAGAGCGCGACCGCCTGACCGGCCCACATGGCCACGAAGTCCGGGTTGTCCGCCTTTGCGGATGCCGTACGCAACCTGCCGGTGAGCGCGCTCTGCGCGGGAAACGCGAGGTGTGGCGCGTCGCGCTCGCTCATCTCGCGCATGAAGCGGTTGGCGATTCCGCGTGCCGGCTTGCCCGAGAACTTTTCGGTGACCAGGGTCTCGTCCTCGCGCGCGGCAAGAACGCGCTCCTTGTGGATGCGCGGCGCGCCGCTCTCGGGTGAGGCGATGAAAGCGGTGCCGAGCTGCGCGGCTTGAGCGCCGAGCGCAAGCGCCGCGGCGACACCCGCGCCGTCCATGATGCCGCCCGCGGCGACGACCGGCGTGCGGACCTTGCACACGATCAGCCGCACCAGGGCGAAGGTGCCGGTCATCGCGTCGTACGGGTTGCGCAGGTAGGTGCCGCGATGGCCGCCCGCCTCCGCGCCCTGCGCGATGATGAAATCCACGCCGAGCGACTCGAGCCGCTCGGCCTCGGCGACGCAGGTCGCGCCGCCGCCGACCCGGATACCGAGCGCCTGAAAGTGGCGGACGCGGTGAGCGGACATGGCACCAAGATGGAACGTGAGTACCGGCGGGCGTAGTTCCTCGGCCACGGCAAGCTGCGCCTCGAGGTCCGGAGCGAAGGGCGGGCGCACCGGCTCGGGCGGCGGCAGCCCAAGCTCGGCGTAGTAGCCGGCGACCGCAGCAAGGGCGCCGCGCTGTGCGTCGGGATCGATGGCGCCGGGCTGCTGCGAGGCAAACAGGTTGAGGTTGAACGGCGAGTGAGTGCGTGCTCGCACCGCCTCGACCTCGCGCTGCATGGTTTCGGGCTGGGTGTACGCAAAACCGAACGAGCCGAGCGCCCCGCTATGGCTCACGGCGGCGACCAACTCGGGAGTCGAAGGTCCGCCCGCCATGGGTGCCTGGACGATCGGAAGACGGATTCCGAGGCGGTCGCAGAGCGGGGTGTGCAGTTTAGCCATTTATCGTTTGTTTTCAGTGTTAGTTAGTGGTCACTTCATAGGGGAAAAACCATTGCGTGACCCCCCTCCTCGGGCAGGAGGGGAAGGATGCGGCAAGCCGACGCAACGCTGCATTTCGTCACTTCCTATCGCGTCTCATCGAACAGCTCCCGACCTATCAACCAGCGGCGAAACTCGGACGTGCCCGCCTTTGACATTTGGTCTCGGCCGCCGCTTCAAGCGGCTTAACATGCACAAGTCGCATGTTAGCCTCGCCCATATCGGGGCGGGCTTCTCTGTGCGCGTCAGCGTGTCTCATCGAACAGCTCCCGACCTATCAACCAGCGGCGAATCTCGGACGTGCCCGCCCCGATCTCATAGAGCTTGGCATCGCGCAGCAGCCGGCCGGTGGGCGAGTCGTTGATGTAGCCGGTGCCGCCCAGGCACTGAATCGCTTCCAGCGCCATCCAGGTCGCGCGCTCGGCGGCGAAAAGGATCGCGCCGGCCGCGTCCTTGCGCGTGACGTTGCCGGCATCGCAGGCGCGGCCGACCGCGTAGACGTACGCGCGGCAGGCGCTTGCCGTCACATACATGTCCGCGAGCTTGCCCTGCATCAGCTGGAACTCCCCGATCGGCTGGCCGAACTGCTTGCGCTGATGCAGGAACGGGAACACCGTGTCGAGACAGGCCTGCATGATGCCGAGCGGTCCCGCCGCCAGCACGGCGCGCTCGTAGTCGAGTCCGCTCATCAGGACCTCGGCGCCGGCGCCCCGGGTTCCCAGCACATTCTCTTCCGGAACTTCGCAATCCTCGAACACGAGCTCGCAGGTGTTGGAGCCGCGCATGCCGAGCTTGTCGAGCTTCTGCGCGGTGGAGTAGCCCTTGCGGCCCTTTTCGATGATGAACGCCGTGATGCCGCGCGTCCCGGCTTCGGGATCGGTCCGGGCGTAGACCACCAGCACGTCGGCATCGGGGCCGTTGGTGATCCACATCTTGGTGCCGTTGAGCACGTAGCGGCTGCCCCGCTTCTCGGCGCGCAGCTTCATGCCCATCACGTCCGAGCCCGCGCCAGCTTCGCTCATCGCGAGCGCGCCGACGTGCTCGCCGGAAATCAATCGGGGCAAATGGCGCCGTTTCTGCCCGTCATTGCCGTTGCGGCGGATCTGGTTGACGCACAGGTTGGAGTGCGCGCCGTAGGAAAGCCCGACCGAAGCCGAGGCGCGGCTCACTTCCTCCATCGCGACGACGTGCGCGAGGTAGCCCATGTGCGTGCCGCCGTACTCTTCCTCGACCGTGATGCCCAGCAGCCCCAGCTTGCCCAGCTTGGGCCAGAGGTCGCGCGGAAACTCGTTGGTGCGATCGATCTCGGCCGCCCGCGGGGCGATCTCGCGCGCGGCGAAGCCGCGGACGGCCTCGCGCAGTATGTCCAGGGTCTCACCCAGCTCGAAGCTCAGTTCCTGAACCATGGTGCGACCTCGATCCGATCCGGTCCCGATATGCGGGAACGGCTCCTCGATTGCCGGTGAGCCCGGCTCTTTTATGGCGCTTGATCCCTGGGCTCGTATCAGTCCGGGGAAATATCATAACGTTTACGTTAACGTAAATCATTGATCCACAGCCAATGGACCATTGGCGCCTTTCAAGCCAGTCGGGGCCGACTCTCCCCGGAGCAACTGCCGGCATTGATTCGCGAAGAAGTCGATCTCGCTCAGCATGACTTCGATGTCCTCCCGTTGCTGCTCGAGGCGGGCACGGCGCCGTTCCAGCTTGGCCAGGAATTCCTCGAGTTGCTTGTGCTCATCGCGGGAAACGTCGTACAGCTGGAACAGCTCGCGGATCTCGGCCAGCGAAAAGCCGAGGCGTTTCCCGCGGAGGGCGAGCTTCAGGCGGACGCGATCGCGGGCGCTGAAGATCCGCGTCGTGCCCTCGCGCTTCGGGCTGAGCAGGCCCTGGTCCTGGTAGAAGCGGATCGTGCGCGTGGTGACGTCGAAATCCCGGGCGAGCTCTGAGATCGTGTAGGTTGTGCTCATTGTGCTACGCAACATCACGATGTAAAATTGCTGGGGTTGAGAGTATCCTACGTTTACGTAAACGTCAACTATGGATTAAGGTAGCAGATGGCCGAGCACAAAGCGCAACCTGAACAGCGGGCGTTCGACGCTACTAAGCTCGCCAGTGTCTACGCCGATATCGCCGGAAAGAGTTCCCGGCTCGTCACGCTGTTTCTGGAGCGCAGCAGGAACGGCACGCCGGGCGTGGCCGACGAGCTGGGCATCACCCAGGCTTTTTTCGAGGCGTGGGCGAAGCTCCTGGCAGACCCGCTCAAGCTTGCCGGGGCGCAACTGAAACTCTGGCAGGACTATGCGGCGCTGTGGCAGAGCTCGCTGCTGAAGCTGATGGGCCACGAAGCTACGCCGGTCGCAGAACCCCATCACACGGACCGCCGCTTCAAGCACGAGGACTGGGAGCAGAACTTTCTCTACGACTACATCAAGCAGTCCTATCTCATTGCCGCTCGGCATCTGCACGGGACGCTCGGCCGGGTCGAGGGGCTCGAGGCGCAGACCGCGAAGAAAGTCGACTTCTACACGCGGCAATTCATCGACGCGCTGTCACCCAGCAATTTCCTGCTCACCAATCCCGAAGTCCTGCGCGAAACGGTGGCGAGCGGCGGCCAGAACCTGGTGCGGGGACTGAACAACCTGCTGGAGGACGTGACGCGCGGCGGCGGCGACCAGGCCCGGCTGCGCATGACCGACGAGAAAGCGTTCCAGCTCGGCGTCAACATCGCCACTACGCCCGGCAAGGTCGTGTTTCAGAACGAGCTCATGCAGCTGATCCAGTACTACCCGGCGGACGACAAAGTGTATCGGCGCCCGTTGCTCATCATCCCGCCTTGGATCAACAAGTACTACATCCTCGATTTGCGCGACAAGAATTCGTTCGTGAAGTGGGCCGTCGGGCAGGGCCACACGGTGTTCGTGATCTCCTGGGTCAATCCCGACGGGAGGCTCGCCCACAAGCGATTCGAGGACTATCTGGTGGAGGGGACGCTCGCGGCGCTCGAGGCCGTCGGCGACGCCACGGGCGAGAAAGAGGTGAACGCCATCGGCTACTGCCTGGGCGGCACGCTGCTCGCCTGCACGCTGGGCTACCTCGCGGCGAAGCGGGACACGCGGATCGCGTCGGCGACGTTTTTCGCCTCGATGATCGACTTCGAGGAGGCGGGCGAGCTCGAGGTTTTCATCGACGAGAAGCAGGTGGCGGCGCTCGAGAAGCGCATGCGGGAGCGCGGCTATCTCGAGGGATCCGAGATGGCGACGACCTTCAATATGCTGCGGGCGAACGACCTCATCTGGTCGTTTGTCGTGAACAATTATCTCCTCGGCCGCGATCCCTTCCCGTTCGATCTCCTCTACTGGAATTCGGATTCCACACGCATGCCGGCGACCATGCACAGCTACTATCTGCGCAACCTGTACATGAAGAACCGGCTCGCGCAGCCGGGCGGGATCGAATTGGACGGCGTCGCCATCGATCTCAACCGGGTGCGCACCCCCCTCTATTTCGTCTCCACGCTGGAGGACCATATCGCGCCGTGGCGCTCCACTTATGCGGGCGCGAAGCTTTTCCCGGGTCCGGTGCGCTTCGTGCTCGGTGGCTCGGGGCACATCGCCGGCATCGTCAATCCGCCGGCGGCCGGCAAGTACTGCTACTGGACCCAACCCAAGCTCCCGGACGACCCCGAGAAGTGGCTGAAGGGCGCCTCGCAACACCCGGGCTCGTGGTGGACCGACTGGGCGGGCTGGATCGCGCAGCATGGCGGAAATAAGGTGCCTGCCCGGATCCCCGGCAAGGGCAGGCTGAAGGCAATCGAGGATGCGCCGGGCTCCTACGTTAAAATGCGCGTGGACAAGCACTGACCGGCGGTGCCCGCCGGGCTCCCGGGGAGGGGCAATGAAACACGCTTATTTTCTGGTTGTTGCGGCGTTAGTAACCGCTCACTCCGCGAATCTGTCGGCACAGAGCTACCCGGCCAAACCGGTGCGTATCGTCGTGCCGTTCGCACCGGGAGGAAATGTCGACCTGGTCGTGCGCGGGATCGCTCCGCGGCTCGCGGAAGGGCTCGGCCAGCAGGTCGTCGCGGACAACCGCCCCGGCTCGAGCGGCTTGTTGGGAACCCACATCGTCGCCAAGGCGGCACCCGACGGCTACACACTGCTCGCCATGGCGAATACTTTTGCGGTCGTCCCGTCGATCCTATCGAACCCCGGCTACGATCCGCTGAGAGACTTCGCGGGCGTGTCACAAACCTGCCTGGTGCCGCAGGTGCTGGTGGTGAATACCGCGCTCCCGGTACGCTCGGTAAAGGAACTCGTGGCGCTTGCCCGGTCGCGGCCCGGCGAGATGTCGTTCGCGTCGGCTGGTGTCGGCGGCACCGGGCACATGGCGGCCGAGCTCTTCAATCGCCATGTCGGTCTGAAAATGCTGCACGTGCCGTACAAGGGCAATGCCCAGGCGATCGTCGACGTCATCAGCGGACAGGTCACGATGATGTTCGACCAGGTAAGCACTTCGGCGCCGCACATCAGGTCCGGCAAGCTGAAACCGCTCGCCGTCACGAGCCTCAGGCGCTCGCCGCTGTTCCCCGGTCTCCCCACCATCGACGAGTCCGGCATGCGCGGCTTCGAGGACATTACCTTCAACGGGCTGGTCGCGCCCGCGGGCACGCCACGTGAGGTCCTGGCGCGCCTGAACGCGGCCGTCGCGAAGGCGGTCGCGGCGCCCCAGCCGCGCCAGCGCTTCCTCGAGCTTGGCGTGGAGCTTACCGCCAGCGCGTCGCCGGAGGCGTTCATGGAGTACATCCGGGCCGAATTCGCGAAAAAGGCCAAGCTCGCGCGCGAAGCCGGCATCAAGATTGAATAACGCGTGACGGCGATCCCTGGCTCACGACCGGCGCGCCACGTCCTGTTCAGCGGGCCGTGCAAATAGCAGGCCATACCTTTCTCGTCACCGGCGGGGCATCGGGGCTCGGCGCGGCGACGGCGCGCAGGCTCGCAGCCGCGGGCGGTAACATCGTGGTCTGTGACATCGACGCGGAGCAGGGAACAAAGCTCGCCCTGGAGCTGGGGGCTCGCGGGAGCTTTGCTCACACGGACGTCACTGATGAGGCGCAGGTCGCAAGTGCCGTTGCCTCCGCGAGAGAGCAGTTCGGCGCCCTGCACGGCGCGGTGAGCTGCGCCGGCATCGCGCCGGGCGAGCGCGTGCTGGGTAAGGGCGGCCCGCATCGCCTCGACACGTTTCGCCGCGCGGTGGAGATCAATCTCATCGGCACCTTCAATGTGCTGCGGCTCGCCGCGCAGGCGATGGAGCGCAACACGCCCGAAGCCGATGGCGAGCGCGGGATCATCGTCAATACTGCGTCGGTTGCCGCAACCGACGGGCAAATCGGGCAGGTCGCCTACAGCGCGTCCAAGGCCGGCGTGGCCGGGCTGACGTTGCCGGCGGCGCGCGAGCTGGCGCGCATAGGCGTCCGGGTGATGACCATCGCGCCCGGCATGTTCGAGACGCCGATGGTGGCGGCGTTCAGTCCCGAGCTGCAGCAGGCGCTGGCCGCCCAGATTCCGTTTCCCGCGCGGCTCGGCAGGCCCGATGAATTCGCGGCACTGGTGGAGCACATCATTCTCAATCCGATGCTGAATGGGGAAGTGATCCGGCTCGACGGTGCGCTGCGCATGGCTGCGAAATAGGAATGAACCGTCGAGACGCCATGGTTTCTCTCGGCGCCTCGGCGGCTGAGTTGAGGCTTTGATGCGTTTTCACCATATCCTGCTGGAGCAGCCCGAGGCGGGGATCTACCTGCTGACGGTAAACCGCCCGAAGGCGTTGAATGCGCTGAACGCCGCGACGCTCGAGGAGATCGCCGCCGCGCTGTCGATGGTTGCGGCCGATGACGCCGCGCGCGTGCTGCTCGTGACCGGCGCCGGCGAGAAGGCGTTCGTCGCGGGCGCCGACATCGCCGAAATGCGGAATGCGACGATCGAGGAAGCGCGCGATTTTTCGGAGAAGGGCATGCGGGTGATGCACGCGCTGGAAGCGTTGCCCGTGCCGGTGATCGCGCTCGTCAACGGCTATGCCCTCGGCGGCGGCTGCGAGCTGGCGCTGGCCTGCGACTGGATCCTCGCCGCGGACCGCGCGGTCTTCGGCCAGCCCGAAGTGAATCTCGGCATCCCGCCCGGCTTCGGGGGCACGCAGCGGCTGCCGCGCCGGATCGGGCCGGCGCGCGCGCTGGAGCTGCTGACGACGGCGCGCGAGGTGAGGGCGGAAGAAGCCGCCGCGATCGGGCTCGCCAATCAGGTTTGTCCCTCCTCCGATCTGAGGGCGAAAGGGCTCGAGACCGCGCGCACGATCGCCGCCAAGGGCCCGGTCGCAGTGCGACTCGCGAAGCAGGCGGTGCAGCGCGGGGCGAATCTCGATCTCTTCGCGGCGTGCGCGCTGGAAACGGACCTTTTTGCGCAGGCCTTCGGCACGCAGGACCAGAAGGAAGGGATGGGCGCATTCCTCGAAAAACGCCCCGCAAGATTCGATGGCCGCTGAATGCACCGGTCGATCCGCGTGCGTGGCCGGGTCCGGCAAGTGCCCGGCGGCGGGGCTATCTCATTCAATTGCCGGCGAAATCGGCAATTTGCGGGTGCTATAATCCTCGGCCCGGCGCACGGCGGTGCGAGCGCCGGACCGCATCGCATGGGCTCCGGCTTTGGAAACGGTGGCCGCTATGGATCTGAGAGACGTCCAACCCGACGCTGACCCGCAGGAAACGCGGGAGTGGCTCGACGCGCTCGCCTCGGTGCTGGTACGCGAGGGCCCGGCGCGCGCCAATTTCCTGCTGGAGAAGCTGGTCGAGCGGGCGCGAAGCCACGGCGCCTACATCCCGTACAACGCCAATACGGCGTACATGAACACGATTCCGATGTCGCAGGAGGAGCGCTCGCCGGGGGACGCGGAGCTGGAGAACAAGATCCGCTCGCTGGTGCGCTGGAACGCGATGGCGATGGTGCTGCGCGCCAACAAGGAGTCCTCCGAGCTCGGCGGCCACATCGCGAGCTTTGCCTCCGCCGCCACGCTCTACGACGTCGGCTTCAACCATTTCTTCAGAGCCTGGAACGACAGCTTCGGCGGCGACCTCGTCTATTTCCAGGGCCACTCCGCCCCCGGCATCTACGCGCGCGCCTATCTCGAAGGCCGCATCACCGAGGAGCAGATGACGAACTTCCGCCAGGAGGTCGGCGGCAAGGGACTGCCCTCGTATCCCCACCCATGGCTGATGCCGGAGTTCTGGCAGTTCCCGACGGTCTCCATGGGGCTCGGCCCGATCATGGCGATCTACCAGGCGCGCTTCATGCGCTATCTCAAGGACCGCGGCATCGTCGAGCCGCAGGGGCGCAAGGTCTGGTGCTTCTGCGGCGACGGCGAGATGGACGAGCCGGAATCGCTCGGCGCGATCTCGCTGGCGGGGCGCGAGCGCCTCGACAACCTGATATTCGTCGTGAACTGCAATCTGCAGCGGCTCGACGGGCCGGTGCGCGGCAACGGCAAGATCATCCAGGAGCTGGAGTCCGCCTTCCGGGGCGCCGGCTGGAACGTGATCAAGGTGGTCTGGGGCTCGTACTGGGATCCCCTGTTCATGCGCGACAAGACCGGGATCCTGTTGAAGCGCATGGAGGAATGCGTCGACGGCGAGTACCAGGCGTTCAAGTCGCACGACGGCGCCTTCGTGCGCAAGCACTTCTTCGGCAAGTATCCGGAGCTGCTCGAGATGGTGTCGCACATGACCGACGACGACATCTGGAGGCTCAACCGCGGCGGGCACGATCCGCACAAGATCTACGCGGCGTATGCCGCGGCGATGAAGCACGTCGACCAGCCCACGGTGATTCTCGCCAAGACCGTGAAGGGCTACGGCATGGGCGAGGCCGGCGAAGGCCAGAACATCACGCACCAGCAGAAGAAGATGGGCACGGCATCGATCCGGGCGTTCCGCGACCGCTTCGATGTGCCGATCCCCGACGACAAGCTCGAGAAGGTGCCGTTCTACCGCCCGCCGGAGGACAGCCCGGAGATGAAATATCTGCGCGAGCGGATCGCGGCGATGGGCGGCAGCTTGCCGGCGCGGCGGCGCCGGAGCGCCGCGCTGGAAGTGCCTCCACTCGCGGCGTTCGAGGCGCAGCTGAAGGGCACCGAGGGGCGCGAGATCTCCACCACCATGGCGTTCGTGCGCATCCTCAATACCCTGGTGCGCGACAAGAATCTCGGCAAGCTGGTGGTGCCGATCGTGCCGGATGAATCGCGCACGTTCGGGATGGAGGGGATGTTCCGCCAGCTCGGCATCTATTCCCATGTCGGCCAGCTCTACACGCCGCAGGATGCCGACCAGCTCATGTTCTACAAGGAGGACAAGAACGGGCAAATCCTGCAGGAAGGCATCTGCGAGGCCGGGGCGATGTGCTCCTGGATCGCCGCCGCGACTTCCTACAGCACGCATGACCGGCCGATGATCCCGTTCTACATCTTCTACTCGATGTTCGGCTTCCAGCGCGTGGGCGACCTGGCGTGGGCCGCCGGCGACATGCGCGCGCGCGGGTTCCTGCTGGGAGCCACGTCCGGCCGGACGACGCTGAACGGCGAGGGGCTGCAGCACGAGGACGGCCACAGCCATCTCATCGCCTCCACCATACCGAACTGCGTGTCCTACGACCCGACCTACGCTTACGAGCTGGCGGTCATCATCGAGGACGGGCTGCGCCGCATGGTTCGGGAGCAGGAGGACGTCTACTACTACATCACGGTGATGAACGAGAACTACGCGCATCCCGCGATGCCGGAGGGGGCCGAGCAGGGGATACTGCGGGGCATGCACTTGGTGTCCAAGGGCAAGGCGGCCAAGAGCAAGCTCAAAGTTCAGCTTATGGGTTGCGGCGCCATCCTGCGTGAGGCGCTGGCCGCGGCCGAAATGCTGGAAAAGGATTTCGGCGTGGCGGCCGACGTCTGGAGCGTCACCAGTTTCAACGAGCTGCGGCGCGACGGGCTGGAAACCGCCCGCTGGAACCTGCTTCATCCCGAGGCCGAGCCGCGGCGCTCCTACCTCGAGCAATGCCTGAGGGACCACCCGGGTCCCGTGATCGCGACTACCGATTACATGAAGGTGTTCGCCGACCAGATCCGCGCTTACTTGCCCCAGCCGGCGCGCTACAGTGTCCTCGGCACCGATGGCTTCGGCCGCTCCGACACGCGCCGCGCGCTGCGCGGCTTCTTCGAGGTGGACCGGCGCTACGTCGCCGTCGCGGCGCTGAAGGCGCTTGCCGACCAGGAAGCGCTTCCTCAGAAGAAGGTCGTCGAGGCCATCAAGCAGTACGGCGTGGATCCCGAGAAGCCCAGCCCCGCCAAGGTCTGAGACTCATCATCCCCGCATGAGCGTGGTCGAAGTCAAGGTTCCCGACATCGGGGACTTCAAGAACATCCCGGTGATCGAGGTATTGGTCAAGCCGGGGGACCGCGTCGACCAGGAGTCGCCGCTAGTCACCCTGGAGTCGGACAAGGCGACCATGGAAGTGCCTTCGCCCGCCGCCGGCGTGGTGAAGGAGCTTCGCGTCAAGGTGGGGGACAAGGTTTCCGAGGGCTCGCTCGTTCTCACACTCGAATCATCGGGTGAAGGCGCTGCGGCGAAGCCCGCACCGCAAATCCCCCCCAGCCCCCCTTTGCTAAAGAGGGGAGACGTGGCACCCCCTCGCCCCCCTATAGCAAAGGGGGGAGACATGGCACCCCCTCGCCCCCCTATAGCAAAGGGGGGAGACGTGGCACCCCCTCGCCCCCCTTTGACAATAGGGGGCGGCGAACTCCCCCCTTACCCCCCTTTAG
>Ga0209640_10000338_pt1 | contig 35698 bp, 37 predicted proteins | sample RifCSP10_1_FD_184018 | JGI IMG/M metagenome (GOLD analysis project Ga0209640, IMG submission 184018) | Soil microbial communities from Rifle, Colorado - Rifle CSP2_sed 10_1 (SPAdes) (version 2) | ecosystem: Environmental > Terrestrial > Deep subsurface > Rock core/Sediment | place: Rifle... | reverse complement strand
CAGCGGATAGGCGAACGCCTGGACCGGCTTCGGAGCGATGATCAACAGGACACTTTCCATTTCCACTTCGGGCCGAGTCTAGCATGTTTCGATCACCAAACCTGTCCCATGAAAGTCCCAATGCGGGGGCCTATAATGGCGGGGCGAGGTGGAGATGGATTGCTGCCAGTGCCAGGGGATCGAGCGCGAATTCTCAGCCGAGGCGGCCGAGAGTGAACGAGAGGCCTACCGAGAGGAAGGACCGGCGGACACGACCCAGGACCTGATCGAGGCGATCTTGCCGCAGGGCGTCGAAGGCCTCACGCTGCTGGACATTGGGGGTGGCATCGGAGCGATCCAGCATGCGCTGCTGCGGGCCGGGGCAAAGTCATCGACCGCGGTCGAAGCTTCCAGCGCGTTCGCCAAAGCCGCCAAAGAAGAGGCCGAACATCTCGGCCTGGGCGCCGAGGTGTCCACTCGGCACGCGGATTTCGTGTCGGTCGCCGGAACCATCCCCGCCCATGATGTGGTCACCCTGGACCGGGTGATCTGCTGCTACCACGATATGGAATCGCTGCTGGGGCTGGCTTCGGCCCGGGCGAACAGGATGCTCGGGATGGTGTATCCGAGGGACTCCTGGTGGACTCGGCTCGCCTCGACGTTTGGAAACCTCTACTACCGCCTGCTCCGCAATCCGTTCCGCACGTTCGTGCATCGGGATCGAGCGATCGCGGCGGTGCTGACTGGAAACGGACTCCAGCGGACCTTTCACAAGCGCAAATGGATCTGGCAGGTGGCGGTCTGGTCGAGAGCCGACTGAGGCCGAAACCGGACCTGAACCCAAGCAACACGACGGGTGGCCCTTGGCCACCCGTTCGTCTTGCAGGCAAGCTCTCACCTGGCTAGATGGTGATCTTGAAGTCGTGCAGCCCGGTCGCCCCATCGGGCCGGACGCCCTCCGGGGTCTCGATCTGCGGGTTTCCACTCACATCGGTCGCGCGCACCCGAAAGGTGTGCCGGCCGCTCACTACCGGCCAGTCGTAGCGCCACTGGACCCAGGTCAGCCCGCTGAGGGCCGGCGCCCGCAGCTGGGCCACCGCCCAGGACTCGTCGTCTACCTGGACCTCGACCCGGCTGATCCCTGAGGCGCCGGCGTAGGCGATGCCGCCCACCGGCAGCGTGCCAGCCGTCTCATCAACCGCCTCGCGGGCGACCGCGTCCACCACCGAAGTCAGTCGAACAAAGGCCTCCGCGCTCCAGCCCCGCTCGACCCAGTAGCCCTCCCCTTCGTGGTCGAGCACCTCCATATTAACAATCCACTTGGGCTGCTTCATCCCGTAGCGGTTGGGGATGATGATCCGGAGCGGATAGCCGTGTTCGTGCGGGAGCGGCATCCCGTTCATGTCGTAGGCCAGAATGGTCCGCTCGTCCAGCAGGTCGGCCATCTCGACGCTCTCGTAGAACCCATCGGCGGCTTCTATGAACAGCTCCTGGGCGCTCGATCGCATTCCGGCCAGCTCCAGCACCTCCATGACCCGTACCCCCGTCCAGCGGGTGGTGCTGATCAGATCGCCGCCAACCGGATTCGAGATGCAGGAGAGGGTGTGGTAGTAGCTGACCGCCGGCATGGCTCTCAGCTCGTCGAGGCTGAGGCTGAGCGGCGAGTCGACCAGGCCACCCAGCTCCAATCTCCAACTCGCCGGATCCAGCTGAGGTTTGCGGGTATTGATGTCAATCCGGTAGAAGGCCTCGTTGGAGGTGATCTCGGCCCTGGTCCCAGGAGCCGGTGCGATGCGGGCCGCCAGCACGTCGTCCGGCGGAGAGTCCACGGTGCCCGCCGCGTCGCTCGCAACGAGTGCCGGGGCAGCCGCGACCTGCTGCCCAAACAAGCGGCCCAGCCCCCAGGCCCCGACCGAGATCGCGCCCGCCCCGCCAGCGGTGATCTGAATGAAGGCCCGCCGGCTGATCGGTGAGGAGGGTTCGGCCGCCAGCGCCGCACCTGCTCGCTGAATGAGCCAAGCCAGGACCCAGCCCCAGCCCACCAGCAGCACTGCCAGCCATAATCCGCTCAAGAGGACCGAAGCCCGGGCCGAGCCCAGGCTGGCCGAGATCAGCCACAGCCCGAAGAACAACAGCGCCCCACCGCGCACTCCGTAGCCGCTCAGCTGGTCAGGTTTGCGCCGGCCGAGCACGCCAAGCAGCAAGCCAAACGCGGCGCCAATGGCCACGAACAGCACCAGCGCCAGTCCCTGTTCGGCGGCTTTGGCGACGACCGACGTCGGGCCGATCTGCAGCAGGCTGATCAGGCCGACCAGCGAGTCGATCCCAAAGGTGAGCAGCCCGCCGGGGAGCACCCGGGCTATCCAATCGAACAGGTCGAAGGGCAGGAACGGCAGGCCGGCCAGCTGCTCGCCAAGATAGCTGAGCGCCAGGACCGGAAACGCGGTCAACGCTCCGAGAGCGGCCGCGATCGCAAGCGATGTCGATTTCACTCAAGGCCTCCAGTGCACAATTATCGTGCAGATCAACACCCCAAGGGTAGCCAGCAAGGCTTAAGAGACTCTTAAGCGCGGCGAAGAGGGCTGCAGCTTGCCCCAAAGGCGGGTTGATATAATCGCCAACCCGTGAAGAGGATGGTTTGGTTTGCCGCCGGAGGTCTGGCAGCCGCCGTGCTGCTGTGGCTGACCTATCGGATCCCGCCGGTCCAGTTCAATCTGGAGTGGCGCTTGGACGCGTTCTCGGGGATCGTGCGCGGCTGGCTCCATCCGGGCGAGACGGTGCCGACCCCCGCGGGTTTCGCGGCTGGCGAGCTGGCCCCCCTCCGGCTGCCGACCGGAACCCCGCGCCCGACCTCCCCGGCTCCGCCGACTGCTACTCCAACCCAGCTTCCGGCCTCGGTGGCCCTCCCTGCGCCGGGCTGGGAGAAGCAGGACTGGAACAACTGCGGCCCGGCCACCCTGGCCCTCGGGCTGCGTTTCTTCGGCTGGAGCGGTGACCAGTTCACGATCTCCGATCTGCTGAAGCCGGACCGGGGCGACAAGAACGTCAACATCGAAGAGCTCGTGTACTACGTCCGCACCCAGGCCGGCTGGCTCAACGCCGACTTCCGGGTGGACGGAACCATCGACCAGTTGAAGGGTTTGCTGGCGGCCGGGCTGCCGGTGATCATAGAGAAAGGTTTCATTCTGGGCGAGGGCGATGGGGGCGGCGGCTGGGCCGGGCATTACCTGCTCTTGACCGGCTATGACGACTCCCGGCAAGTTTTCGTCACCCAAGACACCAATCCCGGCACCGGCGGACCGGACCGGGAGATCTCCTACGCCGAATTGGACGATGGCTGGCGGGCGTTCAACCGGGTCTATCTGATTATCTACCCGGCCGGCGACGACGCCCGGATCCAGGCGCTGCTCGGGACGGATGGCGATCTAGCCCTCAATCGGGCCGAGGGCATCGAAACTTCCCAGGCCGAGATCGAGGCCGATCCTCAAGACCCGTACGCCTGGTTCAATCTCGGCAGCAACCTGATCTACTTCGAGCGCTACGGGGAGGCGGCCACTGCCTTCGACAATGCGCTGTCGATCGGTCTGCCCTGGCGGTTTACCCGCTACCAGTTCGGCCCCTACATCGCCTACTTCAACCAAGGCCGCTTTCAGGACGTGATCGACCTGGCGGAGGCAACCCTGTACCGGACCTACAAGGCCGAAGAATCGCTGCTCTGGCGGGGCTGGGCCCGTTTCCGGCTGGGCGATCTGAACGGGGCGATTAGCGACTTTCGCGAGGCGCTGGATTACAACCCGAATTACCTCGACGCACAGTACGCCCTGGAATACGTCGGCGCCAGTCCGTGAGCTTGATTGCCGCCAGGTGGGCGGCTTCTCGCTCAAGCGCTGAGGTATGATTGACCGCGCGCCGAGTCCACTCTCGGACCCGAGCGCCCACAGATCCGACTAGGTGACAACTCATGCTAATCAGTGAGAAGCTGAACCAGGCGATGAACGGCCAGATTGGAAGTGAATTGGGAGCTTCCAATCAGTACTTACAAGTGGCGGCCCATTTTGGCAGAGAGGATCTGCGCGAACTGGCGGCGTTTTTCTTTCGCCAATCGGATGAGGAGCGGGGCCACGCGTTGAAGTTCGTGAACTACATCCTGGATGCCGGAGGCACCGTGGCCATCCCGGCCCTCTCAGCTCCGACCCCACAAATCAAGTCTGCCGAGCAGGCCGCCCAACTGTCGCTCGACTCGGAGACACGGGTCACCGATCAGATCAATGCCCTGCAGCAGATGGCGACCGCAGAAAAGGACTTCGCCGCACTGCAATTCCTGAGCTGGTTCGCCGAGGAGCAGATCGAGGAAGTCTCCACGATGAACGAGTTGCTGAACACGATCCGCCGTGCCGGCGATCAAATTCTGATGGTGGAAGCCGCGCTCGCCCGCCGCGGCGACAAGTAAGCTCGAATCCTGAACCCCGCTGCCCGCGCAACCCAGCGAGCGGCCAACTGCCGAAACCGCTCTCCGATCCACGGGGAGCGTTTCTTTTTTCGGCAAGCCCCAGGCCGGTTGGGGGGTGTCTTTCTCCATCGCAAAGCTCACGGTAAGAAACAGTTAAGCATTTGTGGCGAGACTGAGACCGAGCGAAGCAATGAAGCGAAGTGCAACCGGCTGGGCGGTCTTTCTATTCGGAGTACTTGGCCTTGCGGCCTGTGTCCCTTCGGCCGCTGCACGCAGCGCCGTCCAGCCTCCGGCCAGCGAGCCGGCCACCGCTGAGACGATCCAAAGCCCGGCCAGTATCCTGGATGATGAACAGGCCGCACTGATATTGGCTGATCTGGGCGGGCGCGATCGGGAAGCTGCCGAAAGGTCGCTGGCCGCGGTGCTTGAAGCCCACGATCTGCGTTTCATCGCGGTCCTGATCGAAGTCTTGCGTGCGAACGAAATCGGGATGGCGCTTGGAGTCGACTATTCATCCACCGTCAGCGCACTGGAGGAGTTGAGCGGTCAGAGCCTGGGCGCGAACTGGCCGGCCTGGGTCGAATGGTATGGGGCCACCGATCTCCTCCCGCCGCCCGGGTTCACGGGATGGAAAGGCCAGCTGCTGAGCTTTATCGATCCCCGCTTCGCCGAATTCTTAAACGATGAAGCTCCCTCCCGGATCCGGGTCGAGGAGGTCCTGTGGGGCGGCGTGACAGTGGACGGCATTCCAGCCCTCGATCAGGCCGAGATGATCCAGCGCGCGGCGGCCGGCTACTTGCTGGCGGAAGAGCCGGTGTTTGGGGTCGAGATCAATGGGGATGCCCGGGCCTACCCGCTCCGCATCCTGGACTGGCATGAGATGGCCAACGATGTGGTCGGGGGTGTGCCAATCTCGCTGGCTTACTGCACCTTGTGTGGGGCGGCCATCGCCTATGATGGGCGAGCTTCCGACGGGGAGACCTACACGTTTGGCTCCTCCGGATTTCTGTTCCGCAGCAACAAGCTGATGTATGACCGGCAGACTCGCACGCTCTGGAATCAGCTCACCGGCGAGCCGGTGTTGGGCGAGCTCGCGGCGACTGATGTTCAGCTATCGCTGCTGCCCGTGGTGCTCACCTCCTGGTCGGCCTGGCAGGCCCAGCATCCGGAGACTTTGGTTCTGTCGCTCAAGACCGGCTTCGAACGGTACTACCTGCCGGGCGCGGCGTACGGCCAGTACTTCGCCTCGGAGGCGACCATGTTCCCGGTCTGGCAGCGCGGAAGTCAACTGGCGGCCAAGGATCGCATCTACGCCTTGCGGGTGGATGGCATTCCCAAGGCCTATCCCCTGGCACGGCTGGTAGAGGAAGAAGTGGTCAATGACTCGATCGGCACCACAAAACTGGTGCTGATCGCTACCCGGGGCCGGGTGATGGTAAACGGGGTTAGCCTGCAAGCCGGGAACGTGACCTACGATGCAGGAGGGGAGGTCCGAGCTTTCCTGCGGGGCGACGAGGCCTTCTCGCCGGGGACAACGCCGGATGCGGTCGTCGATGAACGGGGCCTGGAGTGGACGGTTACGGAGGAGGGCCTGCGGTCGCCGGATGGCGAGCTGGCACCGCGGTTGAGCGGCCACCTTTCCTACTGGTTCGGTTGGTTCGCCTTTTTTCCGAATACGCTGGTCTATGGTGGGGCCAGCCAGTGACAACCTTTGTGAAGGAGATGGCAACTCATGGGCAATCGAAGACGTAACGTGATCCTGGTTGGCCTCGGGCTGTCGGTGGCGCTGCCAGTGGGATGGTACCTGCTCTCGCCGCTCTTTTTCGATCGGGTAGTGCAGGAGGATCTCCCGCTGGCCCCAGCCCAGCCGACCGCCGAGATGGAAGAAGCGGCCGAAGCGACGGCGGCCATGGAAGAGGCGATGGAAGAGCCGGACAAGCTGATGGAAGAGCCGATGCCGGCTGACGAGATGGCCGATATGCGCATTCTGGCGCAGGGTGAGTTCTACAACCTGGCCCACGAAGGCCAAGGCCGCGCGACGATCTACGAGCTGGCGGACGGTTCGCGGGTGCTCCGGTTTGAGAATTTCCAGGTAATCAATGGACCCGATCTGCACGTCTGGCTGGTGCCGGTGGACCCGGTGTCAGATATGGTCGGCAAGGAGATCCCTGGCTACGTTGACCTGGGGACCTTGAAAGGCAACATCGGCGACCAGAACTACGATCTGCCCGCCGATCTCGATCTCAACGACTTCAAATCCGTGGTGATCTGGTGCCAGCCATTTCGGGTTCCGTTCAATGCCGCGCCACTGATCGCGCCATGAATCGGGACAGATCTGATACGATCCGTCCCGGACATGAGCGGGCCGAAACAAATCCTGGTCGTGGAAGATGAGGCCACGATTCGAGAGGTCATCCGCCGTTATCTGGAGCGGGAGGGTTACCAGGTCCGGGAGGCTGCCGATGGGTACGCCGCCCTCGATATCCTGGCCGAGGCGCAGCCGGATCTGATTGTCATGGACCTGATGCTCCCGGGGATCGACGGGCTTACCCTGACTCGCCAGCTGCGTCAGCGCTCCCGGGTCCCGATCATCATGCTGACCGCCCGAGGCGACACCAGCGACCGGATCCGTGGTTTGGATTTGGGAGCGGACGACTACCTGCCCAAGCCGTTCAGCCCGCGCGAGTTGGTCTCCCGGATCCAGGCGGTCTTGCGGCGGGGGGCACCCGCCGAGCCCGCTAGGCTCCGTTTCGGCGAGGTCGCGATGGATCTCGATACGCGCACGGTCACTCGCGGTTCACGGAACGTCAGGTTGACCGCCCGCGAATTCGATCTGCTGTGGTTCCTGGCCAGCCATCCCGGCCAGGTCTTCACCCGCGAGCGGCTGCTGGATAACGTGTGGGGCGCGGATTTCGCCGGCGATCCGTCCACGGTCACGGTCCACATTCGCCACCTGCGGGAGAAAATCGAACCCGATCCGGGAGAACCACAACACCTGATCACCGTGTGGGGGGTCGGGTACCGCCTGGAAATCGGGCATGCCTAGCGGCAAGTTGGGCTTCGTCGGCAGCATCCTGCTGGCGCTCTCGATCACCCTTGGCCTAACCGTGCTGATCATGCGGCCGCCGGCTCAGGATGTGCTTGAGTTGGCGCTGGTTTTCGGGGCCACCGGCCTGGGGGCTTCGCTGCTGGGTTTCTTCTCTCACCGCCTCGGCTGGTGGCGGCGCGCCTCCAGCCTGACCCAGTCGCTGACGGTCGGTCACTTGTTGGCTGCGCTCGTGGGGCTCGTCATCGTGCTCGTAGCCGCCGGGCTGATGTTCATCAATAAACACGATCTCACCCTCGCCGGTCTGCTGCTGCTGTTTGCCAGCAGCGTTGCGGTTTCCTTCGGGTACTTTCTGTCGAACTCGATCACCGAGCGGCTCAAGGAGTTGGAGGGAGGCGCCCGGCGGCTGAGCGAGGGCGATTTCGCTACCCGGGTCAGCCTCAGCGGCAAGGACGAAGTCGCTCAGTTGGGACGGGCTTTCAATCGGATGGCCGAGCGACTACAGCAGGCCGAGGCGGAATCCGCTCGGCTGGAGGCGGCCCGGCGGGACTTCATCGCCGCCGCCTCGCACGATCTGCGCACTCCGCTGACCTCCCTGCGGGCGATGCTGGATGCCATCGCCGATGGGGTGGCCGAGCGGCCGGACGAGTACATTCAACGCAGCCTGCGGGTCATCGCTCAGCTGACGAGCCTGACCGATGATTTGGTCGAGCTCGCCCGCCTGGACAGCGGTGCTGCGCCGTTACAGCGCGCTCCCGGTTCGATTGGCCAAATTGTGACCGCGGCGATCGAAGGAGCTGCGCTGCGCGCCAAAGAGAAAGGGGTCCGTTTGGCCGGGAGCGCCTCCCCGGATTTGGCCCCGCTGCCAATCGCGGAAGAGGCGATCACTCGGGTCTTGCAGAATCTGCTGGACAATGCGATCCGCCACACCAGCGTGGGCGGGGAGATACAGGTCGAGGTGCAAGAACGCAACGGGATGGTAGAGGTCAGCGTCAAGGACAACGGCGAGGGAATCCCGCCTGAGCACCTCCCGCACGTCTTCGAGCGGTTCTATCGCGGTGAGAAAAGCCGTTCCCGGGAAGGGATGGGGACGGGCGGTGTTGGGCTTGGCCTGGCAATCGCCAAGGAGTTGGTGGAGGCCCACGGCGGCCGAATTTGGGCTGAGAGCGCGCCGTCGCGCGGCACCCGGATCAGCTTTGCGCTTCCCAGGGATGGGGCGGGGGCGCGCTGAGGACCCTATTCATCGGACTGTTGAGCGTGGCGTTGGCGGCCTGCGGTACGGCGCCGGCAACCGGCAGTGAGGAGTTGAGCGTGGAACCACTAATCAAAGTTTCGTTACCCGATCTCGGTACGGCCCCGGAACTGCAGAACGAGATCTGGCTGAACACCAATCAGCCTCTCCGACTGGCCGATTTGGGTGGGAAAGTCGTGCTGCTCGACATGTGGACCTTCGGCTGCATTAACTGTCAGCGGGTGGTCCCATACCTGCGGGAGTGGCATGATCGGTACAAAGACGGCGGGTTGGTGGTGATCGGTAACCATTACCCCGAGTTCAAGCACGAGCGCGACTTGAATAACCTGCGCGCGGCGCTTGTCGACCTCGATATTCCTTATGCGGTGGCGCAGGATAACGACCGCGCGACCTGGACTGCCTACCGGACCCGCTTCTGGCCGACCCTCTTCCTGGTCGACAAGCGCGGCCATATCCGCTACACCCACATCGGAGAGGGGCGTTACGCCGAAACCGAGTCGGCCATCCAGGCGCTGCTGGCCGAGAACTACCCATGAGGCGAGCCGAGCTTTGACCCGCGGACTCCAATCGAGTCCCGGTATCAATGTAGGGCCAACAAGCTAAGCAGAGCGTCCACAAACGCCGCGCGTAGCGCATTGAAACCGATGTGCTATACTGCGCGCGATGAGCGCCGGGGGAGAAGCTACGCGGGGGATCGTGGCTTGGCTGCGCCGCGCCGGTTTGAGTTCGCTGGCCGCCGAGGCGCTCGAGGCGTTCTCACCCCTTGCGACGATCGGCGCCCAACTCGGTTACCTGGCAGCGCCGTTCATCGGTGGCATAGGTGACCTCAGCCGCCAGTTGGAGAATCCCGCTGAACTGATCCAGCTCTTGCGCGACCAGGAGCTCCAGCAATGACCGTCAGCGGGCTGCAGGGACTGGTGGCGCTGGCGATCTTCGTAGCCCTGATGGTGGGCTTCCTGGCGCTCGATCAACGCTGGCCGGCCCACTTTCGACGCATCCCAGCTTTCGACGCACTCCGCCAGGCGATTGAACGAGCGATCGAGGCCGGCGAGCGGGTGCACGTCTCGCTCGGCACCGGGTCGGTCATCGGACCAGAAAGCGCGCCCGCGCTGGCCGGCCTGGCCGCCCTGACCCGGATTGCCCGCGCAACTTCAATCAGCGATCGGCCGGTGGTGGTCACCACCGGTGACGGTGCGATGGCCATCCTGGCCCGCGACAGCCTGCGCTCCACTTATCAAGAGGTCGGGGCCTCCGAGCTGTATGAGCCGACTTCGGGCCGGATGCTTGGCGCCACTCCCCTTTCGTACGCGGCGGGATTGCCGGCCGTGCTGGCCAACGAGCACGTCTCGGTTCATGTGCTGAGCGGCGCGTTCGGAGTCGAGGCCGGTCTGGCGGCCGATTTTGGTGAACGGGCGAAGCTCTTCGTCATCGGCGGCACCGACGACGTGCAGGCCCAAGCCCTCTTCTACGCAGTGGCCCAGCACCCGCTCATTGGCGAAGAAATCTTCGCCAGCGGCGCCTACCTGGACGTCGGCACGATGCATCGGGCGAGCCTGCGCGCCCAAGACTTCGTTCGGATTGGTTTGATTATTCTGATATTGCTGGGCGTCATCTTTCAGACCCTCGAAGGCCCGCTGTGAGAGTGCTGCGCATGTCCGCCATCTGGGCCGCCCTGGCACTGGGGGTCGGGCTGTTCGTGCTGCTTGGCTATTTCATCGAGCTTGGGTTCATCCAGAATCTGCGCCTCACTTTCCTGCGCTGGGCAGTGCTGTTGGCCGCGGCGGCCCTGGTGGTCGGTCTGGTCAACTTACTGGCCGTGCACTGGCGCAAGGTGAGCTTGACCGAGGAAGGCTGGGTCTACAGCGGGGTGCTGATCCTCGCTTTTACGGTTACCCTGGTCCTGGCATTGGTCTTCGGCCCGGACAGTCCGGCCGCACTTTTCATCTTCAATACCTTTCAGCTGCCGCTGGAATCGAGCTTGATGGCCGTCCTAGCGGTCAGCCTTTTGGTGGCAGGATTTCGCATGGTCTATCGGCGGCGCGACCTACTCAGCTTGCTGTTTGTGGGCACCGCGCTGATGGTGCTGCTGGGGACCGGGCCTACCCCGGGCGGGGTAGAGGGGCCGGTCGTGATTGCCTTGCGGGATTTCCGGGCCTGGCTCTCCCAGGTCTGGGCCGCGGGGGGCGCCCGAGGCATCCTCCTGGGGGTCGCCCTCGGTGCTACCGCCACCGGGCTGCGCGTGCTGCTGACGGCCGATCGACCGTACGGAAACTAACCCATGATCGCAATTCGCTGCCTCAATTGCGGCACCCTCAATCCCGGTCTGGCCCGCGATTGCCGCCGCTGCGGCGAGCCGCTCAAACCAATGCTCATAGGTGGCCTGGCGGACGACGAGGCTGAGGCGGACGACGAGGCCGAGGCGGACGATGGTTGGCTGGAACGAATGCGGCAAGAGGCCGAATACCTGAGCGCAGCCGACGAGCCGGCTGAAGATCTACCCGAGGATCAACCCGAGGCAGAAGGTGATCTATCGGCCGAGCTGGGCGGGGCGGACGAGCTCGCCGAGGCTGAGGTCCCGGATTGGCTGGATCGGATCCGAGAAACCCAGACCGGTGAGCTCAGAGCAAAAGCCGCCGCGGCGGCCTCCGAGCCTGCCGGTCCGCCGCCCGACCAATCCGCTCTTGAAGAGTCCGCCATCCGGGCGAGATTGGGTCCCGCCCTCCCGACCGGTGAAGCGGCCGGCCCGCCCGCGGCCCCGGCCGCCGCGGCTGAGGAGCTGCCCGACTGGTTGCAAGACGTCAGCCCGAAGCCTGAAGCGAAACCGGAAGAGCTGCCCCGGGTGCCGGCACTCATCGGCCAGGCTCCGGAACTGGCCAGGCCCGCCCCGGCTGACGAAGACCTACCCGAGTGGCTGGGAGAGATCGACACGCTGAAGGAATCGCTCGAGGAGCAGATGCGTGGACCGGCCGCCGCACCCGGGTCAGACCTGGCACCGGCGACTTTGCCTTCCTGGCTGGAGGCGATGCGGCCGGTCGAGACATTCCGTTCGGTAGTTCAGATCGAAACCGAAGAAGACCAATCCGTCGAGTCGGTGGGCCCACTGGCGGGGCTGCGGGGTGTGCTGCTGGCCGAGCCGGTCGTAGCCATGCCGCGCACGTCGACGGTTGGCTCCATGCAGCTCGACGTAACCGAGCGGCAATACGCACAGGCCGAGCTGATCCACAAGATGGTGGAAGAGGAACAGCGGGAGGTCGCCCCCAGTCCGCGCAAGGGGACTCGCCTGGCGTTTTTCCGTTGGGGGATTGCGGCTCTCACGCTGTTGGGGGTTTCGCTTCCCATCTTCAGTGGCGCACCGGTCTTCGCTCTGCCTCGGCTCGCTCCCCAGGAGCTGGGCGCTCTGTTTGAAATCGTCGAGCGAATGCCGGTCGATCGACCGGCGCTGCTCGTGTTCGATTTCGAGCCTGGCAATTCCGGTGAACTGGACGCGGTTGCCGGGGCTTTCTTCGATCAGCTCATGGGCCGCGGCGTGCCCTTGGCCACCCTGACCACCCGGCCCGCCGGCTCGGCCCTGGCCAAGCGAGTGCTCGAGGATCGAGCGACTCGCTTCGGCTATGTCCCGGGCCAAACCCTGATCCATTTGGGTTATCTCTCCGGTGGTCCTACGGCCGTGCAGCTCTTCGCCATCAACCCCCGCGCCTCGATTCTGGAGGGGTTTGATCTTCCAGAAGGAATGCCGGAGGACGTCTGGAACGCGCCGCTGCTTCAAGCGGTTCAGAACCTCTCCGATTTCGGCAGCGTTGCGGTGATTACCTCCGGAACCGAATCGGCCCGAATCTGGGCGGAGCAAGTGGGAAGCCGGCTGGGCCAAACCCCGCTGGTGATGGTGCTGAGCGCGGGCGCCGAGCCGCTGGTCCGGCCCTACTTCGATGTCCAAGAACAGGTTCCCGGCGACCGGCGGGTTGACGGGATCCTGAGCGGCCTGCCGGCGGCTGCCTCCTATGAGCTCCGCAATAACCAACCCGGCCTGGCTTTGGCCCGCTGGAATCCTTTTGGCAGCGCGATGCTGGTCGCCGAGCTGGTCCTGCTGGCGGGAGCAGGATATGGGATCGCCAATTGGTGGCTCGGCCGGAGGGAAGGCTAAGCCGTTGAGCATCGCCGACCTGATCTCGGGAGCGCTGGCCTCGATTCTCACCCTGATGGTCCTGAGCTATTTGGTGGGCGATAACCCCTTGTTCCGGGTTGCGATGCACCTGCTGGTTGGGGCAGCGGCCGGCTACGCAGGGGCCATCGCCCTCGGGAATGTGCTGCGACCCGGGCTGGTGGACCCGATCGTGACGGCCGGACTCGACGGTCTGCTAAGTCCATCGGTGTTGGCCACGGTCATCGCACCCTGGATTCTGGTCATCACCCTGATGTTGAAAGTGTCACCTGCCACCTCCCGATTCGGAACGCCTGCCATGGCGCTGCTGGTTGGAGTGGGTGCGGCGGTGGTGGTCGGGGGGGCCATCAGCGGGACGCTGCTGCCCCAGAGCCTGGCCTCGATGCGGTCGCTCAATCCCGCGGGACTCGCCTCCGACGGCGAGACGCTTGAGCGCTCACTGGAGCTGGTCATTGTGCTGGTTGGGACTTTGAGCACCTTGTTCTACTTCCGATTCTCGAGCCGCGAGAGCGGCCAGGAGATACCGCTGGCCAATCTGGCCGGGCTGAGCATTCCGGGGCCGTTTAGCTTGTTGCGCTCGTTAGGCAGCGCGTTCATTGCGATCACCTTCGGAGTGATGTACGCAGGTGCCGTGGCGGCCAGCCTGATCGTGCTCGCCGAGCGGGTCCAATTCCTACGCGATACCCTCTCGAATCTGATCGGCGCCAGCGGGTGACCCCATGAGCACCATCATGGAAGCCGACACGCTGCTGGCGGTTGACGTGGGCACGGTCAATACCCGGGCCAGCCTGTTTGATGTCGTCGACGGTCGCTACCGGATGGTGGCGACCGGGCGCGCATCATCGACCGCCGGCTCTCCGCTGTTTGACATCCGGGAAGGGATGCACATGGCGGTCGAGGAGCTGAACGCGGTGACCGGCCGGCCGTTGCTTGACGAAGGTGACAGCCTCATTATTCCCACCACGACCGAAGGGGCCGGGGTCGATGCGTTTGTTGCAACGAGCTCGGCCGGGCCCCGACCACGCACTGTGTTGGTCGGCCTCATGCCGGGAGTGTCGATGGAGAGCGCCCGCCGGCTGGCCGGTTCCACTTACTTGAATGTAGTGGAAGAGATCGGGTTGTTGGACCGACGGCGGGAAGAGGAACAGATTGATGTGCTGGTCGCGGCCCAGCCGGACGTGATCCTGATGGTCGGAGGCACCGACGGAGGGGCAAGCGCCTCCGTGTTGCGGATGATTGAAATCGTCGGCCTGGTGGTCGGCTTACTCTCCACCGCCCAACGGCCGAACCTGGTGTTCGCCGGAAACCGGGCCCTCGGGGCGGCCGTCTCCGAGTATTTCCAGGACCGGGCCCCGGTGACCATCGTCCCCAATATTCGCCCCAGCCTCGACGTGGAGGAGCTCGAGCCCGCCCGGCTCAAGCTGTCGGAGATCATCCGTCAGCTCCGGGCCGGCAAGATCAACGGCTTCGAGGATTTGGCGGCCTGGTCGGGTGGCTCGATGATGCTGACCGGCGACGCGTTCGGTCGGGTGGTGCGCTACCTGAGCCAGGTGTACGACCCGGATAAAGGGGTGCTCGGGATCGACGTCGGCGCTAGCCATGTGACCGTGGCGGCGGCCTTCGACGGGATTTTGAATCTGCGGGTGAACTCAGATTTGGGACTCGGATCGTCGATGCCGGGCCTGATGCGCTATGCCTCGATCGAGGATATATCCCGCTGGCTGCCAGGCGAGGAGCCCGCGGGCAAGGTGCGCGATTACCTCTACAACAAGGCCCTCTATCCGGGCAGCGTCCCGACCGAGCTGGCGGACCTGCACATTGAGTATGCCTTGGTCCGCGAGTTGATCCGAACGGGTATTGCCCTCGCCCGCGGCGATTGGCAGAAGGGGGCCGGGGCCACCCTGCTGCCTGCGCTAGAGCCGATCATCGCCAGCGGCGGGGCCATCGCTCGCGCCCCTCGGCCGGGCTACGCAGCCCTGGCCCTGTTAGATGCGATCCAACCGAAGGGGGTGACGACCCTGGTGCTGGATCCGCACAACTTGATCCCTGCGGTCGGCGCCGCCGCCGGCCTGCTGCCCATGATCACCGTGCAGGTGCTCGAGTCCGGCAGTTTTGTCAGTCTGGGCACGGTGGTCTCTCCTGTGGGCCACGCCCGCCAGGGGCGCCCGGTGATGCGGGTCCGGGTGGAGCCCGAGGGGGGAGGCGAGATGTCGGAGGGGGCGGTCCGCTTCGGTCAGGTCGTGCTCCTGCCGCTGCGGCAGGGCGAGCATGCCCGGCTGACCGTCCGGCCGGAGAGCGGATTTGACGTTGGATTCGGCGGGGCGGGGAAGGCCGGGGCGCTGAGAGTGGCAGGTGGCGCACTCGGGGTGATCATCGATGCCCGCGGCCGGCCGCTGGAACTTTCCAAAGACCCGGTCGAGCGCCAAGAGATGAACCTGAAGTGGTTGAAAGAGGTCGGAGCGCTGAAGTGATGGCACGGAGCCTCTGATCTGACGATGGCCGGCAACCAGCTTCCTGCGCTTCGACATGTTCTTCCGCTGACGACGGTCCAATTGGAGCGCAAGCTCCCCTCGCCGGGGACCGTGACGGTTAGGGTGCGGGAGAAGGTCCAACCTGCCGACGTCGTTGCGGAAGTGCAGCCGCCGGCCAAACACTTCTTTCTTGATTTGGCGGCCGGGCTGGGGATCCCCGAGGCGGAAGTCGCCCGCTATCTGAGAGTTGAGCCCGGAGCTCCGCTCGAAGCAGGTCAGGTGATCGCAGGGCCGGTGGGGATCGCCCGGCGGACCATGCGGGCTCCGGCCAACGGCAAGGTGCTCACCCTCTCCCGCGGCCGGGCGCTCTTCGAAGCCCTGGAGGAGCCCTACCAGATCCATGCCGGGGTCCCCGGTATCGTGGTGGCATCGGACGGGACCAGCTCGCTGACCATCGAGACGACTGGAGCGCTGGTCGAAGGCACCTGGGGGAACGGCCGGAGAGGTTGGGGGGTGATGCGGGTGATCGGCAAGGGTCCCTCGGACCGGCTGCACACCACCCAGCTGGATGTCGATCTGAGGGGGGCGGTGCTCCTGGCCGGTGTGTGCGATAATGCGGCCCCCCTCCACCAGGCCACCGAGCTGGCGGTTAGGGGGCTGATCCTGGGAAGCATGACGGCAGAGCTGATCCCGATCGCTCTGCGCATGGTGTACCCGATCCTGATTACCGAGGGATTTGGAACGGCGCCGATGAACCGGGTGACCTACGAATTGTTGAATTCGAACGCTGGAAGGGAGGCCAGTCTGGAGGCGACCCTGCGGGAGCCATACAGCCGTCAGCTGCCGGAGGTCATCATCCCGCTGCCGGCCTCTGCAAGGCTGAGCAGCCCGGAGCGGGCGATCCAACTGGCGCCGGGGGTGCGGGTGCGCTGCATGCGGGCACCCCACACCGGAACGGTTGGGACGATCCGGCACTTGATCCCGAAGGCGGAGGGCTTCCCGAGTGGGATTCTGGCCCGCAGCGCTCTAGTGGAGCTGGAAGGCATTGGCCCGATTTCGATTCCGCTGTCAAACTTGGAAGTACTTGGATGATGGCTCGAATCTTGCATCACCAATCCTGTATCTTGCGCCTGCGCGCGGAACGGCCCGTTGCGTAAGGGGAGGAATGTATGGCAGATGACTTTGAGGTGACGAGCGAGCCGCTAGAGCAGGGGGAGAATCGAACCTTTGTCGTCGCGGCCGCAGCGCTGGGGGCCTTGATCATCCTGAGCCTGATCTGCCTGGGCGTCTATGCCCTGGTCCTGCAGCCACGCCAACGGCAGGCTGCCATTGAACGGCCGACCGAAATCATGCTGACCAACACGGCGGTCGCGGTTGGACTGACCGAGGCCGCGCTAGAGCAAATTGCCACCTTCACACCGCTCCCGAGCAATACGCCTCAACCGAGCGCGACCCCGCGCCCGACCAACACGGGGGTCCCCACAACCACACCCACTGCCACTCCCACACCGGTGATCGTGCTTCCCACCAACACGCCGACCCGTACGCCCACACCCTTCACCAGCTTGGCAACCGTGGGCCCAGAGACCGCGACCGCGGCTGCCCAGCAGACGGCCACGGCGCTGGCCCTCGGCGGGGGGGCGGCCACCCCGACTAGCACTCCGAGTCCGACTGCCTTGCCCACGACCGGCTTCGGCGACGAGGTCGGGCTGCCCGGACTGGCGGGGCTGGCGGCGGTGTTCCTGGCAGTGATTATCTTGAGTCGAAGGCTGCGCACTCGGACTGCAGGCTAAGCTTCGTCCGAAGCGTTGAACAAGCGACAGGGCGGATGCCCTGTCGCTTTTGTTTGAGGCTAGGCGCCGCCCAAGCCTAATCGGGCGAGAGACTCAAACAAGTCCGGGACCCCGTTTCCATCGAGGGCGCTCGTTTCAATGTACCGAGCGCCGATACTTTGAGCAAAGGCTTCCGCCGCGGCCTGGGGCTGGACGCGCTCGAGATCGGTCTTGTTCCCGACCACCACGAAGGGCTGCTTCTGTATGGCATCCAGGATCTCGGTATGCCAGCGGGGCAGGCTGTTGAAGGACTCCGGGTCGGTCACGTCGTAGACCAATGCCGCGGATCGGCTGCCGCGGTAAAAGCCGGTCCGGATCACCTGGAATCGATCCTGGCCCGCCATGTCCCAGATCGAAAGCTTGACGGTCCGCTCGGGGAGCGCCACCAGCTGAGTCTGGAAGTCGACCCCGATCGTCGCCACCCGGGTCAGCTCGAACTTCCCCTCGCAGAATCGGCGAATCAGCGAGGTTTTGCCGACCGCGCCGTTGCCGGCGACGACGACTTTCAAGACCGGAACGCTGCTCATGTCGCTGGGCTAGGACTGGCGGCCGAGGTAATACCTGTGGGGCAGGAAGAGCTCATCCGGGTTGACCGGTCGGTTGCTGAGCAGGTTGCGATTCGCCCGCTCAAACAGCTCGTGCAGCTCTTGCATCGATTCGAGCTGCTGGGGAGCGGGGTCGGTCGAGAACAGCGCCATCAGGGTGGTGAATTCCCCGGGGACATAGCTCAACCAGCGGCCCCCCTCGATCGCGGTCTTGCTCATCTCCGCGCCGAAGATTTCCTTGGTGGCAGACCGATACGACGAGAGCATCGGCACCGCCAACTCCGCCTCGATCTCAAACTCGCCGATGGTGTTGAGCGGCATTCCCGATTCGTTGTCGTAGACCGAGTATCCCAAGACCTTGGCTACATTCTGCTGGCGGATGACGACGCTCTTGCCCTCGGAGGTAGCCGATTTCCATTCATCGGAGCCCGGCGACATCTCCAGGTAGCGCTTGATGGTCTGCTGCTCCCGCCGGTAGTGCTCGTACAGTTCCTGGAACTGGAGTCGGTTGATGGCTCCATTGGCGAATTCCTCGGCAAGGTTGTTGATCTTGCTCTGCACTCGTTCCAGGTAGGCCTGTGGATTCTCGAGCGGGGAGGGCTCCATTGTCGGGGCTGGCATCGGCGCCGCCGGAGCGGAGGGTGCCGGCGCGGATGCGGCTGGAGGGCTTGAAAAAAGCTCGCGCAGACGTTTTAACATAAGGATCGACCGTCGGCCGAAATTATAGCACGCACCCTTTGGTGAATTGAAATGGGAAGAGAGTCTAGCCCGCTTGCGCGACCTGCCGGCCGTGGGAGATCAACAGTTCCAAAGCCCGAGGCTCCCGGGCTTCGGCGTACACCCGCAGCACCGGTTCGGTGCCGGACGGGCGGATCAGCAGCCACGAATCGTCGTCCATGACATACTTGATCCCATCCTGATCGCTGACCTGACGGACTCGCAAGGAGCCGATCGAGCTCGGCGCCCCATCCCGCAGCCGGTCGGCGATCAGCTGCTTGGAAACCGGACTGGCGAGACGCAGGTCGAGCCGGCTGTAATGCGATGGGCCGACCTCGGCCAACAGCCGGTCCACGAGTTCCTCCAGGGGCGCCTCCGAGGCCGCCACCATTTCCAACAGGAGCAATCCCATGAGGATCCCGTCCCCCTCCGGAATGTGACCGTGGATCGACATCCCGCCGGACTCCTCGCCCCCGATCAACACCTCATCCTGCAGCATCCGATTGGCGATGTGGTCAAACCCGACCGGGGTCTCGATGACCGGCAGCGAGTACTTCTCGGCCAAGCGATTGATCATCTGGGTGGTTGAAACCGTCTTGACCACCGTACCCCGCCAGCCGCGCTGCTCGACCAGGTATTGAAGAGCCAGGGCCATGATCCGGTGGGGATCCACGAACTGACCGCGCCCGTCGATCGCCCCGATCCGGTCCGCGTCGCCATCGGTGGCCAGACCCAGCTGGCCGTGGCCGGCGGCGATCGCTCCGACCAACGCACCCAGATAGCGTGCGATCGGCTCCGGATGGATCCCACCAAACCCGGGGTTCATCTCACCCCGCACCTCGATCACTTCGCAGCCGGTTCCCTGCAGGATGCCTTTGATCTGACCCCGACCCGATCCATACATCGAGTCGACGACGACGTGCTGCGGGTGGTCGGCAATCACATTCAGGTCGATCAGCGTGCGCAGGTGGTCGTGATAGGCGGCGGTTGGATTGAAGCGCTCAATCTGCCCGCTCCGCTTGGCCTGCTCATAATCCATTAGGTTGGGCCCTCGGGCCCGAGCCTCGTTGTCTTGGAAGCACAGCTCGACCTGCTTGCACTGCTCGCGAGCTGCCGACCCGCCATAGCCGGCCTTGAGCTTCACTCCGTTGTAGCGCGGGGCATTGTGGGAGGCGGTGATCATGATCCCGGCGATCGCCCCGAGCTGGCGGACGGCGAACGAGGCGGTGGGAGTAGGGACGTCGGCGCTGGTGAGCGAAACCGTAAAATCGTTGCCGGCCAGCACCCGGGCCGCTTCGACCGCGAAGCGGTCCGATAAGAAACGAGTGTCGAAGCCGACCACCATCCGCCGCGGATCGGCCGGCGGTTGGCCGCGGGGGACCCAATCTTCAGAGGCCACCGCATCCGCGATTGCCTGGCTCACCATTCGTAAATTGTGGAAGGTGAACGTGTCGCCAATGACCCCGCGCCAGCCGTCGGTGCCGAAGTGAATCGTCATGCCTGGGCTCTTAAGGGGTCATTATACTGAGGTCAAAAGGACCCCTATGCTAGAATGGCCTGGCCATGCCCCAACCGCTGCTTGAAGGCATTCCCGCCAAACCTGGCTGCTATCTAATGAAAGATGAGGCCGGGAAGGTGATCTATGTCGGCAAGGCGGTAAACCTGCGCAGCCGGGTCCGCTCCTACTTCCACGAGTCCGGTTCGGCCGACCGCAAGACGGCTGAACTGGTGGCGCGAGTCGCCGACGTGGAGTGGATCGTGGTGGCCTCGGAGCTCGAGGCATTGATCCTCGAGATGAACCTGATCAAGCGCCACCGGCCGAAGTACAACGTTCGCTTGAAGGACGATAAACGTTACCCCTACGTGCGGGTGCATTGGGCGGATCCTTTTCCCAAGGTCACCATGACCCGCCAGGTCATCGGGGATGGCAGCCGATACTACGGGCCCTACACGAGCGTATGGGCCGTCCACCAAACCCTGGACGTGCTGCGCAGGATTTTTCCCTACCTGACCTGCGATCGAGTGATTACCGGGCAGGACCTGCGGGCCTGCCTCTACCACGACATCAAACTGTGCCTCGCTCCATGCATCGGTGCGGTTGACCAGACTGGCTACCGGAGCATGATTTCGGATCTGTGCGGTTTCCTGGAAGGCCGGAGCGAACCGGTGATCCAGCGGCTGCAAGCCGAGATGGCCCGGGCCTCGGGCGCCATGGAGTATGAGCGGGCGGCTGCGATTCGGGATCAGCTGACCGCGATCGACAGAGTGATCGAAGGTCAGAAGGTAGTCTCCCGGGAGAACCTGGACTCGGATGTGATTGCGTTCGCCCGGGATGACCGCAGTGCCTGCGTGCAGGTGTTCTTCGTGCGCGGCGGAAAATTGATCGGACGGGAGTACTTCGTGCTCGAGGGCACCCGTCAGGCCGACGACGAAGAGGTGGTCCGGGCCTTCGTCAAACAGTTCTACGCCAACTCGAGCACCGTCCCCCAACGGGTGCTGCTCCCACTCGAGATCGAAGAGGCGGCGATCATCGAGGCCTGGCTGAACCGCCGCAGCCCGGAACACAAAGTCAAGATCAGCGTCCCGCGGAAGGGTGTGAAACGCGAGCTGGTGGAAATGGCGGCTGAAAACGCGGCCGAGACCCTTTCGATGCTAAAAGCCCGCTGGGAGGCTGATCGCAGCAAGCACGTACAGGCCCTGGCTGAACTGCAGGCGGCGCTGCAGTTGGACCGACCTCCGGTGCGGATCGAGGGATACGACATCTCGAACTTGCAGGGAACCGCGGCCGCCGGCTCGATGGTCGTATTCGAGAACGGAGCCCCGAGCAAAGCCCTCTACCGAAAGTACACGATCAAGTCGGTGAGCGGACAGGATGATTTCGCCAGCATGGAGGAGCTCATGCATCGGCGCTTCAGGCGCTGGAAGTCTGCCCAGGAGGACTCGCAGCGGCCGGGCGTCAAGCTCGATCGGGCCTTTGGGTTCCTTCCTGACCTGGTCTTGATCGATGGAGGAAAGGGCCAACTGGGCCGGGCGGTGGCGGTGTTGAACGGATTTGGCCTGGCAGACCAGGTTCGCATGGTTGGGCTGGCCAAACGGCATGAGGAGCTGTATTTGCCCGGCCGGACTGATCCGCTGATCCTGGATCGGCGCTCGCAGGCGCTGTTCTTGGTCCAACGCATTCGAGACGAGGCTCACCGCTTCGCGCTCGGCCACCACCGGAATCAGCGCAAGAAGAGTGGGCTGGCCTCCCAACTGGATGCCATCGAGGGGATCGGGCCGGCCCGCCGGAAGGCGCTGCTGAAGGCGTTCGGAGACCTGGACGGCATCCGTGAGGCGGACGTCGCCGATCTAACCTCGGTGCCCGGGATCAGCCGCCAGCTCGCTGAGCGAGTCAAAGCCGAGATCGCCTAGAAGTTCCGGCCCGCCGGATAGGCCGAACAAACCTGGAACCGCGAGGGATGGGTGGGATGCGATCGGCCTGGATAGTGGATGACGACGACGAGATGGCGCACGCCGTGCGGCTGATGCTGGAACTGCTTGAGTTCGAGGTCTCGGCCTACCGCCACGCTCGGGCCGCGGTCGAGAAACTGATGCAGGGCCAACGGCCGGATGTCATCATCCTCGACATCAACATGCCGGAAGTCACCGGGATGGACATGCTGGAATTCCTGCGTCGCAGGTCCGAGCTCAAGGACCTCCCGGTGATCATGCTCTCCACCGAGGCGACCGACATTCGGGTTGACGAGGCGATGCGCCTGGGAGCCAATGCCTTCGTCTTCAAGCCGGTGACGATCGAGGAGCTGGAAACGGCGATTGGGCGGGTACTTCCGGCGGCCGCGGGTTGAGCGCAAGTTTGAGCAGATCGACCAGGAAAGGAGCAATCGATGCCGGTTCGCAGAGCTGAGGCCGTCTGGCATGGGAGTTTCAAGGATGGACACGGGCACATGCAGTTCGGAGAGGGGGAGTTCGAGGTGGATTACAGCGCGGGCTCGCGCTTCGAAGAGGATCCCGGGGGCAATCCCGAGCAACTATTGGGGGCAGCCCACGCGGGGTGCTTCTCCATGGCGCTGGCGTCGGGCCTGAGCAAGGCCGGATTCCCGCCTGAGGCGATCCATACGTCCGCCGAGGTCCACCTGGAGAAGACGGAGGCGGGCTGGAGCGTGACCCGAGTCCATCTCACCACAGAGGTCGATGCTCCCGGGATTGAGGATTCTGCCTTCTTGGAACTGGCGGATAAGGCCAAACAGAACTGCCCCATTTCTCGCGCCTTGGGCGGTGTGGAGATTAGCCTGGAGGCCCGGCTAGCTCGCTAACGGGGTGGCCAGGCCTAATCCTCCACACCGCGTCTGAGCCAATCGCGACACCCCAAGAGTGAGGTCCGACGGCGATCCTGGCGACGAGCTGGTCGGGCGTGAGCCCGGTCGATATGTCGTAGGGAACCACGATATCCACGGATGCAACGGCCCCGAAAGGCGATCCGTCCGGCCCAAACAGCTGCCACCGCCCCTGATAGGTCCCGGCCGTGCCCGGTGCAATAAGCATCGCCGGAAGCTTGATTTCGGCGCCGGGTGGGACGCTTTCGCCCAGGGGGAGGGTGCGCGGGCCGCTCAATCGCTCGCCTCCAAGGAAGGCCAGCCGGTAGGAAGGATCCCAACTGCAGGTCCCGGTGTTGCGGGCCCGCCACGCCGTTCGAAACAGGGTGTTTGGCGCGGCCTGGAATTGGGCGGGACCTTCACTGCCTGCCACGAACACAGCATCATTCCGGCAGGTCATCGCCACGGCCGCGAACCGCTCCGCTCCCTGGCCCAACCGCATGCTCGTTCCATCCAGCTTGCCGAAGTAGAGATCGTAAGGTTCGCGAGTCACGTACAGGAAGCGGGTGCCATCGATCCAGTGGACGACGGCGATCTGGTCGCCCAGGTCGAGCACCTCGGCGCAGACTTCGGCGTCCTGTGCGGCATCCGGGCAGAGCTGGAACAAGGTTCCGTCCCGGACGGCGAACGCGACTCCGGCCGGGGACCAGTGCAGGTTTTGCCAGAATAGGAACGTCGAGTTGGCCGCGGCCAGCGCGCCCTGCTCGCCGGCCAGTGGGGTAACGAACCACCCGTAGTCGGCCGCCACGCCCGTGGAGCCCAAGGGTCCCGACTGGAAAAAGGCAGCATTGCGGCCGTCGGGGGAGAAGGTGACCGAGTCGCTGTGCGAATCGTTGTAGGTTGCCAACGGCTGGGCGGGCGAGCCGTCCACCGGCACGCGCCAGATGGTGAGGTCCGAACCCGGCCCGGGCCCCGTATCGATGGGCCCGGTGATTAGGAAGGCGCTGGAATCCTGAGTCCAGATACCCGAAGGGAATGCGGAACCACCCGGCCCGACGTGCGGGTACGTCAGGAGTTCCCGGCTGCGATTGCTCCCATCCGCGCCGATGAAACTCAGCCCGGTCAGCGACATCAGCGCGACGTGCTGCCCGTCCGGTGCGGGAGCAAACCGCAGGTTGTCGGTCGTCGGCAACAGCACACTTTTGGCCCCGCTGTCCGCGTCGACCAGAAAGAGCCCAATCGGCGTGGCATGCGACTCCCCCTCCGCCTGGACGAGGTAGGTCCAGCCGGTGTGCATCAGACGATGCGTCTGGGGAATCCACGCTATCTGCGGAATGTTGGTGGAGTCGGTCTCGGAGGCGCTGAGCAGCGTACGCAGCTCCTCGGCCGAGAGGAGCTCGCGAGCGTTCTCGCCGCTTCGATCCGCCGCCCACAGCGCCGATTGCTCTATCCAGTCGATCGAGGGGTGCCCCGTGATCTGGACCACGGAGCGGCGCAGGAAGGCCACCACCTGTCCGTCGTCGCTCAAGGTCAGGTCGATCACATCGCCGGAGTCGAAGATGGTCTCGCTGTGGCCGGTGGCTTCCTCCCACACCAGGAGATTCCCGTCCTGGACGAACACGACCACCGCGCTCCCGGAAGGCGTCGAAGGGACTTGTGTTGGGACGGAGGTGGAAGGCGGGGCCTCGGCCGGGGCCGTTGAGGGGGGCGAAGTCGGAGTTAGGCCCAGGTTGAGCGGGGTGCAGGCTCCGGCGAGCAGGGCGCCGAGGACACACAGCCTCCCCCACACAAGCCAGCCACTGGTGCTGGACATGGCCTAGGGAACCTGGATCTGCACGAAGGGTATGGTCCCGAAGGGCTGACCGTCCGGGCCAAACAACTGCCAATGCCCGCGATAGATCCCCGCCGCTGCTGGCGCGATCAGCATCACGGACAGGTCGATTTCATCGCCCGGTTGCACCGTCGGGAATAGTCCAAGACTGTCGGGTCGGAGATCCAAGTCGCCGAGCGGTGCGGTCCGCGGGCCGGACATCCGGTCGCCGGAAAGAAACGTTAGGCGGTAGGAAGCATCCCAGGTACAGCTCCCGCTGTTGCGGACGCGCCAGGTCTTTCGAAAGACAGTGCCGGCTGCGAAGTGTGTGCCGTCCGCAACCGTCACGTCCGTCACGAACTCGGAATCGTCCAGGCAGGTCGCTGCCACCGCGTCGAAGCTCGGAGGATCCTCGGCAATCAGGGTGGCGGAGCCTTCCACCGAGCCGAGGTAAAGCCGCCTCGGCTGATAAGTCACATACAGAAAGCGGCGCCGGTCGACCCATTCCAGCCATTCGATTTGCTCGCCGAGGTGGATCGCGGCCCCACAGACTTCGATCGCCTGCACGGCGTTCGGGCAGAGCGGGAACAGATTCTCGCGACCGTGCATTCCACCCTCTGAGTCAAAGCTCAGGGCTTCGAGAACATAGGCGGAACTACCTGGCGACCAGGTCAGGTGGGCGTAGTCAAAGGTGTCACGGGGCACGGCGACCGGTCCAAGGTCATCCGGCAGAGGCAGGATGAACCACATGAACCACGCGGACGGCCCGGTCCCCGACGCCGCGCCCAGGATCGCCGCGCCGGAGCCGTCGGGCGCAAAGACCACGCTGCCGGTGCCGGCCGCAAAGGTGATCAACTGTGCCGCGGGAGATCCGTCAACTGGGACGCGCCAGAGCGCGTAATCCGAGATGATGTTCGTGGGTTCGACCAGCGCGTTGATCACGAAGGCGCTCGAGTCCTGGGTCCAGACGCCGGCGTTGGTGAACCAACCCGTATCGCCGACGATCGGGGCGGCCGGGAAGTCCAGCCGCCGCCGGCCGCTGTCGACATCGAAGAAGCGGAGCCCGGTCGTGTTCACCAGGACGACTTGTCGACCGTCGGGTGAGGGTATGAAGTGAGCGCTCTCCCCAGCCGGGACGAGCTCGAGCTCCGTGAGCGTGTCCGCGTCCATCAGGTAGACACCCTTCAAGGGTGTATGCGCTCCCTCGCCTTCTCCGTTGGCCTGGTAGGTGTTGCCGCTGTATAGCAGACGATGGCCGTTCGGGACCCACGCCAGCCGCGGGAAGTTGGTGGAGTCGTCTTCGGCGGCGCTGAGGCGTTGGCGCAGCTGCTGCGCCGAGATCAGCTCGCGCGGGTTTGCGCCATCCCGGCCCACGACCCACAGGGCGGATTGCTCGTTTCGGTCAAAGCCGCCTGCTGTGAAGAACGAGCGGCGCAAGAAGGCCACCAGCTGGCCATCGTCGCTCAGCTCCACCCGGGTCACGTCGCCGGAGTCGAAGATGGTTTGGCTCCGACCGTTGGCTTCGTCCCACATTTCGATGTTCCCATCCCTGACGAACACGACCACTGCCGAGCCCACGGTCGGAGCGCTCGACGTGGGGACCTGCGTCGGAGCGGGGGTCGCTGGCGGGGCCGCCGTCGGCGCGGTCGTTGCTGTTGCGGCGGGAGCCGAGGTCTCGGTTGGCGAAATCGACGCCTGGCCCTGCGGCGCGCAGGCTGACAGGAACAGGCCGGCGAGCAGTAGAGGTCTCCGAAACCGTGAGGAGCACTCTGTGAGAACAAACCTCAATGCGGACATAGGTTTCTCCGGCTCCATCGCCCTCGAGCCAGGGCGGGTCAAGGCGGCAGCTCGGACAAAGAGAGGCAACGGCTAGGGAACCTGGATCACCACGTACGGCCCGGTCCCGAAGGGCGTCCCGTCCGGGGCGAACAGCTGCCACTGCCCCGAGAAGGTTCCGGCCTCGGAGGGAGCGATCAGCATGACGGACAGCTCGATCTCCTCGCCTGGGCGAATCCTCGGGAACAAGGGATGACTTTGAGGGTTCCGATCCAGGCTCCCGAGCGGCGTGCTGCGAGGCCCGGACATCCGATCGCCGGAGAGGAACGCGAACCGATACCCCGCGTCCCACGTGCACGTGCCGCTGTTGCGGATCCGCCAAATCTTGCGGAAGACGGTTCCGGGTTCGAAGGAAGTGCCGTCCGGGACCGTCACATCCGAGACGAACTCGGAACCGTCCACGCAGGTCGCCGCGACGGCGTCGAAACTCGCCGGATCCTCGGCTAACAGGGTCGTGCCTCCTGCCAGGTCGCCAAGATAGAGCTGCCGCGGCCGGACGGTGACATATAGGAATCGATTCCCGTCGACCCACTCGAACCCTTGGAACTCCAGGGGGATCGAGATGGCGGGCCCACACAGCTCGATCATCTGACTGGCGTTGGGGCAGAGGGGGTAGAGCTCCCTTAGGCTCTTGCCGTCGAACACGTAGGCCGAGCCTCCTGGCGACCAGACCGGGAGGTTAACGAATGTGTCGTGTCGCGTGGCGAGAGGGCCGAGGTTCTCGGGAAGGGGGACGAAGAACGTAGCTGACGCCACCTCTCGACCGGCGAAGCGCGGCGCAAACAGCCCGCCAAGTCCGCCGAGAGTGAGGGCAGGAGCGGAACCTACGCGCTCAACGGTTGCACCCTGAAGGACCATCGCCGCACCCGAACCGTCTGGCGCAAAGATCACCTGGAGGTTGGCATTGTCGACGGTGATCAGCGCCTGGGACAGGGCGCCCTCGACCGGCACACGCCAGATGGTGATCCCGGTCTCTGCCGGCGCCGCGATCAGGAAGGCGCTCGAATCCTGTGTCCAGGCCCCCCATGGTGTGAACGGGAACGGCACGCCAGTGGCCGGGTAGGTCAACACGTCGCGACGCAGGCGGTCGCCCTCGAACGAGTAGAAACCAAGGCCGGTCGGCGTCACCATCGCCACGTGTCCCCCGTCCGGCGAGGCCTCGAACTCGGCGCTGACCTCCGCCGGGGCGACCTCCGCCCGAGCCGAGCTGTCGGCGTCCACCAGGTACACGCCGCGCTGCGCGCCCCCGCCTTGGCCGATGAGGCTGTAGGTGCTCCCGCTGTACAGCAGGCGATGGCTGTTGGGGATCCACTCCAGCTGCGTGAAGTCGGTGGAGTCGGCCTCGGCGGCGTTGACAAGGGCGCGCAGCTCTGCCGCCGAGACCAGCTCGCGCGGGCTCGAGCCGTCCAGGCCCACGACCCACAGGGCGGATTGTTCGTTGTTGTCGATCCCGCCGGCGGCGAAGTACGATCGGCGTACGAACGCCGCCAGCTCGCCGTCATCGCTCAGTTCCACCCGGATCACGTCGCGGGCGTCGATGAGGATCTGAGTCTGACCGGTCGCTTCGGCCCATACCCGAAGGTCGCCTTCCTGGACATAGGCGACCACGGCTGTGCCTCTCGCCGGGCTCGGGGCTGCAACGACGGGCGGCAACGTGAAGGAGGCGGTGACTGTGTTGAAGAGGTGCACCAGAGCGTCGCCGACCTCGGGCGGGTCGTCGGGATCGGGCAAGGCGAACTTCAGCGTGTACAGGCGATCCTCCCGCACGAACAACATTCCGCACGTCGGCCCCTGCCCGGCGGCTTCGGTTAGTTCAACGGTCTGGATGCCGGCGATCGAGGATGTGCAACGCCCGGGCTCGAAACCGCCCTCTCCGCCGCTCCTCTCGTCGGCGATCTGGGCGGCGGTCCTTCCCTCGGCATCCGTGACTTCGACGGATGCGACGAGATTGTCGCATCCTTGCGTGTCCCCTTCAGGGACGAGGCACACCGCGTGCTCAGAGGAATCCACGCGAAGCAGTCCGTCGGGATACAGGAAGCAGTAGCCGTCCTCTTCGTGCGTGAGCAACTGCGTGCCCTCCGTCGGCTCGGGGCAGCGCGGCTGGGCAGTCGGGATGGACGTCGGCGGAGCGGTTGGCATGGGAGTAGGAGGAGCGCTTGGCGGAATCGTGGCAGGGGCGGGGCCGCAACCTGCGAGAGCGATCATCGCTGCCAGACCCAACAATCGCGTCTTCATTATCGGATGCCCGTTTCGAGGTTTGTTGTGTCCACTTGCAGGGCATGCAACCAGCGCCGGTCCTCCATGTCGACTGCTGCGGTTCTTGGTGTTCCATGATATGGGTCCGACATCGGTCACAGCGTCTCTCCTTTCTGGCTCACACAGGCGAAGAAAAGGGCAGGCCGTTTCTCCCGAGCATGAGGGGCCCCGAGAATGCCGGGCCATGCGACGTGGAGATGGGCTCCCGATAGCGACGGAATGCTACTGTGAAGATGAAGTAGAGGTCAACCCAATGAGGGAAGTCACGCTCGGAGGCTCTTGCCCCTTTTGGCCGCCCAACGGCTTTGAACTAAGCGGCCGGCCAAGATACGTTCGGATTGTCGGGCCGAGTTGGCTGGGTCCGCTTTGAGGTCGCCCTTGCCGACTATCGCCGCCGAGGCGTCCACCGCATCTTGCCCTCCTCATCCAGCGCCGTGAAGCCTACGGTTCAAGCTGGATCTGACGAACTCCTGCACCTCTTCGAGAGTCTTCGCAGTGGGCACTTTGTCCGGCAGTCCCGGGATGTCGCCCCGGGATCCCACAAACGCAACGACCGGCCGCCGGTACTCCACTGCGAGGCTGATCTCGCTGGAGGTTCCCCAACCGCCCGGAAGAGCCACGATCAGATCCGAGCTGAGCACATTGATATGGTTCCGCGAGAGTGGATCTCGCCCTCGCGCTCCACTCAGGTGCAGGTGGGTGTGTATCGCCAGCTCGACCCATTCATTGGGGTAGCCGGGCATTGGGCTTGGTGAGCCCTGGCGTTCGGCGGGGAGGATACCAATCACCAGCCCTTCTCTGCGGGTCGACTGCGCGAAGGCCCGGCAGACCTCTCCCATCACCCCTGCCCCGCCGCCGGTGAGCAAATGAACGGGAAGGGTTGCCAGCCACTCCCCGAGGGGTACCGCCCGATCGGGGTGCCCCTGCGTCCCGGAGCCCATGACCCCGACAATCGATAGCCGAGATGTCACGATGGCTCAGCGTAGCCCCAGCGCCCGACCAAGCGCAGTTGCCCGACCGTGCGGAGTATCAAGGCCGTGAAGAAGATCGAGATGAGGCAGGCCATCAGGTAGGTATAGATCAAGACTCCGGTTGAGCTGGTTTCGGTCAGTCCCCAGGAGGCCGGGCCCAGCGTCACACTGATGGCTCCGGCCGCGGGACCAATGCTTGTTGCGATCCATGCCAGTCGGCGGGAAACCGTCGTCATCTCGTGCTGCAGCCGGTCGAACTGCGAGTCTTCAATCTCGAGCACGGGACGAAAGTCTGCGACCGCCACCCAACTTGATCGGTTTGTGGGTGTGCGGTCTTTGTCATGGCAATTGCCCTGAATCGAGAGTGCACCCTGAGCGAATTTCCCCGATAACCATCGCGCGCGTTGGCGAAGCCCCGCGCCGCGAGCGGCTACATCGGCGGAGCGTCGAGTCTTGCAGACAATGCGATTAGCCACTGCCCGAGCCAGTAGGTTGAAAGCACGATTGCCTTGGCGGCAACGAAGCGGCTCCTGAATCGATCGATGGCAAGAGCCGCGTCCGAAACGAAGAAGAGCGCGGCACCTGTGGCCGCCAGCGTTGTGGCCGAGGCTGCTTGGCCGAGCGCAGCTCCCGCCGCTTGAGCCAGCATGACGGTAATGAGCGCCACGTACAGCACCACCGGAATGCGAAACGAGGGACTGACCCCCCGCCAGACAAGGGCGGCCAGCGCGGCAGCGACCAGACCGAACAGCGGGGTGAGCAGGTGAACCAGTGCGACTCCCGAAAGCAAGGTGAAGGCACTTAAATACAGGACATGGGTGACGGAGAAGCTCAAGATTCCATAGGTGAAGCATCGGGCCGGAAGCATCAGCACGATGTCGCCTACCCAGGAGAACAAGAGACCCGCGACGATTAGAACGGTGTAGGTGTCCCTCGGGCCAGCTGCCGATGCCAAGACCATGATTAGGATGAGCAGCGTCGTCAATGGCTTGAGGGCGACGAATGCCAGGCGACCCTTCGAATGGTAGCTGGCGACAATGGCCGCCGCGCCGGTGCCCAAAACAGCGAAGGACAGCCACACTGTCGCCCAATCAAGTTCCACAACGGCCTGGCCTAGAACATCCCGTGTTCGTTTGGCGAGTCCTTGGGTACCGGTTGACCGATGTCCCAGAGTTCTGCGATGTGACTGCCTTGAAATCTGAATATGTGAACGACGGAGGCGCCCGGATCACCCGGCTCTTGCCTGATCCACGAATGAACCGCAACCAGATCTCCGTCCTGCAGAGCACGTTGGACTTCCAGTACCTTGTTCGGGTTCAACCTGGCGTTCTCTTCCATCGCCGCCATCAGTGCTTCCGCGCCAGCGCGGAAGAAGGGGTTGTGGTGACGGAAACCTGGGCCGGCGTGCCTACGATACGCCTCGCGCACACTGCCTGAAGAGGCGAGACGCAGGAACTCTATCGCCGTCTCTCGATTGGTCATGGCTGGCTGAGGGGACCTCTCGCTCACTGTGACCTCCTTGGATTCAGTCGAAGATGAAGAACTCGACCAAGGGCACCGTTTCAACGGTGGAGCTGCTGATCTCTGCCGGGTCGCGGGAGGCCTGGCCGATGACTCTCAGGCGGGCGGGCGGCATCGGGGCGACCCTTCAGCCCATTGTAGCAACACCCAGGATCTGCTCCCGCCACACGACAGCGCCGATCGGATCGGCGGACAGCTCGGGTGCGGACCAGGGCTTGACATGTGACCAATTAGTCACATATAATTGGGGGCATGGACCTGGTGTTCCGGGCGCTTGCCGATCCGACCCGCCGGGCCCTGCTCGATCGGCTGTTCAGGAAGGACGCTCAATCGCTCAGCGCGCTCGCCCGGCGATCGACCCTGACCCGCTTCGGGGTGATGAAGCACTTGCGAGTGCTCGAGCAGGCTGGGTTGGTGACCACCCGGCGGCGCGGGCGGGAGAAGTTGCACTTTTTGAACCCGGTGCCCATCCGCCGGATCCATGACCGCTGGATCGACAAGTACACCGAGCGCTGGGCTGCGGCCCTGACCTCGCTGAAAGAGGAACTGGAGGCAACCATGGAGAAGGTCTTCGAGATTTACATCAAGACCACCCCGGAATGGCTGTGGCAGGCGATCACCGACCCTGAGCTGAGGCGGAAATACACCTTCGGGGTCGGCGTCTACACCGACTGGAAGCCCGGCTCCCCCTACCAGGCCGAAACCGGCCCCGAGACCATCGCTCCGAACATGCCCATTTCGGAGGGCACGATCTTGGAGATCGATCCGCCCCGCCGGCTGGTGCAGAGTTTCAACGCCCTCTGGAGCGACGACGTGAAGCATGAGGGGACCTCCCGGGTCACCTGGGAGATCGAGCCGGTCGGCGATTCGTGCCGCCTCACGGTGATCCACGATCACCTGCGGGAAGGGGCCAACGCCGAGCTTTACGGCGGCTGGCCGATGGTCCTGTCGGGTCTCAAGACACTGCTGGAAACCGGCGAGCTGCTCACGACCCCCGGCTCGCTGCTTTACCTGAAGCCGCAATCCGCGGATTGAGCGGGGAGCAGCGACATGCGTAGGCTAATGGTCTTCAATCAAATTTCGCTGGACGGCTACTTCGTGGATGGGAATGGCGACATGAGCTGGGCCAAGTCGGACAGGGACCCGGAGTTCGACGCCTTCGTCGAGCAGAACGCCAGCGGTGAGGCGGAGTTGCTATTCGGCCGGCTCACCTATGAGCTCATGGCGAGCTACTGGCCGACCCCGCTTGCCATCGAGAACGATCCCGTCGTGGCTGATCGAATGAACACCCTCCCCAAGGTCGTGTTCTCGAAGACGCTGGACAAGGCGCCCTGGCAGAACACCAAGCTGGAGAAGGGCGTCCTGCTGAGCACAGTCCGCAAGCTGAAGGAGGAATCTGGACCGGACATCGTGATATTTGGGAGCGGCAGCCTGGTTTCCCAACTGGCGCGAGCCGGGTTGATCGATGAGTACCAGTTCGTGATGATCCCCGTCGCGCTCGGCAAGGGCCGGACGATGTTCGATGGAATCCCGGACAGGTTGAACTTCAAGCTGACTAAGTCACGGGCCTTCGGTAATGGGAGCGTATTTCTGAGCTACGAGCCGATTTTGTCCGTGGCCACTCGAGCATAGCTCAGGAGGAATTGTCGGCGGGCGGTCGCGCCCGCAGGAGGCTAGAAGCCCTGGACTAGGGCCCGCCGCTCACCCGGACCTCGATCGCGTCCCTGAACCTGTAGCGTGGTTGGTCTGATTCAGTGCCGGGCAGCACTACCGATACACTCAGCGTGTAGTCCTCTCCCGCGGGCGCGTTCAACGGGACAAGGAAAGTCTCGTCCAGGATGTGCGGCTCGCTTCCGAAGACACGTTCCAGCTGCCATTTGGCCTCATACCCAACACTGTGACGCACAAGCTCGACCTCAAATGTCGTGGCCTGATCTGGTGGCTGGTCAATATCGCTATCGGCAATGACTCGGAAGGACTCGCCGACGACCAGACTGGCACCGTCGTTTGGAGATCGGATCGTGACACCCAGAGGGATATCGACCTGTGAACAACCCAACAGTGCAGCCGAGATCAGTAGAGCGGGAACAAGATTCCGCACCTTCAAGTGAGATTCCCCGCCATGGCCGAAGTCCATTGATCCGAGCTTGGGTCCCAGAACGATCCTACAAGCCCGATCTCCTCGAAAATGCCGACCATCACATCGGGCCTGGGCCGCCGCGATTCGACTGTCAGCCGGTTCGAATACCAGGTCACCGCCAGCTGCCAAAGCTGCTCAAGACTGATTGTCGCTCCCTGAGGTAGCGCCCGCGCCTCGCACCACGACTTCACGCTGTCTTCCGACTGGAAGAAGAGCATTGTTTCTCAGGTGTAAACGAAATCCTCCCACCAGCGCGCCGCCGGAACCGCGAAATGGACCACACACTGTTGCGGAATGGGCCTCTGGTCGCGGACCTCGATTCTCATGGGCTCCCCGGTGTGCGCGTCCTTCGCCTCTACCACGGCATCTCCATGCAACGCTGCCGGAACCCCGAGCGCATCCCAAGCGCAATTTGCGTAATAGCTCTATTCCCCGATCCGTACCGCTTGACAGCAGTTTCAAGGTCCACCGTGTTCCTTTATTCCGACGGTCATTGTTAGGGCCAGCCAGTAGTCTCGAGCCCGGTAGCGCGTTTCTAGGATTTGTCGTCGCTTTCCACGGTTACTACTACTTTTCCTTGGGCATGTACTTCTTCTACATACCGGATAGCCTCAGGAACCTCGCTAAGCGGGTAGCGGCCATCGATTACTGGGACAATCTTGCCGGCTTCCAGAAGCTCCCCCAGCGTAACCAAATCCGCTTGGATCACTTTCGCTATCCCCATACTACCCATTTTCTTGCCCCCGTTCCTTGACATCAATGATCCCAGGAGCATGGCCTGGAGAAATTGAGGGATGGTCCCTCCGGCACAGACATAGACCCCCTGGGGTTTCAGCGCACGCTTGTAAGCTGAAAGCGAGTGATAACCGTTGGCAGCAAGAATCAGGTCATAACGCTGCGGGCGTCGGGTGAAATCCTCCTTGGTGTAATCAATGACGTGGTCTGCCCCAATCGACCGCGCCATGTCTTGATTCCTCGTGCTGCACACGGCGGTCACTTCCGCCCCGAACGATTTGGCAAGCTGTATGGCAAACGTACCCACACCCCCCGAGGCGCCTTGGATCAGGACCTCTTGCCCAGGCCGGATGCCTCCGGCGTCGCGAAGGCCCTGCAGCGCGGTCAGGGCCGCCACAGGCACGGCCGCTGCTTCTTCGAAGGATCGATTGGCCGGCTTCAGTGCCAAGTAAGCTTCCCTGGCAAGGGCATACTCGGCGAAGCTGCCCGCAGCACACCCGAATACCTCATCCCCTGGCCGAAACTGCTTCACGTTTTCGCCTACCGCTTCGACCCGCCCCGCGACGTCAGATCCGAAGCGCGGGTCTTTTGGTCTTAGAAGCCCTCCGACCATCAGGCGAATCGGGAACGGGTTCGCTCTCATCGTTCGGTACTCAGCCGCGTTTATGGACGTGGCATGGACTTTGACCAGAACTTGATTCTCCTTCGGGGTAGGTTTTTTCAACCTCTTTGAGCTTCAGCAGATCCGGTGGTCCGTATTGGGTGTGGAGAATCGCTTTCATGAGCTTCCTCCAAGATTCCGATGAGCTCAGCGTCGCAGCTGATCTGCTCTAAACATGAAATCGCGCCGTGGCGGCGTCCGCCCCAGCGAGGCCGAGGTGGCGACGACAATCAGGTGCTGACCTTCTGAAACCCAAGATTGCCGAATAGCCGTTCAGATGCCGTATTTCCCTGGGTGATCACTGCGCGGACTCCACCATGCCCTGCTTCACGAATCTCTCTCAACACAGAGATCAGTACGTGGCTGGCGAACCCCTGTTTCTTAGCGTCCGCCCTTGTCATGACATATGCAATTATTGGCTGCTGCCTCTGATCCCACTCGGCCACAAGGCAGGCCGACACCAGGAGGCTCTCACGGTAAGCAAGTCGCGAAAGCCCAAGGAGCGGAACACCTCCGCGTTGCCCGCCTAAGTATGCCTGCACTTCGCTCATGGCGTCTTCAACTGTTTCATTGTCGTAATCGATCGTTCCACGGTAGGCATCAATCATGAGGTCCGCCAGGGCATCTGCGTCCGCCGCTTCGGGAGCTTTCAAATGGATGTCGGTTCCAATGGCTGAATACTGCTCGAGATCAACCAACGATAAGTCCAATTGATACTCATTGCGCGTGGTCATTGTCGCTGCGAGAGTTCATTGCTTATGGGAGGGTCGCCGCCTAACGGCCGCGAGCTGAGCCGCCCGAGCCTACTCGGCTCGCCCTCATCCACTGTACGGCAACATCAATGGGCATTCGAGTCGCCATTTCGGCCAGCTGCGAGGGTCGGCTCCAGCGAGATGTTAGACAGTCTGGGGCCTAGACGCCGAAAAGGCGTCCAACAAGACGGGAGGCGAGGTATAGCATGACTGGCAGTGCGACCGTGCTGAGGAGTGACCTTAGAGTTTCGG